>Ga0315912_10006247_pt1 | contig 10708 bp, 11 predicted proteins | sample VfabasoilMG_FD_204469 | JGI IMG/M metagenome (GOLD analysis project Ga0315912, IMG submission 204469) | Garden soil microbial communities collected in Santa Monica, California, United States - V. faba soil | ecosystem: Environmental > Terrestrial > Soil > Garden | place: USA: California... | reverse complement strand
CGTTTTGCTTTGCTGAAATCGGCATAGAAGACACGTTGATCGCCGGGGCGCCAGTCACCGCGTGCTACTTCGATCTGCTTGCCCAATAACTTCTCCAAAATTGGACCGAACTCCGCCCAAATCGCCAGCAGATTGCGCGTGCCACCGCCCATGTTGTAGACTTGTCCCTTGGCACGATCAATATTTTCAACTGCGGCATCATAACCATCCAGCAAATCATAGACGTGCAACACGTCGCGTACTTGTTTGCCATCGCCATAGATCGTGATCAGCCTGCCCGTTATCGCCGCGATGGTCATCCACGCGAGCCAACCCTGATCCTCCACGCCAAATTGACGGGGTCCATAAATACAAGATTGACGGAAGACGACTGACCGCAGACCATAAATGCGAGCATAATCGCGCACGTATTGATCACCCGCGCCCTTACTCACACCGTAGGGCGAATGGAAATCCAACGGCTGAGTTTCGGGGCAGCCCAAAGTCAAATCTTTATACAGCCAGCGCGTGGACTCTTCGATCAGTTCCACATCGTCCATGCCGCCATATACTTTGTTGGTGGATGAATACAGAAATATCGGATTACGCTCTGATAAACGTGCGGCTTCGAGCGCGTTGAACGTGCCCAAGGCATTCGCTTCAAAGTCAGCTCTGGGATTTGTGACGGATGTGGTCACCGCGACCTGCCCCGCCAAATGGATAATCACATCGGCGTCTTTTACGGCTTCGGTCAACTGGTCCGCGTTACGGATATCTCCAACGATGAGCTTGAAGGCGTTTTCTCCGAATTGTTCCTTCAGCCAAGCCACGTTGCGCGGCGCGCCTACCCGAGATAAATTATCAAAGATGGTTAAATGCTCACCGCGCTGAATCAGCTTCTGGGCGTAGTTCGATCCGATAAATCCTGCTCCACCGGTGATTAAATAATTTCGATGCATTGTCGCTCCTGTTGTTCTATGTCATTGCGAGGACTGTTCGTCACGACGAAGCAATCGCAGTTTATTTGGAGATTGATTCGCCTTCAGCTCACAATGACACATTATCGTTTTCTAAAAAAGAATACCATACTGGCGCCAAACAAAAATCCGCCAATATGTGCCCACCACGCAATCCCACTTGAGCCGCCACCTTGTATCGCAAACAAACCCGAATATAACTGCAACACAAACCAGAACAGCAGAAAAATAAATGCGCGGACCTCAACGATCGTGAAGATAAAAAAGATCGGCACAATACTGGCGATACGCGAACTCGGGAACAGAATCAGATAGGCGCCTAACACCCCGGCAATCGCGCCACTGGCTCCGATCATCGGAACCTGACTGGTCGGCAAAATATAGGCTTGCAAAAGTCCGGCGGCTACTCCACTCAATAGATAAAAGAGCAAATACCGAAATTTACCGAGGCGGGCTTCCACATTATCGCCGAAGATAAATAGCACCCACATATTGCTGAGAATATGAAACCAGCCGCCATGCAGGAACATGGCTGAAAAGAGCGTTTCCCACGCTGCGGTTGGGTCGCTCCAAAAATGAGCTGGGATCAAACCCCAGGTGAAAATAAAGTTCTTCAATGCTGAAGAGGACATACGGATTTCGTTGAAAAACATAAATCCGTTAAGGGCGATCAGCCCCAAATTGACCAGTGGAAATGTGCGGGTACGGGCAGTATCGTACAGCGGGACCATAATTAGTTAACTTGCTCGGGCTTGTCTTTGTTCCTCAGATTCATCAATTGCTTATAAATCCCTGAAAGTGTTTCCCCTTCACGTGCCAGTCCAATGCCGCCAATCACACCACTGTTGATGTAGTTATACAGACGCGCCGTCAGTGCAACCGCCAGCGAAGTGGATTGGTCTTTTGTAAAGATAAATAAGGCAGCACTGACTGCTCCTTCAAAAGTTCCAACAGCGCCTGGCAAGGCAGGGATGGCGCCACCAAAGGCGGCTGCACCCAAAATGAACATTGCCCAGGTAACTTGGGTTTGCGGGAAGAAAGCACGAATAATGAAATAATAGGAAACAATGGCAAGCGCCCAGTTGAGGGTCATCCAAAAGAGGAAGCGGACGAAGAGCCAGCCATCGGTCAACACGCTCAAACCTGCGAAGAAGGATTCAAGGAAGTTCCCGCCAAAGCGTTGTAATGCGGGCCAGCGTGCGCTCAATTTATGGAAAAGGTCCAAAGCCCATTGATTACTGCGCGCCAAAATATACAACAGAATAAAACCGAGCAAGACCACGACACCCGCGATCACACCAACACGTTGGGCGTCATTTCCATCTGTACCGCCTGAAAAAATAAACGGAATCACGGAAAGGAAGATCACCGCTGTGTACCCCAAATCCATGGCACGTTCAATGACGATGGTCGGCAATATTTCCATGAATTGCATGCCGGATTTACGACTCAACAAAAAGGCCCGGCCGACCTCGCCCAACCTGAACGGCAAAAAGTTGTTCAAGATGTAGCCTTCGCCTACCGTCCAAAAAGTATCGCTGTAGGAGGGAATGTCTCGCAGTAAAGTCCGCCAAACCTGAGCACGGATTGCAATCCAGACAAAGCCTATACCCATCGCAATCGATAAAAAGAAATAATTGGCATGGCGGATGGCATCTGCCATGGCGCGCAGATCAACCACAGAGAGAATAGCGGCGATCAAAATAATACTGATAATCGCGCCCGGTAACCAGCGTTTCCAATCCTTCATAATCATTCCTTTTTAAACACAAAGGACACGACGCACATAAAAGAAAATCTGTGGAAAGGCTATTCGATCACCACAGATCCCACCTTAGTGACCTTTGTGTCCTTAGTGGTTAATTGATTTATTCCTCGTCCAATTTCAAGACCGCCATGAACGCGTCTTGTGGGATTTCAACATTGCCAACCATCTTCAAACGTTTCTTGCCCTTCTTTTGTTTTTCGAGCAATTTCTTTTTGCGGGTGATATCGCCGCCATAACATTTTGCCAACACGTCCTTACGTGTGGCTTTGACGTTGGCACGCGAAATGACCCGTCCACCTGCCGCGGCTTGGACAGCCACATCATATAGTTGACGGGGGATTAAGTCTTTGAGCTTGGTGATGAGACGTTGCCCCTTGTGGAACGCATCTTTCTTGTGGACAATTGCCGCGAGCGCATCGAGCGGTTCGCCATTGACGAGGATCTCGAGCTTCTGCAACTCGTCTACGCGATATTCGAGGAATTGATAATCTAATGAAGCATAGCCCTTAGTGCGTGACTTTAACTCGTCGAAGAATCCGATAATGATCTCTGAAAGTGGAATTTCAAAATCGAGTTGCACACGATGTGGTGCGGGATATTCTTGTTGCTTGAAGATGCCGCGCTTCTTGGTGACCAACTCCATAATCGGGCCGTAATAATCAGTGGGGGTGATGATCTCGATATTCATCCACGGTTCGCGGATCTCGACCACTTTTGATTCATCGGGCAATTCAGCTGGTGAGTCAACGGGGATGACTTCATCGTCGATCATCAAGACTTCATATTCCACGGAGGGTGCTGTGAATAAAACATCCAGGTTGTATTCGCGTTCAATGCGTTCCTGGATAATTTCCATGTGGAATAAACCGAGGAAACCCGCACGGAAACCAAAACCGAGAGCTTGTGAAGTTTCGGGCTGATAGGTCAAAGATGCGTCATTGAGTTGCAGTTTCTCAAGCGACTCGCGCAGTTCAGGATAATCATCGGCTTCGACGGGATAGATACCCGCGAAGACCATCGGCTTGGGATGTTGGTATCCAGCCAGGGGCGAGGGAGCAGGTTGTGATGTACGTGTGATCGTATCGCCCACGCGACATTCGTGGACTGTTTTGAATCCAGTGGCGATGTAACCTACTTCACCAGATCCCAAAGTCTGAACGGCTTTCATCCCCGGCGCGAAGATGCCGATCTCCACTGGTTTCATATCGGCTTGTGTGGCAAATAGATGTAACACATCAGTTGTTTTGAACGAACCTTCAAACACGCGGACGTAGGCAACCACACCTTTATAGGAGTCATAGTGTGAATCGAAAACAAGGGCGCGTAAAGGCGCATCATCCGCATCTTTCGGCGGTGGGACGCGCGTGACGATCGCTTCCAGAATCTGGTCTACATTGATGCCCTCTTTGGCAGAGACCGTCAGTACGCTATCCGGATCAATGCCCAACAAGGCGCCTACATCTTCAGCCACTTCATCGGGACGCGCGGAGGGCAGGTCAATTTTGTTGATAACGGGAATAATTGTGAGGTCGGCATCGAGCGCCTGATACAAATTCGCGAGGGTCTGCGCTTCGATACCTTGCGTTGCATCCACCACAAGGACAGCGCCTTCACAAGCCTTGAGCGCACGGCTGACTTCGTAACCGAAGTCGACGTGCCCAGGCGTGTCGATGAGGTTGATCTCATATTTTTGATTGTCTTTGGCGTTGTAATACATACGAACCGCGGAGGCTTTGATAGTGACGCCTTTTTCGCGTTCGAGGTCCATGTTGTCGAGCACCTGCGCGGACATATCACGTTCAGAGATTGTGCCAGTTAATTGCAACAGACGGTCAGCGAGCGTGGATTTGCCATGGTCAACATGGGCAATAATACAGAAGTTACGAATATGGTCGGTCATAAGCGGGTGGAAGTATAACCGAGATTTTGCCCCCACCTAGCCTCAGGGCGGAGCGAGACTTACATCTTCGCCAGCAATTCCGCCTTCTTGTTTTGGAATTCTTCCTCAGTGATAATGCCTTGTTTACGCAATCCGTCCAACTTGGCAATCAGTGATGGAACGTCATCTGCAACTTTAGTATGTGTAGAGATTTCATCAAAACCAAGTTTCTCCTTGGCATTCAACATCGCCGTCTTGAATTTGACCGGGTCGCCAATGCGGTTGAATACATTGACCCCTAATTCACTGGCAGTGAGAATTTCGATATCGCCGTAATCGAACGTTCGACCCCAAAACGACTGGCTCATTTTGACATCGTTCACTTTTTCCAAAGAGGAGTCGACCACATCCTTACTGAACACACCCGCGATCTGAATTACCCGTCGATTGGTGACAATATATTCACGGTTGTACCAGATCAAAATATCGCGCAACATGCCACCCAATGGCACCAATACCAAAATAAAGCCAACCGCCGCAAGCGGATAGAAAGCCGTCGCTGCACTAACTGCCACAACGAGCAGCAAGGTCAATAAAATTTCCAACAAAATATTACTGAAAAGGACAAACCAATGTTGGCGCGTTACCAATATGGTACGCTCATTTTGCCCCATAAGGCTTTGAATATATGTATTTGCCATTTGCGCCTCATTTCTTGAGAACAAACTGATTCTATCATTATCAAGTTAACGAAGGATGAAGATTTTCAACGTATCAAGAAGAAGCAGTAAAATAACAGTATGCCCACCTATGACTTTATCTGCAATAACTGCAACCAGCGCTTTGACGTGTTCCTGACATTCGCTGAATACGGCAAGAAGCCTGTCACCTGCGCACACTGCAACAGCAAGAACGTCCGCAGGCGGATGACAAAAGTGCGCATCGCGAAATCCGAGGATAGCCGCATGGAATCAATGGCAAACGATTTCAGCGGATTCGAAGGCTTGGAAGACGATCCTCAGGCAATGGGTAGAATGATGCGCAAAATGGGCAAAGAAATGGGCAAAGAGATGCCGCCTGAGTTTGACGAAGTCGTCGGTCGGCTCGAAGCAGGTCAAAGTCCTGAAGAAGTTGAACAGGCTCTGCCTGATTTAGGGAGTACAGAATCTAGTGATGACAATTAAAAAGAGACGGTCACTTTAAAGGTGATCGTCTCTTTATACATAAACAAGACTTGTTATTTAACCAACTGCCTTATCTTTATTCTCATTCTTATCATCCTTTTCCCCGCTGGCAAGTACTTCTACTTGTTTAATCGTATCCTTGATATTGCGAGCCCGCCCCAGCATATCATGCCAGAACGAACTCCCCGCGCTGGATGCTAAACCGGTCAGAACTATGCCACCATACTGACCAATCGGCGAAGAAAGCGACTCCCAGATTTTATCGGTAAACAAGGGGCGCAATATGGCAAACGTGTCAATCTGCAAAACAAACGCCAGGATCACACCAATGATCGCAGAGATGGAGCGTAACAACGTAATGCGTTGTTTTTGATTAGCGACATAACGCTCACGTAGCGTCGCCAGCTTGATCGCGATTTCTTTCTGCGCATTATTCACCTGAGCTTCTAAACCTAACTGCTTCAAGGTTTCTGTTGCACTGGCAGTTAGCTCCTTGGCAGTCTTATCCAACTCTACCAGATCGGTCTGGGTTTTCGCTGCGTACGTCTGAATAGCAACCACTTTGGCAGCTTCACCTGAACCTTCTGGCAACCACTCCTGCACCGACTTGAGCACATCATCTGGATTCACCGGCTTGCGCAAACCTTTGAAAAAAGAAAAGGGTTCAAGGATGGTTTCGACGCTGACCGCCAGCACCATCAACACGGCAAAATACGCGCCCAACACACCAATGACTACTGAAATATTATCGAGTTGCATGATCGTTTTCCTCCACGATTAAGATAAAACTTACAAAGTACTATAACATTTTTTCGATCGTAGCGCGATGTTCCGCAAAATGTTCAGTGGTATCGCCCAGTACCCACAGTAACACCGGGCGTTTCTCGGGGTCATCGGCATGGCGCGGTTTCAAGAGATCATCAAACGGCATGGCTTCCAATTTATTGACCAGCTTGGCATACATAGTCTTTAAATCTGCTAAAACGTCCTGCAATGCCCGCGTACGATTGCGCTCAAAAAGCACGGGGTTGATCACTTGCATATCCCAGCCTTTCGTCACTTCTTCAGAGACATCCAACACTTCATGACTCGGACGGCGATCCAGGTGATATCCCATCAATACGTTCATCCACTCTGTCAGATGTGCAAGATTATCTTTCGGACTCCAGCCGCCGTCATCGGGCGTGGTCATCTGTGTGAAATCAAGTTTTTCAACGACGTTTATGAGGGACTTCCATTCACGTTCAATGGACGCCATCAACTCAGCCTTACTTCCCGGAACCCAATCTTCGTTAGACATATGCGCCTCTTTCTACTACGGGACAACTGACTCGCCTGCGACCAACCGTTCCTTCTCTGAATCTTTTCTCAATATCCATGCGTCGCCGCGTATCAGAGTTGTCTTTTTACCTTCCACCTTTAAATAAGCACCATCTTTCAACATGATAACAGAATTATCGTGAAACACATGATAATCTGAAAGCCAGTCATCATGATCAGAGGATTGTCCATAAGCATCGGCATCGTAATGTGCTAAAAAGTTGAAAGTCGAGGCATTCAAGCCTTCGAAACGATCCGTCTGCACTGAGTTCATATCTTTGGATGTCAAAATATTGAGTCCGCATAGGATCATCCCCGCACTAAACCCAACGACTGGTAAACCCGCCTGCACTTTCTTGCGTAGAAATGGCATGAGCCCGCTGATATGCAAGCGATGATTCAATAGAAACGTATTGCCGCCTGAAATATATACGACCCGCGCCTTGCGAATAATGGACTCCATCTTCGGCAAGTCCATGCGTTCGGTGTCGATCAATTCGACTTTTGCCAACTTCTCAAAAGAGCGGGCGGTGTAATCAAACCAGTGATTCACATTCAGCCAGGCTTGCGGCAGGAATGCTACAACGGGATCATCTTTATCTTCAAGATAAGGGCGGCAGGCATCCACCACCCAACGAATATCGCGGTCACCTGGCGTGGAAAACAAATGTAGATTAATCATAATGTCAAAATAATTGGCTCATTCTTTGTAACAATGATTGTATGCTCGAACTGTGCCGCGATTGTTTTATCGGCTGTGCGCAGGGACCAGCCATCGCGTTCTTGAGTCACACGTCCGATGCCTGAGGTGAGGAAAGGCTCAATGGCAAGAACCAACCCTTCGTTAAGAATGCGACGGTCAGCCGGGTTGTAGTAGTTCAGGATCTCACTCGGCGCTTCGTGGAGTTTATGTCCAATGCCATGTCCAGTCAGATCGTAGATGACATTGAATCCATGTTTCTTGGCTTCATTCTGCACAGTGCGACTAATGCCGTTCAAGAGACTGCCAGCTTTGGCAGCTTGGAGCGCTTTCTTGAGTGTAGCTTTGGTGGCTTCAATCAGTTTATCAAAATGGCGTTGACTCTTTGCAACAACCATGGATGCGCCCGTATCGGCATAGTAGCCGTCGAGTTCGGCAGAGACGTCGATATGAATCAACTCACCTTCGCGCAAAATATGTTCGTCTGGAATGCCATGCGCAATGACCGGCGAAACACTGATGCACGTAGCGCCAGGAAATTTGTACATGGCTTGTGGAGCAGAGCGAGCACCTTCGGCTTCGAGAAACGCCCGCCCGATCTCATCGAGTTCGCGCGTGGTCATCCCCACACGGACGGCGTGGCGCATTTTGCGCAAGGTCTCGGCGCAAATACGTCCAATGGCTTTGAGATGTTGAATATCTTTTGGAGAATCAGCAGTCATAGTTTGAATATTCCATGTATTCAGTAATCGGGTCAGATAGACTTGAAAAACTGATTGAGTATTTTTACAACCGGGTCGCCCACCCCGATAAAGCTTAACACCGGCATGGCTTGGGCTGCAATAAATTTCGAGATAATCGTTGTATTGATGGGCCAGGTGGGAATCTTTTGATGTTGACTGTAGACATTACGCATGAGATTGAGACGATTATTCCGTTCATCACCCTGGGTAAAATCCAATTCATACGTCTGGTTTAATAAAATAGTCGACTCGGCGTAAATGGATTTTGCCAGTTCGTCCAATCGCATTTGGATTTCAGCTTTTTTAGCTACCATCACTCTATGCGTTGTCCACAAAGGTAACAGGAAGCTGATAAAAGATAGCACAATCGGAACGATCAGTAACACCCGAAAGACAGGCGTATAGGCTGTCGCATATTCTGAATATTCAGTAATCGGTCCAATCGAAATCCATCCACCAAGAAAGATTCCAGCGACTGCCAGAATAAGCGCATTCGACAGACAAAGATTGCCGAGCGGCTCCAACCCGCCACATTGATCAGGGTGTACGACCTGGATTTCCAAATCGTATTTCTCAGGTAATCGCCAAACCTGCCAGCCAATGGAAACCATACGCCAGACCACCATGCCGATCAACATGGCAATGAACACCTCCACTGCCAGCCCTAAAAGAATGATGAAACCTTTGCCTAAGATGAGCAGGTTGGGCAGATACCAAACCAGAACCAGCAAGGCAAAGACAACGCCCATCGCCCATTGATATTTGTTGTTCAGTTGATCTTCCACTTCCAGAATAAATTGACTATAGGATGCAAATGCTTTTTTGAGAGATTTTTCCTGGCCTTTGACCCCTGCAATCGACCCTCGTCTCCATAATGTGACAAAGATAATCGAAATCTGATCCATCAAAACCTGAAAGACAAAAAGCGCCAATGCAGCGGCAAACAAACCTGTGGAGAACATTTCCTTCCCCGGCACTTGTAACGGGCTATTTTCCCAAAGTATCAGTGGTAACGCAAGCACCATGAGGATCGGCACAACTCTGATCACCCAGGCAAGTACAGATGACCGAATAGGTTTGATCGACTTGATAGGTTTGAATTGATCCACCTCAGCCAGAGCAGGCTTTAAGATCTTTTGGTCTTTTTTCATGATTTCCATCCTTCAACAAGTAAGCGATGGCTATAGTGTTGTGTTAGAGAAGTCGATTGTATCGCAAATCCCAAACCAGCCTGAGATATCTGGGTGAAAGCTAAAATCATTCTGCTTTAGCCAGCTAGGAATTTGCCCGCCAGTGTGTAAGTTTGTTGTGTATGCTTGTCAGATATATCCCAACCTTGAAGTTCTTTGCGGATTAGGTCTTTGTGCTTGCGGCTGATATCGCGCAAAGCATTGCCCACTGACTTGCGGACGTATTCACTCTCGTCAGCTCGTAATTGACTCAGTAATTGAATCGCAATTTCAGGATGTTCACGAAAATAATCGCGGGTCGTCCAGATACGTAAACCTTCGCTCGCCGCGCGACGAATATTTGGGTTTGCATCTGCGAGCCAATCTTTAATCACAGACAACGACTTTTCATAGCCGCTAACTTTACAATATCCGTCAAAGGCTTGCGCCAATATTTCCTGCACGCGCCAATCTGCATCTTGACCGACACGTTTTCGTAAAAAAGTAAAACTTTCTTTTGAGCTTGCTGCGAGTTTCCCAAATAAGAACGTCGCCAACATCCGCGCTTGATGAATATTGGATGCGAATAATTCTTTCGCAAGGCGCAAAGTCTCAGTTTTGTTACTACTACTAAAGACTTCTTCTGCGGCTTTCTGAATATCGGTGAAACCGTGTTGAGTCTTCTTCGCACGTTGGATGAGAGATTGTGTAATATTCACAGAATTTAATTATCGCCGATTTTCTTTCAGCCACTTTTCCCAATTTACAAGACTCTGATTTACTAGCTGAGTCAGATACGTTTTCAGTTCATCAACAGACGAAAACTCATCCCTAATTCCCAACCTATTAAACCAATAGTCTTGATGGTTAAACATATAAATAACGAATTTATCGTTTTCAATTGTCAAGCACAAGTCCAGAGCAAAGTCTTTATCCCCAAAGACTACAATATGGCGAGCGAACGGAGGCAAATTAGGCGCAAATTCCTT
>Ga0315912_10006246_pt1 | contig 10708 bp, 5 predicted proteins | sample VfabasoilMG_FD_204469 | JGI IMG/M metagenome (GOLD analysis project Ga0315912, IMG submission 204469) | Garden soil microbial communities collected in Santa Monica, California, United States - V. faba soil | ecosystem: Environmental > Terrestrial > Soil > Garden | place: USA: California... | reverse complement strand
CAGCGTGTCGTTGAGCTTCTTGAAGTTGTCGATGTCGATCAACCCCACGGCCAGCGAGCCGGGCATGGCGTCGCCACGCGAGCGCTGCAGCCGTGCCCGCTCCACCTCGAAGGCCTGCGCCAGCCCACGGCGGTTGGCCACCTGCGTCAGCGCGTCGGTGGAGACCTCGTCGGACAGCCGACGCAGCTCGCCTTCGAGCTCGCGCACGCGCAGTTGCATCTCGCCGGCGCGCGTCTGCTCGGCCTGCAGACGGCTCTGCGTCTGGCTGACCAGCGCCTGCACCTCGGAGCTGTCGTGCAGCATCTCTCGCACCACGTCGGCCAGGCTGCCCAGCGAATCGGCCTTGGCAATGGCCTCGGCATGGCGCCCGACGCTGGCGTGGAAGCGACCGGTGTGCTCGCTGATCTCGCCCAGTTCGGTGAGCATGCCCTGGATCAGTTCCTTCAGCGCGTCGCGTGCCTGGTTGCGCTCGCCGCGCAGCACCGCCTGATGCTTGCGCGCCGTCGCCAGCAGCTCGCTGGCGGCGCGCACACTGCGCATGTTCAGGCCTTCGCCCAGGCGCAGCTGCAGCGCCTCACATTGACCGCGTGCCCAACTGTCGTCCTCCGCCAGTTCGGTGAGACCCTGCGTCAGTTCGATGCACAGCTTGCCAAGCTCGTCGAGCAGGTGCTGGCGGTGCGCCAACATGCGGCGCGCGCGCTGGCACAGCTCACCGGCATGGCGCACCAGCTCCGGCGTGGCGCCAGCCTCGGCCACCTGTTGCGACAAATGCAGCAGCGCATGCGACAGTTCGTCCACGCGCAGCTCGCCATCGGGCAGCGCGGCACGCACCGTGCCTTCCAGGCTCTGCACCAGCGTGATCCAGTCCAACTGCGACGCATCGCCCGGCGCGGTGCCGGTTTCGGCCGCCGGTGTGGCAAGAGCCGCCGCGTCATCGAACGCGCCGGAGACGGTGTCCACACCCGAGGCTTCGGTCTCGGATTCCCAGGCCGCCAGCAGATGGCGCAGGCGCTCGCGCAGGCGCCGCGCGTCGCTGCGGCTGCCGCCGAGCAGGCGCATCAGGCTGTCCTTCTTGCGCGCCGCGGTCCACAGTCGGCTGCCGCGTTCCAGGCCATGGGCCAGCCGCTGCAGCAGATCGGCCCAGTCCGGGCCCTGCCCCTGCGCCGCGGCGTTGCCGAGGATGGCTTCGGCCGCGTCCCAGTGGCCGGCCATCAGCGCGCGCACCATGTCGTCGCCACTGCTGTCGCCATCGGCGACCAGCGACAAAGTCATGCGCTGCAGCAGCGCTCGCGCCGCCTCGGGCAGTGCCGCGCTCGCCTGCCCGCCTTCGGCGGCATAGGCCCGCGCATAGTTTTCCGGCGTCGGCTCGATCTTGTCCAGCGCCAGGCGGCGCAGCGCCGCCTTGGCCACCTGCACCGGGGACGCCGCCGTCGCGGCCAACTGGGAGGCCCCCTGGGACATGTCCATGGATAGGGTCTTCGTTCAATACGGCCGGCCGCCCGCGGCACGCGCGGCGGGGCCACCGAACTCGAGTTCACCGGCCTGGCCGATCCAGGGCGCGCGGCGCGGCAGCACGGTCTGCTGCAGCCAGCGCTCCAGGTCGTCCGGCGGTATCGGCTGGCTGAACAGGAAACCCTGCATCAGGCTGCAGCCCAGGCGGTGCAGCACCTCCATCTGGCGCAGGTTTTCCACGCCCTCGCCGATGACACGCAGGTTCAGCGAGCGCGCCACGGCGATGATGGCGGTGACGATGCCCGAGCTCTGCGGCGTGACGCCCAGGTCGCGCACGAAGCTGCGGTCGATCTTCAGTTCGGCGATCGGCAGCGTCGTCAGATAGGCCAGCGACGAATAGCCGGTGCCGAAGTCGTCGATCGCGACCTCGACATTGATGTCCTTCAGCTGGTGTAGCGCCGGGATGACGCTTTGCAGCTCCTTCATCAGCCCGGTCTCGGTGATCTCCAGCTGCACCATGCGGTGCGGGATGCCGTAGGCCAGCGCGTTCTGGTGCAGCTGCTCGATCAGCTGCGTGCGCTCGAACACGCGGCTGGGCAGGTTGACGGCAATGGCATCGGCAAAGCCGAAACTGTTCTGCCAGATGCGCGCCTGGCGCGCCGCCTCGCGCAGTGCCCATTCGGACAGCGGCAGGATCAGCCCCGATTCCTCAGCCAGCGGGATGAAGTCGCCCGGCGGTACCAGCGCACCGCTGCGCTGCCAGCGCATCAGTGCTTCGGCGCCGACCATGCGCGCCGAGCGCACGTCGACCTTGGGCTGATAGTGCAGCACCAGCTCGTCGCGTTCGATGGCCTTGTGCAGCGCACTTTCCAGCTCCAGCTTCTCGCGCCCGCGGCCGGCCAGCTGCGGGCTGTAGATGGCCGACGCGTCCTTGCCCTGAGACTTGACCGAGAACATCGCGACATCGGAGTTGCGCATCAGGTCGGCCACGCTGGCACCATCGCGCGGGAAGATGGCGATGCCCACGCTGGCCGTGACAAAACACTCCTGACCGCCGACCAGCACCGGGTCGCGCATCACCTCGAGGATGCGGTCGGCCACACGCTGCGCGTCGCGCTCGTCGCCGATCTCGGGCAGCAGCGCGATGAATTCGTCGCCACCCAGCCGGCCCACGGCCTCGAGCGTGCGGTGTGCGCGCGAGCCGACGGCCTCGAGCGCGCCTTCCATCACCTGCTCGCTGTGGCGCACGCAGGCGCGCAGGCGCTGCGCCACCTCCATCAGCAGCTCGTCGCCGGCGGCATGGCCGAGCGTGTCGTTGATGATCTTGAAGCGGTCCAGATCGATCATCAGGAAGGCGCAGGGGTGGCCGAGCCGCCGCGCGTGTTCGATCGCACGCTCCATGCGCCACACCAGCTGGCGACGATTGGGCAGCCCGGTCAGCGAGTCGAAGTTCGCCAGGTGGCGAATGCGGTCCTCGGCGACACGGCGGTCGGTCACGTCCTGCACGATGCCGGTGTAGCCGACGCTGTGGCCGTGCTCATTGAACTCGGGCTCGGCCTCGACATGGATGATGCGCTGGCGCCCGTCGTGCAGCGACACCGGCACGTCGGTGGCCAGCACCGAGCTGTGTTGCACCACGCCCTGCAGCAGGCGCAGCACCGAGCGGCGCTCGCCGCGCTGCACCAGGCGCAGGATGGCGCGCAGGCCGAGGTTGTCGCCCGGACCGCAGCCGAGCACGCGCAGGCCCTGCGCCGACAGCATCAGCGAACCGCCGCTGCCGCGCGGGCCGGCGCGGCGCCAGTCGAAGCTGCCCATGCGCGCCAGATCCTGTGCGCGCGCCAGCTTGGCCTGGCTGCGCTCCAGCTCGATGCGCGTGCGCGAGGCACGCAGCAGGTACTGCAGTCGCCCGGCCAGCAGGCTCCACTGGTTGGCCTTGACGAAGAAATCGGTGGCGCCGGCCTGGTAGGCGCGCGTGATCGAGGCGTCGTCGTCGAGCCCGGTGAGCATCAGCACCGGCACGTTCTCGTAGCCAGGCATGGCACGCAGCCGCCGGCAGGTGGCAAAGCCGTCCAGCCCGGGCATCATGGCGTCGAGCACGATGACGTCCGGCGCCCAGTCGGTCAGCAGCTGCAGCGCGTGTTCGCCGCCACTGGACTCGGTGATGTGGAAGCCGCGCTCGCGCAGCGCCATCGCCGTGAGCAGCAGGTTGACCTCGTCGTCGTCGACAAGCAGCACCTCGGGCGGCTGGTCGGGCGGCTCGTCGGCCAAGATGTGGACAGGCGTCATGGCCGGCGCCTCATCGGGGTCTCATTGGGGCAACATGCCGCGCACCGCCGCCAGCACGCGCTCGCCCTCGGTATCCAGCCCCGACAGCATCTCGGCCAGGCCATCGACCTGATGCGCACGCAGGCGGTTCTCGATCTCGCTGCAGCAACGGGACAGCTCCAACGCGCCGACACTGGCCGACGACGACTTCAGCGTATGTACCACATGGCGCACCGCCTCGTGGTCGCCGCGGCCCAGCGCCTGCGCCGACTGCGACAGCAGCCGCTGCAGCGAGGCCTCGAAGGCGCGCAGCACGCGCTCGACGACGCGGTTCGCGCCCTGTGGGTCGAGCTCGTGCAGCCGTTGCAGGCAGGCCTCGTCGAGCACGCGCGGCAGCACCGGCGGCTGAAGCTGGGGGGCGGGAGACGTGGCGAGCATGAATGTAGGCGATGATAAGGAGGCGGCTTGGTCGCCATCGCCGCAAATGTCACGCATTTGCCGGCGTCCTCCCTGCTTAGCGGGCTTTCGGTGCCTGGCGGCAGAACTTGAGTCCCGCGCCTGCCGCGAAAGCCGCAGCCGGGGCGCTACTTACAATCCCGCCCATGCCCGTGACCAGCGAAGTGCCCAGTGCCGCCTTGTGGCTCTTTGCCAGTCTGGCGCTGTTGCTGGTGGCCGTGGCCGGTTTCGCTGCCGGCCGCTGGCTGGAACGCGAGCGCCAGCGCCAGGCGCTGCGCGAGACGCGCGCCCAGGGCCAGCTGCTGGCCCAGCTGCTCGACGTGTGGCAGTGGCAGAGCGACCACCATCATCGCCTGGTGCGCCTGCAGCCGCCGGCCGGCGCGCCGGCCTCGGCCTGGCAGCACGGCGGCTGGGACGGCCAGCCGCTGTGGGAACGTTTTGTCGCCGACGCTGACAGCCTGCGCGCGCAGCTCGAGTCGATGGTGGCGCTGACCGACGTCGCGGTGCGGCCGGCGGGCGCGCCGCAGGACGGCGACTGGCTGCTGCGCGGCGTGCCGCGCTTCGACGCCGAAGGCCAGTTCGAGGGTTACGTGGGCACGGCACGCGCCGGCACGGCGGCCGTGACGGCGGCGCCGCGCGTGGTACTGGAAGGCAGCGACTCGACTGAGCTGCTCAGCGAGCAGGCGGCCTTCAGCTACACCGTGACGCACGACCTGCGCGCGCCGATCCGCGTGGTCGAGGGTTTTGCGCGCATCCTCAAGGAGGACTATGGCCGCGTGCTCGACCGCATCGGCAACGACCACCTCGACCGCGTGCTCGCCGCCGCGTCGCGCATGAACAGCATGATCGACGCGCTGCTGACGCTGGCCAACCTGTCGGCGCAGCCACTGGCGCGCCAGCCGGTGAACCTGTCGCAGCTGGCCGGCTTCGTCATCGACGACCTGCGGCGCACCGCGCCCGAGCGCCAGGTGGCGGTGGAGATCGCGCCGGGCCTGGTAGCCGACGGCGACCCGACGCTGCTGCGCCTGGTGCTGGAGAACCTGCTCGGCAACGCCTGGAAGTACAGCGCGCGCAATGCCCAGGCGAAGCTGCAGTTCAACGCCGCCACGCAGGATGGCCGGCAAGTGTTCAACGTCATCGACAACGGCGCCGGCTTCGACATGCGCAACGCCGACCGGCTGTTCGGCGTGTTCCAGCGCCTGCACAGCGCCAACGACTTCCCCGGCACCGGCGTCGGCCTGGCGTCTGTGAAGCGCATCGTGCGCCGCCACGGCGGTGACATCTGGGCCGAATCGGAACCCGGCCGCGGTGCGCGCTTCCACTTCACCTTGAAGTAAGCCCACCCCCGCAGCGCCTGCGGCGCTCCCCCTCAAGGGGGGCGAGTCGGACGAGGAGCAGTCCCTGCGGACTGGTTCTCGCCTACGAGCGCTGGCAGCGTCCTCGCTGCCAGCGGCCCGGCAAAGCCGGTTCCGCGGCGGCCGCTCGATGCAACGAGGCCCTGGTCAGGTCAGGCGCTTCGGCAGGGTGGCCTTCAGCCGCGACCGGGCCGCGCCAGTTCCTCGACTGCGCTCACCAGCCGCTCGGCCTGCTCGGCCAGCGACACGCCGGCGGCATCGGCGATGCGGCTCAGGCGCTCCAGCGCCTCGACGCGCGCCAGCGAATAGCGGTGCATCAGCACGCCGGCGGCCAGCGACACCACATCGAGTTTGGTGCTGCCGGTCGCGGCGGCCGGCGCCTGGCGTTGCGCCTCGGCCTGCGCGCGCAAGCGCTCGAAAGCGGCATCGACGGTGGGCACGATCTGTCCCACGTCCAGCGGCTTGACCATGTAGGCCACCGCACCCAGCTCGGCCACCTTGGTCACGGTGTCGGCATCGGCAAAGGCCGACAGGAAGATGAAGGGGATGTGGCCGTAGTCGCGCAGGTACTCGGCGACGTCGAAACCGCTCTTGCCTTCCATGCGGATGTCCAGCAGCGCCAATTCGGGCCGGTGCTTGCGCGCCAGCAGGATGGCGTCGTCGCCGTTGTCGGCGTCGATGACCTCGTAACCCGCCTGCGCCAGGCCATGCGTCACCGTGGCCAGCACCAGGCGGTCGTCGTCGACGACGAGGATCTTGCCCTTGGCGTTCATCGCTGCAATGGCTCGTTGCGGGGTTGGGGAAGGAGCGGCATTCTCGCCCAAAGCGGCGCCGCCCAGTCCCCCCGGATCAGGCGCTTTCGCGCTGCACGCTGGGCGGGCGCAGCACCACCTCGGTCAGCACCTCCTCGCCCTGCTGCGTCAGCGTGAAGGCGGCGCTGTGCCGCGGCAGCAGCGCGCGCACCAGCCCCAGGCCGGAGACGCCGCCAGGCACCTGCGCCAGGTTGAAACCCTCGCGCAGCCGGCCGGCGTTGCGGATGGCCACGCGCAGTTCGTCGCCGGCGCAGGCGAGCTGGCAGTGCACGTCGCCCTGTGTGCTGTGCTTGACGGCATTGGTCAGCAGCTCGTTGATGGTCAGCGCGATCGGGATCGACTCGGCCTCGGGCAGCAGCAGCCGCGTCGGCGCGTCGCCCAGCACCTGCACCTGCACCGTGCGGCCGAAGGTGCGCTGCACCGACAGTGCAATCGCCTGCATCACGCCGGCCACGCGCAGCGGGCCGCCGGCGCCGACCTGCAGCCCATAGACCTGCGCGATGGCCTGCACCTGGCCCACCGATTCGGTGAGGATCGCCGCCACCTCGGGGTGGCGCTTGGCGTTCTGCTGCAGCAGCCCGGCCACGCCCTGCAGGTTGTTCTTGATGCGGTGATGCACTTCCTTGACCAGCATCTCGCGCTGCGCGATCGCCGCTTCGAAGCGCGCCTGCGCCTCGGCGCGCTGCTCGGTGACGTCGCTGGCCACCAGCAGCACCTGCTCGCGCGCGCCGGCGCTGGTGGGCAGCGGGACGAAGCGCGCGTCCCACAGCCGCGCTCCCGTGGCAGCGTCCAGCCGCAGCTCGCGGCGCAGCACATCGTTGGACGCGGCCGCGGCCTCGAGGTCGGGGCCGAACTCGTCGCGCAGCGAGGTGCCGAGCAGCTGCTCGACCGGCCGGCCGAAGAAGGCCGCCGCCATCTGGTTGACCTGCAGCACACGCTGCGAATGCGCGTCGAACAGCGCGATGGCCAGCGGCGCGGTCTCGATGATGCGCTGCAGCGAGGCCTGCGCCTGCGCGATGCTCACCTCGGCCTGGCGGCGCCGTTCGATGTCCAGCAGCGCAAAGGTGATCTGCGGGCCGGTGGAGCCGCGGCCGGTGAGCACCGCATTGCCGACGACCCAGAACTCGCGCCCGTCGCGCGCCTTGAGCCGGCATTCGAAGGTATGGGCGCGGCCTTCGGCCAGCGTGTGCAGGTAGTCGGTGCGGCGCAGCGGGTGTTCGCGCTCGGGCGTGGCCACGGTGGCGATCGGTTCGCCGACGAAGTCCGCCAGGTCGCCGGCGAACATGCGCCGCGCCGAGCGGTTCATCCACTCGATGCCACCGTCGCCGACGGTGACGATGCCCACCAGCACCGAATCGAGGATCGCGCGCGTGCGCCCGGCCTGGCGCAGCAGCTCTTCGCGCGCGCGGTGGCGCTCGTCGACATCGACATAGGAGCAGATGCGCCCGGCCGTCTCGTCGGCCTCGTCCACCAGGCGCTGCGCCACCTGCACCCACAGCCGGCTGCCGTCGCGGCGGCGCAGCTGGCGCTCGCCGTGGTAGCGGCCCTGCTGGCGCAGCAAATGCAGCTCTTCCTGCTCCTGACGCTGGTGCGTGTCGCGCTCGGGCGCCAGTTCGGCCGGGTCCAGCGCGGCCAGCTCCGAATCGGCATAACCGGTCAGCGCGGCCATCGCCTGGTTGGCGCGCTCGATGCGCCCACCGCGCAGGTAGACGATGCCCACGTCGGACAGGCTGAACATCAGCTCGCGGTCGCGCAGCAGCGCCTCCAGCTCGGTCTGCTGCGACTTCAGCCGCGAGATGTCTGTGAGCACCGCCACCACCTCGTTCTCGGCCGGCGCCGGCTCGGCGCGGCGCACCGACAGCGAGTACCAGCCTGGCGCCAGCGCCAGCTCGGTCTCGAAGCTCTGTCCGGCCAGCAGCGCGGCCAGCGCCTGCGGGAAGCGGCCGAACAGCTCGTTGATGGTCGCGCCGGCGGCGGCGCCGGCCTCCAGGCCGAGCATGGCCTCGAAGCGGCGGTTGCAGCGCACCAGCATTGCGCCGCGCAGGTAGGCAATACCGGCCGTCGTGCCGTCGAGGATGGTCGTCAGCTCGCGCAGCAACTGCTGGCTCTGGCGCTGCGCGCTTTCCTGCTCGGTGACGTCGACCGTGACCACGGTGCGCCGGCCGGACTCGGCATCGCCGGGTTCGACGCGCGTCAGCAGCCAGCGCCGGCCCAATTCGGGATGGTTCACCGCATAACGCACCTCGGTGCGCTCGCCGCGGCGCAGCGCCTGCTGCAGCCGTTCGTATTCGGGCAGCGAATCGGGCTCGACGATGTCGCGCGCGATCGCCTGCAGCCCCGCCGACTTGGCCGCTACACGGCGGCGCTCGGGGCGCGGGCGCAGCCAGCCGCGCCGGCTGTCGAAGGTGGCGACACCGACGCCGGCGGTGTCCATCAGCGCGCCGATCTCCAGCTGCGCCAGGTCGCGTTCCTCCTCGGCGCTGCGGTCCTCGACCACGGCCATGAAGCGGTGCAATCCCCGGTCGGTGGCAAAACCGCGCACGCGCGCGCTCAGGCGCTGACGTCGCCCGTCGGGCAGCGGCAGCGAGACGTGAGTCTCCAACGGCGCGGCGCCCGGGCGCAGCCCGGGCCGCGGCGCGCCATCCTGCCAGGCCAGCAGCGCCTGCAGTTCGGCCGAGGCATCGGCCAGCAGCACCGGCACCTGGCCGACCAGCGCCTCGAAAGCCGGGTTCGAGCGCACGATCAGGCCGGCTTCGTCGAACACCAGCATGCCGGTGGGACTCAGGTCGAACCACTGCGCCAGCTCGTCCAGCGAGCGGTCGGCCTGGGCGCGCGCCACGTGTTCAGCGGTGGAATCCTGCAGCACGCACAGCAGCAGCGGCAAGCCGTCCTGCGCCAGCACCGGGTAGGCCGACGCGCGCGACCAGCGCTCGCGCCCCGAGGCATCGATGAGCCGCTGTTCGCTCAGCCGCGGCACCGCCTGCGCCGCCAGCAGCAAGGGAAGCTCGCGGCGCGATTCGATCTGCGGCGCTTGGTCTTCCAGCGGCTGCAGCAGCACCGGGTCGCTGCCGATCAGCGCCTCGCGCGTGCGTCCGGTGAAATCGAGGTAGGCATCGTTGACCGCCACCAGGCGGAACTGGGCGTCCTGCAGCGTCGCCGGGAAGGGCGAGGCCCAGAGCATGCGCAGCATCTCCAGCGTCGGGCCGGGTTCGACCGCGGGCAGCGAGGCCGGTACCTCAAGCTCGGCCGCCTCGATCTGCACGCGCAACGCCAGGTCGCGCGCGATGCGCCAGACCGTCAGCGTGGCAATGCGCCCATCGGGCAGCGTGCTGCGCAGCGGCGGAACGGCGTCCTCACTGACATCACGCAGCCGCAGCCGCAGCCAATCCGCGGACTCGCTGCCCAGCGCCGCCGTCAGCGGCGCCACGCCCAAGCCGGGCTCGGCGCCGAGCGCACGCATCGCGGCGCGGTTGCAGAAACTCAAGCGGCCGAGGTCGTCGAACAGCAGCAGTGGGTCATCGACGCCGTCGAGCAGCGTCGCCAGTGCTGCGCGCGAAGGCAGCAGCGCCGAAGGCGGCAGGTCGGCGGTGGGGGAACGCATCGGCATCGGGGGTCTGGCTCGCAGCGGCACGACAACACCCGATGATCGCTCATCGCGACCCGCCGCCTCACTCCAGTTGCCGCGCAGCCATCAGCGCGCGCAGCAGCGCGCGGTTGACCTCAGCCGCCGACAGCATCAGCGCCTCGGCGGTGTTGCGCATGTCGAACATCGACTCCTGCTCCACCGCGCGCACCAGCTCCAGGTACGGCAGGTAGCGGCCCGTGCCCTGCACCAGCGCGTCGAACACGTCCTGCGGCACCGGGATGCTCTTCAGCAGCTGCTCGAAGGGCTGGCCCATCATGATGTCGAGCAGCGAGAACACGCCGCAGATGAACAGCTCGCTGCCCATCTGCTCGTCGCCGGCCGACTTGACCAGTTCTTCCATGAACAGCCCGCGGCGCACGGCGGCGAACATCACCGGCTTCATGTTCGGGTCGCTGCTGGCCGAGGCCAGCAGCAGCGCCAGCCAGCGCTTGAGCTTCTGGTAGCCGAGCATCATGATGGCGTGGCGGAAGGAACTGATCTCCACGCGCAGCCCGAAGGCCGCCGAATTGATGTAGCGCACCAGCCTGAAGGCCAGCGTCGGGTCGTTCTTCAGCACCGCTTCCAGCCGCTCGATCGGCTCCTCGCGGTCGACGCGGTTCATCAGCTCGACGATGACCTTCAGGTCCGGCGCCACCGTCTTGCCGCTGCCCTTGCCCACCGGCTCGTCGATGGGCCAGCCGAGCACCGCCACCGCACCGCGCTGGAAGCTTTCCTCGACCTCG
>Ga0315912_10006245_pt1 | contig 10712 bp, 9 predicted proteins | sample VfabasoilMG_FD_204469 | JGI IMG/M metagenome (GOLD analysis project Ga0315912, IMG submission 204469) | Garden soil microbial communities collected in Santa Monica, California, United States - V. faba soil | ecosystem: Environmental > Terrestrial > Soil > Garden | place: USA: California... | reverse complement strand
CTTCACGAATGGCAACCGGGATTGCGCGTATAGCTTCGCGTGTGGAAACAATCACTATGGGTAATATCAATAGACCCAAGGTTAAGCCGGCTGTGAGTATGCTTTGACCCAAACCTAAGCCGTATACAAACAAACCAAGCGCTAATAACCCGTAGATGATGGAAGGCACGCCAGCTAAATTCGACACATTGATCTCAATAAGATCTGACAACCATCCTTTTCTTGCATATTCTTCAAGATACAAGCCAGCAGCTACGCCCATGGGTACGGCTGTTAAAAACGTAACAAGCATCACCAATGCAGAGCCCACCCAAGCAGAGAGCAAGCCGGCGCTAGCTGCACGGCGAGAGGGGAAATCACTTAAAAATTGTAAATTGAAACGCGCACTACCGTCTAAAATCAACTCAATGAACAGGGTAAGCAGAGTGAGTAACCCTAGCATTAAAGCTAGTAAACCAATGATTGCAAATATCGTGTCGTTAAGCTTGTGCCGACGAATCATGGCACGTACTGCGCTTAGATTTTCAACGACTGGGCTTTTATTCAGCGTTAAATTTTGAGTAGTTTGATTCATTTCATCGGTTGCCATGTTAGTAATGCTCACGATATTTTTTGCGGACGACGTGACCCAAAATGTTGAAGGACAATGTCAGCACCATCAACACCAAGCCTGCTGCGAATATGCTTTGATAACCAATGCTACCGTGTGGCAGGTCGCCTAAAGCCACTTGTACAATATAAGCAGTAATGGTGGCGGCACTTTCCATTGGATTAAAGGTTAAATTAGGCTGCTGGCCAGCTGCAACCGCTACTACCATTGTTTCACCTACGGCACGCGAAATACCTAAAATGTAAGCTGCAACGATACCGGAAATAGCAGCCGGAGCGACCACACGAATAGCAGTTTGAAAGCGCGTCGCGCCCATCGCGTAAGAACCTTCACGCATACTCATAGGTACGGCACGCATAGCATCTTCAGCCACTGAGCTGATATAAGGCACAATCATCACGCCCATCACGATGCCTGGACCGAGCATATTAAAACCTGGTAACTCTGGAAATATTTTTTGTAACAAGGGTGTCATAAAAAACAGTGCAAAATAACCAAATACAACTGTTGGTACACCAACTAGCAGTTCTAGAATTGGCTTTACAATTTCTCTTGTTTTGTGTGAAGCAAATTCAGAGAGATAAATCGCGCCAATTGTACCCACCGGGATTGCCACACAGAGTGCAATAAATGACGTGGTGAGCGTTCCTGCAACCAGTGGCATAATGCCGTAATGAGCATCTTCAAACAGTGGCGCCCATTCCTTATCGGTAAGGAAGTCCACCACAGAAACCGTTTTAAAAAAACCTAAAGACTCATATAACAAGATGGCGACAATAGCGAATGTAGTTGCTACCGCAGATAAAGCTGCCAGCATCAAAATAAACTCAATGATGCGTTCCTTGATGTTTCTACTTACGTTCTTAGCCAATCGTGGGCTAATTGAAAGCTTAGAGCCGGCTAAACTAGCAGATATCGGCAGTGTTTTTGTTGCCATATTGATATTCAATCTTATGATTTAACGGTCAATGAACAGAGTGACTTTTTAGTCACTCTGTATTTTTGAGTTTATTTAACTCTACTTAGTAAGTCTGTAATCTTAACGCCTACTTCCGAAGTGCCATTAAACCCAGTGCCTGCTTTAAGTGCTTTAAAATGAGAAGATACTGCTGTGTATTCATCTGTAGGTAGGGGAACATATTTCACTTCTTTTACAAGTGCAGGAGCATTTTCGAGATAGAAGTTAACAAACGCTTTCACTTCAGGTTTGAAGGCAGCTGAACTTGCGTTCACATAAATAAACAAGGGTCGTGAGAGTGGTTGGTATGATCCATCCTTAACGGTTTCTACAGATGGTGAAACAGCTGGGGCTCCTGCTTTCGCTATAATAGGTACGGCGCGTAATTTATCTTTATTCTCTTCGTAATAAGCTAATCCAAAATAACCCATTGCATTTTGATTGCTCGATATGCCTTGTACCAAGACATTGTCATCTTCCGATGGAGTATAGTCACTGCGACTAGATTTTGCTTTACCATTAATCGCCTCTGTAAAGTAATCAAAGGTACCGGAAGCTGTGCCTGGGCCAAATAGTGCGATGGGTTTGTCTGGATAGGCGGGATTGACTTGATTCCATTTTTTGACACTAGAACCTGCAGACCAGATTTTTTTAAGTTCATCAACCGACAGATTTTTTACCCAATCATTTTTTGAGTTAACGACAACAGTTAAGCCATCGTAGGCAACAGGTAACTCGATGAATTGAATGCCAGCTTCTTTGCAGGCGTCTATTTCTTTTTTCAAGATTGGACGTGACGCGTCAGAAATATCAGTTTCACCGCGGCAGAATTTTTTAAAGCCGCCTCCGGTTCCGGATTCACCCACAGTCACTTTAACTTTTGTTGCTTTTTGATATTCTTCAGCGACTGCTTCAGTAATAGGGTAAACCGTGCTAGAGCCATCAATTTTGATAATCTTGTCAGCAGCAGTCACGTTTGATGCGGCAAACGTACCTGCAACCAAAACCGCAATACTGAGTGACTTGGTGAAAACTTTATTCATATATTCTCCGTTAATTAAAATTTATTTTCTAATCAACGTGAATGTTAGAGATTCAATATGACAGATTTATGACAGTTTTCACAATTCAGAAATAAAAAAGGCCTGCGAGCAGACCTTTTGAAACCAGACAATCAAGGATATGGCTTAGTGCAAAATTGTTTTACCAATAATCCAAAACAGTGCTGCCATTAAGCCTGAAAATGGGATGGTAAGCACCCAAGCCCATACAATGCGTGAAGCCAGGCCCCAACGCACGGCAGATGCGCGGCGCGAGAGGCCTACACCAACAATAGCGCCTGTAATGGTGTGGGTGGTGGAAACAGGGATGCCTAAACTAGTGGCTAAAAATAAAGCGATTGAACCCGCGGTTTGAGCACTAAAACCGCCCGATGGTCGAATGCGTGTGATGCCCATTCCCATCGTGCGCACGATGCGCCAGCCACCGAAAAGCGTGCCCAAACCCATAGCGATATGACAGGATATTACAACCCATAATGGTACATGGAAGTCTCCATGCAAGTAGCCGTTTGCAAACAGTAGTACGGTAATAATGCCCATGGTTTTCTGTGCGTCGTTTGCGCCGTGGCCCAAGCTAAATAGCGAGGATGAAATAAACTGCATTTTGTTAAAATGTCTCTCGGCTTTGTAAGGCGCAGTTTTTTCGAAAAGCCACAGGATGATGACTGACAAAGTGAGCGCCAGCAGCATGCCGAAAAGCGGGGAGAGCACAATCGCGGCTGTAGCTGTAATGAGCTTTTCGCCAAGAATCACACCTTGCAACCCGGCTTCTGCAATACCTGCTCCAAGCAGTCCACCAATTAATGCATGAGAAGACGAGGACGGTATACCAAACCACCAAGTAACGATGTTCCATGAAATGGCACCACCCAATGCTCCAAATATCACTGCATTATTGACAATGCCAGGGTCGATAATACCCTTGCCAATGGTGTCGGCAACGTGTAAGCCAAAGAACATGAAGGCGATAAAGTTGAAGAAAGCTGCCCATATCACTGCAGCTTGTGGTGTGAGTAAGCGCGTAGATACCATGAGTGCAATAGAGTTTGCGGCATCATGAAATCCATTCATAAAGTCAAAAATCAGGGCGACTAAGACGAGCAGCCCCATAATGATGATGGCGTGATCCATGCGCTTCCCTTAAATGCGCTCTAGTACAACGCCGTGAATGACATCACCTACATCCTCACAACCATCAATTGCAGCTTCAAATAAATCATAAAGCTCTTTCGAGCGGATGAGTGTGCGTGCGTCAGTAACCTCTTCAAACAAACGCTCCATACCAGCACGCATCACATGATCGCCTTCGCCTTCCACCATGTTGATTTCTTCACATGTACGTAAAATGCGCTCAGCGTTTTTCATATCACTTAGCATATTCACGGTCTCACGTACTTTTTCCGATGCACGTAGTAGAATTTGGGCAAGTGCTGCCATTTCAGGTGTAAATTTATTGTGACCGTAAATCTTAGCGCGCTGTGGAATTTCTTCCATGTAATCAATAATATCGTCCAGTGCCATAGCCAGCTCGCGAATTTCGCGGCGGTCAAACGGTGTAATGTAGGTTTTATGTAATGAGATTAGAATCTCTTTGGTGACGCTATCCGCTTCAGATTCAATTTTTCTGATTTTTTCAAAATTCTCATCAAACTTCTCGGCATCATTCACTGCAGTCATCAAGCTCAGTACTTTGGATGCGCGCACGGCGCAATCAGCTAACTTGTTGAATGAGATAAAGTAATTTTCACTTTTTGGTGTGATTGCTGCCATTAAGCGACCAAATGCACCATTCGCCATAATGTCCCCCTTAATAAATTTATTTTCTAATTCCAGAATTGCGCATAGTTTAACTGGCAAAACTTAAATCTGCGAGAAAATTTTGTCACATTCTTGTAATCATTTATAAGATAGTGATGAGTTGAAAGCCGGTACAACTTAATCTGCATAGGCCTTTGCAGTATAATAGGCTTAACTAGTTAGAGATTTAAAAACATGGAAGCCGAACAACTCAACCTCATTTCTAATCGACTTGCTGACTTAAGTGAGCGCCACCACGCGCTTCGGGGGTATCTTTGACTTCGAAAATAAACAACAACGGCTAGAAGAAGTGAATGGTTTATTAGAAGATCCAAACATATGGAATAACACAGAGAATGCGCAAAAACTAGGTAAAGAAAAACGTGAACTAGAGCAGGTGGTGCATAACTTACAAATGCTTGGGAGTGGTATTAAGGATAGCCAAGAGTTGTTTGGTATGGCACGTGAAGAGAATGATGACGACACATTGCTCAGCATTGATGGCGATTCGCAAACACTCGAAAAACGTATCGAGGAAATGGAATTCCGCCGAATGTTTTCCGGGCAATTAGATACAAATAATTGCTTTATTGAGTTTCAGTCGGGCAGCGGAGGCACGGAGGCGCAGGATTGGGCGGCAATGTTGCTACGTATGTATTTACGCTATTGTGAGCGCAAGGGCTTTAAGGTTGAAGTGCTTGAGGAGTCGGATGGCGACGTGGCTGGTATTAAAGGCGCATCCATCAAGGTTTCTGGCGACTACGCCTATGGCACACTGCGTACTGAGAATGGCGTACATCGTCTAGTACGCAAATCTCCCTTTGATAGCAACGCTAAGCGTCATACCAGTTTTGCCAGTGTGCAGATTTTTCCTGAAGTTGATGATTCCATTCAAATTGATATCAACCCTGCCGATTTGCGCATTGATACTTATCGCGCGTCCGGTGCAGGTGGTCAGCATATTAACAAGACTGATTCTGCGGTGCGCATTACACATTTACCAACCAACACCGTGGTGCAATGTCAAAATGACAGGTCGCAACATCGCAACCGCGAGGAAGCCATGAATATGCTCAAAGGCGCACTATATAACTTGGAGTTGAGCAAGCGTAACGCTGATAAACAGGCGCTGGAAGATGCCAAAACGGATATCGGTTGGGGACATCAAATTCGTAGCTATGTGCTTGATCAAGGACGCATTAAAGATTTACGCACCAATGTCGAAGTCGGCAACACGCAAGGCGTACTGGATGGCGATCTTGACCCGTTTATTATGGAGAGTTTGAAGCAGGGGGTGTGATAGTTGCCGTAGCTGCTTGAGCGACTTCTTCGTTTGGCACACCGATTATAAACTTCACTCTCTCGACATCGATACGCAGAAATTCTGCGATGTCTTTATAATCGTCCGGTAACGCTGCGTTATTCCAACCATTAGCAGAATGACGTGCAAGATTGACCGCCAGCACTACATTTCTGGCACGGTGTCCATCACCACCTTCATTGTCATCCATTAGTTGGGATAATAATGGTGGCAATTGAAAATTTTCAACCAATGCTTTTTGCAGTTCAATCAATTTAAAACCTAATATCTCTTCTTGTAGAGCCTTGCTGCGTAACGTAGCGTCTGCTTGCTGCATGGCAAAAATTTGATTCATCTTATCCGGTGCAAAACACCACATTAGCATTTCTGCCAAGTCATATAAAAGTGCTGCAATGCGTACTTCTTCGGAGTGAAAATCTTTGTGTATCGCCGCCCAATCAGATGCAAAATATGCAGCACGATGTGCTCTTTTAATCAGCCTTAGCAGATGTGTGAGTGCAGGAATATCAGACTTTAATTGATCTTCCACCAACGGGCTTGCCGGTAAATTACGATAGAACGCATCTGTTCCCATCATCAAAATAGCTTGTTCGACTTGAATCAGATCTTGCAGTTGATTTTTACCTTGATGTTTTTGCGCATAGCTAATGATTTTGCACACCATAAAAGGGTCATTGAGCACAATAGAGGTGATGGCACGAGCACTGAGCTTACTTTCGTCTACTTTCAGGCGTGCAAGTTCGCGCGCAGTGTGCTTTAGCACGGGTATGGGTGCTTTGCTTAAACGCTCAATCCATGACGATACGTCGTCAATTACAGAAGTCATTCGGGAGCTCTCCTAGAGTGATTGCAGAATAACGTATGCGATAAGGTTTTAATGCGTGGAACAGAAGCCAAAAACACACGTAAATAAAAACTGTTTGGAAAGTGTTAAAATAAGTGTTTTAGCGCAATTAAATTAAGTTTGAGTAACGTATGACTGATGAAATCCCACAAATTGATGAAAACCATGTAATCGCTGAACGTCGTGAGAAGCTAAAAGTAATTCGCGCCAAAGGGGTAGCTTTTCCTAATGATTTTAAACCGGAGCATCAGGCAAAAGCATTGCATGCGGAGTTCGGTGGTTTTGAGAATGAGGTTTTAGATCCCAAAGCGGTAAAGGTAAGTATCGCGGGTCGCATGATGCTCAAGCGCGTGATGGGTAAGGCGAGCTTTGCCACAGTGCAAGATAGTACAGGCCGTATTCAGCTTTTCATTTCTAAAGATAACATAGGTGAAGATCTCTATGAGGTTTTTAAACATTGGGATCTGGGCGATATTGTCGCCGCCAGTGGAGCGCTGTTTAAAACCAAAACGGGTGAACTTTCGGTAAAGGTAAGCGAGTTACGCTTATTGACGAAATCGCTACGCCCATTGCCAGAAAAATTTCATGGTTTGGCCGATCAAGAAACCAAGTATCGCCAGCGCTATGTCGATTTGATTGTTTCAGAAGAGACACGTGCGACGTTTATTGCACGTAGCAAAGTGGTTTCTGCCATTCGTAGCTTTATGCTGGAAAATCAATTTTTAGAAGTCGAAACACCCATGCTGCATCCCATCCCTGGCGGTGCAGCAGCTAAACCATTTATCACACATCATAACGCGCTCGATATGCAAATGTTCATGCGCATCGCACCTGAGCTTTATTTGAAGCGTTTGGTAGTAGGTGGTTTTGAGCGCGTGTTCGAGGTGAACCGCAACTTTAGGAATGAAGGTTTGAGCGTCCGTCATAATCCGGAATTTACAATGATGGAATTTTATGCCGCTTATACCGATTATTTATGGCTGATGAACTTTACCGAGCGTTGTCTTAGGGCTGCAGCCACTGCTGCATGCGGAAAAGCGGTGGTGCAATATCAAGGACGTGAGATTGACTTCAGTAAACCGTTTGAGCGTCTGACGATTGTTGGTGCGATTCAAAAATATGCACCGCAATATACATCAACACAATTAAGTGATGCGACTTTCTTGCGTACGGAAATTTTGAAGTACGGTGAGAAACCATTTGACCATGCCGGGCTTGGTGCATTGCAATTGGCTTTGTTTGAAGTGACAGCAGAGGCGCAATTATGGAATCCTACTTATATTATCGATTACCCTGTCGAAGTATCGCCTTTAGCGCGCGCTTCGGATAAAAACCCGGAAATTACCGAGCGTTTTGAATTGTTTGTGGCAGGCCGAGAAATCGCCAATGGTTTTAGCGAATTGAATGATGCAGAAGACCAAGCCGCTCGCTTTCAAGCACAAGTCAAGGCGAAAGAAGCAGGTGATGGTGAGGCGATGTTCTACGATGCCGATTTCATTCGCGCGCTAGAGTACGGCATGCCCCCCACTGGAGGATGCGGTATAGGCATTGACCGTTTGGTGATGTTGCTGACTGATAGTCCTAGCATTCGTGACGTGATTTTGTTTCCACATATGCGACCTGAATAATGAAGTGCAAGTTAGAAATTAAATAATTCTGAAATATTACTGTCATCTTGTTTTTAATATAACACATTGATTGTATTGGTAATTTACATATAATCAATGTGTTTCATTTTTGCAACAGATTAGCGTTTTTTCTGTTCATGTCATCAAACCGTCACATTTAATCATCAAAATTCACCCGTTGTAAATTAAGACACTTAAACGGGGAGCAACTTTGATGAATTTTAAACTACGCAGCGTAGCAGTAGCTACTGCTGGAGCACTACTTTTTGGTTCTGGTACTAATGTAATGGCAGATACGACCGATGATTTGCTAAATGCCTTGATTGCTAAAGGGATTTTGACTGAAGAGGAAGGCGCTCTTTTGAGTCGCGGTCGTGAAATAGAAAATGATAATAAGAAAAAAGCAGTTTCTGCCAAACAAAAAGACGGACTGATATTTGAAAGCGGCGATGGTAATTTTAATTTACAACTTACCGGTCGCGTACATGCCGATTACCGTGCTTTTGATTATGATGAAGGCGAAAATAATCCAGCGATAGCGGCCGGTAATGCAATTCCCAATACGACCTCAACCGGTGCTGATACTTTTGATATTCGTCGTGCGCGTATTGGTTTTAAAGCCAAGTATAAAGAGTTTTATGAGGCAGAATTGAATGCTGATATCGCAACCGGCAATAATAGTTCGGTGACTAGTACAACATGGGACGTAGCTTACTTAAACGTTGCCTGGTGGAAACCGGTGCAATTCCGTTTTGGACAATTCAAAATGCCAATGAACTTGGAAGAATTGACCAGTTCAAACAATATTGATTTTATGGAGCGTTCTTACGTCAATCAGATATCTCCTACCAAAGAATTGGGCGGCATGATTCATGGTACGCCATTTACGGGGATTACATATGCTTTGGCAGCATCAAACGGCGGTACAATCAGCGGCGGTACGGCAAAAAGTGCCGAAGGTGATATACGCGAAGACGGTAAAGATGTGATTGGTCGTGTAACTGCAAACTTCGCTGAAATCATGGGCAATAAAGATATGGTGACGCACGCAGGTATTTCATTTTCTACGGGTGATCAATTCCAGGGCCAAGTTAGCCCAAGTGGACGTTCTGAAGCGCGCGGCGCAACTTTCTTTAGAGCGCCTACATTAGCTAATCCTGCAATAGGAGCATCTAAATCAATCGATCGTACACGTGTGGGTTTAGAAGGAGCGCTTGCATACAATCAGTTCAAGGTGCAAGGCGAGTGGATGCAGCAAAATAATGATTTTGAAACCGCCACACGTAACTATGATTTAGATACTGATACTTGGTATGCCGAAGCCTTGTGGACAATCACTGGTGAGAAGTATGCGGATAATTACAAAAATGGCGCGTTTGGCGGCATTAAGCCTAATAAAGATTTTGATCCATCCAACTTCACTGGCGGTGCTTGGGAAATCGGCATACGTTATAGTAAATTCGATGCTTCGGATTATGATACTGCAGGTATTGGTCAAGGTGTTGGTACGGACGCAGCTATTACAACCAAGGCTGCTGGCTTTGCAGAGGCAAGCGCATGGGTAGCCGGCGTAAAATTCTTACCAAACTCTAATATGCGCTTTATGCTGAACTATGTAGACACTAATTTTGATGAAGCAATTGGTGGCGCAACTGGCGGTATTATCATTAACAACGAGCGAGAAGATTCAGAAAAAGCATTAATTGCACGTGCGCAATGGATGTTCTAAGTTAACTTACTCCAGACTAAGTAATTGAAAGCCCGCTCAGCGGGCTTTTTTATGGCTAAAATTTGGTCCTGCTCAGGTATAATCTAGTCTACAAAAAAACAGGAAAGTCGCATGTACAAACACCCGCTAATCAATCGTGAACTCATGACACCTCAAGAGGCTTTAGAAATACTTATGGAAGGCAATTATCGTTTCTCGCAAGATCTTGTAGAGCCAAAAAATCACCGTGATTTAGCTAGGTTAACCAAGGATGGTCAGCGTCCGTTCGCAGGCATATTGAGTTGTAGTGATTCGCGTGCTCCAACAGAATTAATTTTCGATCAGGCTTTAGGTGATATTTTTAGTGTGCGTTTAGCAGGTAATATTGCTTCCAACAAAGCGATTGGTAGTCTGGAATTTACATGCCAGCACTTGGGCAGCAAGCTAGTGGTTGTACTCGGTCACACATCTTGCGGTGCTGTGATGGCGGCCTGTGACAATTTTGAAGAGGGGCATATTGCCGAAATTACCGGGTTGATTAAGCCGGCGGTGAATCTGGAGACGACAGTGCAAGATAATCGAAACTCTAAGAACGCGGATTTTTTACAAAAAGTTTGCAAGCTCAATGTGGATACACAGATTCAGCGCATATTGTCTGAGAGCAAAGTTCTGAGCAGGTTGCTGGAGCAAAGAAAAATCGGTTTAGTGGGTGGTGTTTATAACTTGGAAACTGCGCGCGTGACCTTTATCAACGAGGATATTATTTTTTAGATGGCTATCTATGG
>Ga0315912_10006244_pt1 | contig 10712 bp, 11 predicted proteins | sample VfabasoilMG_FD_204469 | JGI IMG/M metagenome (GOLD analysis project Ga0315912, IMG submission 204469) | Garden soil microbial communities collected in Santa Monica, California, United States - V. faba soil | ecosystem: Environmental > Terrestrial > Soil > Garden | place: USA: California... | reverse complement strand
TGACGCGAGATCACAACATATAAAGTTTGTAATAAGAGTTTTATGTCATACAATAAACTAGCGTCACGCGCGTACATTAAATCATACGCAAACTTTTGTTGTAAAGTCAAATCGCCTCTCCCGTTCACGGAGCTTAGACTGCTCATGCCGGGTTTGTATTGATAGATGATACTCAAATAATGCTCAGTTTTTGGGTGATCCATGTTATCCATTTGAGCCAAATGAGGCAGGTAATAAACAGGGATAGGGCGATGTCCGATTAAACTCATCTCACCCTTGAGCACGAGAAAGAACTGAGCAATCTCATCAATACTAGTTACACGCCAAAGTTTTCCCGTTCGAGTAGTGACATAGTCCGGCTTTTTATAGATGGTTTCAGGTTTGGCAACACGTTTTTCGTCAATTAACAAGGTTCGAAGCTTCACGATCACAAAAGGTTGACCGTGAAAACCAATGCGTTCTTGAAAGAAGAGCACTGGAACTTTATCAAAGAATTTCACCACCAATGCGGCGGCACAAAAAATAGGCAGGCAAAAGATAATACCTATTAACGCACCCAAAATGTCAACATGTCTTTTGAGTTTTCCGTTCAGATAACTCAAACTCTTTGCTGAAGGCTCAACACTACCTAAATCTAATTCCATTATCCCGCTTCCAAATTAATAATAATGTTTCTAAGTTTTACCAGCTAACGATTTATATTAGTTGCAGAAAACTCTCGGACAGAAAGTAATTGAAAATCTCGCAGAATCCCTTGTCTCTACAGAAGCACTGGGTCCCCAATGGCATTGAATTAGACCCTTTGATATGTAGTGCCGCGTGTACGCTAGTTAGGCTGTTCCTCACTTAAAAATCTTTGGGAAGAGCATCTCCGCATCTTATGACTATTCCATTGTTATCAATATAGCACATCTTCGGGAACATATACACAGCAGCTAACCCATTTGAGAATCCAGCAGCTACCTGATATTGTGGTGTGACAATTACCTTTCCTGTGTTATCTATATATCCCAACCAGAGTCTGTTCCTACTGCCGCTAATCTATCATAGAAGTTATCGGCGACAACAAATTGATGTGGTATTACTGTTATTCCAGTCTTATCCATGTAACCCCAGAGGAACTCTCCTTCTACTTCAGCGGATATTCGGAATAGAGGCTGTTTGAATTGGAGAGTAATGTGTTAAGCAACACACTAATCAAAACTCCGCCTACAATAAAAAGAAAGAAACTGGCTTTTTTGCTCATATCTTTACATGTTTTACAGCCGACATATATTCAAGGGGCAAGCCAAAGAAATAGACACTTTGCATTACTTCCTACCGCGTCAGCGACGTTCCTCCACTTTGACATAACCTCACCAATTCTTCCTTATTTGTAATCACCATATCCCCAAATTGACTCAGTGCCAACGCGGCAAGGGTAGTGCCGTAACGTAACCCAGCCACGAGATCAAGTTCCAGCCAGCCGTGGATAACGCCTGCGGCGAGCGCATCGCCTGCGCCCAGGCGATCTAATATTTGCGTAGCTCGAGAAGGCTCGTGGAGCCATTCTTTTCCATTCCACAACAATGCACCTTGTTCGCCAATCGTAATCGTCACATATTTTGCGCGGCTGATATTCAACATTCCTTGCGCGATCTCTTGCACTGAACCCTGACAGTTAAATATACGCGTGGCATCATTGGCGCTACAGAATAACAACTCGATATTTTGAATCATAGGTAGGAGAGTCTCGCGGGCTTCGGCTTCGCTCCACAGTTTTTGCCGATAGTTGACATCAAAGCTGATGGGCACATTATGTTGCTTTGCTTGCTTGAGTGCTTCTTCAACAATCTCGTGACACGATAAGGATAGCGCAGGCGTGATGCCGGTGAGATGAATCAAACGTGTATCGAGCAATGTGTCCCAATTTATTTCACTCGGCTGAAGTTGCGTCGCGCAAGAATGAGCGCGATCATATGTCACTTGAATGCCGCGTGGTGGCGCACCGAACTCCACATAATAGGTGCCCATGCGTCCGCTTGCGCTCCAGATGATTCCATTCGTATCCACGCCTGCGGTGCGCAACGCATTTGCTGCCAAACGCCCGAGTGAATTGTTAGGCAACGCGCCTGCCCATTGTGTTTTTCTTTCGAGCCGCGCCAACAGGCTGATCACATTTGCTTCTGCGCCCGCTGGATACACATCCAATTGGCGTGCGGCTTCCAACCGTTCGCCCGCGGGGACGCTCAAGCGCAATAACATCTCGCCGATGCTCGTCACATCAAAACATATCTCAGCCATGCCTGCCCCGCGTCCATGCCGCGCGTAACATTTGCGCACGCGCCGTGATATCTTCCGATGTTTGTTCGCGGTTCGTAATCAATTTACTTCCCAGCCCAATCGCCACCGCGCCAGCCCGCGCATAGTCCGCGATATTTTCAAGCGACACGCCGCCCGTTGGCACAAAGTCAATATCGTTCAACGGCGCGCGTAACGCTTTGAGATAAGCCGGTCCCGCCACTTCCATGGGAAACAACTTCAACATGTGGCACCCCGCGGCAAATGCAGACTGGGCTTCAGTGGCGGTAAAGACTCCAGGCAGATGAAGCAGATGATTTGTACGCGCGAACGTGACGGTCTCCAAATCCAAGTTGGGTGAGATGATGAATTGCGCTCCCGCTTCATACGCAGCCTGAGCCTGCTTCACATCCCGAACCGTTCCCGCACCGATTAACATTGCGTCCCCAAAATGACTCCGCAACTTCGGCAACGACTCCAATGCGTATGGGCTGTTTAGGGTGACCTCCATTACTGTGACAGTTCCCGCAAGGAGCGCATCACCAATGCGCACAGTATCCTCCCCCGAGAAATCGCCGCGGATGATGGCGACGATGCCGCAGTCTTTGACGCGTTGACTCGCAATTTCGATTGAACTCATTTCACCTCACCGTGCCGCGTGCTGCGACTTTCCAAACAACTTCCACCTGATCGTCGCGCGCGCCGACCACTTCATCAAACAAACTTGTGACCATGCAACAATGATTGGGAATCACAGTCAGACGTTCACCGATCTCTGGTTTGCGCGCGCACGCCGAAAAATCGACATGCCCATGTTCCTCGGAGAGCGCATAAATTTTGGCATCAGGATATTCGCAAATATGACCATAGCCATCCAGCCCATGCAGATCGCTGGAGAGCGACTTACTGCCAGCATCCAATATTCCGCGTTCTGGAGTTGGGCGGCTGACAACGGTAGTGTGAATTTTCAACGCGCACGTATCGAGGGTCACTGAGCCCGCACGGAGGGTGAGGCGATCCCCATAGACATAAATCCCTGCGCGATGTTCAGTGATAACTTTATGTTCATGCACTTGCCACATTGCCGGCGTGCCGCCGCCACTGACTCGTTCTATTTGTAGTCCATCGTTTGCGATCAAAGCTTGTATCTCACGCACGAACAGATCAGTTTCTTCACTGGTCGGATAGGTCATCAACCCGCCGAAGTGTAAGTTCGGCAATTGCTTAATGAGCCGTGCCAACTCCGCCGCTTCTTGCGGAGATTGCACTCCGCAGCGATGCAAGCCGGTATCACATTCGATCAGAACGGTCAGTGTTAATCCTGCGCGTTGTGCCGCATCTGATAGCCCGCGAATCACAACTGCAGAGTCGGCTGTTATGCTAACGGTGACGCGTTGCGCAAGCGCCATCAACCGCATCAGTTTCTTTTCACCGATGATGTTATATGGAATAAAAATATCGGTGAAGCCTGCATCTGCCATCACTTCCGCTTCGCTGACTTTTTGACATGTAATGCCGACTGCGCCCGCTTCTACCTGCATTTTGGCGATCTCGGGAATCTTGTGCGTCTTAATATGCGGACGATTGGCAATACCATGCTCGTTCAAATAAGCTTGCAGGCGTTGAATATTCGCCTCGAGCCGGTCGATATCCACAACCGGAACGGGTGTTTCTAATTCGTCAACACGCATCAATCATTCCTTGCCAACATATGCAATGGCGTCGATCTCTACAAGAAACCCAAGCAGTTGGCTTCCCACCGTAGTGCGGACAGGCTTGGGATCTGGGAAATAAGTGACATAGACTTTGTTGTAACCCTCAAATAAAGATAGATCCGTGAGATGTGCGCTGACTTTGACGACGTCTGCCATGGTCGCGCCACCTGCGGCTAGCAGGGCTTTGATATTTTCCAGCACCTGCGTGGTTTGCTCCTCGATGGTGGTGCCAACGAGTTGTCCAGTTGCTGGGTCACGCGGGACCTGACCAGAGATGAAGACAAAATCGCCGACGCGCAAGCCTGGTGAGTATGGGCTGGCGGTGGCAGGTGCAGAGTCGATCTTGAGTTGTTGTTTGGGCATGGTGAGAGTCTCCTTTTGATTTGTCATTGCGAGGAGCCCGAAGGGCGACGCGGCAATCTCCTCATTATGTTGGAGATTGCTTCGCCACTTCGTGGCTCGCAATGACATGTTTATGTAATCCACGCATCACGCAACAGCCTTAACCAATTGCCGTGCATGATGCGTGCAATATCATCTGTGTGATAACCGCGCTTCGCTAAAATATCCATGAGCTTTTGTAAATCTGCAATCGTATCCAAATCTGAAGGCGATTGTTCGCGCCCGAAGCCGCCATCCAGGTCACTGCCAATCGCGGCGTGATTCGCGTTCCCTGCCAATTGGCAAATATGATCGATGTGGTCCGCAATATGCGCGATCAAAACTTGTGGGTTATCTTTTGCGCTGCGAATCCAACGTGGGCGAATCATCCAATTATCGAATGCTGCACCGATGACTCCATTACGGTCAATGATCGCTCGGATTTGTTCATCATCAAATTGACGTTGATGTGACACCAGCGCGCGACAATTATTATGACTTGCCAGTACACGCCCGTCAAAATGTTCAAGCGCTTGCCAAAATCCTTGATCAGAAAGATGAGTGAGATCAAGGATGATGTGTAAGTCGTCCATTTCTCGAAGCAGAGCTAGCCCATCGGGAGTCAGACCGAGTTCTGTCGATGTCCCGCCTGCATAACGACCTGGTCCATAATGTGCTGGTCCAATGATGCGGACGCCCGCTTCCTTCCAAGCTGAAAGTTGATTCGGTTTTAGAATCGGATCGGCACTCTCCATGCTGATAATCAAACCCAGCGGCGGCTGAGTTGATTGCATGTTGCTTTCCCAGTTTTGCCATTCGCTCATGTGTTGATTTAGCTCAGTAAGATTTTTGATCAATCGAACTTCGCCGGTTTCATTCAGCGCGTGATAATAAGTGAGTTGACCTTGAGCGATGGCATAGGCTTGCGCGGGCGATGAATAATCAATGTGCGGCGTTGCGTGACCTGTGGAACGCGCGAGCAACGTTGCGAAACAAAGCGCAACATTGCCTTTGCGCATTTCAGGGAAGGCAACCGTTCCTTGTCCGCGACCGGGATCGGTGAGGTTGCTCTCCTGCGCACGGATGGTATATGCCGACTGTTGTAGATTTCGATTCCATTGAAGTGAGTTCCAGGCGAGGTCGAGATGCGAGTCAATAATGAGCATGAATGGTTATGTTAGTTGCCAGTTAGTATATTTCGCCCAATCCAACGCTGCATCCCAAATCAAATCATACACAGGGTCTTTGATATCGTAATAGGTTTCGACATCGTCCGCATGACGTTTGGCAATCTCACGCTTGATGAGTTCAATCGATCTGGCGGAGTTGGGGTGAGCACGCAAATAATCACGAAACAACAACGGGTAACGTTGATTTGGGTTACCATCCACACGCACATGAATATTGGCTCGGCGCTGTCCATCTGGCTGGGTGAAGATCAGTTTTTCCCAGAGTTTTGGATTTGGATCTTCACCTAGCGGGACGTGATCGCTGGTGATATTGCCCAAATGTTGATATCCCGCATTGACCATTTTTTGAACGATCTTTGGGCTTAGTTCCTGCACCGTGACTTGCGTGTCTATCACATCCTTTGCACCCAAGCCAGGCACCGAAGTCGAGCCGATATGGTCAATCCGAATAGCACGCGGGCCGAGGACATCCTGCAAGGCATTTCGAAGGGTTTCAAATTCGTTGGGCCATTCGGGGTTATAAGATTCGATGACAATCAAATTATTCGCTCCAGACGATTTCGATTTCTTCTTTGCCGCCAAGGGCATCTTTCAGAAGAGAGATCAATTCAGGATCTGCACCCAGCCCTTCAAAATATTCAAGCAATAAAGGCGTGACCGCGTAATCTTGATCTTCAGTCCCTTCCTCTTCAAGATGGTCAATTAAATATTGAAGTTGTGCTTCAGTGATTTGACCTAGCTGTTTCTTAGTGTCTTTCTCGTATAAATTGATCATTGCATTGCTCCTTATGTTTATTTAGTTGATTGAATATCTATCCCTTGATCTGGATACCCATTCGTTCCAGAAGTGAACGACATAACTTGGCAGGATATTTGACAGGTAATTTATCAGGTCCATGTGAATCTGAACCGGCGCTGATTAATAACTGATGACGCGTGGCATATTCCAAAAACATATCTGTCTGTGCAGGCGTATGAACTGGATAATAGACCTCTATGCCATCGATCGGAGCTTCTTTGCGAAGTTCATCCAAGACTTGAACATCATAAGTGACGAAGCCATCTGTCCGGCCGGGATGGGCAAGAATGCAAACGGCGCCATCTTGGTGTGCCGCTTCTACAATTAAGGGGACTTCATTTGTGGCATAAGCACCCCCGCATTGTAGAATGATCCTCCCCATGGACTCAGACTCGCCTTTGCCGACACTGTGTTTTTTTATGAGGTCGACCAACGCAAAGAGATGTTGTGAACTGGGTCTTACCAGAATATCAGCGAGTTCACTGCCGTCTTGAGAAAATTTATAGCCTCTCTTCACCAAGTTCTCATACACTTCCCGCGTGTTCTCCGCCTGACGGCGAATCACATCTTGAGCTAGGTCCTTAAGCGTATCCTTTTGAGAGTCAAATCCGAAGCAGAGAATGTCTGTCATATCGCCGCGCCAGGTCGCGGTCAGTTCTGCGGCGACGAGAAGTGGCATGTTCTTTTCCGTGGCAAGTTGTTGATAATTATCTGCTGTATCCACACGCTCATGGTCGGTGATTGCCGCTAACCCAAAGCCTTCGCTGGTGAGATGATCTAGCAACCCTTCAGGAGTCCATTTGCCATCACTATTCGTCGTGTGAAGCTGTAGGTCAATCGGTGTATCCACTTCAAGCACAAGGTTGGCTGTTGATAAATTCATTAGAGAACTTTTTCGCGTTCGGCTTGTTCTAAGACTGCCAGAATCGTTTTTACCAACTCACGCGCGGCTTGTTCACTTAATTCAACTGCCACACGTGCGCCGAGCCCTTGTGACTCGTTGACGAAATCAATATTGAGCGCATGTTCGAATGGCGCATTGAAGGGATGATCGTATGACACATTGGCTTGTGCCACATTAAACCAGCCATGGGTGCCCTTGGCACTGCCGTCTACTTTTACTTTTTCTGTAATCATGGTGCACATAGATAGTGTTCTCCGCCTCACGCTAAATATTTTTCCAAAAACGCCCAGGTCTTTTGCCAACCGTCTACGGCTTGTGCCTGACGATAAGCTGAAGCATGGTAATAAAAGAATCCATGTCCGGCGCCGTCATAACGATGGAACTCATAAGTCTTGCCATGTTTCTTGAGTTCGGCTTCATGTTGATTGACCTGATCAGGTGTTGGGTTTGCATCGTCATTGCCGAAGATGCCCAGAATTGGACAAGGCAGATCTTTGGTGTAATCCAAAGGCGAGACCGGGAAGTTCGCGTTCAATTGATCGGGAGCCATGACCACGCGTCCACCCCAACAATCGACAATGGCATCGAAGCCGGGCGCGCGACACGCTGCGAGATAAGAATGTCTACCGCCTGAACATGTGCCAAAGACTCCCACTTTTCCATTTGAATAGGGAAGCTCACGGACATATTTCATTCCACCTGCCAGATCGCCCACGGCTTGATCGTCTGGGATGCCACCATCCGCGCGAACTTTTGCCGCTACGTCTTCAGGTGTGCCATGTCCAGAACGAAAATATAGATTTGGTGATATGGTGATGTAGCCATGATGCGCAAATTTATAAGTAATCTCACGATACCATTCATCCCAGCCGGGCATGTGATGCGCGAGTACCATCGTAGGGAAGGGACCTTTCCCCAGCGGACGAGCTAGATACGCATTGATCGTATCGCCGTTGGCGCCGGTCATTGTGACAGTCTCTGCGAGCAAGCCTTCGTACATATCGGTTTGATACATAGGAGTTCCCTTTCAGCAAATATTTTAAATAATGGAGATATATGCATTATACATTCTTGTGAATGTGGATGGTGTAAAATCAGGGCACTATGACTGCTGAACGCTTACAAAAAATACTCGCACAAGCAGGCTATGGCTCACGCCGTGCATGCGAAGACTTTATCTCTGCCGGACGTGTCCGCGTCAATGGCAAGCTGGCTGAACTTGGACAAAAAGCTGACCCTGCCATTGATAAGATCACGGTAGATGGCAAAGCTATCGCTGCGGCTGAATCCATGATCTATGTGGCGTTGTACAAACCGCGCAATGTGTTATCCACAGTGGAGAAAGAACCCGGTGATGACCGCAAGACAGTCCGCGATCTAGTTGAGTTGCCCGGTCATATTTACCCTGTAGGGCGGCTCGACTATGAAAGCGAAGGTCTGATTCTGATGACCAACGACGGCGACCTCGCGAATCGACTCACACATCCGCGCTATGGGCATGAGAAAGAATATCGGGTGTTGCTGGCACGGCGTCCAGATCGGGAGCAAGTGGAAGCGTGGGGAAGAGGCGTCGTGCTTGAAGATGGCTATAAGACTCAGCCTGTTGATATCCACTATGAAACGGGACAGGGCAAAGGCGCGTGGGTGCGTGTCATTATGGGTGAAGGACGCAAACGTCAGATCCGCGAGACATGCAAACAGTTAGGATTACCAATCGTTAGAATCTTGCGTATTCGCATCGGGATGCTTCGAATTGGTACGCTCAAGCCGCGTCAATGGCGGTTTCTGTATCCAGATGAGATCGATGCGTTGAAATCTAACGAGACAAAGAAAAAAGAAGTATCAAAACCAGCGCAGTACAAAAAAACAAGTCGCCGATAAGGCGACTTGTTTTTTTGTAGTCTTGCCAACAATCTAAAAGCTTGCATGGTATGGTCCCTTGTGCGGTATCGTAATCAAAGACAGTGCATACGACCCTGCAACTATTAATAACAGGGCTTTGATGCCTATAATAAAAGTGACTGATTGAAGCAGTGCCCCGATAAGCGCCCCGATAAGATTTGCTCCAAGCGCATTACTCTTTTCACGTGTTGTTGCAAAGGAACGCACAAAAACAATGCCGCTAAAAAGCATGGGTAGGCTGGTCAGAGATCCGACTATAAATGCCTTCGAGGCGTAAGGCAAGAAACTAAATCTTGCTAGATCCAAGAAGTACAAGCCAAGTGCTGTTCCGATCAAAAGCAAGTAAACAGGTGGTAGTGGCAATTTGGGGAATTTATCAGCAATCCAATTTGCTAACAGTGCCATACCTAAAATGCTAGAGATGATCACTGCGTTAACCTGCCAAGTATTTCCTAGTACGACTGATGCCTTGCTAATATTTTGGACTTCTAGAAGAAGAAAAGCACTCCCAAGAAAAAAGAAATGCCAAAAATCGCGGTTGGCGAGCGAAATATTGATTTTTGCCTGCCACTTGCGAGAACTTCTGAAAAATATTATTCCCATTAACCCAATTAGAAGATAGTATAGTGTGGGTATTTTGGGATACTCAAGATATAAATATGGCCAATCATCTTCAACAACCTTGGTTGTGTGAGGTAAATTTATGGGAATGTTTTCTTGAAGTTGTTCAATATAGGCAGATAGGCGTGGATTTTGATCGAGTTGATTCTGAATATTCTGCATATCCCCAGTGACAAACATGACACCACCCCATCCATACGAATTGGCTGGAATAACAAATACAAGCGGTGGTTGCCCAAAGACCTCTTCCAAGACGATAGCAATTCGATCAGCTATGTAAGGCTTTCGAGCCTCGAAAGTCAACACCATGATGCCGCCTTCGGCAAGCTTTGATTTTGCTTGAGCAATACTTTCCTTGGTATACACATAGTGGTCCAGCCTAGCGTTGGTCATTGCTGTTGTTGTATGTGAATCTAACAAGCCGAAGGAGATCAAATCATATGTATCTGTTGTAGTAGCGAAGAAAGAACGAGCGTCGTCATTGACGACTTGGACCTTGGGAGAGGAGTACGGTCTCTCTGGATGGAGTTCTTTGCCGATCGAAATAATAGCAGGATCTATCTCGACCGCTGTCACTGTTTCTGCGTTGTTGCGTAAAGCCCCTGCAGCATCATTTCCTGAACCTGCGCCGACAATTAAGGATGTTTTTGGATTTGGGTGAAGTAAATAGGGAAGATCATATTGACTTAACCCCTGTTGTTCTGGTGGGTAGATATTAGGGTTGGCAGTAATGTTAGCTGTACTTAAATCAAGCATCCCCTGATAGCCGACATTGTTTACTGCAATAATATATTTTCCGGTCTCGTTATCTCGAGCTTCACGTAAGACTAATTTCTGATAGGGGGACCATAAAACGTTTATAGCGCCAGGAGTTCTACTTGCAAACCAGGCTAAAATTACGATCGCTATAAGGAGTACAA
>Ga0315912_10006243_pt1 | contig 10716 bp, 7 predicted proteins | sample VfabasoilMG_FD_204469 | JGI IMG/M metagenome (GOLD analysis project Ga0315912, IMG submission 204469) | Garden soil microbial communities collected in Santa Monica, California, United States - V. faba soil | ecosystem: Environmental > Terrestrial > Soil > Garden | place: USA: California... | reverse complement strand
TGCCCAAGGACCTAATTTCCTTCACCAGCACGTTGAACGACTCCGGCATGCCGGCGTCGATCTTGTGGTCGCCCTTGACGATGTTCTCGTACACCTTGGTGCGGCCGGTGATGTCGTCGGACTTGACCGTGAGCATCTCCTGCAGCGTGTACGCCGCGCCGTAGGCCTCCAGCGCCCACACCTCCATCTCGCCGAAGCGCTGCCCGCCGAACTGCGCCTTGCCGCCCAGGGGCTGCTGCGTGACCAGCGAGTACGGCCCGGTCGAACGTGCGTGCATCTTGTCGTCCACCAGGTGGTGCAGTTTGAGCACGTGCATGTAGCCCACCGTCACCTTCCGGTCGAAGGCCTCGCCGGTGCGCCCGTCGTGCAGCGTCAGCTGGCCCGAGACCGGCAGCCCGGCCAGTTCGAGCATCGAGGTGATTTCCGCCTCGGCCGCGCCGTCGAACACCGGCGTCGCGAACGGCACGCCTTCCTTGAGGTTGTGCGCGAGATGCAGCATTTCCTCGTCGTTCAGCTTGGAGATGTCGTCGTCCTTGGCGCCGCTGTTGTAGATCTTCTCGATCGTCTTCCTGATCTCGGCGATCTTCTGCTGCGTCTTGATCAGCTCGCCGATGCGGTGGCCGAGGCCCTTTGCCGCCCAGCCGAGGTGGGTCTCGAGGATCTGGCCCACGTTCATGCGCGACGGCACGCCCAGCGGGTTGAGCACGATGTCGAGCGCGGTGCCGTCGGCCATGTGCGGCATGTCCTCCACCGGCACGATCTTCGAGATCACGCCCTTGTTGCCGTGGCGCCCGGCCATCTTGTCGCCGGGCTGCAGGCGGCGCTTCACCGCCACGTACACCTTGACCATCTTCAGCACGCCCGGCGGCAGCTCGTCGCCCTGCGTGAGCTTCTTGCGCTTCGCCTCGAACATGGCGTCGAACTCGCGCCGCTTCTGCGCGATCGACTCCTTGAGGCCCTCGACCTGCGCCGCGGCTTCCTCGTTGGCCAGCCGTATATCGAACCAGTCGTACTTCTCGACCGTCTCGAGGTAGCTCTTGCCGACCTTGGTGCCCTTGGCGAGCTTCTTCGGTCCGCCGTTGGCGGTTTTTCCCGTCAACAGGCGCTCCAGGCGCTCGAAGGTGTCGGACTCGACGATCCTCATCTGGTCGGCGAGGTCCGTCTTGTAGTGCTTCAGCTCTTCCTCGATGATCGACTGGCTGCGCTTGTCGCGCTCGATGCCCTCGCGGGTGAAGACCTGCACGTCGATGACCGTGCCCGAGATGCCCGAAGGCACGCGCAGCGAGGTGTCTTTGACGTCGCTTGCCTTCTCGCCAAAGATGGCGCGCAGCAGCTTCTCTTCCGGGGTCAGCTGGGTCTCGCCCTTCGGCGTCACCTTGCCGACCAGCACGTCGCCCGCCTCGACCTCGGCGCCGATGTACACGATGCCGGACTCGTCCAGCCGCGCGAGCTGCGCTTCGGACAGGTTCGAGATGTCCCGCGTGATCTCCTCGGAACCGAGCTTCGTGTCGCGCGCCACCACCGTCAGCTCCTCGATGTGGATCGAGGTGAAGCGGTCGTCGCCGACCACGCGCTCGGAGATGAGGATCGAGTCCTCGAAGTTGTAGCCGTTCCAGGGCATGAACGCGACCAGCATGTTCTGGCCGAGCGCGAGCTCGCCCAGGTCGGTGGACGCGCCGTCCGCGACCACGTCGCCCTTGGACAGGCGCTCGCCCTGCTTCACGATCGGGCGCTGGTTGATGTTGGTGTTCTGGTTGGACCGCGTGTATTTGGTGAGCTTGTAGATGTCGACGCCGACGTCGCCCGCAAGGGTCTCGTCGTCGTTGACGCGCACGACGATGCGGTTGGCGTCCACGTAGTCGACCACGCCGCCGCGCAGGGCGATCACGCAGGTGCCCGAGTCGACCGCTGCGGTGCGCTCCACGCCGGTGCCGACCAGCGGCTTCTCCGGGCGCAGGCAGGGAACCGCCTGGCGCTGCATGTTCGAGCCCATCAGGGCGCGGTTGGCGTCGTCATGCTCGAGGAACGGGATGAGCGAAGCCGCCACCGACACGATCTGCGTCGGCGCCACGTCCATGTACTGCACGTCTTCGGGCGCCTTCAGCTCGAATTCGTTCTTGTAGCGGCACGACACCAGCGTGTCGACCAGCTTGCCGTTCTTGTCCATCGTGGCATTCGCCTGGGCAATCACGTAGTTGCCCTCTTCGATGGCGGACAGGTAGGCGATATCGCTGGTCGGCTTGCTGTCCTTCACCTTGCGGTACGGCGTCTCGAGGAAGCCGTACTTGTTGGTGCGCGCGTACAGCGCGAGCGAGTTGATCAGGCCGATGTTCGGGCCCTCCGGCGTCTCGATCGGGCATACCCGGCCGTAGTGCGTCGGGTGCACGTCGCGGACTTCGAAGCCGGCGCGCTCGCGCGTCAGGCCGCCCGGTCCCAGCGCGGAGACGCGGCGCTTGTGGGTGATCTCGGACAGCGGGTTGGTCTGGTCCATGAATTGCGACAGCTGGCTGGAACCGAAGAACTCCTTGATCGCCGCCGAGATCGGCTTGGCGTTGATCAGGTCGTGCGGCATCAGGTTCTCGGACTCGGCCTGCGACAGGCGCTCCTTGACGGCGCGCTCGACGCGCACGAGTCCCGCCCTGAACTGGTTCTCGGCGAGCTCGCCGACCGACCGCACGCGGCGGTTGCCGAGATGGTCGATGTCGTCGATTTCGCCGCGCCCGTTGCGCAGCTCGACCAGGATCCGGATCACCTCGACGATGTCCTTCGGCGACAGCGTCAGGCGGGTCTCGATCTTCACTTCGAGCTTCTGCTTGTCGATGCCCTTGGACTTGAGGTCGTGGAACATCTTCTCGGCCAGGGCCTGCGCCTCGGCCTCGGTGGAGAGGCCCTCCAGGCTGACCTTGTTGAGCGAGAGTTCCGGCGCCAGCTTGAAATACGCGCGCAGTTCCTCTTCCGCCTCCTTGGGCAGCGCCACGCCGCGCAGGCGCAGTTGCCAGCTCGACTCGCTGGGCGCGCCGATGCGGCGGTTGAACTTCATGCGGCCGACGGCCGAAAGATCGTAGCGCTCCTCGGCGAAGAACAGGCCGTTGAACAGCGACTCGACCGCGTCTTCCGTCGGCGGCTCGCCGGGGCGCATCATGCGGTAGATCGCGACGCGGGCCGCGTTCATGTCCGCGGTCTCGTCGGCGCGCAGCGTCTGGGAAATATACGGCCCCTGGTCCAGGTCGTTGGTGAAGATGGTCTGCACCTTGCCGACCTTCGACTCGCGCAGCTTGGCGAGCAGCTCTTCGGTGACCTCGTCGTTGGCGTTGGCGATGATCTCGCCGGTGTCGCCGTTCACGACGTTGTGCGCCAGCGTGCGGCCGAGGATGAATTCGTCGGGCGCCGTGATGCGCTTGATGCCCGCGGTTTCCATGTCGCGGATGTGCTTGACCGTGATGCGCTTGTCGCGCGCCACGATCACCTTGCCGGACTTGTCGGTGATGTCGAAGCGCGCCACTTCGCCGCGCAGGCGCTCGGGCACGACTTCGAACAGGACGTGGTCCTTCTCGATGTGGAAGCCGTCGAACGCGAAGAATTCCTTGAGGATGCGCTCGGGCGTGTAGCCGAGCGCCTTGAGCAGGATCGTGACCGGCATCTTGCGGCGGCGGTCGACGCGGAAGAACACCACGTCCTTCGGATCGAATTCGAAATCGAGCCAGGAGCCGCGGTAGGGGATCACGCGCGCCGAGAACAGCAGCTTGCCGCTGGAATGCGTCTTGCCGCGGTCGTGCTCGAAGAACACGCCCGGCGAGCGGTGCAGCTGCGACACGATGACGCGCTCGGTGCCGTTGATGACGAAGGACCCGGTGGTGGTCATGAGCGGGATCTCGCCCATGTACACCTCCTGCTCCTTCACTTCCTTGGTGGTCGGCTTGGGGGCGTCCTTGTCCATGATGACCAGGCGCACCTTGGCGCGCAGCGGGCTCGCGTAGGTCAGGCCGCGCTGCTGGCACTCCTTCACGTCGAACGGCGGCTCGCCGAGCGAAAAGCTCACGAACTCGAGGCGCGCGTTGCCGGAATGGCTGGAGATCGGAAATATCGAGGTAAACGCCGCCTGCAGGCCTTCATTCCTGCGGCCTTCGGGCGACATGTGCGCCTGGAGGAAGCCGGTGTAGGACTCGAGCTGCGTCGCGATCAGGAAGGGCACCTTCTGCACGATCGCCCGTTTCGCGAAGCTCTTGCGGATGCGCTTACGTTCGGTCAAGGAATAGCTCATGCACGCTCCTAAATACTTCAATGCAACGGGTTGCCCCATTGCCAAACGAATCCGGGAGGGGTCGTTCTGACCCCCGCCCGGGTCCTAAGTTCCCTACGACTCCCGACCGACCACTACTTGATCTCTACCTTGGCCCCGGCTTCGGTCAGCTTCTTCGCCACCGCATCGGCGTCGGCCTTCGACACGCCTTCCTTCACGGGCTTGGGCGCGCCGTCCACCAGGTCCTTGGCCTCTTTGAGGCCCAGGCTCGTGACTTCGCGCACCGCCTTGATGACGTTGACCTTGTTGTCGCCGATCGCGGTCAGCATCACGGTGAACTCGGTCTTCTCCTCCGTGGCCGCCGCTGCGCCGCCGCCTGCCGCCGGGCCCGCCACCGCAACCGCCGCGGCCGCCGACACGCCGAACTTCTCTTCCATGTCCTTGATGAGCTGCGAGAGCTCGAGGACGGTGAGTTTCGAAATTGCTTCCAGGATCTGAGTGCGTTCCATTGATATCTCCGACTGTGTAATGAGGTTCCCGATGAATTAAGCGGCGGCCTTTTGCTTCGCTTCGTGCACGGCGGCGACGGTGCGGACGAACTTCCCCGGCACCTCGTTCATCGTGCGCACCAGCTTGGCAATCGGCGCGAGCATGGTCCCGACGAGCTTCGACAGCAGCTCCTCGCGGCTTGGCAGCAATGCGAGCGCCTTGATCTCCTTGTCGGACATCACGGTGTTCGGCATGGCGCCGCCGCGAATCACGAAGTGCTCGTTCTCCTTGGCGAATTCCGACAGCACCTTCGCGCCGGCGACCGGGTCGGTGGCAATGCCGTACATCAGCGGACCGACCATCTTGTCGATCAGCTTCTCGAACGGCGTTCCCTTGACCGCCCTGCGCGCGAGGGTGTTCTTCAGCACGCGCAGGTACATCCCGGACTTCTTCGCCTTGGCGCGAAGCTGCGTCACGCGCCCGACGTCCAGGCCGCGAAACTCCGCGACGATGACCGCCTGGGCGTTCGCCAGCTTGGTCGAGATTTCCGCGACCACCGCCTGCTTCTGCTCCAGATTAAGACCCAAGGTCTACCTCCTTCGTTGACGAAATGGCGACCTTGAATCGGGAACCATTGCGGATTCCTTCTCCGGGACCGCCGTCTGCGTGGGAAACAGCTCGATTAAGCTTTTCAGCGCCCACGGTCTTTGACAGCTGCTCTTGCGAGCAACAGCCCAAAGTCTTCTGCATCTATTGCTGCGCCGAGAACGAGGCGGGGTCGACCTTCACGCCGATCCCCATCGTGCTCGACACCGAAAGCTTTTTCAGAAACACGCCCTTGATCGCGGCGGGCTTCGCCTTGTTCAGGGCGTCGACCAGCGCGGCAAGGTTGTCGCGCAGCTGCTCCGGCGTGAACGACGCGCGTCCGATCGTGCATTGCACGACGCCCGCCTTGTCGGCGCGGAACTGCACCTGGCCCGCCCTCGCGTTGCGTACGGCGCCGGCCACGTCGGGCGTCACCGTCCCGACCTTCGGGTTCGGCATCAGGCCGCGCGGGCCGAGAATCTGGCCGAGCGCACCGACCACGCGCATCGCTTCCGGCGCGGCGATCACCACGTCGAAATCGAGCTTGCCGGCCTTGATCTGCTCGGCGAGGTCTTCCATGCCGACCACGTCCGCGCCCGCGTCCTTGGCCGCCTGCGCCTTGTCGCCCGGGGCGAATACGGCCACGCGAATCTTCTTGCCGGTCCCGGCCGGGAGCACCACCGAACCGCGCACCGTCTGCTCGCCTTTCTTCGCGTCGATGCCGAGGTTGACCGCGACATCGACCGCTTCGTCGAATTTCGCCGTGGCCGTGTCCTTCACCAGCTTCAACGCTTCCATGGCCGGGTAGGCCTTGTCGCGGTCCACCTTGGAGACGAATGCTTTCCTGCGCTTCGAGACGTGCGCCATTTACATGCCCTCCACGATCACGCCCATCGAGCGGGCGCTGCCAGCCACGATGCGCATCGCCGCGTCCAGATCGGTGGCGTTGAGATCGGGCATCTTCGCCTTGGCGATCTCCTCCACCTGCTGGCGCGTGATCTTGCCCACCTTGTCGGTGTGCGGGCGCGGGCTGCCCGATTCAATGCCCGCCGCCTTCTTGATCAGCACCGTGGTCGGCGGCGTCTTGATGATGAAGCTGAAGCTCTTGTCCGCATAGGCCGTGATCACCACGGGCAGCGGCAGGCCGGGCTCGACCTTCTGCGTCTGCGCGTTGAACGCCTTGCAGAACTCCATGATGTTGAGGCCGCGCTGGCCGAGCGCCGGGCCGATGGGCGGCGAGGGATTCGCCTTGCCCGCCGGCACCTGCAGCTTGATCAGGCCGACAATTTTCTTTGCCATGCTTCTCTCCTAGGTGGGTGCAAGCGAACGCGGTTCAGGCGTTCTCCCCGTTAAAAATCAGGCTTTTTCGACCTGACCGAATTCCAGTTCGACCGGAGTCGAACGCCCAAAAATCGTCACCGCCACGCGCAGGCGGCTCTTCTCGTAGTTCACGTCTTCCACCGTGCCCTGGAAATCGGTAAACGGGCCGTCCTTCACGCGCACCATCTCGCCGACTTCGAACAGCACCTTGGGCTTGGGTTTCTCCACGCCCTCGCGCATCTGCTGCATGATCGCCGCGACTTCCTTCTCGGGAATCGGGGCGGGCTTGGTCGCCGTGCCGCCGACGAAACCGGTGACCTTGTTGGTGTTCTTCACCAGGTGCCAGGTGTCGTCGTTCATCTCCATCTCGACCAGCACGTAGCCGGGAAAGAACTTGCGCTCCGACATGTGCCGCTGGCCGCCTTTCATCTCGACCACCTCCTCGACCGGCACCAGGATCTTGCCGAACTTGTCCTTCATCCCGGCGCGGTTGATGCGGTCTTCCAGCGCGCGCTGCACCGATTTCTCGAATCCGGAATAGGCATGCACCACGTACCAGCGTTTGGCGGCGTGCGCGCTCATGATTTCTTCCATCCGAGAATCAGCTCGTAGAGAACCCATTCCAGTGTCTTGTCGCTGATCCATAGAAAAACCGCCATCACCACCACGAAGGCGAACACCGCCGCCGTGGACTGAATCGTTTCCTTGCGCGTCGGCCACACCACCTTCTTGACTTCGGCCACCGACTCGCCCGCGAACACCGCGAATTCGCGGCCCGGCGCGCTGAACCAGGCCACCGCGATGCCCGCCGCCAGCCCCGCCACGACCGAGAGGATGCGCAGCACCAGCGCGCTCTCGGCGAGCCAGTAGTACCCCCAGATCCCGACGCCAAGCAGCACCACCGCCGCTCCCAGTTTGATCTTGTCCGTCATCGTTCCGTCTTCAACCGGCTTCTCCGCGCACTTCGTTGGCAGGGGCAGAGGGCCTCGAACCCCCAACCTTCGGTTTTGGAGACCGACGCTCTGCCAATTGAGCTATGCCCCTGTTTCTCGCATCTACTCGATGATTTTGGCGACGACGCCTGCGCCCACCGTCTTGCCGCCTTCGCGAATGGCAAAGCGCAAGCCCTGCTCCATCGCGATTGGCGTGATCAGCGTCACCACCATCTTCACGTTGTCCCCGGGCATCACCATCTCGGTGCCCTTGGGCAACTCCACCGCCCCCGTCACGTCGGTAGTGCGAAAGTAGAACTGCGGCCGGTAGTTGTTAAAGAAGGGGGTGTGCCTGCCGCCCTCTTCCTTGGAAAGGATGTACACCTCGCACTCGAACTTCGCGTGCGGCGTGATGCTGCCGGGCTTGGCAAGGACCTGGCCGCGCTCCACTTCCTCGCGCTTGGTGCCCCGCAGCAGGATCCCGACGTTGTCCCCGGCCTGGCCCTCGTCCAGGAGCTTCCTGAACATCTCCACCCCGGTACACACCGTCTTCACCGTGGGCTTGATGCCCACGATCTCGATTTCTTCGCCCACTTTCAGCACGCCCCGCTCCACGCGCCCGGTCACCACCGTGCCGCGCCCGGAGATCGAGAACACGTCCTCCACCGGCATCAGGAAGGGCTTGTCGATCTCGCGCTTCGGGGTCGGGATGTAGGAGTCCAGCGCCTCGGCGAGCTTCAGGATCGACTTCATCCCCATGTCGGTGTCTTCGCCCTCCAGCGCCTTCAGCGCCGAGCCGATCACGATCGGGGTCTTGTCCCCGGGGAACTCGTACTTGGACAGCAACTCCCGGACCTCGACTTCCACGAGCTCCAGGAGCTCCTTGTCGTCCACCATGTCCGCTTTGTTCAGGAACACCACGATGTAGGGCACCCCCACCTGGCGCGCAAGCAGAATGTGCTCGCGCGTCTGCGGCATCGGGCCATCGGCCGCCGACACCACCAGGATCGCGCCGTCCATCTGCGCCGCCCCCGTGATCATGTTCTTGATGTAGTCCGCGTGCCCCGGGCAGTCCACGTGCGCGTAATGCCTCTTGTCCGTCTGGTACTCCACGTGCGCCGTGTTGATCGTGATCCCGCGCGCCTTCTCCTCCGGCGCCGCATCAATCTGGTCGTAGTTCTTCGCCTCCCCACCAAACTTCTTCGCCAAAATGTGCGTCATCGCCGCCGTCAGCGTCGTCTTCCCATGATCAACGTGACCAATCGTCCCCACGTTCACGTGCGGCTTGGTTCGCTCAAATTTGCCTTTTGCCATGACTTTTTCCCGTTGTATTACTTCGTCTTAGCGCTGATTACGGCCTCGGCGACACTCTTCGGCGCCTCGGCATAGTGTTTGAATTCCATCGTGTAGGTGGCGCGACCCTGCGTAAGCGAACGCAGCGTCGTGGAGTAGCCGAACATCTCGCCCAGCGGCACTTCGGCCTTGATGGTCTTGCCGCCCGCAAGATCCTCCATGCCCTGGATGACGCCGCGCCGCGACGACAGGTCGCCCATCACGTCGCCCATCTTCTCTTCCGGCATCTCGACTTCAACCGCCATGATCGGCTCGAGCAGCGTCGGGCTGCCGGCACGCATGCCGTCCTTGAACGCGAAAATCGCGGCCATCTTGAACGCGTTCTCGTTCGAATCCACCTCGTGGTACGAACCGTCGATCAGCGTGACTTTCACGTCCACCACCGGGTATCCGGCCAGCACGCCTTCCAGCAGCGCCTCATCGACACCCTTCTTCACCGCCGGGATGAACTCCTTCGGTACGCGGCCGCCCTTGACGCCGTCGACGAACTCGCTGCCCTTGCCGTGCTGCGGCTCGAGCCTGAGCCAGACGTGGCCGTACTGGCCGCGCCCGCCAGACTGCTTGATGAACTTGCCTTCCATCTCGAGCGCCTTCTTGAAGGTCTCGCGGTAGGCGACCTGCGGCTTGCCGACCGACGCTTCGACGCCGAATTCGCGCTTCATGCGGTCGACGATGATTTCCAGGTGAAGCTCGCCCATCCCGGAAATGATGGTCTGGCCCGATTCTTCGTCGGTACGCACGCGGAACGAAGGGTCTTCCTGCGCGAGGCGGCCCAGCGCCACGCCCATCTTTTCCTGGTCGACCTTGGTCTTCGGTTCCACCGCCTGCGAAATCACCGGCTCCGGGAACACCATGCGCTCCAGCGTGATCGACTTCTTCACGTCGCTGATGGTTTCGCCGGTAATAACGTCTTTCAGGCCGACCACCGCGGCGATGTCGCCGGCGCGGACTTCCTTGATTTCCTTGCGCTCGTTGGCGTGCATCTGCAGCAGGCGCCCGATGCGCTCTTTCCTGCCGCGCATCGACGTCAGGACCGTATCGCCCGACGCCAGCACGCCCGAATACACGCGGATGAAGGACAGCTGGCCGACGAACGGGTCGGTCATGATCTTGAAGGCCAGGGCCGAAAACGGCTCGTCGTCGCCCGGCTTGCGGGTGTCGGGCTGGCCCTTTTCGTTCTCGCCCTTGACCGGCGGAATGTCCACCGGCGACGGCAGGTAGTCGATTACGGCGTCGAGCATCGCCTGCACGCCCTTGTTCTTGAACGCGGTGCCGCACAGCATCGGCACGATCTCGTTGGCGATGGTGCGCAGGCGCAGGCCGCGCTTGATTTCCTCGACCGACAGTTCGTTGGTCTCGAGGTACTTGTTCATCAGCTCTTCGTTGGCTTCGGCGGCAGCCTCAATCATCTTGTCGCGCCACTCCTTCGCCTCCGCGGCGAGTTCGGCCGGAACGGGCTTCTTCTCGAACTTCATGCCCTGGGACGCTTCGTCCCAGTAGATCGCCTGCATCGTCACGAGGTCGATCACGCCTTCGAACTTCTCTTCCGCGCCGATCGGAATCTGGATCGGCACCGGGTTGCCCTTCAGGCGGTCGCGGATATGCCCGTAGGACTTGAAGAACGTGGCGCCGACGCGGTCCATCTTGTTGATGAACGCGAGCCGCGGCACGCGGTACTTGTTCGCCTGGCGCCACACCGTCTCGGACTGCGGCTGCACGCCGGCGACCGCGTCGTACACCATGCAGGCGCCGTCCAGCACGCGCATCGAGCGCTCGACTTCGATGGTGAAGTCGACG
>Ga0315912_10006242_pt1 | contig 10717 bp, 8 predicted proteins | sample VfabasoilMG_FD_204469 | JGI IMG/M metagenome (GOLD analysis project Ga0315912, IMG submission 204469) | Garden soil microbial communities collected in Santa Monica, California, United States - V. faba soil | ecosystem: Environmental > Terrestrial > Soil > Garden | place: USA: California... | reverse complement strand
TGGCGCAGTGGAACGTGAAGTGCGGGATCAGCCAGGTCATCAGGTATTCCTGGCCCTTGAAGCTGCGCGGGCCGGCCCGCATCGTGATGGTGATGTCCTTGCCCTCGCTCCCGTCGATCTGAGCCGCCTTCAGTGTGCCGAGGAACGCGAGCGCCGCGTCCACGCGGGCCTGCATGTCGGCGAGGCTGGCGGCCTCGGTCGGCAGGGTCGGCACGTCCACGCCGGCCAGGCGGGCAGCGCCGCCGGCGGCCATGTCCGTGGCGACCTGGATCTGCCGGGTGAAGGGGAACATGTCGGGATACAGCCGGTCATTCAGCAGCGCCGCCTGGTCGATCCCCTTGGCTTCGCAGTGAGCGGCAGCCTTGGTCAGCACGCCTTTCATGCCTCCCAGCAATTGCTGGAACAGCGGGACGGACGCCGCATACATAGACATGGACATTCTTAGAGTGCTCCCCCTTTGCGGCCGGCCATCGCACCCAGGCGAAGACGCAGCGCGTTCAGCTTGATGAACCCTTGCGCGTCGAACTGGTCGTAGGCGCCCTGGTCGTCCTCGAAAGTCACGTGTTTCATCGAGTAGAGGCTGTGCGGGCTTTCCCGGCCGATGACCGTGGCGTTGCCCTTATACAGCTTCAACCGGACGCGGCCCGTGACACTAGCCTGACTCGTATCAATCAGCGCCTGCAGCATACGGCGTTCCGGGCTGAACCAGAAGCCGTTGTAGATGAGTTCGGCATAGCGCGGCATCAGGCTGTCCTTCAGGTGGGCCGCCTCGCGGTCCAGCGTGATGGACTCGATGCCGCGATGCGCCGCGAGCAGGATGGTGCCGCCGGGGGTTTCATACACGCCGCGCGACTTCATGCCGACGAAGCGGTTTTCCACCAGGTCCAGGCGGCCGATGCCGTTGGCCTTGCCGTATTCGTTCAGATTCGTCAGCAGCGTGGCCGGGGACATCTTCTCCCCGTTGATGGCGACGGCGTCGCCGCGCTCGAAGTCGACGCTGATGACGGTGGCCTTGTCCGGCGCGGATTCCGGGGAGATCGTGCGCTGGTAGACCATCTCGTCCGGCTCATCGGCGGGTTCCTCCAGGATTTTGCCCTCGGAGGAGGAGTGCAGCAGGTTGGCGTCCACGCTGAACGGGGCCTCGCCGCGCTTGTCCTTGGCGATGGGGATCTGGTGGGTTTCGGCGAACTCAATCAGCCGGGTGCGGCTGGTCAGGTCCCATTCGCGCCAGGGGGCTATGATCTTGATGTCCGGCTTCAGCGCGTAATAGCTCAGTTCGAAGCGCACCTGGTCGTTGCCCTTGCCGGTGGCGCCATGGGCGACGGCGTCGGCACCGACCATCTCCGCGATCTCGATCTGGCGCTGGGCGATCAGCGGCCGGGCGATGGAAGTGCCGAGCAGGTACTGGCCCTCATACAGCGCGTTGGCGCGGAACATCGGGAAGACGAAGTCCTGCACGAAGGTCTCACGCAGGTCGTCGATGAAGATTTCCTTGATGCCGAACATCTCGGCCTTCTTGCGGGCAGGTTCCAGTTCCTCGCCCTGGCCGAGATCGGCGGTGAAGGTGACCACCTCGCAGTTATAGGTGGTCTGCAGCCAGCGGAGGATGACGCTGGTATCGAGCCCCCCTGAATAGGCGAGTACGACCTTCTTCACGTCCTTGACGCGCATGGGCTTGGTTCCCTGATCCTGGGGGGTAGCGGATGGCGGGGGGAGTAAGCCAAGCGGCTTGGGCAGGCAACCCTCAGCACGCGGCCTGCGCGGCGGCGGTTCGGCGCATGTAGTTGGCCAGCCAGACGGTGAGCGCCAGCGTGGCGGCGACATTCAGTTGGAACGCCGTGCCGTAGCCCCACAGGGCGATAGCACCGCCCATCAGCACTGCCCCCAGGCCCTGGCCGATGAACAGCATGAAGATGAACAAGGACACCGCCGTCGCGCGCGCATCCGGCAGCAGTTCCGTGGCGCGCGCCTGCATCACGCTGTGGAGCATGAAGTAGCCAAGACCCAGTGCCACCTCCACTAGGATGAACAGTGCCCAGCGGTTGAGCAGCAGCGCGATCCCCATGGTCACGGCGATCAGCAATCCGCCGTAGAGTACCAGCCCCGCCTCCCCCAGCTTTTGCAGCAGGAACGCAGCGTACCGGGTGTAGATCATTGCGCCGAGCCCCAGGCAGGACAGGATCAACCCCACGGCGAAATAGGACAGGCCGAACTGGTCGACCAGGTAGGGCGCGATGAAGGGAAAGGAGCCGGGCAGCAGGATCCCCTCCACGACGGTGACGATCAGGAGCAGCCGGGCGGGACGGTGGCGGATCAGCACGGAGTAAGCCGCGCGGCGAAAGGTGGAGTCATTGTGCCGCCGGTCCGGCAGATGCCGCAGGCGCGCCGCCAATGCCAGCCCGACAACCAGCCCGCCGGCACCGAGTAGCGCAAAGACACCGCGCCAGCCCAGGAATTCCCCGAACAGGCCGCCGAGCGGCCCGGCGAGGGCCTGCGCCAGCACCACGCCCATCAGGAAGCGGCTCAGCACGACCTGGCGGTCCTCGTAGCGCACCGCGTCGCCGATATAGGCCAGGCATGTCGGTATTAGGCCGGCACTGGCAGCCCCCGCGCAGGCGCGCAACGCTATCAGGATAGGCAAGTCCGCGGCCAGGGCGCAGGCGAACATGAACAGCGTATAGCAGGCCAGGGCCCCCAGAAGCAGGCGCAGCTTGCCGAACCTGTCCCCAAGCGGACCCAGGATCAGCTGGTTGCAGCCATAGGCGAAGGTAAAGGCCGTGATCAGCAGGGATACAACCGAGATGGTCGTGTTGAACTCGCTCGCCAGGGCGGCGAGCAATGGATCCACGATGCGGGCGCCGATGGCGGACAGGAACCCCGCCGATCCGAGGAGCAGGAGCGGCAGCGGTCTTTCCGTAATGATCTCGTACGCGCCCGGTTGGGACATCACCAAATTGTTACCTGAACCCGGGCTTTTTGCAAGTGCAGGTTGCACTCTAGTTTACTTCGTTAGGCAACCAAATCACGCCCTGCCAAGCAGGACAACTGCCTGTTCGCCAAAAAGATTTGCCAGCGCCGGGTAGCGCCGCCAGGGCGCCCGGCGGCCGGCCTCATCGGCGGCCAGCCATTGCTCTACACGGTAGCCCTCCCCGGCGCACAGGTCGAAAAAGTCGCGGATCGTACAGGGGTGGATATTGGGGGTTTCGTACCAGGCGCGGTCCCAGGTCGGGGTCATGGGCATGCGCCCGCGCGTCATCAACTGCCAACGCACCAGCCAGTGGCCGAAATTGGGGAAACTGACCACGGCGCGAGTGCCGATGCGCAGCATCTGGCGCAGCACCTCGCGTGGCCGCTCCACCGCCTGCAGGGTACGGGACAGGACGACATAGTCGAATGCCCCATCCGGGTAGTGATGCAGGTCCACGTCCGCGTCGCCGTGCATCACGGCCAGGCCGTGCGCCACGGCGCGGGTGACTTCCGCCATATCGATCTCGATGCCGCGGGCGTCGCACCCCTTGGTGCGATACAGGAACTCGATCAGCGCCCCGTCGCCGCACCCGATGTCCAGCACCCGTGTGCCGGGGGAGACCATGTCGCCGATCAGGCGCAGGTCAACCCGCATGTTCTTGGCGACGTAGCGGACCGGCTCCGCGGCGGTGACGGCGTCGTTCATCGCTGGTTCGCCTTACGCCGCTGCCGGGGCGCCAAGGCCGGCATGCTCGGCACAGCCGGCGAGGAATCCGGCCAGGGTGCGGTGGAAGTCCGGCTCGTCCAGCAGGAAGGCGTCATGGCCCTTGTCGGTCGGGATCTCCACGAAGGACACGTTGGCCGCCGCCCGGTTGAGCGCGCGGGCGATGGCGCGGCTTTCCGAGGTCGGGAACAGCCAGTCCGAGGTGAAGGAAACGAGAAGGAACCGGGTGTGCGTGCCCGTGAAGGCCGCCGCCAGGTCGCCGCCCTGGTCCGTCATCAGGTCGAAGAAGTCCATCGCCCGGGTGATGGTCAGGTAGGAATTGGCATCGAAGCGGTTGACGAAGGTGCTGCCCTGGTGACGCAGGTAGCTCTCCACCTCGAACATGTCGCCGAACAGGCCGATGGCTTCCGTCGGGTTCTTCGGCGCGTTCTGCAGGCGGCGGCCGAACTTGCGGGTCAGCGCTTCCTCAGACAGATAGGTGATGTGGGCGCACATGCGCGCCACGGCCAGGCCGCGCGCAGGGCGGGTGCCGGTTTCCCAGTAGCGGCCGCCCTGCCAGTCCGGGTCGGCGAAGATCGCCTGGCGGCCGACTTCATGGAAGGCGATGTTCTGGGCGGAATGGTAGGCGGCGGTGGCGACCGGGATGGCAGCGAATACTGCATCCGGGTAGGCCGCGGCCCATTGCAGTACCTGCATCCCGCCCATGGAGCCGCCGATGACGGCGAACAGGCGCTGGATGCCCAGGTGGTCGATCAGCATCTTCTGGGCGCGGACCATGTCGCCGATGGTCACGGGAGGAAAATCCATCCCCCATGGCTGGGAAGGGTCGTCGTCACGCGGCGACAGCGGGCCGGTGGAGCCCATGCAACCGCCCAGCACGTTGGCGCAGATGACGAAATAGCGATTGGTGTCCACCGGCAGGCCCGGCCCCACGATCGCGTCCCACCAGCCCGGCTTGCCGGTCAGCGGGTGGGCTTCCGCCACGTATTGGTCGCCCGTCAGGGCGTGGCAGACCAGCACCGCGTTGCTGCGCGTGGCATTCAACGCACCGTAGGTGCGGTAGGCCACCGTCATGCTGGCAAGGCGCACGCCGCAGTCCAGCATCATCCCGTCCGGGAAGACGACATGGGTATGCGCGACGCGGGAAAGCGTGTCCGTGGTGTCCATGGCCCAACCTGATCCGGCCTGGATGATTAGGCCGGGGCCGGGCGGCAATACAACATCTGGCACCGATTTGCAGCCTTGCCGTTCTGCGCGTATCTCTGCCCGCCTCGCCCGCCCCCCTGTCCCCTGCCTCCCGCCCCGGTCCCACCAAGCAAAGCGATGCCGAACGAAACGCCAGCCGCCATGCCGCAAGCCGACCCGCAGGACCCGGCCAACCGCCTGGCGGCGGCCCGCGCCGAGCTGAATCGCATCGACGACGCCATCCATGCCCTGCTGATGGAACGCGCCGCCATTGTGCGGAGCCGCGTCAGTACGTCGGGCAAGGCCACGCCCCTGAAACCCGGCCGCCAGGCCGCGGTGATCCGCCGGCTACTTGCCCGGCACGAGGGCGCGTTGCCGGCCAAGAACCTGGTGTGCCTTTGGCTGGAGATGATGGCAGGTGGCACCGCGATCCAGGACGACCTGGTGGTGGCGGTGTGCGAGACGGACCCGCATGCCGGCTACACGCAACTGACGCGGGAGTATTTCGGTGCCCTGGTGCGGGTGCATCCCCATCCCGGCCCGGCACAGGCGCTGAAGGAAGTGTCGGACGGCAAGGCCGCCATTGCCGTGCTGCCGCTGCCGACGGAGGGTGAGAGCCCACGCGAAGCCTGGTGGACCGCACTGATGCAGCGCGACGACCCGCGCATCCATGTGATCGCCCGCCTGCCCTTCTGGCTGGCGCGGGCGGAAGGCACGCCGCGCCAGCAGGGCCTTGTGGTCGGCATCGACAAGCCCGATCCCTCCGGCGTGGACCGCGGCCTGATCGGGTTGGAATACCCCGCCGATGTCAGCCGCGCACGTCTGGGCGCGATGCTGGAGGCCGCCGGGCTGAAGCCGCTGTCCATCGTCACCCAGCGTGGCGCCGGGCTGGCCCTGGTGGAGGTGGACGGCATGCTGGAGGACGACGATCCGCGCCTGGCGCGGCTGGACCCTGCCCTGCGCCGGCCGGTGGTGCTGGGCGCCTACCCGGTCGGGGTAGGAGAGGGCGCATGAGCCCCCAACCGGAACCGCGCCCGGAAATCCTCGGCATCTCCCCCTATGTGGGGGGTGAGTCCAAGCTGCCGGGCGTAAACCGCACCATCAAGCTGTCCTCCAACGAGGGCCCGTTCGGCGCCTCCCCCGGCGCGATCGCCGCGTTCAAGGCCGCCGCCGACGAACTGCACCGCTACCCGGACGGCTCGGCCGCCGAACTGCGCGCCGCGATCGGCGCCCGCTTCGGGCTGGACCCGGCGCGCATCGTCTGCGGCGCGGGATCGGACGACCTGATCTATCAGATGTGCCTGGCCTATGGCGGGCCGGGCCGCGAATTGGTGATGACGGAGCACGGCTTCGCCATCTACCAGATCGCCGGGCAATACGCCGGGTCCCACGTGGTGAAGGTCCCGGAACGCAACCGCACCGCGGATGTGGACGCGATCATCGCCGCCGTCACCCCGGCGACCACCGCCGTGTTCATCGCCAACCCGAACAACCCGACGGGGACGATGATCGACGAGGCCGAGATGGCTCGCCTGCGCGCTGGCCTGCCGGACGAGGTACTGCTGGTGATCGACGCGGCCTACACCGAATACGTGGAACGGGACGACTTCGACCCCGGGATCTCGCTGGTGGATGCCGGCAACAACACGGTGATGACCCGCACCTTCTCCAAGATGTGGGGCCTGGGCGGCATGCGCGTGGGCTGGTGCTACGCGCCGGACAACGTGGTGGACGTGCTGAACCGCGTGCGTGGGCCGTTCAACGTCTCCGTCCCCGCGCAAGCCGCCGCGATCGCCGCGCTGGCGGAACCGGGCTGGCTGGAACACTGCCGGGCGCACAATACGGAATGGCGCGCGAAGCTGACCGCGCTGCTTCGCGCCACCGGCCTGTCCGTCGCGGACTCCGAGGGCAATTTCGTGCTGCCGGATTTCGGCAGCGCGGAGAAGGCCGAGGCCGCCAACGAATTCCTGAAATCCCGCGGCATCATCGTGCGCGGCGTGCACGGCTACGGCCTGCCCACCTGCCTGCGCATCACCGTCGGCACGGCGGAGGAATGCGTTGCCGTCGCCGACACACTGAAAGAGTTCATGCGCCCCCATGGCTGAACCATTGTTCAAGCGCCTGGCCCTGATCGGCATCGGGCTGATCGGCTCCTCCGTCGCGCGCATCGCGATGGAGCGGAAGGACATCGCCGCCGAGGTGGTGGTGAATGCGCGCACGCAGAAGACGCTGGACCGGGTTATGGAACTCGGCATCGCGCATCGCGTGGAGGCCGACCCGGCGAAGGCCGTGGAAGGCGCGGATTGCGTGATGCTGTGCGCGCCGGTGGGTGCATTCGAGGCGATCGCCGCCGCCATCGCGCCGCATCTGGCGCCAGGCTGCATCCTCACCGATGTCGGCTCCACCAAGCAGTCGGTGATCCGCGATGTCGGGCCGCTGGTGCCGACGGGCGTGCATTTCATCCCGGCGCATCCGGTGGCGGGCACCGAGTATTCCGGCCCCGATTCCGGCTTCACCACCCTGTTCCAGGGTCGCTGGACCCTGGTAACGCCGCTGCCGGGCGCCGACGAGGACAAGGTGGCGAAGGTGGAGGAACTGTGGCGCCGCTGCGGTTCCATGGTGGAACGGATGGAGCCGGGGCATCACGACCGCGTGTTGGCCATCGTCTCCCACCTGCCGCATCTGATCGCCTTCACCATCTGCGGCACGGCCTCCAACCTGGAAGACGAGACGCAGCGCGAGGTGCTGCAATTCGCCGCCTCCGGCTTTCGGGACTTCACGCGCATCGCGGCATCTGATCCGACGATGTGGCGCGATATCTTCCTGAACAACCGCGAGGCGTTGTTGGAGATGCTGGCGCGCTTCATGGAGGACGCGCAGGCCATGTCCCGCGCCGTGCGCTGGGGCGACGAGGGCTACATCGTCGAGCGCATCGAGGAAGGGCGGAAGATCCGCCGCAGCCTGATCGAGATGAAGCAGGCATAGCCCCCTTCCCGGCTACGCGTTAGCATCCGCCCCGGCAGTAGCCGGGGGTTCCCCCTCGTCGCCGCTGCCCAAGGTGCCCATATGCACCAAAGCACGACGTTGAAGGGCGCGCCAACGCGCGACGACGAAAGGGCTGGACATGGCCGAGACGGAGCAAACCACCCCGCATCCCCTGCCGGCGGAGAAGCTGTACCGCCCAGCCGACCTCTCTACGCTGCCATTCGAGACGACCGAGGACATCCACCCGGTCGGCGGCCTGCAGGGCCAGCCGCGGGCGCGGGACGCGCTGAAGCTGGGCACGGAGATCGGCGCGCGCGGCTTCAACATCTTCGCGGTGGGGGAAGGCGCGGCGCGCATGCGCCAGGCGATGCGGCCGATGCTGGAAGCGGCGGCGATGAGCCGGCCCTGCCCATCCGACTGGGTGTATGTGCACAACTTCACCACGCCGTACAAGCCCACCGCCATCCGCCTGCCCGCCACGCGCGCGCCGGCGCTGCACCAGGCGATGCGGCACCTGGTGGATGACCTGAAGGCGGCGCTGCCGGCGGCGTTCGAATCCGAGGACTACCAGAACCGTCGCTCCGCGCTGGAGCAGGAATTCCGCACCGCCAGCGAAAAAGGGCTGATCGCGCTGAGCGAGGAGGCGGCGAAACGCGGGCTGGTGATCGTGCGCACGCCGCAGGGCTTTGCCATTGCGCCGGCGAAGGACGGTCAGGTGATCCCGCCCGATGCCTTCAACGCCCTGCCGGAGGACCAGCGCCACGCCATCCAGGAATCCATCGCGGAGATGGAAAAGGGCCTGGAACAGACGCTGCGCGGCATCCCCAGGCTGGAAAAGCAGCATCGGGAAAATTTGCGCGCGTTGAACGAGGAAACGGCGCGCGTCGCCGTGGCGCCGCTGATCGAGGAAGCAGCGGAAGGGTTTTCCGACACGCCGCAGGTGCGCGACTACCTGGAAGCGGTGCGCGCCGATTTGCTGGAGAACGCGCCCCTGTTCGTTGGCCAGCACGCGCCGGGGGAGGAAGCGGCGATGGCGGCGATGGCGCGCGCGCAGGCCTTCGCGCGCTACGACGTGAATGTGCTGGTGACGCAGGAAGGCGGCTCCGGCTGCGCGGCGGTAATCGAGGAACTGCACCCGACCTTGGGCAATTTGCTGGGCCGCATCGAATACCTGGCCGAGCAGGGCGCGCTGACGACAAATTTCCGGCTGATCAAGCCCGGCTCCTTGCACCGCGCCAACGGCGGCATCGTGCTGATCGACGCGCGTGCGCTGCTGATGGAGCCGTTCAGCTGGGCGGCGCTGAAGCGGGCACTGATCCGCCAGGAAATCGTGATTGAGGATGCGCAACGCTTCTTGGGCATGAACGCCACGATATCCCTGGAACCGGACCCGATTCCGCTGGACGTGAAGATCGTGCTGTTCGGAGACCGCATGCTGTACCACATGCTGGCGGCGGCCGATCCGGAATTCGCGGACCATGTGAAGGTGCTGGCCGATTTCGATGACGCGGTGGCGCGCGAGGCTGGCAGCGAGGCGACGCTGGCGGGCATGCTGGCGGAACAGATCAAGGCCCGCGGCCTGCAGGCGCTGGATCGTGGCGCGGTGGCGCGACTCATCGAGCACGCGGCGCGGAGGGCCGGTGACCAGCAGAAGATCTCCGTGCTGATGGAGGATCTGCTGGACCTGGTGGCGGAGGCCGGCTGGCGTGCTACCTCCGCCGGGCGCGCCGTGGTGACGCGGGAGGACGTGGCGACTACCGTCGTCGAGCAGGCGCGCCGCGCTGCGCGCATCCAGGAACACCAGCGGGAATCGATCCTGCGCGACATCGCGCTGATCGAGACCACGGGCACGCGGGTGGGCCAGGTCAACGCACTGAGCGTCTTCCAATTGGGCAGCCATGCCTTCGGCAGCCCGACGCGGATTACCTGCCGGGTGCGGCCGGGTGTCGGCCGCATTGTCGATATCGAGCGCGAGGTGGCTCTCGGCGGCGCGCTGCATTCCAAGGGCGTGCTGATCCTCTCCGGCTTCCTGGCGGGGCGGTATGCGATGGATGTGCCGATGTCGCTCTCCGCCAGCCTGGTGTTCGAACAGTCCTACGGCGGGGTGGATGGTGACAGCGCGTCGTCCACCGAGCTGTACGCGTTGTTATCGGCACTGTCGGAACTGCCTTTGCGACAGGACATCGCGGTGACCGGTTCGGTAAACCAGCACGGAACGGTGCAGGCGATCGGCGGGGCGAACGAGAAGATCGAGGGGTTCTTCGATGTGTGCCGCGCACGCGGGCTGACGGGGACGCAAGGGGTGATGGTCCCCGCCTCCAACGTGCAGCATCTGATGCTGCGCGCGGATGTGGTGGCGGCCTGCGCCGAGGGTACATTCGCCATCTACCCGATCGCGACGATCGACGAAGGCATCGCACTACTGACCGGCAAGCCGGCGGGCACGCGCGACGATGACGGCAAGTATCCCGACGGCAGCGTGAACCGCCTGGTGGAGGACCGCCTGGTCGCCTTCTCCCGCATTCGTCGTCACGCCGCATCGGAAGGGGACCCCGCGTCATGAGCGCGCACCTGCCGCATTTGTTCCGCCGCGTGCTGCTGGACCTGCCGGGCCAGGCGGCGGATGCGCGGGCCATGCGCGCCGTGGCCGAACTGGCCGCCGCGCTGGATGCGGAACTGCGCGCGCTGTTCGTGGAGGACGAGGATCTGCTGGCGCTGAGCCGCCTGCCTTTCGTGCGCGAACTGCGGCTGCCGGAACACGCGTGGCGGCCGTTGGGCAGCGAGACCCTGGCGGCGGATTTGCGCCTGGCGGCGGATCGGGCGCGACGGATGCTGGAGGAAAGCGCGGCAGAGTTG
>Ga0315912_10006241_pt1 | contig 10717 bp, 11 predicted proteins | sample VfabasoilMG_FD_204469 | JGI IMG/M metagenome (GOLD analysis project Ga0315912, IMG submission 204469) | Garden soil microbial communities collected in Santa Monica, California, United States - V. faba soil | ecosystem: Environmental > Terrestrial > Soil > Garden | place: USA: California... | reverse complement strand
GGCGATTCGCAAGGGACCGGTTGCGGAAGGAGGATTTCTCATCGCGAGCCACCGATGATACCTTCATGCGCGTATGAACCAGCCGCAGGACAACGTAGAAGTGATCGGCAGCCGGCCGCCTTCGCCGCTCGCCGCACTGGCGGAGTTCTGGCGCGCCAGGCACCTGGCGATGCTTTTCATCCAGCGCGAAGTCAAGCTGCGCTACAAGCAAACCCTGCTCGGCGTTGTCTGGGCCTTCCTGCAGCCGCTGATGACGGCGCTCGTGTTTGCGCTCGTGTTCGGCCTCTGGGTCCGGGTTCCCACGGACGGCATACCGTACTTCGCGTTCGCATTTTTCGGCGTTGCGATATGGATGTTCTTCGCCGGCTCGGTGCAGCACGGCACCCATTCTCTGCTCGCGAACCAGTCGCTCGTCATGAAGGTCTATTTTCCGCGCGCGGCGCTGCCTGCTGCGTCAGTTGGCCTGGGCATCGCGGACCTGCTGGTGACGATGGTGTTCCTGGTCCCGGTGCTTGCCTGGTATGGCGTGGGCGTACACGCTCGAATGGGTTGGATGGCGGTTGCATTCGCCATGCTTGTCGTGCTCTCGCTCGGCGTCGCCCTCGCCGCCTCGGCATTGAGCGTCTATTACCGCGACTTTCCGAACCTGGTGCCCCTGTCGCTTCAGCTCCTGATGTTCGCTTCGCCGGTGGTTTATCCGTCGAGCATCGTGCCCGCCGAGTTTGCACCCTGGTTGAGGCTCAATCCCCTGGTCGGCATCATTGATCTGGCACGCTGGTCGGTGTTCGGGACGGGCGCGTTCCCGGAATTCGCCCTGACCGTCGCCCTGCCGATCTCGCTGGCAGTGCTTGTGGCTGGCTGGCTGGTCTTTTGCCGGCTCGAGCGCATGTTTGCCGATTCGATATGAACGCTGCGGTCACGTTTGCCGGTGTCAGCAAGGTCTATCGCGGGTTCGGGGGCCTGGCGGGCGGCGACCGCACCATCAAGGAGGCTTTGAGCGCCTGGCTGGGTACTGAGCGCGCAGACGCCGCGGAGCAAGCCAACGAATTCCGCGCGCTTGACGATGTCAGTTTCGAGATTGCCGAGGGTGAAGCTTTCGGCTTGATCGGCCACAATGGCGCGGGCAAGAGCACCTTGCTCAAGATCCTTGCCAAAATCACCGCACCGAGCAGCGGCGAAGTCCGTGTGCGCGGCCGTGTGGGCTCGCTGCTCGAGGTGGGCACCGGTTTCCACCCGGAACTCACGGGACGCGAGAACGTCTATCTCGCGGGAGCGATCCAGGGCATGAGCCTTGTGCAGGTGCGCGCCCGCTTCGAAGAGATCGTGGCATTTTCGGAGATCGAACGCTTTCTCGACATGCCGGTCAAGCGCTACTCGAGTGGGATGTACACGCGCCTCGCATTTTCGGTCGCGGCGCACATGGATCCGGACGTCCTCTTGGTGGACGAAGCGCTCGCGGTCGGCGACGTGCAGTTTCAGCGCAAATGCCTAGCGCGCATGCGCCATCTGGTGGCGGGTTCGAGGACGGTCGTCCTGGTGAGCCACAACCCGTATTCGATCGCCAGCCTTTGCCAGCGCGCCGCGTGGCTGGACCACGGCCGGCTGAAGAGCGTCGGGGAGGCTGGCAACGTTCTAGCCGGCTACCTGGATTCCATCAAGAGCCACCGGATGAACCACAGCTGGACGGGCGATGAGGGTGACGATGCACTGCGCCTGCGCTCCACGTACGTGCGCTTTGCCGAAGACGATGGCCCGCGCACGGATCGCCCCATCTGCATCGGTTTTCGCGCCGAGCTGCGGCAGCCGATCCGGAACCTGGTGGCCGCCGTGGAGCTCGCGTCCGACCAGGGCACCCTGCTTGCCTATTCGGCGCATGACGACGCGCTATCGCCGCCGGCCGAGGAACACAGCCCGGGCGAATTTTCGTGGGAACTCACCATCCCGCCCAATACCCTCGCGGCCGGCGTGTACATGCTGAATTTCGATTTCGGCGTGCACAACGAGCGCAGGATCATCGATCGCGCTGGCGGCCTGATGTTCGAATTGGCAAACCCTGCCGGGATCGGGCGCCGCTTTCCGGCGGAAAAATGGCACGGTGTGCTGCGGCCGGCGTGGGCCTGGCGCCGCACGGGCCGGTGAAGATTCTCGCGCATCGCGGCAACATCGACGGACCTGAGCCGGCGAACGAAAACCGCCTGGCGCGGGTTGGCGAGGCGCTCGCACGCGGTTACGGACTCGAGACCGACGTGCGCTACGCGACGGGCAAGGGTTTCTACATCTCGCATGACCCGGCGACGCCGTCCGCGGACTTGGCACTTGCGGCCCACTGTGGTCTCTGGCGCCGGCATCCGGAGGCGGTCATTGCGCTGAACGTCAAGGAACTCGGGCAGGAGCGCGCTCTCCTCGAGGCGCTGAACGCGCTGCGGGTGGTGCCGCAGCTTTTTCTGTTCGACATGGAACTGATCGAGCCGCGCGCCGGTGAGACCGCCCGGCTTTATCGCCGATACGACGCTGCCGCGACTCTTGCCGCGCGTGTGAGCGATCGCGGCGAGCCCGTCGAGCGCGCCCTCGGGATCGAGGTCGCAAGCGTGGTCTGGCTGGACGAATTCGACGGGCCCTGGGCGACCGCGGATACCGTCGGGCGCCTGAAGGGCGCGGGCAAGGCCGTCTACGCGGTGTCGCCCGAACTGCACGGCCGGTCGCTGGACGAGGCGAAAACGCGCTGGAGGGATTTCGCACGCTGGGGCGTCGACGGGATCTGCACCGACTGGCCCGCGCTTCTGGCCGCCCAGCATGGATAATCGCGGGTCATGAAACGGCACAAGCTCGGCGACATGCGTGGCGGCTGGTTTGTCGGCCAGTTCGAACCGACCGTGCTGAAGCTCGCGGCCTGCGAAGTTGCGGTGAAGCGCTATCGGACCGGCGACTGCGAGGCCGCGCACGTCCATCGGCTTGCCACGGAGCTCACGCTGGTCGTTTCGGGGCGGGTGACCATGAATGGCGAGACCTTTGGTGAAGGCGACATCATTGAGCTTGCCGCCGGGGAGCCCGGCGAATTCCGCGTGCTGGAGGACGCCATCACCGTGGTGGTGAAAAGCCCGAGTGTGCCCTCCGACAAGCATGTGCTGAAGGACTAGGCCGGTGCGCCTGGTCTCCTGGCGGGGCCTCTGGGACCGGTTCGCCGACCCGTGCACGCCGGAGGCCTACCGCCGCTCGCTGGCAAAGCGCGTGCCTTGTCTCATCGATGCGCGCGCGGCGGGCGTCAGCGCGTCCGCGCTGCTCGCTGCGGTCCTCCTGTCGCGCACAGAAACGCTCGTTTACGTCGCGGTCGACGGTCTCGCCGAGATGCGCGCGCTGGCGGCACGGACGCAGGGACTCGCGCCACTGCGTTTCGTCGAGCGCAGCGCGGGCGCACCCCACGACATATTCGAAGCGCGCGGCGCGGGTTTCGAGCGCGTCGGCCGCTACCATCCGTTTCCGTCGCTGCCGTCGCATTCGGAGGAACTGGCGCTTGTCGAGACCGGGGACGTGCTCCTCACTTCGGCCGGCCGCCGCGAGCACGCAAAACGATTGCGGGCGGAAGAATCGCCGGCGTTCGCGCAGGCGCTGGGTGACGGAGCGGTCCTGGTCTCCGATTTCGTCGAACACCGGCAGCTGCTTGCTGCGCAGGGCAAGGCACGATGACGCAGCTGCGCGCGAGCGCAGTGTTTCCCCGGGAGGCGGTGCCCGCGTCAGGCGCTGTCCTCGAGCGCCTTGCCGCTTCCGTCCTGGATGCGATGCCCCCAGGGCCGCTGCTCTACCTATCCTTTGCACCAGCGCCGGCTGCGCTTGCCAGCCGCTTTCCGCTGGTGGTGCCGGAGGCACCGGTCGACAATTTCTTCCGGCTGCAGGCCGATGCACGCTGCCGTGGTCAGCTGCTGGTCGTCACCGCAGGGTTGCGGGGCTCGCGCTTCGCGGAGATCGTGTTCTGGGAGGCGCTGCACGCGCTCGCGCCCGGCGCGCTGTGGCTCGACATTGACGCCGAGCAGGCATGCGGCGCGAGCGCGCCATTTGGCGCCGACATTCTCGACCGCGATTATTTCAAGGCGCTGCTGGAAGACGTGTCGATGCAGCACAGCGAAGGCTGGCGGGCGCGGCTGCTGCGTCGCCGCACCACTGTGCAGGCGCCGGGCGCGAGCGGGACGGGCTGGAGTTTCGGCCTGCTTACCGCCGGCGAGTCGCCGACGGCAGCGCGCATGGTCCGCGACATACTCGCGGTTGCGCCCGCGGACTCCGAGATCATCGTGTGCGGGCCGATGCCGCAGGGCGTTTCCTCGCCGCGCGTGCGGCGCATCGACCTCGAGCGGCCCGAGCCGCGCGGCTGGATCTCGCGCAAGAAGAACCTGATCGTCGACGCCGCGGCGCATGACAACGTCTGCCTGCTGCACGACCGTTTCGCATTTCCGCCCGATTTCTTCGCCGCGATGGAGCGCTACGGTCCGGCGTTCTCCGTGCTGACGTTCCCGCAGTTCTATTTTCCCGAGGCGAACCGCGCCTGCCTGCATCGCTACGCGGATTACCAGGTCGCGATGCCGGGGCCGCGCCTGCCGGCGATGCTCGAGAGCCGCATCTTCGATCCGGAGGAGGTGCTTTACCTGCGCTACGACGACTACGCGCCTTCGGCCTTCTGCTGCGGCGGCGTCTATGTCGCGAAAAAGGCAGTCTGGAACAGCGTGCGGCAGGACGAATCGCTGTTCCATTGCGAGTGGGAGGACATCGTATTCGGCCTGGAGTGCCAGCGCGCGGGCATTCCGCATCGCGTCAATCCCTTTGGCTGGTTCGAGTCGCTGACGCCGCATCCGCTCGCGCTGACGCAGCTGCACCGCACCCGGCTCGCCGATGGCAGCCGCCGCTCGCTCACGCAGGGCAGCGCAGCGCAGGCCCGGCTGAAGGCACAGGCGCCGCAAGCATTTAAGCCCGTCCTCGGCCAGCCGCGTCAAAAGTATTTCGGCAGGGTGCTCGAGCAGCTCAACGCGCTGGCGGGCGTCGTCCCGGTTTCCGAGGCGGAAGCGGGCCGGTGCACCACCATCTCAGCGTTCTGGAAGCTGGTGCTCGCGCGTGTTGCCCCGCTCGCGCCAACCGATCGCCACGGCGTCGCGGAAATATTCAAACTCCTCACGCGCAACATCTACAACTTTCCCAACTGCATCGTCGGCGGCTGGATCGCGGATCACGAGCGCGCGGGGGCCGGACGCATAGGGACGGGCCGCATGCTGCGGGACGTCTTCGCGCGCCTGCGGGCGCGGCTCGTCCCGGCGCCTCTCGAGGCGGCGCGCTATCGTGCGTTCGTCGACCTGATCGGGTACTACACCGAAGTGGAGGCTGAATTTCCGGTGCTCTTTCCCGATGACGTTCGCGAACGGGAAGGCGCCGCACTCGATGCGCTGGCGCTGGCAACGCTGCGGCGCGAATTCCGGGACGGTGCCACCGCCCGCGAAGCGATCTTCGTGCCTCACGACGACGCGCTTCGGCCGACGGTGGAAGGATTCACCTAGAATCGGCCCGCGCATGTCGAAAAACATCCTTTATCTCGCGGAGAACGCACTGTCGCCCATCCAGGGTGGTGGCATCGTGGCCTATGCGCTCCTCCGTGGTGCGCCTGCCGAGCAGATGTTCGGCCTCTACAGCTACCAAAGCATCACGCCGGCACCCGAGTACGCGCAATGCATGCATTTGCTGCCCCGGCGCGACGGGTGGCGGGAGCGGCCGTTCCGGCCGACATTCGGGCCGGGCGCGATTGTCGAGGGGCCGATTGCCCTCAACCTGCGCCGCCTGCGCGCGCTCGCCCTGCATTTCATCGACCGGGTGCTGGGCCGCGACACGCGCGACGCCGTCGCGCGGATCGATGCGTCCGGTTTCCGTCCGGAAGTCGTTTTCACCGCGCCGCTGACCTATCGAATGCTGCGTCTTGCGCGCACGCTCGCCGCGCACTACGCGGTGCCGGTGGTCATTTTGAACATGGACGACTGGATGTCCGAGCAGGTCGGCATCTGGGGCCCGCTCGGCGGCTATATCCGTGGCGCCATCGCGGGGGAGATGCGCGCCATCGCGCCGCGGGTGCAACAGGCCTTGTCCAACAGCGAACGCTTAGCAGAGGAACTGACGCGCCGCTATGCACTCCGTCACGAGACCGCGAATAATGCCTGCTATGACCTGCTGCGCGGCGCGCCGTGGGCGCCGCGACCGCCGCGCGCCGGCGGGCCGGTCGTGATCACGTTCGCCGGGGCACTCAATTGGCATCTGCAGGGGGAAACGCTGGTACTATTTTCCTATGCCGTGGCTGAGCTGGCGGCGCAGCGCTCCGTGGAACTGCATATCTACACACCCTGGGAGTTCGCGCCGATCGCCAACCAGATATCCATCCCCGGGAAGGTGGTGTACAAGGGGTTCTGCCCCAAGGAAGAATTGGTGAAGCGCTATCTCGACTCCGACTTTCTGCTGGCGACGACAACCTTCGACGACAGGAACATCCTGCTGTTCAAGCATTCGCTTGCCACCAAGCTTTCCGACTACCTTTGCGTGGGCCGGCCGGTGATCTCGGTCGGACATTCGCAGTGGGCGGTTCATGACTACGTGGAAGAGCACGGCGCGGGCATCGCAATCCGCGGGCGGGACATCGGGGCCATCAAGCGCAAACTCGTCGAGGCGTTCGACTGGAGCGAAGAGAAGCGCGCCGCGGTTTCCGGGGCCAACCGGGCGCTGTGGTCACGCGCGCACGACGTCACCATCATGGGTGCAAAGGCGCGCGAGGCGCTGGACCTCGGGCGGGTGCCGGCCGAACTATGAACGCGCGTGCCGGCGACGCCCCGCTGCAGGGCTACTCGATGACCAAGCACCGCGTGCTCAACCGGCGCGGCGTGATGTGGCTCGGTCAGACCTGCAACATCCGCTGCTACTTCTGCTACTTCCTCGACAAGATCAACACGCGCGAGCACCCCGAGCACGCGATGATGTCGCTGCAAAAGGCGAAGGAAATGTGCCGCGTGATGCGCGAGCACTACGGGCTCAGTTCGGTGGACATCCAGGGCGGCGAGCCGACCGTGTGGGGGCCGATCTTTGAGCTGGTCGCCTACTGCAACCGGATCGGTCTCAAGCCGACGCTCATCACCAACGGTGTCATGCTGGCGAAGAAGGATGTCTGCCAGAGGCTGAAGGACGCGGGCGTCTACGACTTCCTGTTCAGCATCCACGGTATCGGGGAGACCTACGACAAGATCGTCGGCCTGCCGGGCGGGAGCGAGAAGCAGATGAAGGCGATCGAGAATCTGCGCGAACTCGGCATTCCGTTCCGCCTCAACTGCGTGCTGTCCAAGCCTGTGGTGGACCAGCTGCCCGGGCTCGCGGAACTTACCTTCAGCAGCGGGGCGCGGGCGATGAACTTCATCGCCTTCAACCCGTTCGTCGACCAGACCACCGGCAAGAGGAGCAGCGACACGGTGGCGACCTACGCCGAGGTGATGAAGGTGCTCACGCCGATCCTCGACGAGTTCGACCGTCGCGGCGTCGAATGCAACGTGCGCTATTTCCCGTTCTGCGTATTCGAGGAGCGGCACCGCAAGTTTTCGCAGAATTTCCAGCAGATCGTGTACGACCTGCACGAGTGGGAGGCCGGATCCGAAGTCTGGACTTCGCAGCCGAACCAGCGCCAGGCGGCATTGCCGCTGTCGGCCCCGCCGCGGCTGGAGGAGGTCATCTGGCATCGCCGGCTGATGTGGCTCGAGCGCTCCGGTCCCCAATGGCTGCGCCACATGGCGACCCGGACGATCGAATTTCTGCGCCGGCAATACCCGCAAGCCGCCGCGAAGCCGCGCGAATTCCGCATCGACGCGTCCGCAATTGGCCGCGGCGCCGCGCCGGCGAGCGCCCCCGAGGTCAAGGCGCCGCCGCCGACCAAGCACCCGTTGCTGCCGTTCGCGATCTTCGCGGAACGCGTCATCAAATTCGCTCAGGAGTCGCTGGGCACGAGCCCGCGCCTCGATTGGCACGAATACCTGCATCGCGAGGCGCGCCGCCTGATGCCGCTGTCGGTGCACAGCTTTTCCAAGTGCACGGCCTGCAAGTCCTGCGACGTCGCTTCGATATGCGACGGATTCCAGGGCGACTACGGCGAACTGTTCGGCTTTGCGGAGGCGCGCCCGATCAAGCTCGGGCGCCGGATCACCGATCCGAAGCACTACATGGCGGAGCAGCCCAAGGTCGTCGAAGTGCAGGAGTACGACTGGGCCATGCCGCCGACACGGACACCGTCGCCGCAGGGCGGGTAGGCGCGGTCCCGCGTGCCTGTTGCGGCCGTCATCTTCGATCTGGACGGCGTCCTCGTCGACGCCACCGAATGGCATTTCGAGGCGCTCAACCGGGCGCTGAAGCTGTTCGGCTACCAGATCTCGCGCTATGAGCACCTCGCCGCCTACAACGGCCTGCCGACGCGCACCAAGCTCGAGATGCTGTCGATCGAGAAAGGCCTGCCGACGGCGCTGCACGGAATGATCAACCGCCTGAAGCAGGTCTACACGCGCGAGGAGATCCTGCGCCACTGCTGGCCCTCGTTCGACAAGGAGTACATGCTTTCGCGCCTCAAACGCGACGGCCTGCGCATGGCGGTATGCACCAACGCGATCTCGGAGACCGCCGAGTTGATGCTGGTGCGTACCGGGCTGCGCAGCTACTTCGAGTTCGTCATCAGCAACGAGGAAATCAAGAAACCCAAGCCCGATCCGGAAATCTACCGCCGTGCGCTCGAGCGCCTGGGCCTCAAGCCCGGCGAGGTCGTCGTGGTCGAGGACGCACAGCCGGGCGTGGAGGCAGCGAAAGGGGCCGGTGTGCGCGTGCTGCAGGTTGCCGGATTCCCGGAAGTCGACTATTGGCGCCTGCGTGCTTTCATGGATAGCGCCGCGAGCGGCGCTCCTGGGGGACGCTGATGCTGACCATCGTCGTGCCGATGGCAGGGGAGGGCAAACGCTTCGCCGAAGCGGGCCATACATTCCCTAAGCCGCTGGTAGAGATCGACGGCCGGCCCATGATCGAGGTGGTGGTGCGCAACCTGGCGCCGGCCGAACCGCACCGTTTCGTGTTTGTCTGCCGGCGCGAGCACGTGCAGCGCTATGCCCTCGACGACGTGCTTCGGCTGATTGCGCCGGGCTGCGGCATCACGGTCATGCGCGAGGCGACGGCGGGCGCACTGTGCAGCGTGCTGCTCGCCATGGAGCACCTGGCCGGCGCCGACGAATTGCTCATCGCCAACAGCGACCAGTTCATCGAGGAGGGCATCGGCGCCTTCCTCGCCACGGCGCGGCGCGCCCAATCCGATGGCTGCATCATGACCTTTCCGTCGACGCATCCGAAGTGGTCTTTCGTCAAACTGGTGGATGGCGAGGTGGCCGCCGTTGCCGAAAAGCGCCCGATCAGTTCGTCGGCCACCACGGGGTTGTACTACTTCCGGCGCGCCAAGGATTTCCTCGAGGCCGCCGAGCGCACGATCATGAAGAACGCGTCGAAGGAAGGCGAGTTCTACGTCAGCCCGGCGTACAACGAACTGATTCTCGCCGGGAAACGGATCACGGTGCACCCGATACGGCGCGAGCAGATGCACAGTCTAGGCACGCCGGAGGACGTAGAGGCCTTCGCCGCACTGCCGGTCGCCAAACTGCCGGGCTGAGCCGGCGCCGTGCTGAACATCGTCCTGCCGATCGCCGGCCGCGGCAGCCGGTTCGCGGTGGCGGGTTACCCGCAACCCAAGCCTTTGATCCCGGTACGCGGCAGGTCGATGATCGAATTGGTGGTCGAGAACCTGCGTCCCGCGCGGGCGCACCGGGTCATTTTCGTCGCGCTGCGAGAACACCTCGAGCATTGGGACATCGGCTCGGTTCTGTCGCGCACCGCGCCCGGCTGTGCGATCGTTCCGGTCGATTCGGTGACCGAAGGTGCCGCCTGCACCGTGTTGCTCGCGCGGGAATGGATCGACAACGACGATCCGCTGATGATCGCGAATACCGATCAGTTCGTGGTCGTCGATCTTGACCGCTACCTGGCGGAATCGGACGGCGCGGGCTGCGATGGCCTGATCATGACCTTCGCGGCGAGCGACCCGAAATGGTCCTATGTGCGCAAGGATGCGGACGGACGGATCGTCGAGGTCGTCGAGAAGCAGGTGGTGTCGAACGAGGCCACCGTGGGCATCTACAACTTCCGTCGCGGCGGCGATTTCGTGCGCGCGGCAAAATCGATGATCGCGAGGGACTTGCGCGTGAACGGCGAATTCTATGTCGCGCCTACGTACAACCAGCTGATTCGCGAGGGCGCGGCCATCCGGTCCTACGCAATCGGGGGCGAGGGCGTGGGCATGCACGGACTCGGAACGCCGGAGGACCTGCAGCGGTTTCTCGAACGAGGTCCGGCGTTTGCCGCCCGTGCCTGAGATCGAAGCGGTCGCCGACCGTGACATCTCGGTCGTCATTCAGGGGCCGCTGCTGCTCGACCGGACCGAAGGCGTGCGCAGGTGCCTGGACTCGGTGCGTTCCCTGCTGCCGGGCGCCGAGGTCATCGTGTCGACCTGGGAGGGCGAAGACGCCTCGGCCATCGCGCTGCCGGCGCTGGTCGAGAAGTCGCCTGATCCCGGTGGCTTTGTCCTTGCGGACGGTTACCCCATCAATCTCAATCGCCTGCAGCGCTCGACGCTGGC
>Ga0315912_10006240_pt1 | contig 10718 bp, 10 predicted proteins | sample VfabasoilMG_FD_204469 | JGI IMG/M metagenome (GOLD analysis project Ga0315912, IMG submission 204469) | Garden soil microbial communities collected in Santa Monica, California, United States - V. faba soil | ecosystem: Environmental > Terrestrial > Soil > Garden | place: USA: California... | reverse complement strand
AGTGGGCCGGGACTGTCGAACGCCGCGGCGTCCCGCCTGTTCGAGCCGTTCAGCTCCTCGAAGGCAAGCGGCCTCGGTCTGGGCCTCGCGATCAGCCGCGCCATTGCCGAGGCGCATGGAGGCGCCATGTGGACGGAACTCGGCAGCCATGGCGTATTCCGGCTCACCCTTCCCGCGGAACGAAAGGCAGCCCGTGCCGCCTAGCGCACTGACGGTCTTCATCGTGGACGACGACGCCGCCGTGCGCGACGCGCTCGGCCTGTCGCTCGGCGTGCGTGGCTATCGTACGGCGATATTCGCCGATGCCGAGAGCTTTCTGCGGGCCTACCGCCCGGACTGGCGGGGCTGCATCCTCATCGACATCCGCATGCCCGGCATGGACGGCCTCGCGCTCCAGAAACGCCTGCTGGAACTGCGTTGCGCGATGCCCGTGATCGTGATGACCGGGCATGGCGACATCGGCTCGGCGCGCGAAGCGTTCAAGTCGAAGGCGCTCGACTTCCTGGAGAAGCCTCTGGATCACGCCAAGCTGATTGCCGCGATCGACGAGGCGCTGCTGCGTAACGAAATGTCGCTGCAGGACGCCGAGTCAGGGCGGGAATTTTCCGCGTTGCTGGCGACGCTCACGCCAAGGGAGCGCGAAGTGATGGAAATGATCGTCACCGGCCGGCACAATCGGGACATAGCGGACGAAATGGGCATCAGCACCCGCACGGTGGAAGTTCACAAGGCGCGGGTCATGCAGAAGCTGAAAGTGGACAGCATCGCCCAGCTCGTGCGGCTGAGTCTGGGCGTGGCGGATGCTGGCCGCGGCGCGAACTGAGGGCGCGCGTCACGCCGCATGCAGGGCGCGGGCGGCGGATAGGTGCTCGGCTACGCGACCGGCGGCCACAGGCGGGTGGCGACGTTGGGCGAGCCCGGCGCGTGGATCAGCGTCGGCACGACGCGGTCGCTCCAGGCCCTGCGTTCCGGATAGTTCATCTCGTGGCCGGGAAAGTGCGCGTTGCGTGTGGCGAGCGACGTGAATTCGTAGAGCACCCCATGCTTGGCCCAGCCTGAAACCGAGACGAGCTTCCGAACGCCGATACAGCCGGACAGTCCCGCCATCGCGGCCATCCGGCAATGAGCGTACCAGTCGAGCATCTCTTCTTCGTTTTGCCACGAATCGGCGTTGAAACTCCCGAGCTGGATGCAGGGGCTGAGTCCGGTGTTTTGCGCGCGCCAGCCGGCCTCGGGCCCGTCCACGCGCGCCTCCTCCAGAAAAATGCCCGACCGCGCGCCGACCCGCAGCGCCAGCATGGCCTGATCGCTTTCTGGAAGGGCAGCGTGCAGCTTGCCTGGAACGGGATTGGCGAAAACGTGCGCCTCTGCGGCTCCAAACAGGAGAATGAAGCCGTTCCCGCCGGGAACCGCGCTGTCGGTGACATACTGCAGGCGGCGCGGCGAGATGGAATGCTTCTCGGAGGCGAAATGCGTGACCCACAGTATGCCGGGATGCTTGAGCAGTCTCGGGATATAGTCCCCGTGCAACCATGCAAGATAGCCGTCACGGCCTGCGGTGGGCAAATCGTACCAGGTGATCCACAGAGCTCGGTCCAATTCGTGCTCCTTTCGTGAGGGTTCCATGGCATGGGAAAAGCGCGGCAGCGAGCATACCACCGATGCCGCGGTTGGAGGCGCCGGCTCCGTGCTCTACAATCTGCCGTGCGTGATCAAAATCCATACCCGCAGGAACGCCCGGCATGAAGATCAAGAGCGTTAAGGCCACCTGGCTGCACGTCCCGATTCCCCCCGAAAACCGGCCGCTCAGCAATTTCGGCCGCATGGCGTCGTTCGACTCGGTGCTGGTGCGGATCGAGACCGAGTGCGGCATCGTCGGCCACGGCGAAGCGAAAGAGGAGGTCGGCAGCGCCGGCGTGTGCTACGCGCTGGAAGCGCTCATCAACCGCAAGCTGGGGCCGCTGCTCGTGGGAGAAGACCCGCGCGACATCGCGCGGCTGTGGGACCTGATGTACAACGGCACGCGCGAGAATCATGCGATCGAGCACGGGCGCGTGTTTCCGATACTGGGCCGCCGCGGCATCACCATATCGGCGATCAGCGGCATCGATATCGCGCTGTGGGACATTCTCGGGAAATCCCTGAATGCGCCGGTGTGGCGGCTGCTCGGCGGGCGCAAGGCGGCGCGCATGCCGGCCTACGCGTCCGGCGGCTGGGCCGATGCGACGAAGATCGGCGAGCAGTTGAACGGCTACATCGCGCAGGGCGGATACAGATCGGTGAAAATGCGCGTCGGCGTGGTGGACCGCTCGGTGCCCAACTCGGTGCGGCGCGTGAAAGCCGCGCGCGCGGCGATCGGGCCGGACGTGGGGCTGATGTGCGACGCGCACGGCACGTACAGCGTGGCGGCGGCCAAGCAGTTCTGCCGCCAGGTCGAGGACTGCGATCTCACGTGGTTCGAGGAGCCGGTCACCGCCGACGACAAGCGTGGTATGGCGGAAGTGCGCGCCTCCACCTCGGTTCCGATCGCGGCTGGCGAATCGGAGTTCAACCGTTTCGACTATCGCGACCTGGCGGAGCTGAGGGCGGTGGACATCTTCCAGCCCGACCTCGCGATCTGCGGCGGCATTACCGAGGCGATGCGCATCGCGGCGATCGCATCGAGCTTCAACATCCGGCTCGCACCGCACCTGTGGACCGGCGCGCCGGCCTTCGCCGCCGGCATGCACGTTACCGCCGCGTCACCTGCGGGATTCATCCTCGAGTACTCGACGGCGGCAAACCCGCTGCTGCACCAGCTGGTGGAGGAGAAATTTCCGGTCCAGGACGGCATGATCGACATTCCCGAGCGTCCGGGGCTGGGCATCACCATCAACCCGGAATTCGTCGAGCGCCATGCGGTGAAATAGCCCGGCCTGGCGTGCGCGGCTAATCCGCGGTGGCTTTCATGCCGCGCAGGATGTTGGCGAGCTTCTCGATCTCTGACTGGATGTAGGCCGAAAACGCTTCCGGCCGGCTGCCGATGCTGACATAGCCGAGGCTGCTCAGGCGCTTGCCGACTTCCGGCTGCTTCAGCGCCGCGAGGGCGGCGGCATGCACGGCATTGACGATTTCGGGGGAGGTTCTGACCGGAACGATGATCCCGTACCAGTTCCCTGCCTCGAAACCTGGATACCCAAGTTCGGCGACGGTGCGGTAACCCGGCAGCAGCGGCAGCCGTTGCGCGCTCGTCACCGCCAGCGCCTGCAGCTTGCCGCGCTCGATTTGCGGCAGCGCGGTTGCCAGCGGCGAAAAATAAACCGTGACTTCGCCGGAGATCACCGCGGTGAGCGCTTCGCCTCCTCCCCGGTAGGGCACGTGCAGCATGTCGATGCCCGCAAGGGACTTGAAGAGTTCGCCCGCGACGAAGGTCGGCGTGCCCGCGCCGGCCGAGGCGTAGTTGAGCGCGCCGGGGCGGGCCTTGGCGAGCTTGACGAGATCGGCGATCGACTTGACCGGCAGCGAAGGGTGGACGACGACCACCGATGGCGAAGTCGCCAGCAGCGTCACCGGCGCGAAATCGCGCACCAGGTCGTAGGACAGTTTGCGATAGAGCGTGACGTTGGCGGCGTGGGCCATATTCACCTGGAACAGAGTGTAGCCGTCGGGCGGCGCCTTGGCCGCGAGGGCTGCTCCGATATTGCTGCCGCCGCCAGGGCGGTTCTCCACGATCACCTGCTGGCCGAACGCCGGTGACAGGCCGCCGGCGATGATCCGCCCGATCGTGTCCGATCCGCTGCCGGGCGAGCTGGGCAGGAGATAGCGCACCGGCTTGGCGGGGTAGTCCTGCGCCGGGATCGCGGCCGACCCGTGGCATGAGAGTGCGGCCAGCATCAGCGCGAGCACGCGACGGGCAACGATCTTGATTGCGCAACGATTCATGGTGTAACCCGATACTTTTGAATGATCGCGGGATCGGGATCGACCCCGAGGCCGGGCCCGGGCGGTACGCTCAGGCTGCCGTTGACGGGATCGATCGCATCGCCCAGTGGGCTCGCGTCGAGATCGCAATAATAACGCTCCACCCATGGCCCGGCCGCACGCGCGGCGCACACGTGGAGCGTGGCCAGCAATCCCGGGCCGAAGTACGCCGAGTGCGGCATGACCGCGGCGCCGTGACGCTGCGCGAGGTCGAACACCTTCAGCATTTCCGTGACGCCCCCCATCTTGATGATGCTGGGCTGAACGTAGTCCACGGCGCCCGCCGCCAGCATGCGTTCGAAGTCCTGGAGGGTCGCCAGGTTCTCCCCCGCGGCGACCGGAATGCCGCCTTGCCGCCGCACCTGCGCCAGCGCGGAAAAGTCCTCCGGCGGCCACACCGGCTCCTCGAACCACAGCAGACCGACATCCTTCAGTTCCTGTGCGACCGCAACGGCCTCCGGGACGGTCCAGGGGCAATTGGCGTCGAGCATCAACGCGATTTCCGATCCCGCCGCCTTGCGGGCCGCGCGCGTCGGCGCGACGCCCGTCTCGTGCAGCTTCACGTGCCGGTAGCCCCGACTCACCGCTTCGGCGGTCTTGTCCGCGACCCGTTGCGGCTCGCCGTAGCGCAGCAGGCTGGCGTAGGCGGGCACCTCGCGCCGCGGCGCGTCATGCAGCAGCCGGCACAGCGGCACCCCCTTGCGCTTCCCGGCGATGTCCCACAGCGCGATGTCGAGGCCCGAGAGCGCGAACAACACGGAGCCCGCCCGCCCCAGCGCATGGAGCTTGCGCTGAAGGCCCTCTCCCAGTTCGACAATTTGCGTCGGGTCGCGACCGATGCACAAGGGGGCGATGAGCGCCTCGATCGTGGCGCGGGTCGCCGGCCAGATGCCGGGCCCGAATGCCTCTCCCCAGCCGGTGATGTCTTCGTCGGTATCGACGCGCACCAGCAGCATCTCCATGCCGGGGCGCGGCTTGCCGGCAAAGTAGAGCGGCGGCCCCGCATGGTGGAACGGGAGCTGGAGCGTAATGGTGCTGACTGCCGTGATCTTCAATCAGGAGCTCCGGCAAAGACACTGCAGGGGTGACAACATGTTGTGGCCCGATACCGTCCAGAGCATAATCGAATTGGAACTCAACGGGGAGGATGAGCGCGATGCATGGCAGCGTGGATGAGACTCGATCCAGGCAAGAGCGGCGATGTCGCATGGCCGTGCCCGCTTTTGTCGCCGCGTCGATCTTCACCGCAAGCGCCGGCGCCGCGGCCGCGCCAGGCTATCCCACCAAGCCGATCCGGTTCGTGGTGCCGTTCGCGCCGGGTGGAGGCCTCGATATCCTGGCGCGCCTGTTCGCGCCCAGACTCTCCGAGGGTCTGGGCCAGTCGGTCGTCGTGGACAACCGGCCGGGCGCGAGCGGAGCGATCGGGCTCGAATTGACCGCGCGCGCGCGCCCCGACGGCTACACGCTCATCATCATGAGCGCGAGCCACGTGGCGCACGCGATCGTCTACAAGACGAGCTATGACCTGTTCAACGATTTCGCGCCGGTGACGCAGACCACGGCATCGTCCTATGTGCTCGTCGTGTCCCCGGGCTTTCCCGTGCAGACGGTGGCGGAACTCGTCGCGCACGCGAAGGCCAACCCCGGCAAGCTCAACTATGTGTCGGCCGGGAATGCGACGCTGCAGCAGCTTTCGACCGAACTCTTCGCCGCGATCCATGGCATCAAGCTGGTGCACGTGCCGTACAAGGGCGTGGGCGCGATGCTCCCCGACCTGATGTCCGGGCGGGTGCAGATGGCGATGTCGAGCGCCACCGCGCTGGCGCCTCAGATCCGCGCCAAGTCGGTGCGACCCCTGGCGGTGACCGGCGCCCGGCGCGAGCCGATCCTGCCCGATGTCCCGACCATGCTGGAAGCGGGCGTGGCGGGGTTCGTCGTCACGCAGTGGCACGGCATCCTCGCGCCCGCGGGCACGCCGCGCGAGATCGTCGCGCGCCTGCAGGCCGAGCTGGCGAAAATGCTGCGGCAGCCGGAAGTGGCCACGCGCCTGACCAACGACGGCACCGTGATCGTCGGCAGTTCGCCGCGAGATTTCGCCGCGTTCCTGCGAACGGAACACGAGCGGTGGGCGAAGGTCGTCAGGCAGGCTGGCATACGCGCCGAATAGTCAGGTATGTCCAGCGAGCCACCTCAACCGGCCGCAGCCAACCCGTACGCGCCTCCCCGGTCGCTGGTCGATGACGTCGATGTTGCCGGGGCGGGACAACCCGTGTTCTTTCCGGTCGGCCTCCTGAAGCTCGCGTTGATGAGCCTGGTGACCCTGGGCCTTTACGAGGTTTACTGGTTCTACAAGAACTGGCAGTGCGTGCAGCGGCTCAACAACGAGAAGCTCAGTGCCGCCATCCGGGCGCTGTTCTATCCCGTTACGGCGTACTTCCTGTTTCGCAGGATCCGCGATCATGGCACGACCATCGAGGGGGGTGTCCCGCTGCAGGCGGGACTGCTCGCGCTGGCGGTGTTCATCCTGATCGCGCTGTCGCGCCTTCGCGATCCGTTCTGGCTCGCCAGCCTGTTCGCATTCCTGCCGCTGTTGCCGGTTCAGTCGCTCGTGAACGCGATCAACGGCAGAGCCGCGCCGGATGCCGATCCGAACCGCCGCTTCCAGCCGTGGAACATCGTCGCGCTGGTGGTCGGCGGCCTGTTCCTGATCCTCGCCGTGGTGGGAGCGTTCTTCGGCTAGCCGGCGCCGCGCTTCGCCACCTGCATCCATTTCTCGATGTCGCGCCGGATCGCCGCCGCGAATTCGGCGGGCGTGCTGCCGGCCGGATCGAGACCGAGTTCGGCGAGCATTTTGCGCACGTCCGGCGCCTGCAGGGCTGCCACGATCCCGGCGTTCAGCTTGCCGACGACCGCCTTGGGCGTGGCGGCGGGCGCGATCATGCCGTACCAGATGGTTACGTCGTAGCCAGGGACGCCCGCTTCGGCAAGCGTGGGCGTGTCGGGCAGGATCGCGGCGCGGGTGGGCGTGGTGACCGCGAGCAGCCGCAGACGGCTGCTGCGTACGTGCGGCAGCGCCTGGGGCATGCCGCTGAACGCCATCTGCACGTTGCCTGCCAGCAGATCCGTGACGAAGACCGCGCCCTTGTACGGAACCATCACGATTTTCACGCGCGCCATGCTGTTGAACAACTCGGCCGCAAGCTGCAGGGCGCTGCCCGGCCCGGCGGTGGCGCAGTTGATCGAGCCCGGTCTGGCTTTTGCCAGATCGATCAGTTCCCGCACCGATTTGGCCTCGAGCGCGGGGTGGACGACGAGCAGGTAAGGTGACGACACGGCGAGCGTGATCGGGGCGAAGTCGCGCACCGGGTCGTACGGCAGCTTCGGCGTGACGCTGGGTTGAATCGCGAAACTGGAAGAGATGAAGAGCAGCGTGTGCCCATCGGGGCTGGCCTTGGCGGTCATCTCGGTGGCGACGATGCCGGCCGCGCCGGCGCGATTGTCGATCACGACCGGCTGACCCCACGTATCGGTCAGCTTGCGGCCGAGAATCCGCGCCACGACGTCGGACGCGCCGCCCGGGCTGAAGCCGACCAGCAGCCTGATCGGGCGCGAGGGGTAGGGCGGTTCGGCAGCGCGGAGCGGCATGGCAGCGATCAATGTCGCCAGCACCAGCATGGCGTTGCAGTGGCGCGGCGCGCGCGCGCGTCGGTCACGAGCGTGATCGATGCCACGAGGCGCAGCCGGAGGGTCGCGGACCGCGTAGATCGAGATCACGACAGATCCTTTACGAGAGTTCGTGCCCCGTGCCGCTGCACGTCAACCTGCATTATAATGAAACAGCTCAAGTGTTGACGTTCGCGTAAAGTCGGTTTTCCGCGTTGGCGTTCCGGGGCGGCAAAGCACCCAGGAACATTCCGCAAGTCGCACAGCCCGGTCCCTTCTGTTTGTTCCACTGCGGTGGAGCATCCGATGCCAATTCAGGTTGGCGCCGCGGTGAACATGCGTACCGAGACGACAGGGCAGCACGAATTTCCGGCAATAACCAGGAGACAGGTTCGCAAGCATGGCCAAATACACGTTTTCCAGCCTCACCAACGGGCAGCATCTCACGTTCAATCCGGAAGTGGATGAGCTTTATTTCGGCGGAGCGTCAGACAATGCGAGCGCCGTGAGCCTCAACACCTCGGGCGCAAACCTCGGCTTCACTCTCGGCAACAAGACGGTGTGGCTTGACGGCGCCCGGATGGGCGAGGTCACGCTCTCGAATGTCACCTTCGCCAATGGCGGCGTCCTGCTGATCGGTGACGGCACCACCGGCCTCCGGGGCGACTGGTATGGCCAGGACTATTCGCTGGGTGATTCGACGGTCGGAAACCAGGTCTGGGGCCTGGGCGGCGCGGACATCGCGCTGACCGGCAGCGGCGCCGACCTGCTGGTGGGCAACACGGCGCTGACGGCGCTCAATCATGTATCGCGCGCCGGCTCCACCGGTTCGCCCAATGGCAGTTTCAATCCCACCATTTCCGCCGACGGCCAGTTCGTCGCCTTCGACGGCGGCTGGACGGGGTTCGGCAGCGAGGACGACAGCGCGCAGGATGTGCTGGTCAAGAATCTCACGACCGGCACGGTCACCAACGAGCACAAGACTGCCGGCGGCGACTTCGGCCTGTCGGGTTCCGGCGCGTCCGTGATTTCGGCGGATGGCGCGTGGCTTGCATTCACCAGCAGTTCGGCCCTCGTGCCGGGCAACCCGCCCAGCCAGACCCTCTACGTGGCGAGCACCACATCCTCGGCGATCGAGGCGGCTTCGACCACCGGCGGCGGGGCGTTCGCGAACGGCCCCTCCGACAATCCCGACATCTCGGCCGACGGCCGCTACGTCGTGTTCGAGAGCCGGGCGACCAACCTGGCAGGCGGCGGCAACGCGACCTACGACGACATCTTCGTGAAGGATCTCGACACCGGGGCGATCGAGCGCATTTCCACCAGCCTTACCGGCGGCGACGCCAATGCCGACTGCAGCGATCCGAAGGTTTCGGCGGACGGCCGGTTCGTCGTGTTCTCCAGCGCGGCGACCAACCTGAGCGTGAGCGAGACCGGAGGGTTCAACGCGGATATCTACGTGTGGGATCGCGTCGATGGCAGCCTCACCAATATCACGGCGGGCGTCGGCGGAAGTTTCGAGAGCCTGAGTCCCGACGTGGCCTATGACGATGGCTATGGCGGCGTGGTCGTGTTCCAGACCGGCAAGGCGCTGCTTGCTGAAGACACGAGCAACGCGACGGACATCTACGCGTTCAGCCTCTACGACGGCACGTTTCAGCTCGTTTCCACCCGGGCCGACGGCAGCCAGGTCGGTGTCGGCAGCCAGGAACCTTCCGTGTCGGGGGACGGCCGCTGGGTCGTGTTCCGCGGTTTTTCGGATCAGCTGGTCGACGGCGACAGCAACGGTTACGCCGACATCTTCGTCAAGGACCTCTACACCGGCGCGATCGCGCTGGTCTCGGATCCGGTGGGCGGCCAGGCCAACCAGTCCGCCAGCCGCAATCCCGAGATTTCGCTCGGAGGCGACTGGATCGTGTTCGAGAGCAGCGCCAGCAATCTGGCGGGCACCGACGACAATGGCGGGCTGACCGACGTTTTCCGCGTTTCGAATCCCCTGCTGGTCGATACCCTCCAGGGTGGGGCAGGGAACGATACCTACGTTATCGCGCGGGCCGACGTGATCATCGAGCAGGCCGGCGCGGGCCGTGACACGGTGCAAAGTTCGATCAATCATGTGCTGGGAAGCAACCTCGAGAATCTGACCCTGACGGGGACCGCGGCCACCGGGGTGGGCAACGCACTGGCGAACGTGCTGGCCGGAAACGGGCGTAACAATACGCTGACGGGACTGGGCGGAAACGACACGCTGGATGGCGCAGGCGGCCGCGACACGATGAAGGGTGGAGCAGGCAACGACGCCTATTTCGTCAACTTTGCCACCGACGTGGTGACCGAACTGGCGGATCAGGGCACCGATCTCGTCAATTCCGCGGTGAGCTGCACCTTGACGAACAACGTCGAAAACCTGCAGCTCACCGGCACGGCGGCAAGCAACGGCGCCGGAAACACGATTGCCAACTCCATCAGCGGCAACGGCGCCGCGAACACCCTGAGCGGCAACGGCGGCAACGATACGCTGCTCGGACGCGGTGGCGCCGACGTGCTGCGCGGCGGGGCAGGCAAGGACAGCATGACGGGCGGCGCGGGTGCGGACGCATTCGTTTTCAATTCCGCGCTCAACGCGAACACCAACGTGGACCGCGTCGCGGACTTCACCGCCGTGGACGATGTCATGCAGCTCGACAACGATTTTTTCACCGGTTTAGCGCTGGGAGCCCTTGCCGGGGTGGCGCTGCACAAGGCTGCCGGAGCCACCATGGCGCACGACTCCAGCGACCGTATCATCTATAACACCACGAATGGCAGTCTCTATTTCGATGCTGACGGTAACGCGGGAGGTTCCGCGGCAATCATGTTCGCGACGCTCGCCGGCGCACCGGCGCTGGCGGCGGCCGACTTCTTCATCGTCGATTAGAAGCGCGATCGGGCACTGACCGGCCGGTCAAAAGCTCGGGCATCTGACTGGACGAGCACGACTACGCCTCGTTGTAGGCTCTCTCGAGCCCAGCCACGTCGAGCTTCACCATCGTCATCATGGCTTCCATCACAGCCTTCACCTTCCTGGGGTCCCGATCACGGATCAGCTCGGTGAA
>Ga0315912_10006239_pt1 | contig 10718 bp, 14 predicted proteins | sample VfabasoilMG_FD_204469 | JGI IMG/M metagenome (GOLD analysis project Ga0315912, IMG submission 204469) | Garden soil microbial communities collected in Santa Monica, California, United States - V. faba soil | ecosystem: Environmental > Terrestrial > Soil > Garden | place: USA: California... | reverse complement strand
CGGCACGGCGCCGGTGCCCGCAAGCGCTTGCGGCCGCGCGGATTACGCGGCGAAGGCTCGGCCTTTCCCGGGCGAAACCCGATTACAAGACCGAATTCGACTCGACGACTCTGAACTTTTCTGAGAAGCCCGCCGATGGGATCAGCGGTGATCTCGAGCTTCCTCGCCACCTGCGTCTGGGCGGCGGTCGTGGCGCAGGCCCAGGCAACTCCGCGCAACGTCCCAACAGACTTTACCGACGCCTGGTTCGAGGGGACTGGGCCTGGCCGGCTGGCCGGCGTCTGACGGCATGTGGGGCATCTACTACTACACGAGGTACTGGACCCCGATTGCGCTGAAGGGCGACTGGACACGCGACGGGCGGCTGCGGCTCGCCGAGGGCGCTCCCGGCAGCGACGAGCCCAAACCGCACTTCGACCTCACGGTGACCCGATCGTCGGCCAACGGCATCTGGACATCGGAGGATGGACGCCGCATCGTCCCCGTGCGGCTGCGCTCCCGGACCCGACGAACCGCCCTATGAGTTCCAGTGGCCGTTCTTCCGCACTTCGTCAGGCTGGCTCGTCAATCGGGGAATGGCGGTCGTCGAATGTGGCCTGGACTCGAGTGGAGCACCGGAGCCATGTGCGCCGATCGAGGCGCGGCACGAGCGCGGCGCGACGATACTTCGAAGCGACACCGGCTACCGCAGCTACGGCCCCTTCGGCTACATGGGATCGGCCGACACCCGATCCCACTTGATCATCGCGGACGGACGCTGGGCCTCGTGGTTTGATCGGTTGTTCGACGACGAGTCCCAGCTCCGCGCGCGCTAGCTGGCCCATCGAGGAGCTGGCACTTCGTGCGCGCCCGGTCGATGTAGGGATGAACGTTGTCCATCGCGGACTAGTTTTCGGCGGGCACACGGCTGGCGCTGTCCACGACGAGCATCTCGAGCGGCAGCCGGCGAGCGGTGAGTTCGAGACCCAGCTTCCGCAACCCGTCCTCCACTGGCGCGATGGTCGCGCCATCGAGACGGCTCATCGCCTGCGGCGGCAGCGGAATGCCCGCGTTGACGGCGGAGCGAATCAGCATAGGGATGTACTCCTCGGACGTCACCTCAAACGACACGTCGTAGCGTTCGCCGAGGCCCGATCGAGCAACGGCCGGTCCACGAAGCGGCTGAGTGTTTCGGCCAGAACCGCCATCGTGACCTTCCTGGCGTCGAACCGGCCGTTGTTGAAGGTCAGCGTGGCACCATTCCCCAGATCGGCAGAGATGTTGTTGGGCCCGCCGGTCGATGCCACGGTGAGCGGCTCGTCCTTCTGCGCCTCGGGCACCGGGACGAGCATGAAGCCTGAGGCTTTCTCGAGCGTATAGACCGCAACGTCCCGGCTCTCACGATGCGTGCGGAGCTGGAACCGCTCGGCCAGTAGCGCCTGCAGCATGCGGGACTGCTGTTCGGGGGTCGCCCCTTCCGGAATCGTGGCCACGATCTCGAACCTGGCGGAGGCCGTCCATTCAGGCGCACTGACCAGGTGGAGCGGCATCCGGTACGCCACGGCGATGTAATCCCGGAGGGACAAGTACGACGCGCGGAACTGGCTGCGCGTTGCCTGTACCCCGGCGGGCCCCGTGGGCAGCCCGTCTGGAGACGGACGGATCGACGCGACTTCGAACGCGGACGCGGCCTGCGCCCGAACGTGGATGTCGAACCCACCGGCCAAGGTGACGAGCACGGCGCACGAGAGCGAGCGGAACGTGAATCGAGACACTTCGAGCCTCCTCTTCGTCAGAGCGGGAACGCCGAACGGGCGGGATTAGATGAAGTCGGTCTTCTGGGACTGGAAGTAGAACGTCAGGCCGAACGAGCCGAGGATCAGCCCGATTTCGCCGGCGACGATCGCCTGTATTTCCGGCTGCCAGATCGCGACCGGGCTGCCCAGGTCGTGCAGGAAGCCCGGGATGCGGCTGATGAACAGCCACACGAACGAGTACGACACGTTGCAGGCGGCCATTGTCGTCAACGCCGCCGTCTCCGATTCGGTGACGAGGCCGACGGCGACGAAGAGCGCGAACCCGACGAACGGTGCCAGCGCCGCGACCGTCATGAGCGGCACGATGCCCCCGTAGAGCCCCGTCCCGGCCACCGTGCCAATCATGCCAATCGTGATCGGCAGCCAGAGCGCGAGAAACGCCAGCAGGTTGCTCAGGATCTTCGCGGTCGTGTAGTCCCGCGCCGAGAGCGGCAGGCTCATCATGAAGGCGAGGTTCTGCCGCTTCCGCTCGTTCAATATGGTCTGCTGCGGCATGAGGACACCCAGGAAGATCGTCGCAAAGAGCGCGGTGAGCATCCCGAGGAGGCTCGTCAGGCCCTGACGCAAGTACAACGAGCCGACCGACAGCGCACCGACGACGGCGATGACGGCCAGCGTCGAGCGGCTCAGGTACCAATCCTTCACGATGAGGCGCCACACCAGTGAGCGGGTCATGCCGTCGCTCCTTCCCGGCTGTGCTGTACGTTGCTGACGAAGATCTCCTCGAGGGTCATGCTCTCGACGGCGTGCACGCGAACACCGGCCGCTTCGTATGCGCGTGGCAGCTGCCCGTCGTACTCGTTGGTGGTCGCCACGGCGAGCCGTCCCGCCTGCTGGATGTCGATGATGCCGGGAAGCGCCGGCAGCCTCACGTCGCCGGGTAACTCGACACGAATGCGTCGCCAGCGCTCCAGGAACGTCTCCTTGTCCCGCGATTCGATGATGCGGCCGCGGTCGATGAAGGCGATCTGATCGGAGATCTGCTCGACGTCCTGCGTGTTGTGGGACGAGAACAGGATGCTGCGACCGTCGTCCTGCATCACGGCGGCAAGCTCGCGCAGCAGCTCCTGGCGAACGACCGGGTCGAGCCCCGTGGTGGGCTCGTCGAGTACGAGCAGACGGGGCCGCCGGGCCAGCACCATCAACAGCGTGGCCTTGACCCGCTGCCCGTGAGAAAGGCCTTTCACCCGATGCTCCGCCCGTAGGTCGAAGCGTTTCAGCAGCGTCTCCGCGTATGCCTGGTCCCAGCTCGGGAAGATCGATCGGATGAAACGCATGTGCCACTCGATCGTGGCGCCGTCGTACAGGCGCATGTCGTCCGACGCAAACCCGACCTCCCACTTGGCGGCCACCTGTTCAGCCGGCATGCGGTGGCCAAGCACGCGCACCTCGCCACGGTCCTGGTGCACCAGGCCGAGCAGAATGCGAATGGTCGTGGATTTCCCGGCGCCGTTCGGGCCGATGAAGCCCATGATCTGCCCCGTTGGCAGCGCCAGGGAGACATCCTGCAGCGAGAAGAGCCGATAGTCCTTCCCGACTCCAGTCAGCTCGATCGCCAGATCAATCATCGTGGTTCCTTTGCGGATTCGGCCAGCTGGTCGGACGCGTCGCGGACGCGGCGCTGGAGATCCCGGGAGCCGAGCCCGAGGAGCGCCGCCAGGCGAGCTGCCTCTGCGAGATGCTTTTCCAGTTCCTGTTCGTAGATGCGGGCGGCCAGTCCGGCGCTCTCCGCCACAGCCGAGCCCTTGCCGTGCTGTGTGGAGATGACCCCGTCGCGCTCCAGCTCGAGATAGGCACGCTTGATGGTAATGACGCTGATCTGGAGATCCGCCGCCAGCTGCCGAATCGACGGCAACGGGTCTGCCGCCTTCAGATCACCGACCGCGATGCGCCGCCGTATCTGCTCCATGATCTGCAGGTACATGGGGCGGCCATCTGTGTGCGAGAGAACGAGACCACGGAGCATCTGTATATAGATAGTATATACAGATGCTCAGATACGTCAAGTCCGGCTCGAAAACGCTCTAGCGCTTCACGGGATACGCGAACAGCTCCACGTTCGACAGGTTGGCCGAGCCCGCAATGCCGTGGCCGCCGCCGGGCGACAGCATCGCCACGCCCACTTCGTCCACCTTGGACAGATCGGGGTTGATCACCTCGGTCATCACGATGACCTTGGCAGGGTCGAGCCCGTACCAGCGCATGCGCGTGAAGGCGATCTCCACCGTGAGGAATTCGCCATCGGTGGTGATCGTGCGGTCGCCGACGATGAGGCGTCCGTCCGCCAGCCGGACGACCGGATTCAGGGTGTGAATCGCGTTCGTCCGCAGAATCCAGCGCAGCCGCGCCGGATCGGTGAGGTCCACGAAGTTGCGGCGATCGCGCAGCGTCACCGCCACCGGCGACGCGGTCATCCCGTTCCACAGATCGATGCGCTCTTCGTGCACCGCCGCGCGCACCACTTTCGCGTCGGCGCCGTACAGTTTCACCTCGAGGTTCGGGTTCGTCACCACCGCCGGCACGAACCGCATGTTCTCGTCGGTCTGTTCGCCGGTGACCTGCGGCAGCCGCCACGTTTCGGAAAACAGCAGCGGCGGCCGCGGCTTCATGCCCGGCTTCTGCGTGTTCGGCGCGGGTGCTTGCGCGGTGGACACCACGGCTGAGAACACGACACCGATCAGGATGAGGGCTGCGCGCACGGCTCGTTCTCCTAGGCGGGCTTGGCCTTGAGGGTCCCGATCTGGATCAGGAGCCCGGTGAAGTCGTAGACCCGGCGGTCGCGGACGATCTTTCCGTCCTTGAACTCGTAGAGGAAGACCACGGGGATCGTGACGTGGCGCCCGGTGGGAGGCATACCCATGAAGCCGCCGCGGTCGGTGCCGGTGAAGGTGGCCATGACCGCCGCACGCTGGCCATCGACGAGCACGTCGCTGACCTCCATCCCGAGGTCCGGAAAGGCGACGAAGTACGTCTGGAACACCTGCGCGATCTGCTCCAGTCCCTGGGTCGTCCCGCCGGCCAGCGGGCTTTCAATCACGGCGTCCGCGGCATAGTCGTTCACCAGCGTGCCGGCGTCGAGACGACGCCACGCCTCCGCCCGGCGTTCGAGCAGGGAGAGAATCTCGTCACGCGTCATGGGAAGCCTCTCTGTGAGAGAGCTTACTCCTTGGCTGGCGGTTCGGGCAGGGGCTGCAGGGTGACGGGGACGCGCGTGGCCGTCGCCGCGGGACGTGCGACGGCACGCCTGGGCGCGGGCGGGGGCTCGGGCAGGCGTCGCGACAACACGTGCGCGGCTCCGACGGAGATGCCGGCCGCGGTCCAGAGCATGAGGGCAATCGCCGGCACCACCCGCACGCGACGTGCCCACGCCGGTAGCCCCACCATCGCCACCCGGATCACCGGCGGGCCGCCCTCGTGCGCCGCGGCACGGTGGGGTTCGGCGACCTCGAGAACCGGATGCGGGGGGATCTCGGGCTCGAACGCGTCGAGCCCTTCGCCCAAGGTATCCACGGACGGGATCTTTCAAGCACGGCCGTACGCCGTCAACGCCCGATATGGTGGTTTTGTGAAAGCACGTGCCAATGTGTGAAGCACTTTGCGTGCAATGGCATATGCTCACGCCCATATGAAGCTCCTGCGAACCATCGTTCTGCTGTCCGCTGCCGCCGCGGTGGTCTCGTTGTCCGCGCAAGCGCCCGCCACGGCGCCGCCGCAATCCCTTCGACTGACCGACGCAGGCAAGGCCGCGCTCACGGCTCAGATGAACGGCGCCGTCAAGATGGGAGATGCGCCGGCCATTGTCGAGATCGTGGTGGACCGGAACGGCGTGCTCTACACGGGCGCCGCGGGCCTGCCGGCGAACACGATCTTCAACATCGCGTCGATGACCAAGCCGGTGACGTCGGTGGCCATCATGATGCTGGCCGAGCAGGGCAAGCTGAAGATCGACGACCCGGTCTCGAAGTATCTCCCCGGCTACGACACGCTGCAGGTCATCACGAAGTTCAACGCGGCGGACGGCACCTACGAGACGCGGCCCGCGAAGACGGTGATGACGATCACGCACCTGCTGGCGCACACGTCGGGCATCGGCTACTCGTTCACCAATCCGATCGAGTACGCGCTGGTGAACAAGACGCAGAAGGGTGAGTGGGAGCTGCCGCTGCTCGACGACCCGGGAACGAAGTTCAACTACTCGGCCAGCACGCGCGTGCTGGGGTTCATCGTCGAGAAGGTGACCGGATCGCCGCTCGAGCCGTGGTATCAGCAGCACATCTTCAAGCCGCTCGGGATGGTCGATACGTCGTGGGCCGTCGCGGCCGACAAACAGGCGCGGCTGGCGCCGCAGTTCACGCGTGCCAGCGGCAAGATCGAGCCGCTGCCGAAGGCCACGGTTCCCACCACGCCGACGCCGCCGTTCCGCGGCGACGGCGGTCTCTATTCCACCGTGGACGACTACTCGAAGTTCGTGCGCATGCTGCTCAACGACGGCACGCTCGGCGGCGCGAAGATCCTCAGCCCCGCGTCGGTGAAGCAGATGGGGCAGAACGCGATGGGCTCGATCTTCGTCGAGCGGCAGCCCGACGCCAACAAAGAGCGCACGAAGCCGTTTCCGCTCGGCGCCGGCAAGGACAAGTTCGGTCTCGGGTTCCAGATCGCGGCCGACGATCCCGCCACGAAGGGATTCCGCAGCCCCGGCAGCATGAGCTGGGCCGGCATCTTCAACACCGAGTTCTGGGTCGATCCGGTGAAGAAGATCGGCGCCGTCCACATGATGCAGCTGCTGCCGTTCTACGACGACGGCGCCATCCGCGCCCTGCGCGGCTTCGAGCAGACGGTCTACAGAGAGCTGAAATAGCCGCCGGTCTTCAGACCGGCCTCAGCGGAAGTGTGTAGCGGCGCAGGACTGCACGCATCGGCACGCGTGCGCGTGCCCGCGCCTGCAGGATCTGCGCACCGCTTCCGACACTCTCTGTAGTCATGACACACCGTACCCGACTGTGGGCCACGGCGGCGATGCTGCTTGGCTCGGGATGTTGCGCGCTCGTCTACCAGATCGGGTGGCTGCGTGAGTTCCGGCTGATCTTCGGCGCATCGACGGCGGCCTCGGCCGCGGTGCTGGCCATCTTCATCGGCGGCCTCGGCATCGGCGGCTGGGTCTTCGGCCCGCGGGCTGATCGGCACCCGCGCCCGCTCCTCTTCTACTCGACGCTCGAGCTCGTCGTGTCGCTGGCGGCCGCCTGCACGCCGTTCCTGCTGGATGCCGGCCGGTGGCTGTATCTCGCGCTCGGAGGTGTCGAGACGCTCGGCGCCGGTGTCGGCAGCGGTCTCCGGATGTTCGTGTCCGCACTCGTGCTCGCGGTGCCGACCGTCGCGATGGGCGGCACCCTTCCCGCGGTGGCGCGCGCGGTCACGCGCGAGGGCGACACCAGCCGGCGGGACGTGGCGGCGCTCTACGCGCTCAACACGCTCGGCGCCGTCGTCGGCTGCGTGGCCGCCACCTTCGTGCTGCTCGAAGCGCTCGGTACGCGGCAGACGCTCTGGCTTGCCGCCGCCGTGAACGTGCTCATCGCGATGTGCGCGCGCGTGCTCGATCGCGCGACGCCGCCACTAGCCGAGGCACTGCCCGGGACGCAGGCCGAGACGCCGGCCGTCGAGGCCGCGACACCAGTCAACGCCGCGACGTCGTCGGCCGCCGCGCCGATGTACTTTCTCCTCGCCGCATCGGCGAGCGTCGGCTTTGCCTTCTTCCTCCTCGAGCTCGTGTGGTATCGCCTGCTGGCGCCGCTTCTCGGCGGGTCGGTCTTCACGTTCGGTCTCGTCCTGGCGATCGCGCTCGTGGGCGTAGGCCTCGGCGGGCTCGCCTACGCGTTGGCGGCCGCCAACCGTCCGGCGACGCTCGTGGCCTTTGCGACGACGTGCCTGCTCGAGGGCGCGGCCGTTGCGGCCACCTACGCGATCGGCGACGGCGTCGCGCTGCTGGCGCTGTCGATGGGGTCGCTGCGCGCGGCCGGCTTCCTCGCCCAGACCGTCGGGTGGACGCTGGTCACCGCGCTCGTGGTCATGCCGCCCGCCATCGTGGCCGGCTATCAGTTCCCGCTGCTCATCGCGCTCTTCGGCCGTGGGCGCGCGAACGTGGGCCGGCAGATCGGCGCGGCGTATGCCGCCAACACGGCGGGCGCCATCGCCGGGTCGCTGGCCGGCGGATTCGGCCTGCTGCCGTGGCTCTCGGCCCCCGGCGCCTGGCAACTGGTGGCGGTGCTGCTGCTCGGTCTCGGCGCGTGGGCGCTGGCGCTGGCGATGCGCTCCGGTGATCGCCGGCTGTTCCTGCCGCAGCTGGCCACGGCGGGTCTGGTGATCGGCTGTCTGATGACGGCCGGGCCGACCGCGGCGTGGCGCCACGGCGGCGTGGGTGCCGGACGCGTGCCGGCCGACGTCCTCTCCTCGCGGAACAGGCTGATGGCGTGGATGATCGACTCGCGCCGACGGGTGATGTGGGCGCGCGACGGCGTCGAGAGCGGCGTGGCGCTGGCGCGCGACAACAACGGCATTTCCTTCATCGTCAACGGCAAGGCCGACGGCAGCGCGCGCGCCGACGCAGGCACGCAGGTCATGCTCGGGCTGATCGGAGCCGTCCGTCAGCCGAAGCCCACGCGGTCGCTCGTCATCGGCCTCGGCACCGGCAGCTCCGCCGGATGGCTTGCCGCCATCCCGTCGATGGAGCGCGTGGATGTCGTCGAGCTCGAGCCCGTGGTGCTCGACGTGGCGCGGGCCGCACGGGCGGTGAACCGCGACGTGCTTACGGCGCCGAACGTCCACGTCGTGCTGGGCGACGCGCGCGAGGCGCTGCTCACCTCGTCGGCGCGCTACGACGTGATCGCGTCGGAGCCGTCCAATCCGTACCGCGCGGGCATCGCGAGCCTGTTCACGCAGGAGTACTACCGCGCCGCCGCGAGCCGGCTCACCGACGACGGTGTGTTCGTGCAGTGGGTGCAGGCCTACGACATCGACGCCCGGACGATGCGCACGATCTACGCGACGCTCGGCTCGGTGTTTCCCGAGATCGAGACGTGGCAGACCATCGGCGCCGACATCGTGCTCCTGGCGCGCCGCCGGCCGTTCATTGAACCATCGGCGGCGCTCGCCGCGCGCGTCGCGTCCGAACCCTACCGGTCCGCCATCGCGGTGAGCTGGCGCGCCTCGAATCTCGAGGGGCTTCTCGCGCACTACATCGGCGGCACCCCGGTCGCGCAGGCGATCGCGTCGGGACCCAACGTCGAGATCAACACCGACGACCGCAACGTCGTCGAGTTCGGTCTGGCGCGCGCGCTTGGCAAAGGCGACGGCGGGCACGTCCGTGCGCTCCGCGCGCTGGCGGCGCAGCTGGGCGCCGCACACGCCGTGGTGAGCGATCCCGGCACCGTCTCGTGGGATGCCGTGGACACCGCGTGGGTCGGCTTCAACGCCGCGCACAATTCGCAGTACGACTCGCTGAAGGGCCCCGCGTCCGAGGAGGCGCGGCGTGCCGCGATCGTGGCGTACTACCAGAGGACCGACATGGACGGCGCGCGCCGCGTCTGGCCGGCCGGCGCCGCGCCGCGGGACCTCGTGGAGCTCTCGATGCTGGCCGATCTGCAGGCCGGCCTCGCGACGCCAGAAGCCGAAGAGCTGATCGAGCAGCTGCGCGTTTACCAGCCGGCGGAGTCGGACACGCTGCTGGCCAAGATGCGCATCCGCCAGGGCCGGCTCGACGAGGCGACGGACCTGCTGGAACGTGTTGCCGAACGTCTCCGCAGCGATCCCTGGCCGTTGCAGCTCTACAAGGACCAGGCGCTCGTGTTGATTGAGATGGTGGCCCGCACCGACGCCGGGCGGAACGCCAGGCTGCTGCGCGCCGTCGACCGGCCGTTTGCGATTCACGCGATGGAAGACATGCGCCTGCAGGTGGCGGCGTCGCTGGCCCTTCGCGCCGACGATCCCCAGGCCTGCCGGGCGCCGGTCGCGTCGCTCGATCCACACACACCGTGGAACGCAAACTACCTCTCGATGCGGCGGGACTGCTACCGCCGGGCTGGTGACAGCCGTGTAATCGAGGCCGAGCGCGATCTGGCTCGATTCCTCGCCGCAGAGCCGCAGTCGCTGGTGAACCTCACGCCGTCTGGCCAGGCCAGCACTTCTTCGCGGTAGCCCGCTGGATCCGCGCTTGCAGCGCCTATGCCCGCCCGAAGGGCGGGCAACTGAACACTGCTCTAGCGAGGCGGAGCTGCTCGACGGTCTGAGCGGAGCCTTGCTAGTAATGGAGGCGACTCATGCGTAATTCACTCGGCGTGTCGATGCTCGTGGTCGCGACGCTGGTGCTCTCGTCCGCCGTGTTCGCGCAGCAGCGCTCGGCATCGCCGGCAAAGGCCGCGCTCGGCAAGGTGTCGGATCCGTTCATCGGCGTGTGGAAACTGAGCGCCGACAAATCGAAGTACGAGTCGGGCGGCGCCCCGCGGAGCTTCGTCCGCACCTACGAGGATCGCGGCGGCGGCACGATCTTCATGACGACCGACGTCACCATTCCGCAGGGCAGCACGCGTGCCTATCTCGTCTATCGGCGTGACGGGAAGCCGTACCCCGAAGCGGCGCTCGGCGCCGAGTCGATCCGGATGGTCACGGTGACGGCGCTCGATTCCCGCACCGAGAGCATGAGCGTGCTCGCGGACGGGAAGACGCCCGGCGCGCCGAGCACCATCAGCATTTCGCCAGACGGCCTGACCATGACGCAGGTCGTGACCGGCACGAATTCCAAGGGCAAGGCGTTCACGAATACGGTCGTCTACGAGCGGCAGCCCTAGGAGCTTCCGGCCGCTCCCGTGCTATAACCGCGCCTGTGCGGCGCCTTTCGATCGCGGCTCTCGTCGCTGTCGGCCTCGCGGGCGC
>Ga0315912_10006238_pt1 | contig 10719 bp, 9 predicted proteins | sample VfabasoilMG_FD_204469 | JGI IMG/M metagenome (GOLD analysis project Ga0315912, IMG submission 204469) | Garden soil microbial communities collected in Santa Monica, California, United States - V. faba soil | ecosystem: Environmental > Terrestrial > Soil > Garden | place: USA: California... | reverse complement strand
ACCGTACCCGGCCAGTTACATGCTCTCGCGATTCGAAATGCGCGACGCCGACCACTTCGTGCTCTACGGCGCCGATCCCGACCTTCTGATGGACGCCGTCAACCGCAAGCTCATCAGCGGCGCTGCGTTCGACGACCGGCACCTGCCTGGCATCGAGCTCAGCGCAAGCGCAGGAGAATTGCGTGCCTTTATCGAGACGCACGGCGCGCGGATCTTCACCGCAGCTGCAGTCGAGTTCACCCGCGTGAAACAGCCGGCCATGCGCGGCACAGCCGCCCCGGAAACTACTCCGCGTCGTCCGTGATGTTGCGGAAGTCGACGCCGAGTGATCGCAGCTTGCGATACAGGTGCGTGCGTTCCATGCCGACGCGTTTGGCGAGCTGGCCTACCTTGCCGTTGCACAGCAGCAGCTGCTGCTGGAGATAGGCGCGCTCGAACTGTTCGCGTGCTTCGCGCAGCGGCAGTGCCAGCAGATCCTGCTTCACCAGCGGCTCGGCCGTCGGCGCCTGCGCCGCGAGCTCGCGCTCGATCTCCTCGAGACGGATCTCTTCGCCGCCGCCCTGCAGCAACAGACGCTGCACGAGATTCTTGAGCTCGCGCACGTTGTCGGGCCAGGGGTAATTGCGCAGGCGGTTCTGTGCGGCGACGCTGAACTTCCGGAACTGAAGGCCCTCGCCGTCGACGAGGCGATCCACGTAGTGGCGCAGCAGGTCGGGCACGTCCTCGGTGTACTCGCGCAGCGGCGGCACGCGCACGATGAGGGTATTGAGATGGGCGAGCAGGTCGCGGCGAAATTCCTCGCTGCGGCTCTCGATGCCCGGCCGCGACGACGATAACAGCCGCGCCTTGAGCGTGACGGGGGTGTTGCCGCCGACACGCGTGAACTGCCCGCTCTCCAGCGTGCCTAACAAGGCGCGCTGAGCCTGGGGAGGCAGATCCTCGATTTCGTTGATGAACAGCGTGCCGGCGCCGGCGCGCTCGAGGATGCCGGGCGCGACCTGCCCACCGGACTCGGTGCCGAACAACACCTGCTCTGCGCCTTCGCCGCGCAGCGTGCTCGAAATGAGCGTGACGAAAGGACGCGCGGCACGCGGGCTGGCGTCGTGGATGAACCGCGCGAAGGCTTCGCGGCCGGTGCCGGTCTCGCCGACCAGCAGCACGGGCGAATCGTTGGTGGCGATCTGCGCGAGATCGGCGCGCAGCTGCTGCATGACGCGGCTGCGGCCCACGGGCACTCCGGGGGACGCCGCTAACAACTTGCCGGCGTGCCGCTTCCTCTTGCCGGCCTCGAGGGCGCGTTCCACGGTGCGCAGCAGTTTCTGCAGCGACAGCGGTTTCTCGACGAAATCGAAAGCGCCGAGGCGCGTGGCTTCGACCGCGGTTTCGACGGTGCCATGACCGGACATCATGACGACGGGGCATGACGCCTCGGCGGCCGCACCCTGCCATTCGCGCAGCAGCGTGATGCCATCGGTGTCGGGCATCCAGATGTCGAGGAGCACGAGATCGGGAAGCTGGCGCGCGCGCGAAGCGCGGGCCTGACCCGCATCACCGGCGACGTCCACGTCATATCCTTCTTCCGAAAGGATCTCTTTCAGAAGACCGCGGATGTCGGCCTCATCGTCAACGACCAGAATGTGTGCGGCGCTCATGCTCGCTCCTTCCTGGGTTCAGCGCGGCGTTCGCGCGCAACCAGCTGTCGGGATCCATCTGTCACCGGCAAGGATACACGCACGCGCCCGCCACCTTCCGGTCGATTGTCGGCCTCCACGCGGCCGCCGTGCTCTTCGACAATCTTTTTTACAATTGCGAGGCCCAGCCCCGTGCCCTTGGGCTTGCTGGTGACATAGGGATCGAACACGCGTCCGAGTACGTCGCGTGAAAAGCCCGGGCCGTTGTCGATCACGGTGATCGTCGCGTATTCCGCCGAGCCCACGGTTTCGAGCCGCGTCGAGGCCACCACGTGCCCCGCGGGCACGTTTTCCACCGCTTCCGCGCCGTTCACGATGAGATTGTTGAGGATCTGGCGAACGCGGCCGCGATCGGCTTCGACGTTTTCGATGTGCGGGTCGAGCTCGACATCGATTCGCACGCCCGATTCCTGCACGCGGTGCAGGTCCGCCACCTCGGTGACCAGCGCATTCAACGGAAAACGCGTCACCTTCATGTCCGGCGCACGCGCATATTCGCTGAACGCGTTCACCATGGCCTTCATCGCCTCCACCTGCTGCACGATGGTGTAGGTGGCGCGATCGAGTATCTGCGCGTCCTCGCCGGTCATCTGTTCGAGATAACGCCGGCGCATGCGTTCGGCGGACAGCTGGATGGGGGTGAGCGGATTCTTGATTTCGTGCGCCAGGCGGCGCGCCACTTCGCCCCAGGCCGCGTCGCGCTGCGCCTGCAGCAATGCGCTGATGTCGTCGAACACGATCACGTAGCCCCCCTGCGCCGCGGGTTCGTTCTCCGCATGTTCGTCTCCGGGCAGCGGTGTGCAGGCGCACACCAGCACGCGTGCGCCCGCGGCTTCGGGCTTGAGATCCATCTGCTCGCGCCATTCCTCTTCGCCGCGCGAAAGTCGCTGCGTGATCTCGCCGACGAACCGCTCGTAACGCGGGTTGTCGCCCGCGAGCGCGGAAAGCGGCTGACCGACGCCCTGCTCGAGGTTGGCGCCGAGAATGTTGCTGGCCGCCTGGTTGGCGCTGCGCAGCACGAGATCGCGCCCGATGGCGATGACGCCGGTAGACAGGCGCGCGAGGATGATCGACAGGCGTTCGCGCTCGCGTTCCACCGCCTGCTGGCTGCGCGTGGTGTCCTCGCGCGCACGACGCAGACGCTTGGTCATGTCGTTGAAGGAGTGCACCAGGAATCCCATCTCGTCGCGTGACGGCAGAGGCAGCCGGGTTCCGAAATCTCCCTTGCCCACCGCGCGGGTTCCCGCGATCAGATCCTGCACCGGTCGCGTGAGCTTCTCGGCCGAGTAGATAGCACCGTAGATGGCGGTGAGCATGGCCAGCAACACCACCAGCGTGAGGGTCATGCCGAACAGATTCTTCACGCCCTCGCGCTGCTGGGTGAGGTTGTAGTGTTGGGAGTAGGAATGTTGCACGGCTTCCGAGAGGCGCGAGAGCTGCGGCGGCACCGGGTACTGCGCCACCACGAACCGACCCTGGCTCGCGCCGGGTCCGGCCGCAATCGGCGCGGCCGTGTTGATGAGGTAGTCGTCTTCGGACAGCGGCTCCAGGCTCCAGTACAGGCTTCCCGCTGCGATCGCGGCAGTGACCTCGGCCGACGCGTGCGGCAGGTTGGTGGAAGTCGCGCCGGTGCTGCTCGCCGCGAGTACCTGGCCCAGGGTTCCGTACACCACGACCTCCAGCGCACCGCTCTCGACGCGTTGCACGGTGGTGGCCTCGTCCCAGTTCGCGGGCGGACTCTCCGCGAGGCGGTTGGCGAACAGCTGCGTGCTGCGCGCGTACTCGCGCATGCGCACGTCCATCGCGGACTTGGACAGATCGAGTGCGTCGGTCAGGCCCTGTTTGATCTCGACCTTGAACCAGCTGTCGATGCCCTGGTTCAGGAACTCGAGCGAGAACAGGTAGACGATGATCAGCGGCGCGATCACGAGCGAACCGAAGATCGCCACGGTGCGCGCCGTGAGGCGGGATCCGGGAACTCCGGCACGGAAGGCGCGCACCAGCTCGATGAGCTTGCGCGCGAGCAACACGGTGATGGCGATCAGCGCGATGACATTGGCCAGCAGGATCCAGGCCTGCAGCCGGCTGAACTGCATCGAGTTCTGGACCGACAGCGCCAGCAGCAGCAGCAGACCGCCAGTCACCAGCACCCAGAGGGCGATGAGCCCCAGGGTGCCGAGGCGTCTCAGCGCTGCAGGGACCATGAGAACCACTCGCTTTCCCGATGCCAGTCGTCGGTCCAGAACAGCAGGACGCGCATGGTGTCGGAGAGCCGCCCGCGACGTACGCCCGCGCGCAGCGCCACGCGGTACTGCCGATTGGCGGAGAGCTGCGGCGACAGCAGAAAGGGCCATGCTTCCACGGTCCCGAGCGCCGCGAGGGCTTCTTCGAGCGTGGCGTAGCTGTGCTGATCGTTGGTGCGCGCGTCGACGTCGCGCGCGACGTAGCGATCGCTGACCGCGTGATAGAGAAGTTCGCGCCGCAGCGTGTACTCGGCCACGGTTTCGTCCATCCAGAAACGGCGCTCGCGCGACACGACCACGTCGAGGTCGAAGTTCAACATGAGGCCGTCCTTGAGCGCCGCCCGGATATCGTCGTTGACCGGGTAGGTCACCTTCGCGAACAGCTGGAACACGCCCTGCTCCGGCTTGACGTACGCGGAGCTCACTTCGAGCACGCCATCGAGCGCGTCGGCACGGGACGTCGCGCTCGCACCGATGGCAAGCCATGCCGCCACCAGCAGAGACGTGAGGTTTTGCGCGCGACGGAACTTCATTGGTCCTCTAGGTTTGTTGTGAGGATAACTTAGTGAGACAGGCATAGTAGAAGCCGTCGGTCCCCGCGGGCCCGCCCGGCAGCAGTTGCCAGCCCACCTGCCGATCGAGCAATCCGGGCGGCCGCGTGAGCCTTTCGGGCCAGTCCGCGACCGCGGCTCGCGGATCGTCGCGCAGGAAAGCTGCCACCACGCCTTCGTTCTCCTCCGGTATCACCGAGCAGGTGCAGTAGATGAGACGTCCACCCGGCTTCAGTAGTTCGAACGCGGTGGCGAGGATTTTTCGCTGGTTGGCAACCAGAGGCTCGATATCACCGCGCCGTCGCAGCAGCTTGATGTCAGGGTGCCGGCGGATCACTCCGGTCGCCGAACACGGCGCATCCACGAGCACGCGATCGAAGGAGTCCCGCGCGAGGGACGGTGGTACGTCGCGCAGATCCGCGATCATCAGCACGGCATCACGTCGGGCGCGCTCGAGGTTCTCGCGAACACGGGCGAGTCGGTCCGGGTCGTCGTCGACCGCCGTCAGCCCGGCGAGCCCGGGAGTGCGTTGCGCGATGTGCAGGGTCTTGCCGCCGGGAGCCGCGCAGGCGTCGAGTACGCGCATTCCGGCTTCGGCATCGAGCAGGGGCGCGGCAATCTGCGCGCCGCCGTCCTGTACGGAAACTGCGCCGGATTCAAAGCCGGGAAGGATCTGCACGGCCACGGGCCGCTCCAGCACCACCGCATCCCGGTTCCATTCGACGGCACGCGCCTCCCGGCCCATTGCGCGCCACGAGCGGAGGAAATCCTCCGTGTGGAGTTGGCCCGAATCGATCCTGAGCACCATCGGGGGATGCTCGTTGTTCGCCGCCAGTATTTCCGCGCTCCGATCGGGCCAGGCGGCGACGATGGCATCCGCCAGCCATCGCGGATGCGCATGACGCTGCGCAAGATCGATGTCGACGGCCGCCAGGAGGTCTACGCGCTGCGCCACGAAGCGGCGCAAGACCGCATTGACGACACCGCTGGCGCGTCCCTCGCCGATCACGCGGCTTGCGTCGACGGCAAGGTGAACCTGCGCTTCGGCGGCGCCGCGTGAATATTCCACCTGGTGCGCGGCGGTCACGAGCAACGCCGCGAGTCGCGGCGACAACTCGTCGAACGGGCGATTGACCAGCGGCTCGAGCGCAGGCTTCAGCCGCAGGAACCAGCGCAACGTGCCGAGTGCGATGGCGCGAACCGCGGCCCTGTCGATGCGCTCGTGCGAAGCCTCGAGCGCCGTATCGGCGGAGCGGCCGTCGTGAATGACTTCATGGACGACGAGTGCCGCGGCGGCCAGCGTTTCGGCGCCGGGTGCGTGGCGGCTGCGGCGCGGCTGTGGCGGCGGATTACGGCGTATTTTTCCCGCTTGTTTCATGCGCCGAACCTCATTCCCGCGAGACGTACCGCGTTGGCGAAATCACGGGCCGATACCGGCCGCTTGCCGGCGCGTTGCAACTCGCGCACCGCAAGAACTCCCTCGCCGCAGGCGACGCGCAGGCCGTCTTCGGCGATGCCTAACAATGTTCCGGGCGCATCGTGCTGGCCGGAAGGGTCGGCGACGCGCGCCGCAAGCACGCGCAGGCTTTCGCCGGCAAAGCGCGTTTCGGCGATCGGCCAGGGATTGAACGCGCGGACCTGCCGGTCGAGGCGGATCGCGCTCGCCGACCAGTCGAGCGGCGCTTCGGATTTTTCTATTTTCGGCGCATGGCAGATGCCCTCCACGGGCTGCGCGCGTGCCTTGAGCGTGCCGGCCGCGAGTCCATCGAGCGCCTCGATCAGAGCGCTCGCGCCGAGTTCGGAGAGCGCGTCGTGCAGATCTCCGGCCGTCTCGTGCGAGCCGATGGGTCTCACACGCCCGAGCAGCATGGGTCCGGTATCGAGTCCCGCGTCGAGCTGCATGATGGTGACGCCGGTCTCCGCGTCTCCGGCGAGGATCGCACGCTGGATCGGCGCGGCTCCGCGCCAGCGCGGCAGGATGGAGCCGTGAATGTTCACGCATCCGAGGCGTGGCAGCGCGAGCACCGGCGGCGGCAGGATGAGGCCGTAGGCCACGACCACGAGGATGTCGGGCGCCCAACGTTCGAGATCCGCGCGGCTTTCCGGGGTTTTCAGCGTGGAAGGCTGGGAAAGCGGCAGCTTCGCATCCAGCGCGAGTAGTTTGACCGGCGACGCGCGCAGCTCCCGGCCGCGCCCAGCCGGCCGATCGGGCTGGGTGAGCACGCCCACCACCTGATGAGGCGACTTGAGCAGCGCGCGCAGCGCAGGCAGCGCGAATTGCGGTGTGCCCGCGAAGGCAATGCGTAACGAAGTCATGAGGCGCCCGAAGGCTTCAGGATCGTGACGGGATCAGTAGGCGCGCGCAGATGTGCTTTCACGCGCCTTGCCCGCGCGCTCTTTGCGATCCTTGTCCAGTTTCTTGCGAATGCGTTCGCGCTTGAGATCGGACAGATAGTCGACGAAGAGTTTGCCTTCGAGGTGATCCATCTCGTGCTGGAGGCAGACGGCTCCGAGCCCATCGAGATCCACCTCGAAAACTTTTCCCGTGACGTCCTGGGCTCGCGCCCGCACGTTGGCGGCACGCTTCACCTCGTCGAAAATGCCCGGGACCGACAGGCAGCCTTCCTCGGTCACTCCCACCCCTTCCCGGGTCAGGATCTCGGGATTGCAGAACACCTGGGGCTGATTCTTCCCTTCGGAAACATCCATGACAATCAAGCGCTTATGTACATCCACCTGGGTGGCTGCGAGGCCGACGCCGGGCGCCAGGTACATGGTCTCGAACATGTCTTCGACCAGCTTCGCGAGGGCGGCGTCGAACACCTCCACAGGCTTGGCCTTGGTGCGAAGACGGGGGTCCGGGTATTCAAGAATTTGCAGGCGCGCCATGATGTTCCGCTCGATTGCTGCTAATGTTTGGGCGATTCGACCGTGGGCAAGGTTTGCGGGGTACGGACGGATCTGATCCCGTGATCCAGCGCACAAACTTGACAATAGATCGTAGGCCCTCGTGCTGCGGCGGATTATAACAGTGGGGTCCGCTTGCCCCACCCAGGATTGAGGAGTGGAGGATGTTTTTCAATCAACAACTTAGGGAGCCGCGCGTGCTCGCATTCCTGACCCCGCGTGTCTACGCGCTGATGGCCTTTGTCGCTGCCGCCCTGCTGGTCGCTGGCTGCGCTTCGTCGCCCCCGCCTCCGGTGCAGGAGAGCCATTCGCCTTCGGATGCAGTCGTTGCCGCCTCCCGGGACAACAGCTCCACTGAAGATCTGACCGCGACCGAAGCCGCAGTCAATGCGCTGAATGAAGCTCCCGTGGCCGAGCAGGCTCAGCCCACGGCGCAACTCATTCGGCCCGATGCCCCGATGAATTACACCGTGAAACGCGGTGACACCCTGTGGGATATCGCCGCGGTTTTCCTCAAGGATCCGTGGTTCTGGCCGGAAATCTGGCAGATCAATCCGCAGGTCGAGAACCCGCACCTCATCTATCCCGGCGACGTACTTTCGCTGGCTTACGGCGCCAATGGCGACGCGCGCGTGATGATTTCGCAATACAGCGGCGCGCGCCTGCAGCCGAGACTGCGCAGCGAAGGTCTCGACGGCCCGATCGACACGATTCCGTTCTCGGCCATTGCCGCTTTCCTCACGAAACCGAGTGTGCTGACGGAAGAGCAGGCGCTGGCCGCTCCGCACATTCTCGCGTTCCGCGACAACCACATGATCGGCGGCACGGGCCATGAGTTCTACGTGCGCAACCTCAACGGTGAGGTCAACCAGAGCTACGTGGTCATGCACGTCGGCGATCCGATCTACGACATCGAGTCGCGGGAAATTCTCGGCTACCAGGCCTACTTCGTCGCCAACGCCATCGTGAAAACGAGCGGCGAGGTTTCGAAGGCGGTCCTCACCGAGGGCAAGCGCGAGGCGCTCGAAGGCGATCGGCTCATCACGGTCGAAGGCGAGCGCTCGCTGGCGTTCGCGCCGCATGCTCCGTCGCGTCCGATCGACGGGCAGATCATCGCCGTCGCCGACAACGCCGCGCAGATCGGCCAGTACCAGGTCGTGGTGGTGAATCGCGGCAAGGAAGCCGGACTCGAGCAGGGTGCGGTGCTCGCAGTGGATCAGCAGGGTGAGATCGTCCAGGACAAGTTGCGCCGATGGCCTTGGGGCAAGGATGCATTCGGCGACAGCGTGCAGCTGCCGTCTGAACGTGCCGGCACGCTCATCGTGTTCAAGGTCTACGACCGCATGAGCTACGCCCTCGTAATCGGCGCCCGTGCTCCGATGCGCGTCGCGGATCGCGTCTACAACCCCTGACGCATTTCTCTTCATTCAGACGAGTTAGGGCCAGCCATCGTGCTGGCCCTTTCGTTTTAGGCTGCCGTGATGAATGTGGAATCGGCAGAATTGCGTCGGCTGGCCATCGCGGCGCGTGCGCCCGCGCTGAGCGCTGCCCAGCTCGCGGAACTCGAGGCGCTCGGTCCCGGCCTCGCGGCTCTCGAACGGCCCGACCGCACGGCGCTCACCGGGCTCGGTCTATCTACCAGCACGGTTGACTGGCTGGTCGCGCCCGACGGGGCACTCATCGACTCGGATTTGTGCTGGCTCGACGCGTCGCGCTGCGTGCTGCTGCCGGCAACCGCCGCCCGCTACCCTTCCCTGTTGCGCGAATCGCCGGACGCGCCCGCCGTCCTCTACGTGCGCGGCGAAGTGGAAATACTGAGCGAGCCGCAACTCGCCATGGTTGGCAGCCGCAATCCCACCGCGGGTGGCAGATCCACGGCGCGGGAGTTCGCAGGTTTCTTCGCGCGGGCGGGCATCACGATCACCAGCGGGCTCGCGCTCGGCATCGATGCCGCGAGTCACGAGGGGGCGCTGGCAGCCGGCGGACCCACCGTCGCGGTGCTCGGCTGCGGGCTCGATCAAATCTACCCGCGCGAACACCACGCACTGGCGGAACGCGTCGCCACGCAAGGCGCGCTCATCTCGGAATTCCCGCCAGGCAGCCCGCCGCTGCGCGCCTGCTTCCCGCAGCGCAATCGAATCATCGCCGGCCTGAGTCACGGCACACTCGTGGTCGAAGCCGCGCAGCGATCGGGATCCCTGATCACCGCGAGATTGGCTGGCGTCGCCGGCCGCGAGGTCTTCGCCATACCCGGTTCCATCCACAATCCGCTCGCGAAGGGGTGCCATCAGCTCATCCGGCAAGGCGCAAAGCTCGTGGAGCAGCCCGAGGACGTGCTGGTCGAGCTCAAGATTTCCCTTTCCACGCAACTAGTTGCGAGCACGCTTGGCGAGCCTTCCGTTTCACATCAGGGGGCCGCCCGGTTGGACAAGGAATACAAAATCCTGTTAGATGCGCTCGCCTTCGAGCCAGCAAGCGTCGATAGCTTGATCGAACGCACGGGTATGAACAGCGAATCGATCGCTTCGATGCTGCTGATTCTGGAGCTCGACGGGCACGTGGCGCCGCACCCCGGCGGCCGTTACAGCCGCATGGCGGGACAATAGGTTTCTACGGCGACTCCATGACCGGAAGTGTTTTAGACATTCTTATATACGTGTTCGACCAGTACATGCTGGCTGAGGCGCCCGAAGTGCCCGAACGCGAAACCCTTGCCGCCGACCTCGAACGCGCCGGATTCGGCCGTCACAACGTCGAGCGTGCACTCGACTGGCTCGCCGACCTTGCCGGCGAACGTTCGCGTCCCGACATGTCGTCCCGCGCACTGCGCGTATTTTCCGGTGACGAGCTCGAGCGCATTTCAACCGCCTGCCGCGGCTACCTGCTGCAGCTCGAGCAGGAAGGCATTCTCTCGCCGCTGCAACGCGAGATCGTCATCGACCGCCTCGTGGCTCTCGATGGCGATGAAGTCGATATCGACCGGCTCAAGTGGCTGGTCCTCATGGTGCTGTCGAGCCAGCCTGGCCAGGAACAAGCCTGCGCGCGCATGGAAGACCTGCTGTTCGATGAATCCGATGCGCTGCCCAACTGATGGCTGAAAACCTGGTCATCGTCGAATCGCCGGCGAAAGCTAAAACCATCAAGAAGTACCTCGGCAAGGATTTCGAGGTGCTGGCTTCGTACGGTCACGTGCGCGACCTCATCCCGAAGGAAGGCGCGGTCGATCCCGACAAGCATTTCGCCATGAGCTATCGCTCCATCGAGCGTAACGAGAAACACGTCGACGCCATCGCGCGCGCGCTGAAGAAATCCAAGAACCTCTATCTG
>Ga0315912_10006237_pt1 | contig 10720 bp, 7 predicted proteins | sample VfabasoilMG_FD_204469 | JGI IMG/M metagenome (GOLD analysis project Ga0315912, IMG submission 204469) | Garden soil microbial communities collected in Santa Monica, California, United States - V. faba soil | ecosystem: Environmental > Terrestrial > Soil > Garden | place: USA: California... | reverse complement strand
CCCCGCGATCCAGGCGTTCGCCGGCATCGGAGAGTTCATCGATCGTCCGGTCAAGTCGTATTCGAGCGGCATGTTCGTGCGGCTGGCATTTGCTGCGGCGATTCACGTCAGCCCGGACATCCTGCTCATGGACGAGGCGTTGGCTGTCGGTGACGTCCTCTTTCAACATCAGTGCATCCGGCGGATTCGTGAGATGCAGGCAAGCGGGACGACGATCGTCTTCGTGAGCCACGACATGGGGATGATGCGTTCGATCTGCACCGAGGCCATCCTCCTCGATCGCGGGCGCATCGAAGCGCACGACGATCCAGCGACGATCGCCAACATCTACCACGCGAAGACGGCAAACATCGAGGCGGCCGCGAATGCAGGCGCCCGTTCGCGCCGCGACGGAGATAGCGCGGCCGCCGTGGTGTTTCGCGAGGACTCGGGCTTTGACGATCGTGTCCGCGTTTTCCGCCACGGAACAGGCGCTGCGCGAATTCGGCAGGTCGAGTTGCTCGATCCCCTGGGGCGGCCCCTCAGCTCCGTGGAGTTCAACGACGAAGTGATCCTGCGGGTCCACGTGCAGTACTACGAGGACGCGGCATTCAGCATTCTTGGGTTCAGCATCCGCGACAAGACCGGCACGGACATTGTCGGCAGCAATACCCATGAAGAAAACGTGCCGCTGCCGCCGCGTCTCGCCGGCAGCACGGTCGTTGTCGACTTTCGACAGCGGCTTCCATTGGCTCACGGCACCTACAGCGTCAGCACGGCGCTGGCGTACGACCGCAGCAAGCCCAGCTACTTCGATTGGGTCGACAATGCGCTGGTGATCACCGTGCTGCCTCCGGAGTCGGGAAAAGTCGTTCATGGCAAGGTGTCGCTGCCGGTATCCATCGCGGTGCACGCTCAATGAACGAGCCGACGACTGGCCGCTCCGGAGACGATCGGCGCGAGGTCGAGACGAGCCTGCGTGAGGAGGTCGAGAGTCTCGGACGCATTGTCGACCAGCAGGAGCGGACGATCGCCGCGCTGAGCCGAGAAGTCGATCTCCACTCCAAGGCGATCGGATGGCGTCTGCAGCAGCGGGTGAACCCGCTGCGGAAATGGATGCTGTCAGTGCCAGTCGTCCGTCAGATCTATCGCGCGGTGTACCGCATGTTCGAGATCTGGATCGACGAAGGTGTTCTGATGATCTTCAGCCGCGCGGGCGACAAGGCCAGCCTTGCCGTGCGCGGGCGCAACTTCCTCGTCGAGGGTGCCGACCGCCGCGCGCCGCGCATCGAAGACGAGTACGAGCAATGGATGCGTGGCCAGGGCGCCGCTCCCAGCACCGGCGCCATGCAGGCGGCGATCGGGCAGTTCCGCAGCCGTCCGCTCATTTCGGTGCTGCTCTGTCTGGACAAACCCGAGGTCGCGCAGGTTCAACAGTCGCTGGTGTCACTCCAGGCTCAGTCGTACGGGTACTGGGAGCTGTGCATGGCGGTGCCACCTGGCGTGTCGGCAGATTCGCTTCACGTGCTCGCGGCCGAGCCACGCGTGCGAACGATCGCGAGCAGCGAGCCAATGCCAACGTATGCCGATGCGCTGCGCGCGGCATCGGGTGAGTTCGTCGGCGTCATGAACGCCGGTGACGAACTGGCGCCCGAGGCATTGTTCGAGCTGGTGAAGCGGCTCAACGACTCGGACGACGACATCGTGTATTCGGACGAAGACTGGCTGTCAGAGACGGGGCGCCGCGAAGACCCGCTGTTCAAGCCGGACTGGGGTCCCGACCTGCTGTTGTCGTTCAATTACCTCGAGCGCTTCGGCCTTTTCCGCCGGCAGCTCGTCGCGGAGATTGGCGGGTTTCGCGCCGATGCAGGGAACGGCCAGGTCTACGACCTCGTACTGCGACTGACAGAGGAAACGAGCCGCATCGCGCACGTGCCGAAAGTGCTGTATCACAGCCGTCGTCAGCCGACATCGGCGAGCACTGTGCTGGAGCGGCATGCAGCCAACCGCGATGAGTCGCGCGTCCTCGTCGAGGCGCTTGCCCGTCGCGGCACTCCGGGACGAACGAGCGCTCTGTTTGCGCGCAAGGGCCCACGCGGTTATACGACGCGGCTCGACCTCAGGCAGCAACCGCTCGTATCGATCATCATTCCCACGCGCGACAAACAGGCGCTGCTGCAGACGACTCTCGACAGCATTTGCGCGCGCACCGACTACCGCCACTACGAGATCATCGTTATCGACAACCAGAGCACCGATGCCACGGCGGTGCGATATCTGGCATCACTGCCGCCGAAGGTTCAGGTGCACCAGTGGAGCCAGCGGTTCAATTACTCGGCGCTGAACAACTTTGGTGTGCGCCATGCCCGCGGAGAGCAGTTGTTGTTCCTCAACAACGACGTCGAGGTGATCCGGCCGGACTGGCTCACGGCGATGCTCGAGCACGCGCAACGCCCCGAGGTTGGTGCAGTCGGTGCGAGATTGCTTTACGGTGATCAGCGCATTCAGCACGCCGGCGTCGTCGTCGGCATCAATCGGGTCGCGGCCAATGCGTTCCGGTCCTGGCCGGGCGAGACAATCGGAAACCTGCGCCTCGCCGATCTGACGCGCAACACCAGCGCGGTGACCGGCGCGTGCATGATGGTGCCGCGCCGCGTGTTCGAGGAGGTCGGCGGCTTCGACGAGGATCTGCGCGTCGTGCTCAACGACGTGGATCTGTGCCTCAAGATTCGGGACCGCGGCTACCTCGTTGTCTTCACGCCAGACGCGAGCTTGTATCACTACGAGGGCTCGAGCCGCGGGAAGCTGCATCCGCCGCCAGACGAGAGAGTCTTCGAGCAGCGTTGGAAGAACCTCCTCGATCGAGGAGATCCGTTCTACAACCCCAATCTGTCGTACAGGCACGACGACTGGCGGATTAATACCGATCCCGATTAACGCCCAATTCCCAATCTGCTCCTGGTCCCAACTCCCAAGGGCAACAAGCTCTTTGGGAGTTGGTCTTTGGGAGTTGGGAGTTGATCTAGTTCTGGTTTTGCCCGGACGCCGATCCCGGCACGTTGAGCGCGAACGTCAGCAGCTTCGGTGAGAACGGCGTCGCGCTGTTTCCCGGCCCCGCGTTGCCAAGCGCCACGCTGCCGACGCCACCCATGAGCGCGACGTACTGCTTGCCGTCGATGCGATAGGTGATCGGCGGCCCCATGCCGCTGCTCAAGCCAGTCTGGATCTCGAGCAGTTTCTCGCCCTTGTCTGCGCTGTAGGCGAGCAGGCGGCCGTCACTCAACACCTGAAACACGAGGTTGCCAGCGGTCGTCATCGTACCGCCGCCGATGCCGCCGCCTCCGGGATTGCGCCAGCGCATCTGCTGCGAGACAGGATCCCACGCGACGAGAGCGCCGCGTCCACCGGGTCCTTCGATAGGCGGCGGTCCGATCGCAGGCGGAGGAGGACGCACGGGCGCGGGCGCTGGTCGCACCGTGCCCGTCATGCGTCCGGGCTGCGGGTCGTACTTCGGCTCCGCCGCATACGAGAAGCTGTTGTTCGTCGACGTCGGAATGTACACAAGCCCGGACATCGGATTGAACGACATCGGCGACCAGTTGTGCGCGCCTCCGCCTCCCGGCTGGATCAGGATCGCGTCGGTGCCGTAGTACGCCTCTTCATTCACAATCGGCCGGCCGGTCTTCTGATCGATCCCCTTCGCCCACGTGACGTACGAGAACGGCTGCGCAGAGATGAACTGCCCCGTGATCCGATCGATCACGTAGAAGAAGGCGTTCTTATTCGCCTGCATGATCACCTTGCGCGTGCGCCCGCCGATCTGCAGGTCGGCCAGGATCAAATGCTGCACGCTGTCGAAGTCCCAGTTGTCACCGGGCACGACCTGGTAGTGCCATTTGAGCTGCCCGCTATCGACATCGACCGCGAGGATTGATGCTGCGTAGAGATTGTCCTTGTCCTTCGACGAGCGATGCAGGAACGTCCACGGCTGCGCGTTCCCAGTGCCGACGTATACGAGATTCGCCTCTGGATCGAAGGCCAGTCCGTCCCACACGGCGCCGCCGCCGCCGAACTTCCACCATTCCTTCTCGACGTCCCACGTTGCGGCGGCTTTCCGCATCGCTTCGTTCTCGAAGCCTTTGGACGGTTCCCCGGGGACGGTATAGAAGCGCCATGCGCGTTGGCCCGTCGCGGCGTCGTAGGCATCGAAGAACCCGCGCGTCGTTCGATCGCCGCCGCTGGCACCGATGATCACCTTGCCCTTTGCAATGCGAGGCGCCATGGTGACGGTGTAGTGATCCTGCGGGTATGCGACGCGGGCTTCCCACACGGGCCTGCCGGTATTCGCATCGATCGCGGTGAGCCGGCCGTCGATGACCGGAGCGAAGATCATTCCGTTGTAGATCGCGAGTCCGCGATTCACCACGCCGCAGCAGATCTCCGGTCGCACCGCACCCTGATTGACCTGCGGATCCCAGCGCCACTTCTCTTTGCCCGTTCGCGCATCGACGGCGAACACGATGCTCCAGTTCGTGATGCCGTAGATAACGCCGTTCGCGACGATCGGCGTTGCCTCCTGACCTCCGCCACCGGATCCCACGTCGTACGACCAGGCGAGGCCCAGGCTCTTCACATTCGTGGTGTTGATCTCGGTGAGCGGACTGAAGCGCGTTTCGGCCTGACTGATTCCATAGGTGAGCCAGTCGTCACCGGTCCGTCCCGCTTTTGCGAGCGCGGCATCATCGATGCGCGCTGCCTGCTGGCCTGAGGCCGCGACGACGAACAGCGTCACGAATACCGGGCACGCCAACCAGAAAGCTTTCATCGTCCCCTCACTTTGCGGCAGGACCTGGGGTGTCGTTCGACGCCGTGCGTCGTTTGAATCGCCAGTGGCCGTCTTCGCGCACGAGCAGATCGTCATATCGTCCTGCCTGCGAGATGGCGGCACCTCGCTCACCAGGAACGACGAACGCCCAGCGTGACCACGCGGTCGCGGTATCACCGTTGACTGTGATGACGAAGTTCGAGAGCAGGTGATAGTTCTTCGCGCGGTTCGGCGCGGTGCCCATGCTCTTCTCCATGAATGCCTTGATGCCGGCTGGCCCGCCCGAGGCCGTTCCGAAGCCGCCGACCCATTCGCCGTCTTTCGCGAACAGGCTGCCGTATGCGGTGAAGTCGCGATTATCGAGATGACGTCCGTAGTCGAGCAGCAGGTTCTGGATCTCTTCTTTGTCTTCGAACTTCTGCAGGCGCGCTGCGAGCGAGGCGTCGGACGAGCGGGACTGGGCAGCCGCTGGAAGCGCGACAAGAAGCACCAGGAAACCTACCTGTACCAATCGGGACATAGATCCTCATTTCGGGCTCGGGCTCGGGCGAATTGGTAATTTCCAAGCCCCGCAGCGGCGGAGTGTAGCGCCCCGGTGCCTGAATGCCAAGTCTCACCGATCGGTCTGCAAATTGCACCCGGGGAAGGCGTGCCGACACTCCGCGTCGCACTCTGCCTTGCCTGCGCCACGGCGTTCGTGGCGAGTGCGGAGTTGAGCGGCGTGCCTCGGCCGGCGGGCGGCGACCCCTTCTCCTTTTTCTCACCTGTCGTGACGCTCGATCCGAGCGAGCGTGCGCGAATCGACCGCGGCGAAGTCTCCGTGCGGATCCTGCCGGCGCGCGATGGCGAAGTCGCCGTGTTTGCGGCGTCGCGATTTGACGCCGACCCCGAGGCGCTCGTGCGTTGGACGAAAGCAATCGACGCGTTGAAGCGAAGTCCCTTCGTGGTCGCGATTCGCCGGTTCTCTCATCCACCGGTCCTCAGCGATCTGGATGCGCTCGTTCTCGACGATGTGGACCTCGATGGTATCCGCCGTTGCGAGGCCGGGAATTGCAGCGTGAAGCTGGCCGCGCATGAAATCGATGCGTTGAAATCCGCGGCAGGCACCAGCGATCAGTGGAAGCCCGCGGTGCAACGAGAATTCCGGCGCCTCCTGCTTGCGCGCGTGACGAAGTATCAGTCCGAGGGGCTCGCGGGTCTTGCGCCGTATGCGGACCGGATCGAGCCGACGCGACCTCAGGAAGAGTTCGCCGGCATCCTTGCTCGCTCACCGCATCTGCGCAATTACCTGCCGGAGGTTGCGGATGGCTTGAGTAACTATCCGCAAGCCGAACTCCCGAGCGCGGAGTCGTTTCTCTACTGGTCGAAGGAGCAGTACAAGAGTGGCAAGCCTGTGATCGCGGTGACGCAGGTGCACATCGTTCGCCCCGTCGGCCCGTCACTGCCGGCCGTTGTCGTGCTTGGACAGGAAGTGTTTGCGTCGCACTATCGCGATGGATCGCTCGGCACGACGTTCGTCCTCGATAGCGGGACGACGCGTTATCTGGTGTACTTGAACCGGTCGAGGCTGGATCGACTCGGCGGGATGTTCGGCGGCCTGAAGCGGTCGCTCCTCGAGCGCAGACTGGCCAGTGAAGTGAAGACCGGGCTTGAATCAGTGCGACGCCGAATCGAATCTGGCAACCCATCGTAGAACATGTCGAACCTACATTCTGATCGTGAAGGCGTGCTGGCCCGCTGTGCGTCCTGTGGCAAGACGAACCGCTTGCGCTACGCGAGCCTCGATCGCACGATTCGATGCGGGAGCTGTCACGCAACGTTGTCTCCACCCTCTGCGCCAGTCGAGGCCTCTGACGTCGCCTCGTTCGACGCGATCATTCAGGCGGCGCCCGTTCCGGTGATTGTCGATTTCTGGGCACCGTGGTGCGGCCCGTGCCGGATGATGGCGCCAGAGCTCGAGACCGCGGCGCGACGCATGGCCGGCAAAGCGCTCGTGATCAAGGTCAACACCGATGGGCTCCCCGAGCTGGGAGAACGTTTTCGCATCATGTCCATTCCCACGGTCGCACTCTTTCGCGAAGGCAAAGAAGTCTCGCGTTTCTCAGGTGTTCGACCTGCGGCCGAGATCGAAAAGCTCGTGGCAACAGGCTGAAAAACCGCCTTTTGACTCAGGCCGTTTCACGCTAGACTTTGCTCCATGGCCGTCGCGCCAAGTCGCCGGGACGTGCTTCGTACGCTCATCGGAAGTGCCACTGTTCTGTCACTCCCCTTTGGTGCGCGCACGTACGCGCAGAGCCATCACCCGTCGCTCACGTCCACTCGTCTGAGTGAGACGCTCACGCTCATTTCCGGCGCAGGTGGCAACGTCGTTGTCGTCGCCGGCGACGATGGCCTCGCGATGGTGAACGGCGGTCTCCGGGAACACGCGACCGAGCTGTCGAAGACAGTCTCCGAGCTTGGCGCCGGCAAGCCGGTCCGCTATTTGTTCAACACCGACTGGCACGCCGAGAACACCGGTTCGAACGAGCTGCTCGGACAGGCTGGTGCGCAGATCGTCGCGCACGAGAACACGAAGCAGTACTTGGCCAACGACATCTTCCTCGAGTGGCAGCATCGAACCTATAAAGCGTTGCCGAAGGTTGCGTGGCCGACGAAGACGTCATACAACGCCGGGAAGATGACGCTCGGTCGTGAGCGCATCGAATTCGCTCCGCTCGGGCAGGCGCATACCGACGGCGACATCTCCGTGTTCTTTCCCGACTCCAATGTGCTCGTTGCCGGCGATGTCCTTGCCGCCGGGGCCTATCCGATCGCGGACTACATCAGCGGTGGATGGCTCGGCGGGTTGATGACGGCATCGAAGACGCTGCTCGATCTGACGAACGACCAGACGAAGATTGTCCCTGGCACGGGCCCCGTGCAGACGCGGGCCGATCTCAAGACGCAGCACGACATGCTCGTCACGCTGCGCGAGCGGTTGCATCAGATGATGCGGAAGGGCATGGGCGCCGAGGACATGCTCGCGGCAGGCGCGACCAAAGAGTTCGATGCGCGCTGCGGCGATCCCGCGTCGTTCATCAACATCACCTATCGGGGATTGTGGCTCCACGTGCGTGAACTGGGTGGGATCGTGTGAGGACGCTTCTTCTTTTCTCTATCGCATGCATCGTCGCCGTCTCAGTATCGCGGTCGGACGTCACAACGGTATCGGCCGCGCAGGCGACTGCCACGGCGACGACGTCTGCCACTCCTCTCGCGCCGCGCGCGCTGCTCGATACCTACTGCGTGACGTGCCACAACCAGCGAACGAAGACCGCTGGGCTGACCTTCGACACGATGGATCTGGCCGCACTTCCCGAGCACGCCGACGTGTGGGAGAAGACGGTGCGCAAGCTGCGTGGCGGAATGATGCCGCCTCCTGGTGTGCGCCGGCCGGATCAGGCGAGTGTGGACTCGATGGTGTCGTGGCTCGAGCGCTCGCTCGATGAGGCTGCCGCCGCGCACCCGAATCCCGGTCGTGTCGCACTGCATCGACTGAATCGCGCGGAGTACGCAGCAGCGATCGAAGATCTGCTCGGGTTGAAGATCGATCCCGCGGCGCTGCTTCCCAAAGACGACGAGGCCGAGGGGTTCGACAATGTGGCGAGCGTGCTCACGGTGTCGCCGTCGTTCCTCGATCAATACATCTCCGCGGCGCGCGTCGTCAGTGCACGTGCGGTCGGCAATCCGGGTGCGCGGCCCGGGAGCATGACGTATCGTCCTGCGCGCGGAACCGATCAGGCTGTGCGAGTCGATGGCCTGCCACTCGGCACACGCGGCGGGTTGATCGTCGAGCATCTCTTTCCCGCCGATGGTGATTACAAGCTGAACATCCCGAACATGGCCATCGCCGGTTACGTTCGCGGCATGGAATACAAGCACACGCTGATCGTCACGATCGATGGCACGAGGGTGTTCCAGAACACGATCGGCGGCGAAGAAGACATCAGGGCGATCGATCAGCAGCAGGCGCCTGCCGTGGGGGCCATCAACAGCCGCTTCATGGAAATTCCTGTCAAGGTGACTGCCGGTCCGCACAAGGTCGCGGCGACGTTCATCGCGCGAACGTATGCGGAGTCCGACGATGTGCTGCATCAGTTCCGGCCGGGTGCCGGCGAGGATCGCATTCCGAAGATCGGAAGCCTGGAGATCCAGGGCCCGTTCAATCCAACTGGTGTGAGCGACACGCCAAGCCGTGCCCGCATCTTCGTCTGCCGTCCGAAGACGCAGACCGACGAGGCCGCTTGTGCCAAGACGATCCTGTCGTCGTTGGCGCGGAAGGCGTATCGGCGTCCGATTACCGAAACGGATCTCGAAGCGCCCCTCAGCTTCTACAGCGCGGCGCGTGGGCTGAGCGACTTCGACACGGCGATTCGTGACGCGCTGCCGACGATTCTCGCAAGCCCGAAGTTCCTCTATCGCGCCGAGCGATCGCCCGCTGGTCTTGCCCCGGGCAGCATTCACGCGATCGGCGACATCGAGCTGGCGTCTCGCCTGTCGTTCTTCCTGATCGGGCGCGCACCGGACGACGCACTGCTGGCGGTTGCGGAAAAGGGGACGCTGAAGACGCCGTCGGTTCTCGAGGCGCAGGTGCGGCGACTGCTCGCCGACCCGCGCGCGCAGTCGCTGACGGACAGCTTCGCGTTCCAGTGGCTGAAGATGCGGGCGCTCGACGAGATCGACCCGGACCCGATCATCTTCCCGAACTTCGACGACAGCCTGCGCCTCGCGTTCCGCGAGGAGATGGAGCTGTTCGTCAGCAGCATTCTCCGGGACGATCGCAGCGTCGTCGAGCTGCTGACTGCGAATCACACCTTTGTGAACGAACGGCTTGCCCTGCACTACGGCATTCCGAATGTCCGCGGCGATCGCTTCCGGCGGGTCACGCTGACCGATCCAAACCGCTGGGGGCTGCTCGGCAAGGGCGCGGTGCTGCTGACCACGTCGTACGCCAACCGCACGGCTCCCGTTCTGCGCGGCGCGTGGATTCTGGAGAACGTTCTCGGCACGCCGCCGTCACCGCCACCGCCTGACGTCGAAGCGTTCCAGGAGAACAAGGACGGCGAGAAGGCACGCTCCGTGCGCGAGATCATGGAGCAGCATCGCGCGCAGCCGTCGTGCAATGCGTGTCACGGCGTGATGGATCCGCTCGGTTTCGCACTCGAGAACTACGATGCGATTGGAGAGTGGCGCGCGGAGGACCGATACGCAGGCACGAAGATCGACGCGTCCGGTCGCCTCATCGACGGCACCGCCGTCAGCAGCCCGGCCGATCTTCGCGGCGCATTGATGAAGCGTCCCGAGCAGTTCGTGCAGACGCTGACCGAGCGGTTGATGACATACGCGCTGGGCCGCACGGTGGAGTATTACGACATGCCGACCGTGCGCAAGATCGTGCGCGAGTCGGCGCGCGACAAGTATCGCTTCTCGTCGATCGTGATGGGGATCGTCAGGAGCGACGCGTTCCGCATGCGGATGGTGCCCGTGCCTGAGGCCGCGGCGACGTCCACTGCGTCGTTAGCAAAGACCGAGGACCGAAGACCGTAGACCGAGGACTCTCATGTTCATTACAAAGAAGCATCTCTCGCGTCGTACTTTCCTTCGCGGTGCCGGTGTGGCTGTCGGGTTGCCGCTCCTCGACGCCATGGTTCCGGCGTGGACGCAATTGGTGCTCACCGCCGCCACGCCGAAGCCGCGCATGGGGTTCATGTACCTGCCGCACGGCGCGATCATGGAGAACTGGACGCCGGCCACTGTGGGCAGCAACTTCGAGCTGTCGCCGATCCTCCAGCCCTTCACGCCGTTCAAGAAGATGCTGACGATCGTGAGCGGCCTCGAGAACAAACCGGCCATCGCGCCGCCGGTGCATGCGCTCAA
>Ga0315912_10006236_pt1 | contig 10722 bp, 13 predicted proteins | sample VfabasoilMG_FD_204469 | JGI IMG/M metagenome (GOLD analysis project Ga0315912, IMG submission 204469) | Garden soil microbial communities collected in Santa Monica, California, United States - V. faba soil | ecosystem: Environmental > Terrestrial > Soil > Garden | place: USA: California... | reverse complement strand
TCGAAGAAGAGGCCGGCAAGCTGGTGAACGAGGAGGAATTGCGCGCACGGGCGCTGCAGAACGCCGAGCAGAACGGCATCGTGTTCATCGACGAGATCGACAAGGTCGCGCGCCGCCAGGACAGCTACGGCGCCGACGTGTCGCGCGAAGGCGTGCAGCGCGATCTGCTGCCGCTGGTCGAAGGTTGCACGGTGTCCACCAAGTACGGGCAGGTGAAGTCCGACCACGTGCTGTTCATCGCCTCGGGCGCGTTCCATACCTCCAAGCCCTCGGATCTCATTCCCGAGTTGCAGGGCCGGTTCCCGATCCGCGTGGAGCTCGATTCGCTGAAGGTCGAGGACTTCGTGCGCATCCTCACCGAGCCGGATGCCTCGTTGACCACGCAGTACAAGGCGCTGATGAACACCGAGAACGTGGACGTGAAATTCGTCGACGGCGGCGTGCGGCGCATCGCCGAGATCGCCTACAGCGTCAACGAAAAGACCGAGAACATCGGCGCGCGTCGCCTGCACACCGTCATGGAGCGGCTGCTGGAAAGCGTGTCGTTCGATGCCGCGGAGAAAGGCGGCTCGGCCATCGAGATCGACGCCGAGTACGTCGACCAGCACCTCGGCACGCTGGCCAAGGACGAAGACCTGTCGCGGTATATCCTGTAAGCATGCGCATTGCGAAACCGATGTTGTTGGTCATGACGCCGATCGGGGTGGGCTGGGGGCTGATCGAAGCGGCGCGGTTTCATCCCGCGCTGGCCTTCCTGATGTTCCTGTTGCTGTCGGTCATCAGCCTGTTCATCTGGATGACCGTGCGGCGCATCCGCGTCGAGCGGGCTGCTGAGCAAGGCTCGGCTCCGCCGCCACCAGGCCCATGACCAACGAGCTGCTGACCTCCGCTGCCGCGGAGCGCAACAAGGATCCCATCCTCACGGTGCTGGAAACCGTGCTGCCGGACAGCGGTTCGGTGCTCGAGATCGCCTCCGGCACGGGACAACACGTGTGCTTTTTCGCCGAGGCCCTGCCCGGCATCCGCTGGCAACCGACCGAGCCCGACGAAGCGCATCGCGACGCCATCGTCACGCGAGTGCGCGAATCCGGCCTGCGCAATGTCGAGCCGCCGCTGCCGCTCGACGTGCACGAGCCGCGCTGGCCCGTTTCGGCGACCTACGACGCCATCGTGTGCATCAACATGGTCCACATCTCGCCGTGGTCGTCGACCAACGCGTTGTGCCTCGGTGCCGCGCGCCACCTGGCCACGGGCGGCAAGCTGGTGTTGTACGGGCCGTACCTCGAGAACGGCACCGCCGTGCAGTCCAACCTGGATTTCGACTCGACGCTCAAGCGTCGCAACTCCGAGTGGGGCCTGCGCGACCTCGAGGACGTCACTCGCGTGGCCGGGCTGCACGGACTTCAGCGCCAGAAAGTGGTGCGCATGCCGGCCAACAACCTGACGGTCATCTTCAACCGTCAGCTGTGACGGCCCGCGTCACCTCGCATTCCCATCCGTCGTAGCGCCCGAGATATTCGCCCGCCAGCCGCGCCAGCTCGATGGTGATGCCGTTGATGGTATGCGAGTCGATGCTGTCGCTGCGCGCTGCAACCAGCAGCCAGGGCAGCTCCGCGCCCTCTTCTTCCGAGACGCTCTCGTCCTCGATGGTGAACTCGATGGCCTGCAGCGTCTCGCGGCATGCGGCACGCATGTTCTCGTCGCCGAAGCTGAACCAGTGTTCCACCTTGCGCGGAACTTCGTGGGCATCACCCTCGCGCGCCAGCGACTCGAGCTTGCGCCGGTTGTGCATGCGCTCGAGATTGCTCTCCGACGGGTACAGCGAGAAATACTGCTTCCAGTCGGGCTGGTAGGTGCTGCCGCTCTCGTGCTTGTAGTCGGGATGGTTCTTCATCACGCCGGCCACCGAGTTCGCGAGTTCGCCCGGTTCCGCGGCGTAGAAATAGAACTCGCGCCGTCCGCTGCCGGTGACGCGCGCCACGAGCTGCGCGCCGCAGGTGGCCGCGACCACCGAGTCCAGCGCCTCGCCGATTGCGTGCAACGCCTTGCCCTCTTCGCTCGAGGCCATGCCGTCGGGCTTGGGATTGCGCAGGTCCAGCGACATCCACAACAGCCAGGGCCGATTCTCGACCGGCGCTTCGTCCCTGATGCCCAGGTCGATGAAGATCGATGACACCGCGTCGTTGATGCGGGCGAAATAGAAATCCCAGTCGTCGGACAATCGCGCCCCTCAATTCGCCGGCTTGAGCCAGCGGCCCAACCAGTCCTCGATCTCGGAATAGAACAGCCGGCTGTCCTCGCCCTTGAGGATCCAGTGGTTCTCGTCGGGAAACACGATGAGCCGGCTCGGCACCTGCATGCGTTGCAGCGCGCTCCAGTACTCGAGCGCGTTGTTGAGCGGCACGCGGAAGTCGTTCTCGCCCACCGTGACCAGCGTCGGCGTGCGGAATTTCGCCGCGTAGCGGATCGGGTTCTGCTCGCGCCACACCGGCGCCTGTTCCCACGGCGGGCCGCCCAGGTTCACCTCGCGCGAGTAGATCGTGTCGCTGGTGCCCCACTGCGACTCGAGGTTCACCAATCCCGCGTGGCTGATGAGGCACTTGTAACGCGTGGTCGAGGCCTGCAGCCAGTTGGCGAGATGCCCGCCGTAGCTGGCGCCGCCGGCGCATTGCCGGCTGCCGTCGATGAAGCGGAACTCGCGGATCGCCGCGTCGGCGGCCTCGTTGATCTCGTCGGCCGGCCCCTTGAGCGGATCGCCCTGGATGGAGCGCGCGAACTCCTCGCCGAACCCGGTGGAGCCCGAGTAGTTAGTCAGCAGCAGCACGTAGCCCGGCGCGGACAGCAGGTGGTAGTTCCAGCGGACGAAGAACTGGTCGCCCCACATGCTGTGCGGCCCGCCGTGGATCATCACGAACAGCGGGTATTTCTTCGACGCGTCGAACCCCGGCGGCCGCACCAGGAAGCTGTGGATGCGCTTGCCGCGGCTCGAGATGAACCAGAAGTTCTCGATCGGCGGCAGGTCGAGCTGCGAGCCGCGCGCCGAATTGAAGGTGGTGATCTTCGCCGCCTTGCCCGACGCCGGCTGGATGCGCACGACTTCACCGGGCGAACTGGCGCTTTCCCAGTTGCCGTACAGCATCGGGCTGTCGTCGCTCGCCGCCATCACCAGGTTGCTGTAGGAGCCGCGGTTCACCGTGAACAGGTTTCGCACGCTGCCGCCGCCGATGCCCACCGAGAACAGTTTTTCGTTGCCCGAATCCTCGGCGGTGAAGTACACGGTGCGTGAATCCGGCGAGAGCGTGTACGTGCCCACCGACCGGTCGAGATCGTTGCTGATGAGCTGGAATCCTTCCGGGTTCGGCCAGGAAAGCGTCGCGAGCTTCGACTGGTTGTAGACAGCCGGGCCCTGTTGCTCGCGTACCGCGACCAGCCTGCTGCCATCGCCTGTGAAGCGCGGCATCGACCACGCCGCCGATCCGGAGGTCAGCGCGCGCGGCTCGCCGCCTTCCACGCCCACCACGAACAGCTGCGCCTCGGTGAACGCATGGGCCGCCTGGTTGCGATTGGTGGTCGCCGGAAACACCAGCGCCTTGTTGTCCGGCGTGAACTCGAGCTCCATTTCCTCGCCCGTGTCGGTCTGGCGGCCGGCGAATCCCGGGCTGGACACGAGGCGCGTGCCCGCGAGCAGGTCGCGCGGCGATCCGACCGGCTGGCCCTCCTCATCGAGCGCCTGCACGAAAATGCGCACCTGGCGTTCATCGAGCCAGTGGTCCCAGCTGCGCACCGGGAAACCTTCGTAGATCCGCGCGTTCGACTTGCGAGCGCGGTATGCGTCGATCTTCGCCTGGTTGGCCGCCTCGTCCGTCGCGCCCGGGAACATCACGGAGATGAAGGCGAGCTGGCGGCCGTCGTGCGAGAACACCGGCGCGCGCGCGCCGCCGGAGAGTGTCGTGAGGCGCTGCGCTTCACCGCCCTGCTGCAGGTCGAGCAGGTACAGCTGCGGCACCTGGTCGCCCTCGCGCTCGGCACTGAACACGATGCGACGGCCGTCGGGACTCCAGATCACGCCCACTTCCGGGCGGCGCGTCGAGGTCAGGCGGCGCGCGGAGTCGTGTGCGCGCGTATCGACCAGCCACAGGTCGCTGTGCTGCGTGTTGTCGTCGTAGGAAGGCTGGGACACCGGCACCACGATCCAGCGGCCGTCGGGGCTGACCTGCGGCGCGCCGACGCGCTTCATGAGCCAGATGTCTTCGTGGGTGGGGATGCGCTTGGCGGGTGCCTTGCCGTCCAGCGGCCACGGCAGGGCGGCGAACAAGGGCGGCGCAAGCAACGCACACAGTAACCATGCAGTACGGTTCAACTTCATGACGCGAACGGTAGCGCAACTCACGGCGGCTTGTGCAGACTACGCGCCGTGAAAAGATCGTTGCGGCCGTGGCTCCTCGGGCTCGGCATCCTCGGACTGGCCCTGGTGCTGCTGGCAATAGACGTCGCGCGCTTCGCGGGTGAGTTCCACGAATTCGACGCCGGGTTCCCTGGCAGTTGCTCCACGATTGCGCTGGGCGGCAGCGCCGAGGACGTGCAGGTCGACCGGGAGCGCGGCATTGCCTATCTATCGATCCTGGACAGGGCCAGCGGACCTCCCTCTGCGGACGTGACCGGCTCGGTCATGTTGCTCGACCTGAACCTGCAAGAACCGGCACCGCGCGCGGCGTTCGCCTACGACCCGCCGAATTTCCACCCGCACGGCCTGTCGCTGCTCGAGCGCGCGGGCGAACCGCAGCGGTTGTTCGCGATTTCACACTGGCCGGATGGCAGCCACTCGGTCGAAGTGGCGGAACAGTCGGGTGGCGCGTTCTTCCCCCGGCAAACCATCCGTGACGCGGCACTGGTGAATCCGAATGCACTGGTCGCCGTGGGTCCGCGCGAGTTCTACCTGGTCAACAGCAGCGACGCGCCTCCCGGCTCGTCCCGACTGCGGGAATTCCTGTTCCGGCAGGGCCGTGGCAACCTGGTCCATTTCGATGGCCAGCACGCCCGCGTGCTCGAGCAGGGACTCGGGTTTCCCGCCGGCATTGCCATCAGCCCCGATGGCACGCGCCTGTACGTGGGCGAAGCGCTGTCCAAGCAGATGCGCATCTACCGCCGCGATCCGGCCAACGGCGCCCTGGCGCTGGAAGAGACGCTGGATCTCGGGACATCGCCCGACAACCTGAATGTCGACGACGAGGGCGTCGTGTGGATCGCCGCCCATCCGAAGTTGTTTGCCTACGTCCGTCATGTGCGCGAACCCGCGCGACGCGCCCCGACCCAGGTGTTGCGCTTCGATCCGCGCCAGCCCAGACCGGCGGCGGGCGCGAACGATTCGCGGCTGACCCAGGTCTACGGCAACGACGGCGCCGGAATTTCCGCCGGCTCGGTCGGGGCGCACTGGCGCAACGAATTGATCATCGGCGCAGTGCTCGATCCCAAGGTGCTCATTTGCAAAACACCCCCGTGAATCCCCGTCCTCCCACGCATGGACTGCGTCCCGCCGCGATGCTGGTGGGCGGTGGCCTCAATGTCATCGGCGCACTGGCCGTGATCTTCGGCGTCGCTCCGAACCATCCCGACATCACCGGCAGCTGGATGCTGGTGCAGTTCGTTTCAGGGGTGTGGGCGGGAGTCTTCGGCGCCAACAGTCCCTTCCTGAATGGCATCGTCGCCGGGATTCCGGCGGTGGTGCTGTCGCTGCTGTTCAACGACCGGGTGCACTGGCTGCTGTCGGTCATGGCCTGGTTCATCGTGCCGGCCGCGGCGCTGTTCGCGGCGGCCCTCATGCGGTTCATGCGCCGGCGAGAGCCGTGAAATTGGCACTTGCCGCGCTCGCATTCGTGGCCGCTTCGGCCGCGGACAGCGCTGAACCTGTTCGGCCTCCCCCAGGCGGTGTTGCGACTGGACTCTGGGTGTACACGATGTCCTCGTGGGAACTGGGGCCCGCAGACTTGTTCGACGACGGTTCCCGCCCGCTAACCGTCTCTGCAGTGCTCGCCAATTTCTGCGCCGACGGCAAGCTTCACATGGCGACCGGCTTACTCTACGGCAACACCCACAGCCAGAAAGCGAGCCTCGGTGTTAGTGACGGACTTGTCGTCTATGCAGGTCGCTGGAAGCAGCAGGGATCCAGTGTCTCGGTCGAATACCGCGTCCAGAGCGCTGAGGTGAGGATGAACACCAGCGACGGCACGGATCGCGATTCAATGACGATGTCGACGTTGGTACGGCTGGGTGCGGGCCAGCTCGAGTTTCCGTTCCAGTACCGCGGCGAGCCCCAGACGCGCGTGCTCACGCTGATCCCGGCGAAGAGTTTTGACAAGCAGCTCGACCCTGAGGATCACTTCATCCGCTGCGAATAGCCGCGCGCGGCTCAGGTGCGACGTCGATCCGATCCCGCGTCGCCGAACGCCTCGGCGTAGTCCGCGCGCGACGCCTCGATCACCGCCTTGGCGTGTTCGTAGCCGTATTTGCCCGACACCGTGAGGTTGTTAGGCTCGCCCGGGATCAGCTTGTAGGTGCTGAAATAGTGCTCGAGCCGTTCGACCAGCACGGGCGCGAGCTGCGAGATGTCCTTGACGTGGTCCCACATGTAGTCGCCTTCGAGCACGGCGATGATCTTGTCGTCGGCCTCGCCGCGGTCGATGAGCTTGATGCCGCCGACCACGCGTGCGCGCAGCAGCACCTCGGAGCGCTCGATGGGCCGCTCGCTGACCACGCAGATGTCGAGCGGATCACCATCACCCTTCTCGCAGCCCGGCGCCAGCTTGGCGACGCGGGTGCTGCAATAGGTGCGCGGGATGAAGCCGTAGAGCGCCGGCGGGTGGGACGAGGAACGCTGCGGCCGATCGACCATGAGATAGCCCGAGGCCTTGTCGATCTCGTACTTGATCATGTCGAAGGGCGTGATCTCGATGTAGGCGATGACCACGCGGGGAGCGTTGGGGCCGATGTCCAGGCCGTGCCAGGGATGCGGGCGCCAGCGCGAAAAGTCATGGTCTTTCATGGGCGTGAACTCTAAAGGAGTTGCGCCTGTCCTCCCAGCCCACGAGTCCGGCGTGTCGCCCATAGGGGGTGGCCGCATGGTCAGGCTGCCTCGCGCCGTCTATCCTCGCGGCCCATGTCCAACGCCAAACACGCGGCCATCACCGGCTGGGGCAAGTGCCTGCCGCCCGCGGTCCTGAGCAATGCCGACCTGGCGACCTTCCTCGATACCAGCGACGAGTGGATCCTGACGCGGACGGGCATCCGCGAGCGGCGGGTGTCGCATGTCCCGGTGAGCGAGCTGAGCTACGTGGCCTCCGCCCGGGCGCTGGCCTGCGCGGGCCTGGATGGCAAACAGATCGAGCTCATCGTGTTCGGCTCGACCAGCTATGACGACCAGGTGCCCAATGTCGCCTCGGGCATCCAGCGTCGCATCGGCGCCGAAGGCTGCGCGGCCATGGACGTGAACACCGCGTGCACCAGTTTCCTGTACTCCCTCTCGACCGCCACCGCGATGATCCGCACCGGCGTGGTGAATAACGCGCTGGTTATCGGCGCCGAGGTCATCTCCCCGTTCATGGACTGGAGCGACCGCAACGTCTCGGTATTGTTCGGCGACGGCGCGGCCGCGGTGGTGCTCGAAGCCACCGACCGCGAGGAAGGACTGCTGGCCGAGCGCCTCGGCTGCTACGGCGATTCGCGCGAAATCCTGCGTGTGCACGGCATGGGCGCGGGGTATGGCCACCAGGATCGCGTGCTCGGCAAGACCGAGTGGCAGTTCGAGGGCCAGGAGATCTTCAAGAAAGCCGTGCACGGCATGAGCACGGCCTGCGACGAGGCGCTGAAGAAGATCGGCAAGAGCGCCAACGATGTCGACCTCGTGATCCCGCACCAGGCCAACCTGCGCATCATCGAGTCGGTGGCCAAGAAGGCCGGCGTGCCCATGGAACGCGTGTTCACCAACGTGGACCGCTACGGCAACATGTCCGCGGCCACGGTACCGGTGGCATTGTGCGAGGCGCTGGAGGCGGGCCGCGTCAAACCTGGCGCCTTGCTGCTCATGCCCTCGTTCGGCGGCGGACTCACCTTCACCGGCCACGTGGTGCGCTGGGGCGAACGCGTGACTCCGCTGGGCAAGAGCGACGTGGAATTGCCACCGGCCACGCAGACAGCGCTGGAGCTCGTGAACAAGTACCGCGGTATCAGGTCGCGCAAGGTCACGTCCGCCGGATGAGCGATCCCCGCCGCGATCCGCGGATGCCAAGGGAATGGCCGCTGGTACGCGCGCCGGAACGCGTGATGCTCGTGCGGGTTTCACCGCGGAGGCGAATGCTCCTGGGGCTGGTGACGTGGGTACCGCCGCTGATCCTCGTGGTACTGCTGCACATCCTCGGCTTGCCTGATCCGGTGCCGATCTTCGCGGCCCTGGGCCTCCTCGGCATCCTCTTCCTGGTGACCGGGACCCGAGAGGACCATTCACGCGAAGAGCAGCTGGCGGCCGACGACGCGCGCGCCGACGAGATCGCGAATGACTTTGGCCGCGGCCTGGTGCTGCGGCGTCACTTCCCGTTCGGCTGGCCGCTGGCCTGCGCGATCACGCTGTTGCTGTTCACCTTTGTTGGATGGCAGTCAGGCTTTCCGCCGCCGGCCATCCTCGTGGTCGCGGGCCTGTTGCTGGCCACTTGCGGAGCCATGTTCGTCGCCCTGCGCAATTCCGGGGAGTTCGGCCGGTTGACCACGACCGGGATCGAGCTCGGTGGCAGGACTTTCCGCTGGCGGCACGTCCGCGCGATCAGCCCGCAATTCGTCTCCGGACTGAACTGGCGGACTTCTTCGTACTGGCTGCGCTTCTCGCTGGCCGAGGAACTAACTACCGAGACCATGCCGCGCGGCGGTCACTGGCAATTCCGGCGCGCCGAAACCGCGCACGAGCTGCTGGTGTCGATGAAGCGCACCACCGAATCGCCGGTGGTCATTTTCCAGCTCGCCGACCAGCTGATGGCGCGCGATCGCACGCGCGATCACTGAACGTTGATGATCACCTTGCCGCGTGCGTGGCCTTCCTCCACGTACGCCACCGCCGCCGGCACCTCGGCGAGCGGGTAGCGCCGGTCGATGACCGACTTCATCCGTCCCGTCGCGAGCAGTTCCGCCAGGTGTTCGAAGTCCTTCTGGTTGAACTCGGACACGAAGAACTTGAACTCGTGGTCGGAGAAGGGCCCGTATGCCATGGCCTTGAGCGGGCTCGCGAGCGGACCCATCCACGCGCCGGCCGGACCACCCACGATCACCACCCTCGCCGCCGGTTCGAGCACGCGCTCGAGCTCGCGTAATCCGCGATTGCCGACGGTGTCGATGATGAGGTCGTAGCGTTCCTCGCGTGTGGTGAAGTCCACGTTCTTGTAGTCGAGCACGCGATCCGCGCCGATCGCGGCCACCATCTCGACATTGCGCGTGCTGCAGACCCCGGTGACGTTCGCGCCCATCGCCTTGGCGATCTGCACGGCGTAGGTGCCGACACCACCCGAGGCGCCGTTGATCAGCACCTTCTGCCCGGCCCTGAGCTGCCCCTGGTCACGCAGCGCCTGGAGCGCAGTGATCGCGGCGATCGGCACCGCGGCGGCTTCCTCGTACGAAATGTTCGCGGGCTTCAAAGCCACCGCGCCGTTCGCGCGCACCCGCACGTATTGGCCGAAGGAGCCGGCGGCGCCGCCGAACACCTCGTCACCGGCCTTGAAGTTCTTCACGTCCTTGCCGACGGCCTCGACCGTGCCGGAGAAGTCGGTGCCGATGCGCGGATCCTTCGGCGCGCCGAAGCCGACCTGCATGCGCATGATGTAGGGCTCGCCGCGCATGTAGTGCCACTCGAGCGGATTCACCGACGAGGCCGCCACCTTCACGAGCAGCATGTCGTCCTCGATGACCGGTTTCGCCACGCGCTCGAGGTGCAACACCGAGGAAGGCCCGTAGCAGCGGTAACGCACCGCGTCCATCGCATCGGCGCCGGCCGCGGGCTCGGGCAACGCGGGACAAGGCTCGTCGCGGCTGATCGCGTAGGCCAATCCGGCCAGCGCCACGATGAGCACCAGCAGGATGGAGCCGAGGATCTTGTTGCGCAGTTTCATGTGGGCGCCCTCCCAGGCACCGCGCGGCGGGCGCCGCCGGTGGGCCTAGTTAGCACCTTGTGCGCCAAACAACAACGCCCGCGTGATCGCTCACGCGGGCGTCGTCAGACCTGTGCTTCTGTCGTCTGGCCTAGGCTTTCTTCTTCGCCTTTGCTTTTTTCTTCGCTGGATCCTTGGCGCGGGTCTTTCCGAAAGAACCCGCGTAGATCTTGCCGCGCTTCGTGCGGCGGTCACCCTTACCCATTCGCTTCTTCCTTGTTCTGCGAGATCCACAGGAGTGCGGCCTCGATGTCGGAGAGCTGCGCAGCGGTCATTCCCGGGATGCGGCCACCGCCGGCTTCCGTCTTGACGCGCGCAAGCTCGGTGGACGACACCGTGCTCACCCAGGTGAGCCCACGGCGCACCTTGCTTGTGAATTTCTGGGATTTTTCTTCGGTCATATCGACTCCTCGTCACCTCATCGCGGGCCGAAACATAGCGCCTCTAACGATATCGCGCCAGAACTTTCGCGAGTGCCGCCGACCCCGGCGACAACCGGCCATGGGGAATCTGATTGAGAGGAATAGCCGGTGTCTCATTG
>Ga0315912_10006235_pt1 | contig 10726 bp, 11 predicted proteins | sample VfabasoilMG_FD_204469 | JGI IMG/M metagenome (GOLD analysis project Ga0315912, IMG submission 204469) | Garden soil microbial communities collected in Santa Monica, California, United States - V. faba soil | ecosystem: Environmental > Terrestrial > Soil > Garden | place: USA: California... | reverse complement strand
AAGCGTTCGAAGGTCATCGCCCGCGTCGAGAAGCTCACGCTGGCGGAGCAGGCTCGCCACCTGCACCACATGGAGGTCTTGCGCGCGAGCAGCTCCGGTGAGGCGACGGGTGCGGCGCGCTTCGCTGCCTCCGCGGCGGCGCCAGCGGGCGTCGCGAGTCCCGAAGCCTCGAGCGATGCGAAGCCGCCGAAGCCGCACGGGCCGCCTCTCACGGCGCCCGGACTGCGCCGAGGTCCCGCACCGAAAGGGAGCGCTCCGTGAGGCTCCTGGCTGTCGCCCTCGGGCTCTTGGCTCTCGCCGCCTGCGCGAAGAAGGAGCCCCCGCCGCCGTCCGAGCCCGCGTCGCCGAGCGTGGTTTCGGCTCAGCCGCCGCCCATCGCTTCCGCGCCCACACCCGAGCCGAGCGCATCGACCGCCCTCGCCCCCGAGGTCCCCGTCGAGGAAGACTTCGAGGACGAAGCCAGTCTGCAGGTCAACGCGCAGACGCTCGACGACCAGCTCGACGCACTGGAAAAAGAGATCAAGGCGAACTGACGGGCGGCCGCTGCGCGGGGTGTCGGCTCGGATGCCGGCCCTACTTCACGATGCTACCGACGTCCTGCTCGACCTGCTCGCCGGCCGTCGCCGCCACCTTGATGAACCAGCGCCCGTACTCGCTGCGAACGAGGTAGTCGCTGCCCTTCTCGCCGGGCACCTTGTAGAGCTCCAGAAAGCCGAGCGACTTCGTGCCGCCGAAATACTCGATGCGCATCACGGCGCTCTCGGGCGTGAGCGGCGGCGCGGGAGTCTCGACGTACTCGACGACGTGAAGCCGGCCGACCTTGCCGAGGAAGTTCCCGAGCGTCTCGTCGAGCTTGCCGGGTTGGGCGGCGTCGGCCCAGGCGCCCTTCTTGTCCGCGAGGGTCACGGCTTCGCGTGACTTGCCGGCGCGCGAGATGCGCAGCCGCGTCACGTCGGCGTCCGCAAAGCCGTGGAGATCGCGCTCGAGGAGCCGTGATTCGGCTCCCAGCATCGTCTGCACGATATCGCCCGAAACGGCGTACACCATGCCGCCCGGCTCGCGCTTGGCGTAGCGCTCCTGCCCGCCCGGCGTGGTGGCGCCGATGACGATCGTCTGGTCGACGCCGCCGATCTTCACCTTGAGCGTCCCTTCCGGCTTGTCGAAGCCGAACTCCTCGGCCCGTCCACCGGCGAGCGGTCCGATCTGCCGCAGGGCGAAGAGGGGGGCGACCTTCTCGGCGAGCTCGCCGGCCTCCTTCACGCCGATGAAGCGCGTCGTCACCCGCTTGGCCGGTACCTCGGGCGGCGGAGCCCCGGCGTCGGGGCTCGGGCGGGGCGGCTTGCTCGCCTCTTCCTTGTCGACCAGGCCGACGAAGTAGCGACCCACGGCGTCCTGGCGAGCTTCGAGGCTCACGGTGCGCTGCGGCGCCTCGAAGCGGATCCGCTCCACGCGTTCCTTGCTCCCTCCCCACACCTCGACCTTCTGGGCCTGGGTGGAGTCGCCGGCCTTGTCACCGCGTGACCAGACCACGAGGGCGAGCGCCGACGCGAAGGCGAACGCTGCGACGTGCGGCAAGACGCCCTTCATCGGCGGGCTCCTTTCGCGCGCGAGCGCCGGCTGATGACCAGACCGAGCGCCAGGACGAGGCTCGGCGCGCCGAAGATGGTCGCGTAAAACCAGCTCAAATCCTGCTGCTTGGTGTGCTGAATGCGCTGATCTTCCTCGGTGTTCGGTGGGCCCGCGAAGCTTTCCTCGCCCACGAGCCAGCGGATCGAGTCGATGAGCAGCAGCTGGTTCCACGGATCCTGGGCCAGGACGAAGTCGCCGACGGCGTCCGAATCGGCGAGCACGAACGCTCGCATCTCCTCCGGGTTCGACTGCTTGTCCTTGCCCTTCTCGTCCTTCTTCTCGTCCTTCTTCGGGGCGCCTTCCGCGGGCACGGGCTTCTCCGCCTCCGTGATGGCGGCGGCCAGGTTGAAGGACGTCTGCTTCTCGCCGTCGCGGTCGAACTGGTAGTTGCGGTTCTTGTCGGCAAACGTTCCGCCGGGGGCGCGCACGGCGAAGTCGATGCGCTCCGTGGCGCCGCGCGCCTTCTCGAGATTCCCGGAGCCGAAGAAGGCGACGCCGGCGCGCGACGTGTTCTTGCTCAACGTGGAGACCGACGCGTGCGACGAGAAGCTCTGCGAGATCAGCCGGCTGCGGTCCGAGTCGTCGTTGCGCATCCGCACGTGCATGCGCTCGTTCGCCAGCGGATCGGTGCCGTACGTGAGGCCGACGAGCGCCGCCAGGTCCGCGAGCGGCCCGCTCGGCGGAGCGGGGGGCGGCTCGGCGCTTGCCGGCGGCTTGGCGCTCGCGAGGGGCTTGGCCGAAGCCGACGCGACCACGGAAGGCGCCGTGGGGCTCTTGGCGCTCGGCTCCGGCGTGGGCAAGGTCACGCTGTCGCGCGTCGAGAACGCTTCGCCGTCGAGCGCCAGGAAAAGCTTGCCGTGGCGCGGCCCGAGGTAGCGCTTGAGGCTCCCGAGCTCCTCGTTCGAGAACGGCTCCGTGGGACCGATCACGAGCACCACGTCGGCGTCGTCGGGCACGTCGCGCCCGAGACCCTGACCGAGCCCGAGGTCCTTCACGAGGTAGTTCTGGCGCTGAAGCAGCGTGCGCAGGATCGAGCCGCTGCGCGCCGCCGCGTCGTCCGCGCCGGAGCTCTTGGTCTCCGTCAGCTCGCCGTGGCCGATCGTGATGTACGCGGTGCGGCGCGAGTGCGCGAGCTTGGTGAGCTGCTCCTGGAAGTCACGATCCAGGGTTTTCAGCTTGCCCTTCGCTGTCTCGAGCTCGGTCCCGACGACGATCGTCTGGGTGGTCGAACCGCGGGAAAGGACGATGACGCCGTCCTGGGTCGCGCGCAGCTCCTTCGCGAGCTTCGGGGCGAGCAGCCGATCCTGGACTTCGACCTGGAGCTTGGGAGCCTCTGGCTTGAGCTCTTCGAGGTAGCGCATGACGTGCGTCTTCACCTCGCTCACCGCGGGGAAGAACGCGACGACACGCACGGGATCGCCGAGGCTCTTGGCGAGCTTCTTCGTCGATTCGCTGGCGCGCGAGGTCTTGAAGTAAGAAAAATCGACGTCGAGCTTCACGCCGGACGCCGCATAGACGAACAGCGCGCCGTACACCGCTGCCAGCGCCAGCGTGAGCCCGGCGCCGGCCGCCGCGCGCACACGCCGGCTCTCGGGACGTTCGGACGTGCGCATCGGGCGGAGCGCCATCTCCGCGAAGATCATCGGCAAGGTCGCGAGCACGATCAGCACGACCCAGGCGACCTGCACGAGGTCGCCCACCCGCGAGCGCGTCGGCTCCTGGAGCTTGCCGAGGGAATGCTCGATGCCCCAGGGGGTGGTGAGCCCGTAGAGCGCGAGGCCGAGCAGGCCCGCCGCCGAGAGGACGGCGAGGAGCGACTCGATCGAGCGACGATCGCCGCCGGAGCGGAACCGTGGAGAAAACCGCATCAGCGTCGTGACGAGCACGAGCAGCACGCCGACCGCCGTGAAGAATCCCGAGCCCTTCTCCAGACCCGAAAGGACCCGCTCGCCGACGTACACGAGCACGAGGCCCGCGAGGTACCCACTGAAGATCCAGCCCGGGGCGCTGCCGGCGGCGGCCCGTAGCCCCGAGGTCGCCTGGGCGACCGGCTTCTGCTCCGTCACCGCCATCGGCGTGCCTCCAGCGTCTTGGTGGCTGCCAAAAGGAAGAAGTACGTGACCGAGAGGTAGTAGACGACGCCGCGGAACTCCAGAATCCCTTGCATGAAGGGGCGGAAATTCTCGTGGTGCAGCGCGAGTCGCGCGAGAAACGTGTTGAGCGGCGGCTCGACCGCGCGGGCGACGAGCCAGAGGAGCAGCATCACGACCAGCAGGGCCGCACCGATCACTGCCGCAATCACCTGCGACCGGGCCAACGCCGAAGCGAAGAGCCCGATCGAGATGGTCGCGGCGCCGAGCAGCACGAGCCCGAGGTAGCCGACGCCGACCTGGCCCCAACTCACCTTTCCGTTCACGAGAATCAGGAGCGGCATGTAGATGGTGAGCGCCGTCATGAGCACGATGACGGTGAGCGCCGAGAGGAATTTGCCGAGCACGATTTCCGCGTCGCGCACCGGCGCCGTGTTGAGCAGCGTGAGGGTGCCCGTCTGGCGCTCCTCGGCGAGCAGCCGCATCGAGAGGACGATGCTCGCCCCCATCGTGGTGCCGCTCGCTCCGTTGAAGAACTCCTGCAGCACCTCGGCCGAGAGCATCGGCTTCGACATGCCCTGCAGGTGGAACCAGAGACCGTCGATCACCAGCGCGGCGGCGATGATGGCCGACCCCAGCGGCGAGCGCATGTACGCGTAGAATTCGCGGCGTGCGATCAGGAACAGCGGGCTCATGACGAAGACCCCTCGAGCAGCGCGCGGAACGTCGTTTCGAGATCGCGGAGCCGCGACACCTCCAGCACGCTGGCGTCGCTGGCCACGAGCGCCCGGCACACTGCATCGCGCACGTCGGATTCCGCGACGACCTCCACGCTCGCGATGCCGTCACCCGGTTCGGTCGCCTCGCGTGCTTCGACGCTCAACACCCCCGACACGCCGCTGAGCAAGGAGCTCAGACGCTCGCTGGCGGCTTCCGGGGTCGCGCCCGCGAGGCGTCCCGTCACGCGAATGCGCATCCCGTGCTCGACCTGCGTCGACAGATCGGCTTCCCGCCCCGACCACAGGATCTCACCCTTCTGAATCACCAGGATGCGATCGCAGGTTTCGCTGATCTCGTGGAGGATGTGGCTCGAAACGACCACGGTGTGGTCGCCGCGCAGACCGCGCACGAGGCCGCGCATCTCGACGATCTGCAGCGGATCGAGACCGCCGATCGGCTCGTCGAGCACGACGAAATCCGGCCGGTGCACGATCGCCTGGGCGATGCCGATGCGCTGCTTGTAGCCGTGCGACAGCGTGCCGACGAGCTGCCGGCGGACGTCGCCGAGCTCGGTGAGCCCTTCGACGTCGCTCACGCGTTTCTCGACGTCGTTCGGGCGCACGCGCCTTAGCCGAGCCGCGTAGCTCAGGTACTCGTGCACGGTCATGTCTTCGTAGAGCGGCGGGCGATCCGGCAGGTAGCCGACCTTGCCGCGCACCTCGTGCGGTTGCTCGACGACGTCGAATCCGCCGACCCGCACGCTGCCGCTCGTGGGGAGCAGGTCGCAGGCGAGCACGCGAAGGGTCGTCGTCTTCCCCGCCCCGTTCAGGCCGAGAAGCCCCACGATTTCGCCCTTCTGGATGCTCGCCGAGACGGGCCCCACCACGCGGCGCTCGCCGTAGTACTTATAGAGGTCCTGGATCTCAATCACGGTGGGCTCCGCCCGTTACCACAATCCTCGCGCCCCTGGACCCGGGAACCGGCTGCGGTATTCCCGAAGACCTGCTTGCACGCCACCCCACCCTCCGAATCCGGCCCGCCGACCCAAGGCGACCTCCCCGGCCGCATCGCCGCCGCTGCGCTCGAGCTCGGCTTTGCTCGCGTCGGCTTTGCGCACGTGGAACGCTTCGACGAAGCGGGCGCGCGGCTCCGCAACTGGCTCGCCAGCGGCTACCACGGTGAGCTCTCGTACCTGGCCGACGGGGGTCGTCGGGACGACCCTGCGGCGCTCCTTCCGGGCGCGAAAACGCTCGTGGCGGTCGCGCTCTCGTACGCGGAGCCCCTCTCGCTCACGCCGCTGCGCGCGGCGAGTGAGGGCCCGACGCTGACGGGTAGCGTCGCCCGCTACGCGCGCGGCGAGGACTACCACCTGGTGATGAAGAAGAAGCTTTCAGCGCTCGCCGAGCGCTGCGAAGAGCTGGTCGGCCGGCCCGTGCTGACCCGCGCCTGCGTCGATACGGCCCCGCTGCTCGAGCACGAGGTCGCGCGCCGCGCCGGGCTCGGCTTCTCGGCGAAGTCGACGCTGACGATCGTGCCGGGCCTCGGGAGCTGGGTGCTGCTCGGGGAGCTCTTGCTCGACATCGAGCTGCCGGCGTCCGAGCCGGTTCGCGCCGGCTGCGGTGGCTGCCGCGCGTGCCTCGACGCCTGCCCCACCGGTGCGTTCGTCGATGCCCACGTGCTCGACGCGCGGCGCTGCATCTCCTACCTCACCATCGAGAGCTCGGGCCCGATCCCACGCGAGCTCCGCGCTCCCGTCGGCACACGCGTGTTCGGCTGCGACGTGTGCCAGGAGGTTTGCCCCTTCAACGCTTCGGCCTCGCCGCGCGAGCGTGCCCCCGAACTGCGCGCCCGCGAGGAGCTCGCGACGGTCGATCTCGTCGCGCTGCTCGAGCTCGGTGCGGCCGGCTACAGGAAGCTGGTGCGGCGGACGGCGCTCCGCCGCGTGAGCCGCGACTCGCTCGCGCGCAACGCGGCCGTCGCGCTCGGCAACACGCGCGATCGCCGAGCCGTGGAGCCGCTCGGTCGAGCCGTGGCCTCGCACACGAGCGCTCTCGTGCGCGCTCACGCCGCCTGGGCCCTCGGCGAGCTCGGCTTCTCCGATCGCGCCGCGGAGCAAAACCTCGAGGACGCCGCGCGGGCCGACCCCGATCCGACCGTCCGCGCGGAGGCAGCCCTGGCCCTCGGTCGCTTGCGCGGCGCCCCGCCAGCCGCGGGTGCTACGGTGCCGGCGTGACGACCTCCACCAGCTCGAGCCAGACGCTCGTCGGACGCGCCAGCATGCGTCAGTTCGGCGTCTTCATCTTGATGGTGTCGATGTCGATCCTCTTCACGGCGAGCATCGTCGCGTACATCTGGACTCGAACCATCAACCCGATCTGGAAGACGCCGGAGATGCCCGAGCTGCCGCTCGGCCTCTTCGGCAGCACGGCGATGATCGCCGGCATGAGCGCCAGCATGCACCTCAGCGTGCGCGACGCGCGCCTGAACAAGAACGAATCGCTCCTGCGTGACCTCTGGCTTGCGCTCGCGTTCGGTGTCGCGTTCCTGCTAGGGCAGTCACTCAACTGGCGCACGATGGCGGGCGCCTTCAACGCGCCCGTTCCCCATCCGCTCTACCCGTTCACGTTTTACATGCTGACCGGGGTGCACGCCGCGCACGTGATCGGCGGCTTCGTCCCCCTGGGCATCACCCTCGCGAACGCCCGGCGGCGGCGTTACACGAGCTCGGAGCACGAGGGCCTGCGCCTCTGCCGCCAGTACTGGGACTTCCTCGGCGTGGTGTGGCTGATCCTCTTGAGCGCGCTCTGGGTCTTCACGTGAGGGCCTAGGTAGCGCCGCTGCCGGCAGCCGTCGGCTCGCCCGCCTCGCCACCAGCGCCGCCGGGCTCGGGCCCGGTGCCCGGCGCACCCCCGCTGTCCGGAGCTCCTGCGGAGCCGCCCACCGTGGGCCTTCCACCCACGCCGATCGTGCCAAACCCGCCCGTGCCCCCGTAGCCGCCCAGTCCGAGCTGCCCGCCGCTCCCGGCTCCGAAGGTCCCGGCTCCGCCGTACGACCCAGCGGTCCCTCCGTAGGAGGTGCCCGTCCCACCGTAGGAGGTGCCGGTCCCGCCGTAGCTGCCGGGGCCCCCGCCGTTGCCAATCGCTCCACTGCCGCCCGTGGAGCCCGTACCGCCCGTTCCCCCCCGGGCGGGCGCGGTCCCCATGGCGCCCGTAGCTGCCGCTCCGCCGACACTGCCTCCGCTCCCCTGCCTATCGGGGTCGTCGTGGCCCGACGTGCTCTCGCCGCCGCAGTTCGCTACGGCGCCGCCCACCACGAGCATGCAGCCGATCTTGAGGTAGCGCGTTGCCATGCAACGCATCTTAGCAAGCGGAATGCCATGCGTATCCTTCGCCAATTCGCGCATCGAAGCGCTCCCCGCGCGGGCCCTGGTGGCACCTTCTGGCACAGAGCGGCACGCGGCGGCCGCTCAGCCGTCCTCCCACTCGGGCACGGGGAGCGGGCGAATCAGCGCGGCGTGCCCCAGCCATCCGAAGAGCTCGGAGAGATCCTCGGGGGCAAAATCTTGGAAGCGCGCGCTCGCTTCGGTGAGCGTGAAGGCGCGCTCGAGACCGAGCACCCAGTCGAGCACGGGGCGCGCCTCCGCGTTGAAAGCGAGCTCGGTGCGTGCCTGAGGCCGGCTCGTCGGACCGCTCATGACGACACAGCGCAGCTTGCCGGGCGTGTCGCTCGGCTCGAGCCGAGCAGTCGAGTTCGGCAGCCGGATGAAGCGCTCGAACGGCGCATTCCGCGGGTACTCGCCGAGTGTCCCGGTCGTGTACCCATGGCTGGTCCACGCTCCATAGGCCTGGGTCACCTCGAGCTTCGCGAAGCGCGCGCCGAGCTCCGCGCTCAGCCGCGAGAGCTTGGCGTGCTCCGCCTGGGTCCCGTCGTCGTTCCCCCACGCGCCGTACGCTCGCGCCCGCCACTCTGGTGCCTGGCCAACGTAGTAGTCGAGGAAGGTCAGGAGCAGGTCGAGCCTCGACGGCGCCCGCACGACGACGACCAGCGAGAGTGACTCCTCGGTCTGTTCCGCCGTCGTGTGCCAGGTGCCGGCGGGCATGAAGAACGCGGAGCCAGGCTCGAGCACGAGCGCCTCCCGCTCGTGCTTCTGGAAGTCCTCGACCCGGAGCGGGAAGCCGCCCTGGTAGGCGCGACCGAACTCCGGAAGCGCATGGGCGATCGGGCTAAATTGCACGTCAGGGTTCTCGACGTAGGTATTGGGCACGTGGCGAAAGCGCTTCTTCCCTCGCAGCTGGAAGAACAGCTGATCGAAGCGGTCGTGGTGCCACGACAGGCCCGAGCCCGAAGCATTGGCAAAGGCCGCGAGCGAGCTGCACTCCGGAACGCCGAGCGAAGCTTCGAGCGCCTTGAGCCAGGTGCCGGCGAACGGCAGCGCTCGCCGCAGCTCCGTGAAGTACACGGTGAGCCCGAGGCGGAGCAGCGCCGAGGCGTGAGCGTCGCGCACCGGTACCTGAATGCCGCTCTCCGGCGTGCCCTGCGCTACCTCGAGGGGCCCCGTGTAGGAGCGGCACAGGCTGTCGACGCTCTCGAGCGGTCCGGTGCGCATGAAAGCGGGAAACCGCTCGAGCGCTCCGTGCGTGACGAAGAGCTCACGCTTCCGAAAGAGCTCGCGGGTAGAAATGCCGAAGACGGAGCTGAGCGGATCCTCCACGGCCCGAACGCTACCCGCTAACACGAGGTCTGACGAGGCCACGCCCCCACCGTGCCGTTACGGCGAAAGGCGTTCGACCTGCCATGCGTCGCCCGCGCGCGTGTAAAGGAAACGATCGTGCAATCGATGCTCCCCGGCGAGCCACAGCTCCACGCGCTCCGGGACGAGCCTCAACATGCCCCAGTGGGGTGGACGCGGGACCTCTTTCCCCGCGAAACGCGCGCGCACCTGCTCGAGGTGGTCGAGCAACGCCGCGCGGGATTCGACCGGGCGGCTCTGCGCCGACGCCCAGGCCCCGAGCTGACTCTCCCGATCGCGTCCCCTGAAGTACGCGTCGGATTCACTCGGCGCCGAGCGCTCGATGCGCCCCTCCATCCGCACCTGGCGCGCGAGCAGAGACCAGTAGAACACGAGCGCCCCCTGAGCGTTCTCGGCGAGCTCCTCACCCTTGCGACTCTCGTAGTTCGTCACGAGGCGGAGCGCCCCGTCGACCAGACCCTTGAAGAGCACGATGCGCACCGAGGGGCGGCCGTCAGGAGTCGCCGTGGCGAGCGCGAAAGCATCGGGATCCGGCAGGCCGCGCGCCACTGCCGCAGTGTGCCATTCGAGGAAAATGCCAAGGGGATCGGCACCGGGAGCCTCGGTTGAGGCAGTCTTGGGGTCCATCACGAGGGAAGCTCTAGCCCGGGTCGAGCGTAGCATTCCGGGAAAGTGTAGGATTCTGCCATGCACGACCGTATCTCCCCGCGACGCCTTCGCCCGAGCACGCCCTGGGTGATGGCTCTAGGCCTCGCCACTGCGTTCGTGTCGGGTGCCGCTTGGGCCGCCGACGCGAAGCTCGACGAGGCGAACGCGAGCACCGCCAAGGCGATCGCGCTCTTGAAGGCAACCGAAGGCTCCCCGGCCGGCGAGGCCGACGCGCACCGCAAGAAGGCGATTGACCTTCTGACGCGTGCCCAGGGAGAGATCCTCAAGGCCAAAGGCGAGTGAGATTCGCCCCGTTCGGGGTGGCTCTTGCCCTCGTTCAGGCCTGCGCGACCACCCAGCCTCAGAGCGTCAGCCCCTCGCCGGCTCCGGCGAGCGAAGGCGAAGATCTGCCCGCGATGAGCGCCACGGTGCCGGAGCTCGAGGACGCCGAGCCCGACGAGGCCGAGCCGAGTGACGACACGGACGAGCCCGACGACGGCAGCGACGACACCGACCACGAGGCCGTCGCCGGCGTCGCGCGTCCCCACCCGCTCGACGGCCTGAGTGAGCAGGAGCTCGCCGCCGCCGTAGCCGAACGCCTCCCCTCGCTCGGTTCCATGTCGGTCGGCACTCCGAGCGCCGGGATGCTGCTGAACGGCCGGGTCGCCCAGAAGGGCGAGCTCTACGCGCCCGTCGCCAGCGGAACGGCCTGGGGCACCGAGGAAACGCTCGGCTACCTCGATGCGGCGCTCGAGAAGGTCCATGCGACGATCCCCGGCACGCCGCCGCTGCCGCTCGGTGACGTCAGCGCCGAGCGCGGCGGCCCCATCTCGCCGCACGTGAGCCATCAATCGGGCCGCGATCTCGACATCGGGTACTTCTACCGGGG
>Ga0315912_10006234_pt1 | contig 10726 bp, 7 predicted proteins | sample VfabasoilMG_FD_204469 | JGI IMG/M metagenome (GOLD analysis project Ga0315912, IMG submission 204469) | Garden soil microbial communities collected in Santa Monica, California, United States - V. faba soil | ecosystem: Environmental > Terrestrial > Soil > Garden | place: USA: California... | reverse complement strand
ATGCGCGTGATCGACAAGGTGCGCCACGCGAAGGACATCCAGCTCGCCGATTTCCAGTACCTGAAGTCCTGCACCAAGCGCACGGCCAAGGTCACCATCCCTTCGCCGACCATGCTGCATTTCCGCGGCGGCCGCGCCGGCATCAGCAAGCAGCACTATCCGGAGCTGGAGCCCGATTTCTACGAGGATGTCGCCAAGGCTTACGGCGACGAACTGGCTTCACTCTCGAAGGCGGGCTGCAACTACGTGCAGATGGACGATACCAATCTCGCTTACCTGTGCGACGACAAGATGCGCGCAGCCGCCAAGGCGCGCGGCGATGATCCGAACGAACTGCCGCATCGCTATGCCAAGTTCATCAATCGCGTGGTCGCGAAAAAGCCCGCAGGCATGACGCTTGCCGTGCATCTTTGCCGCGGCAATTTCCAGAGCACCTGGGCTGCCCAGGGCGGCTACGAGCCGGTCGCGGAGGCGCTGCTGTCCGAGATGAATGTGGACGCCTACTTCCTTGAGTACGACGACGCCCGCTCGGGCGACTTCAAGCCGCTGCGCTTCCTGTCCAAAGACAAAGTCGTGGTCTTGGGGCTGGTCACCACCAAGCTGGGCACGCTGGAAAAAAAGGATGACCTCAAGCGCCGCATCGAAGAAGCCGCGAAGTTCGCGCCGCTGGACCAGCTCGCGCTCAGCCCGCAATGCGGCTTCTCCAGCACCGTGCACGGTAACAACATCGCCGTCGAAGCCCAGCGCAGCAAGTTGCGCCTGGTGATCGAGACCGCCGAAGAGGTCTGGGGCAAGGCTTAGCCGTCGCGATGTCGACGCTGCAGCAGGCATTCTGGGACGACGCCTGTGCCGAGGCGCTGTCCGACGAGCAGCTGCTCGCTGCGATGGCGCGGTTCGAAGGCGCCTTGGCCCTGGCCTCCGTCCGCGCTGGCCTGGTACCTGCCGATGCGGCGCAAATCATTGCCAAGGTTGCCGCGCAGGCAAATTTCGACGCGGACGCGATTGGCAGGGCGGCACGACGCTCCGCAACGCTCGCGATTCCCTTCGTCAAGAGCCTGACCGAGCAGGTCGCCGCCGCGTCCGCCGATGCGGCGCGCTACGTGCATTTCGGCGCCACCAGCCAGGACGTCGTCGACACCGCCGTGGTGCTGTGTTTGGCGCCGGTGTCCGAGCGTGTGCGTTTCCTTGCTAGGCGCGTCGGTGATGCCGCCGCCGAGCTCGCAAAGCGTCATGCGAAGACGCCGATGGTCGGGCGTACGCTGCTGCAACCGGCCGTGCCAGTCTCCTTCGGCTGGAAGGCCGCCGTTTGGCTGTCCGGCATCTCGCACGCGTACGCGGGTTTTTCTACTGCCGCACGAAGCGTCCTGAAGCTGCAATTTGGCGGCGCGGGCGGAACGCTGTCCTCTTTTGGTACGCATGGCGAGGCGGTCGCCGGCGCGCTTGCCGCCGAACTCGGAATCGCGCGGGCGAACGTCACCTGGCATAGCGCGCGAGACAGCTTTGCGAGGCTGGGCGCGGAAACCGCCATTCTTGCGGGCGCCGCTGGCAAGATCGCTCGCGACGTCTCGCTGCTGATGCAGCCCGAAGTCGGTGAAGTCGCCGAACCATCGGGCGCCGGCCGCGGCGGGTCTTCCGCGATGCCGCACAAGCGCAACCCTGTCAGCTGTGTGATCGCGCTAGAGTGCGCGCTGCGCGCGCCGCACCTTGCGACCACGCTCCTCTCGCAGCTGTCTCCCGAACACGAGCGCGGTCTCGGCCAATGGCAAGGCCAGTGGTTCACGCTGCGCGATCTCCTGTGCAGCACCGGCGGCGCGCTTGCCGCGATGGCCGAAGCGATGGAAGGTCTGACGGTCGACGAGCGCGCGATGCGCGCCAACCTGGATCGCATGCGCGGCCTGGTGTTCTCGGAGAACGTGTCTTTGCACCTTGCGCGCACGCTCGGCAAGCAGGCCGCGCACGCGCTTACCGAGAAATTGTGCGAAACCGCCGTGCGCGAAGGCAAGACGCTGGCGGAAGTGCTGCGCACCGCTCCGGCGGGCAAGTCCCTGGGCGCGAAAGAGCTGGATGCTTTATTCGATCCGGAGAATTGCTATGGATCGGCGCCTGCAATGATAGAGCGGGCGCTCGCCGAATGGTCGCAAACCCTCAAGTCCTGAAGGAGTCCCATGCCTTTTGCCCAGACTGAAGGCGCACGCCTGTACTGGCGCTGCGACGGACCGGACAGCGCGCCTGCGCTGCTGCTCTCCAATTCTATCGGCACCGACCACGCGCTCTGGGACCCGGTGATGCCGGCCCTGCTGCGCGTATTCCGCGTCATCCGTTACGACGCGCGCGGGCACGGCGCTTCGGACGCCCCGTCGGGCGACTACAGCATGGAGCGTCTTGGACGCGACGCACTCGCGGTGGCCGATGCCGCCGGCGCGCAGCGCTTCCACTTTGCCGGCATTTCGCTGGGCGGCATGACCGGCATGTGGCTGGGCGCGAATGCGTCCGACCGGATCGATCGCCTGGCCCTGTGCAATACCTCGGCCTATTTCGGCCCCGAGTCCTGGGCGGCGCGCATCGCCGCGGTGAAGGCGGGCGGCATGGCCGCCATCGTGGACATGGTGATGGCGCGCTTTTTCACGCCTGCCTACGTGAAGCAGGCGGATGCGCGCTTCGCGAGCGTGCGCCGGACATTCCTGTCCATCGACGCGGGCGGCTATATCGGCTGCGGCGCGGCGATCCGGGACATGGATCTGCGCCCGGGGTTACCGAAGATCAAGGCGCCTGCGATGATCGTCGCGGGCGGCCTTGACCTCGCGACACCGCCGGCGCTGGGGCAGGCCATCGCGCAGGCGATCCCGGGCGCGCGCTACGCCGAATTGCCCTGCGCGCACATTCCGACGCATGAAGCGGGGGCCGCACTGGTAGACCGACTGTGCGGATTTTTCCTGCAGGCGCAGGAGGGCAGCGAATCGCTACGCTACGAGCGTGGCCTCGCGCGTCGCAAGGAGGTGCTCGGCGTCGAATACGTCGAAGCGCGCCTGAAGAACCGCCACGAATTCACCGACGATTTTCAGGCCCTGATCACGCGCTATGCCTGGGGCGAGATGTGGACGCGTCCGGTGCTGGACGACCGCACGCGGCGCCTGCTGGTGCTGGCGATGATGGTCGGGCTGAAGAGCTGGGAAGAATTCGAGCTGCACGTGCGCGCGGGCCTGGAGCACGAACTCTCGCCCACCGAACTGAAGGAAGTGCTGATGCTGGCGGCAATCTACTGCGGCGTGCCGGCGGCAAACTCGGCCTTCGCGCACGCGAAGAAGATCCTCGCGCCCTGAGCGGCGCGGCCCTCAGAGCGCCTTGAACAGCGCTTTCAGGTCTTCGCCGATCGGCTGCCCCTTGAGCGGCGTGCCGGGACCGTTTTCGTAGCGCCCCCAGACGCGCGTCTCGGTACCGGACGCCAGCAGCGTCCCGTCCGCGCGCACCACGTCGTGCGCGAGGACGAAGGACTTTCCGCCCCAGCGCGCAATGCGCGAGCGCACTTCGGCCCGGTCTTCCTGCTCGGCCGGATGCTTGAATTCGCAGCCCGCCGCGACCAGCGGCATCGCGAGGTGCTCGGCACGCATGCGCTTCGCGTGATAGCCGACCTGGGCGAACATGTTCCAGGCCGCGGCGTCGAACCAGAGGAAATAGGTCGGGTAGAAGATAATGCCGGCGGGGTCGCATTCCCCCCAGCGCAACTGCACCGGGTGCGCAAACACCTTTGACTTGAACTCGCTTTCCGCTGCGTTTTCCCTCATCGCGCCGGATAATATCAGCATGATGCGTACGCAAGTCGGAATCATCGGCGCCGGACCCGCGGGCTTGCTGCTCGCCCACCTGCTGCACCTGCGCGGCATCGACTCGGTGGTGCTCGAAACGCGCAGCCGCGAGGAAATCGAGGCCACCATCCGCGCCGGCGTGCTGGAGCAGGGCACGGTCGACCTGCTGAACGAATCCGGCGTCGGCGAGCGCATGCGGCGGGAAGGCATGCCGCACCAGGGCGTGATCCTCCGCTTCGGCGGACAGAGCCACCGCATTCACTTGAGCGAACTCACAGGCGGACGCTCAATCACGGTCTACGCGCAGCACGAGGTGATCCGCGATCTTGTAAAAGCGCGCCTGGATCGCGGCGGGCAAATCGTGTTCGGCGTGAAGGACGTCAGTCTTCTCGATCTCGACACGCAGGCGCCCAAAATCCGCTTTCACGACGCGGACGGCGCCACTCGCGAACTCGCCTGCGACTATGTCGCGGGCTGCGACGGCTTCCACGGCGTGTCGCGGCCGTCCATTCCATCGCGGCTGCGCAGGGAGTTCACGCGCGTCTACCCGTTCGGCTGGTTCGGCATTCTGGTCGAGGCGCCGCCCGCCACCGAGGAATTGATCTACGCCTACCACGAACGCGGCTTCGCGCTGGTAAGCACCCGCTCGCCGCAGATCCAGCGGCTCTACCTGCAGTGCAACCCCAATGACCAGACCGGCGCCTGGCCGGATGCGCGCATCTGGGAGGAATTGCATGCTCGCCTGGCCGGCAACGACGGTTTCCGGCTGACTGAAGGGCGCATCTTCCAGAAGGGTGTGATCGCCATGCGCAGCTTCGTGGTCGAGCCCATGCAGCACGGTAGGCTGTTCCTTGCCGGCGACGCGGCGCACATCGTGCCCCCCACCGGTGCCAAGGGCCTGAACCTGGCCGTCGCCGACGTGCGCGTACTGGCGCTAGCGCTGGCGGAGTTCTATGCTTCCGGGAACGGGGCGCTGCTCGCGAATTATTCCGAGACTGCGCTGCGTCGCGTCTGGCGGGCCGAGCATTTTTCCTGGTGGATGACCTCGATGCTGCATCACTTTCACGACGAAACACCGTTCCACCACCGGCTGCAGCTGTCGCAGCTGCGCTACGTGACCGAGTCGCGCGCGGCCGCCGCGATGCTCGCGGAGAATTACGTCGGCCTGCCGTTCGCGGACGACTGAATATGGCGGCAGCTGGCAACTGGGCGTTCCCCAACGCGCTGCAGCCGAGTCCCCAGGACAGCGGCTTCGATCTGGACGCGGCGCTGGACGCGGTCGTGCTGCTGCGCGCCGAGATTCCTGAGGATGCGTTTACCGCCGGCATTCTCGGCACCGAACGCGCCGGCAACGGCGTGGTCATCGGTGAAGACGGCCTGGTACTGACCATCGGTTACCTGATCACCGAGGCCGAATCGATCTGGCTCACCACCAACCGCGGCACGGTCGTGCAGGGTCACGCGCTCGCCTACGACCAGGCCTCCGGCTTCGGCCTGGTGATGCCGCTCGGTCGACTGAACGTGCGCCCGCTCGCGCGCGGCAGCGCCCGCGCAGCGGCGCCCGGCAGCCCGGTCATCGTCGTCGGCCAGGGCGGGCGCGAGCACGCGCTGAAGGCGAATATCGTCGCCAAGCGCGAATTCGCCGGCTACTGGGAGTACGTCCTGGATGAAGCGCTGTTCACCGCGCCTGCGCATCCCCAATGGGGGGGCGCGGCCCTGCTGGGTGAAGACGGCCGCCTGCTCGGCATCGGCTCTCTGCTGGTGCAGGAAGCAGTCGACGGCAAGGCGGTCGACGGCAACATGTTCGTGCCGATCGATCTGCTGGCGCCCATCCTCGAGGCAATGCTCGCCACCGGCCGTCCTGCCCGCCCGCCCCGCGCCTGGCTCGGTGTCTATGCCACCGAAATGGATGGCCATGTAGTGATTGGCGGCCTCGCGCCCGGCGGTCCGGCCGAGCGCGCTGGCGCGCAGCTCGGCGATCTGGTGCTCGAGGCCGGCGGCGAAAAGGTCACCAGCCTCGCCGCCCTGTTCCGCCGCGTCTGGAGCCTCGGCCCGGCGGGCACCGACATCCCGTTGACGCTCTCGCGCCGCGGCGCCTCGTCGGCCATCCGCATCCACTCCGCGGACCGCAACGACTTCCTGAAAAAGCCGCGCCTGCATTGAGGGTCGCCCTGAGGTAAAATGCAGTCTGCGCCGATTTGAAGTTCAGCTTGCGGGCGCCTACCGGGGAACGCCGGGAAAACAAATGCCGCTAAAGAGACGAAGGCGAACGCCCGTTTCTGCGAAAGCTGAACGGGCGTTTTGTATTTAGGGGTCAGATGTCCGATCGCACTTCCCTGCTGCAGTCGCTGCTCGAAGAGAGGATCCTGGTCCTCGACGGCGCCATGGGCACCATGATCCAGCGCGAGCGCCTGAGCGAAGAGCAGTTCCGCGGCGAACGCTTCCGCGGCTGGGGCAGCGACCTGCGCGGCAACAACGACCTGCTCACGCTGACCCAGCCGGCACTGATCCGCCGCCTGCATATGGATTACCTCGCGGCGGGCGTCGACATCATCGAGACCAACACCTTCAACTCGACTTCGGTGTCGCTGGGCGACTACGGCATGGAGGCGCTCGCTTACGAGCTGAACCTGGCCGCGGCGAAGCTCGCTCGCGACGCGACCGACGAATATCAGAAGCGCGACCGGTCGCGGCCGCGCTTCGTAGCCGGCGCGATCGGACCGACGACCAAGACCGCGTCGATCTCGCCGGACGTCAACGATCCCGGCTTCCGCAACGTGAGCTTCGACGCGCTGGTCACCGCCTACGGCGATGCGCTGCGCGGGCTGATCGACGGTGGCGTCGATCTGGTGCTGGTGGAGACCATCTTCGACACACTGAACGCCAAGGCGGCGCTGTTCGCGATCGAGGCCGAGTTCGAGCGGCGCGGCGCTCGCCTGCCATTGATCGTTTCGGGCACCATTACCGACGCCTCCGGCCGCACGTTGTCGGGCCAGACCACGGAGGCGTTCTACAACTCGGTACGCCACGCAAACCCGGTCGCGGTGGGGCTCAACTGCGCGCTCGGGGCGAAGGAGCTGCGGCAGTACGTGGAAGAACTCTCCAGCGTTGCCGAGATTCCGGTTTCCTGTTACCCCAACGCCGGACTGCCCAATGCCTTTGGCGAATACGACGACACGCCGGAAAACATGGCGCGGGAACTGGGCGGCTGGGCGCGCGCCGGCCACCTGAACCTGGTCGGTGGCTGCTGCGGCACGGCGCCGGAGCATATCCATGCCATCGCCGAAGCCGTGCGCGGCGTCAAGCCGCGCCGGGCGCCGAAGCGCGCGCCGATGCTGCGCCTGTCGGGCCTGGAACCGCTGAACGTCGGCGACGGTTCCCTGTTCCTGAACGTCGGCGAACGTACGAACGTCACCGGCTCCAAGGCGTTCGCGCGGTTGATCCTCGCGGGCAACTACGCCGAAGCACTGTCGGTAGCGCGCCAGCAAGTCGAAAACGGCGCCCAGGTCATTGACGTCAACATGGACGAAGGCATGCTCGATTCGGAGAAGGCGATGGTGACCTTCCTGAACCTGGCAGCCTCGGAGCCTGACATTTCACGCGTGCCGGTGATGATCGATTCGTCGAAGTGGAGCGTCATCGAGGCCGGGCTCAAGTGCCTGCAGGGCAAGGGCATCGTCAATTCCATCAGCATGAAGGAGGGCGAGGAGGAATTCCTGCGCCAGGCTAGCCTGGTGAAGAAGTACGGCGCCGCGGTGGTGGTGATGGCCTTCGACGAGCAGGGCCAGGCCGACACGCTGGAAAGGCGCATCGCCATCTGCCAACGCGCCTATGAGTTGCTCACGCAGAAGGCCGGCCTTGCGCCCGCGGACATCATCTTTGATCCCAACATCTTTGCGGTCGCGACGGGGCTGGAGGAACACGCCCGTTACGGCCTGGATTACCTGGAAGCCGTTCGCTGGATCCGCGCCAATCTTCCCGACGCCAAGATCTCCGGCGGCGTTTCAAACCTATCGTTTTCCTTCCGCGGCAACGACGCGGTGCGCGAGGCCATGCACACCGCCTTTCTCTATCACGCGGTCAAGGCGGGCATGACGATGGGGATCGTAAACGCCGGGCAGCTGGGCGTTTACGAGAAAATCGAGCCTGAACTGCGCGAGCGCGTCGAGGACGTGATCCTGGCCAGGCGTGCGGACGCGACCGAGCGGCTGATCGAGTACGCCGCGGGCGTGAAGGGCGGCCTGCGCGCCGCAAAGGAAGACGATGCCTGGCGCCGCGGCACGCCGGAAGAACGCTTGTCGCATGCGCTGGTGAACGGGATCGCCACCCATGTGGTCGCCGATACGGAAGAAGCGCGCCTGAAGTACGCGCGCCCGATCGAGGTCATCGAAGGCCCGCTGATGGACGGCATGAACGTCGTCGGCGACCTGTTCGGCGCCGGCAAGATGTTCCTGCCGCAAGTGGTCAAGTCCGCGCGCGTGATGAAGCAGGCGGTCGCGCACCTGATTCCCTTCATCGAAGCGGAGAAGCTGCGCACCGGGCAAGCCGGCAAAGCCAAGGGCAAACTGGTGATCGCCACAGTCAAGGGCGACGTTCACGACATCGGCAAGAACATCGTCGCCGTCGTGCTCCAGTGCAACAACTACGATGTGGTCAACCTTGGCGTGATGGTGCCGGCCAGGACGATCCTGGAAACCGCCAAGCGCGAAAACGCGGATGCGATCGGCCTGTCGGGCCTGATCACGCCCTCGTTGGAAGAAATGGCCTACGTGGCGCGCGAAATGCAGCGCGAAGGTTTCAGCGTGCCTCTGCTGATCGGCGGTGCCACCACCTCTCGCGCCCACACGGCTGTGAAGATCGCCCCGAACTATCCCGGACCGGTGGTCTACGTGCCGGACGCTTCGCGTTCAGTGGGCGTGATGCAGAACGTCCTGTCGCCGGATCAGCGCGATTCCTACATTGCTGAAGTGCGCGCGGACTACGAGAAGATCCGCATCCAGCATCGCGACAAGAAGGGCCCGGGCCCGCTGCTCGCCATGCCCGAAGCGCGGCGATTGGGCCTCCTGACCGACTGGGCGACCTACCAGCCGCCAGTGCCGCGCTCCCCTGGCCTCACTGCGCTGCGCGACTACCCATTGGACAAGCTGGTTCCCTACATCGACTGGACGCCGTTTTTCCAGGCCTGGGAGCTTTCGGGCCCCTACCCGAAGATCCTGGACGACGAAGTGGTCGGCGAGGCCGCGCGCAAACTGCATGCCGAGGCGCTCGAAATGCTGGATCGAATCGTGCGGGAGAAGTGGGTCTCCGCAAACGGCGTTTTCGGCCTGTATCCGGCAGCGCGGGTGGCGGGCGACGACATCGAGATCTACCGGGACGAAAGCCGCAACACAGTGGCAATGACCTGGCACAACTTGCGCCAGCAAAACCGGAAACCGACCGGCCGCGCCAACCAGTGCCTGGCCGATTTCATTGCGCCGAAGGAAGCAAAAGTGCCGGATTGGATCGGGGCCTTCGCGGTGGCGGTAGGCGGCCTGGAGGCCAAACTGGCGCACTTCGAAGCGCAGCACGACGACTACAACGCCATCATGCTCAAGGTGCTCGCCGACCGGCTCGCAGAGGCCTTCGCCGAGCACCTGCATGAACGCGTACGCCGCGAATTCTGGGGGTATGCCCCTGAAGAGAAGCTGTCTGGCTCCCAGTTGATTGCGGAAAGCTACCGCGGCATCCGCCCGGCGCCCGGCTACCCCGCCTGCCCGGACCATACCGAGAAGCGCGCTCTGTTCGACCTGCTGGAGGCCGGGAAGAATGCCGGCATATCGCTCACCGAATCATTCGCGATGCTGCCGGCCTCGGCTGTCTCCGGCTTCTACCTGTCGCATCCACAGTCCAGCTATTTCGCGGTCGGCAAGCTCGGCCGCGACCAGGTCGAAGATTACGCACGGCGCAAGGCCATGAGCATCGAGGAGACCGAGAAGTGGCTGGCACCGTACCTCGCCTATGAACCGGCCGATATAATGGCCGGCACCTCAACTTAGGAAAAAAAATGGGCAAAGGCGACAAACGCACCAAGCGCGGCAAGATCTACAAGGGCAGCTACGGGAAATCGCGGCCGCACCGCGTAAAGAAAAAGAAGAAAAAGTAGACTAAGTCTCTTCGCGCCTGCCGACCGGCAGGCCGAGTGCCTTCAGTTTTCGATACAGGTGGGTGCGCTCCAGTCCCGAGCGCTCCGCGACCTTAGACATGCTGCCGTTCTCGCGCGCGAGCAAGTTCTCGAAATACAGCCGTTCAAAGGCCTCGCGCGCCTCGCGGTAAGGCCGGTCCAGCGCAAATTCCGGCGGCGGGGAGGCCCCGGCGTGCGCCGCCAGCACCCGTTCCACGTCCTCCAGCGCGATATCTTCCTCCAGCGCACCGAGCGCAAGATTCTTAACCATGCTTTCCAGCTCGGCCAGGTTTCCCGGCCAGGCGTGATGCCGCAGCGCATTCAATGCGGCCACCGACAAGCGGCGCGGCGGGCAGGCGCGCGCTTCCACGAGTTGCGCCAGCATCATCGCTGCCAGGTCGGGAACGTCTTCCGCGAAATCTCGCAGTGCAGGCAGCTTCAGCACCAGTTCGGACAGGCGCGCCAGGGTGCCGGCATCGTATTCGTGCTTTTCGGCGAGCACGCGTGCGTCCAGCGTGGAGAACGACACCACGCGCGCCTTGTGCTTGTCGGCACGCGCCAGCAGGAATTCGAGGTTCTTCTGTTCTTCGCGACTGAGGCCGACCAGGTCGCCGACGTACAGTACGCCGCCGCCGGCGCGGGCGAGGGTTTCGGAAGAAGGTTCGGCCAGCAGCTCGGGGCCTTCGACGAACGGCGCGCCTGCCGCCACCAGCAGCCGTGCGAACAGCTCCGCGCGCATGCCGCGTTCGCCGCGCAACATCAA
>Ga0315912_10006233_pt1 | contig 10728 bp, 9 predicted proteins | sample VfabasoilMG_FD_204469 | JGI IMG/M metagenome (GOLD analysis project Ga0315912, IMG submission 204469) | Garden soil microbial communities collected in Santa Monica, California, United States - V. faba soil | ecosystem: Environmental > Terrestrial > Soil > Garden | place: USA: California... | reverse complement strand
AGCACAAAACCGCGGCGGCCTTGTTTATCGTAAGCCTCGCCGACGAGCCGGCCGGGAATCTGGCGCGCGTATTTCTCGCGTGTCGCAAAGAGCCCGACATAAGGACCACCAAACGAAAGCGGCACGCCGAACGACTGTCCTTCCGCAACGACGATGTCCGCGCCGCACGCGCCGGGTGATTTCAACGCACCCAGCGACATCGCTTCAGTGATTGCCACGACGAGTAACGCGCCCTTCGCGTGAGCGGCGTCCGCGAGTTTTGCCAGATCCTCGACACAGCCGAAGAAGTTTGGCGATTGCACCACGAGCGCTGCAGTTTGATCGTCGACGGCATCAGCCAACGCCGCACCAGACTGTCCCGTTTGTGAATCAAACGAGACCAGTTCGAGATGGATGCCTGCGTGTTGCACGTAAGTCTTTATGACTTCGACGTATTGCGGATGAACGGAAGTCGAAGCAATCGCCTTCGATCGTTTCGTCACGCGTTCCGCCATCAGAACAGCTTCGGCGAGCGCCGTCGAACCGTCGTACATCGAGGCGTTTGCCACTTCCATTCCCGTCAACTGGCAAACCAGAGTTTGAAACTCGAAGATGGTCTGCAGCGTGCCTTGAGAAATTTCCGGCTGGTAAGGCGTGTAGGCAGTGAAAAACTCCGAGCGCGAGAGAATGTGATCGACGATCGTCGGGATGTAATGCGAATACGCGCCGCCGCCGAGGAAACTCGGCCTGCCGGCCCCGGCGTTGCGTTTGCCCATTTGTTCAAAACGATTGAGTAACTCGATCTCCGAGAGGGCCGCGGGCGTGTTGAGGGGCCGCTTCAGGAGCAAGTCTTGAGGAATTGAATCGAACAGTTCTTCAGCCGATTTGAGCCCGATGGCCTCAAGCATCTCTATGCGCTCTTCCGGCGAGTTGGGAATGTAGCGCAAGATTATTCGCTCTCAGCTTTCGTAAAATCTTCGTACTCCGCGGCAGTCAGGAGGCTGTCAACCTCGCCCGGATTCGCCATGCGGAGCCGGATCATCCAGCCTTCACCGTACGGATCCGAATTCACTTTGTCCGGTTCGTCGGCGAGCGATTCATTGATACTCGCGATCACGCCGGCGAGCGGCGAAAAAACTTCGGAAACGGCTTTGACTGATTCGACTGAACCGAACGGTTCACTAGCCGCAAACTCGTCGCCCGCTTTGGGCAACTCGACGTACACTACGTCGCCCAGCGAGTTTTGGGCGTAATCGGTGATGCCGATGATGGCTTGATCACCGTCTACGCGAACCCACTCGTGGTCCTTGCTGTAGTGCAGGTCTTCTGGAACGTTTGCCATGGTTCCTCCAACGAAAAGTGAGATTATTTCATTTGGCGCGTTTGTAGAACGGCGCCTTAACAATTTGTGCGCCGACCAGTTTGCCGCGCACGTCAATCTTAATGTCCTGGCCCACCGACGCGTACTCGATCGGCACGTAAGCAAAACCGATGTTCTTCTTTAGAAACGGAGCGGGACTGCCCGAGGTCACTTTTCCGACTTTCTGATCATTAACGAGCACGTCCTGATCGTCGCGGGCGATGCCGCGTTCGATTACCTCGAAACCGGCGAGCCGCCGCTTGATTCCTTCAGCCTTCTGCTGGGCCAACGCTTCACGGCCGATAAAGTCGCCTTTGTCGAGTTTGGTGATCCAGCCGAGATTTGCTTCGAGCAGCGTGGTGTTCTCATCGATCTCGTGGCCGTAGAGCGCCATGCCTGCTTCGAGTCGCAACGTGTTGCGCGCGGCGAGACCGCAGGGCAGAACGCCGGTTGGCGTGCCGGTTTTTCCGGCGTCGAGAATCTTGTTCCAGAGTTGCTCGGCGCGATCGGCGGGAGCGTAGACCTCGAAACCGTCTTCGCCTGTGTAACCGGTGCGTGAGACGATGCCACTCACTCCATCCACCGTTCCGGGACGGAAGTGGTAATACTTGATTTCCGAAAGCGGAACGTCAGTCAGTGGTTGCAGGATCGACTGAGCATCAGGTCCCTGCAATGCCAGTTGGCAATACTCAGCGCTCGCGTTTCGCAGTTCAACTGATTCGCCGTTGTGGTGCGACTTGATCCATTCCCAGTCTTTCTCAGTTGTGCCGGCGTTGACGACGAGTAACAGGTGATCCGCGGAATGACGATAGACGAGCAAGTCGTCGATCACTGTTCCCGCGGGTGTTGTTAAAGCTGAGTAATGAGCCTGGCCGTCGACGAGTTTCGTTACGTCGTTTGACGTCAGACGATTGACGAAGGCGATCGCGTCGCTGCCGCGGACATCGATCTCGCCCATGTGCGAGACATCGAAAAGGCCGGCGTGCGTGCGAGTGCGCAGATGTTCTTCGATCGTGCCGGCGGGATATTGCACGGGCATATCCCAGCCGCCGAAGTCGACCATGCGTCCACCGAGTTGCCGGTGGGCACTGTTGAGTGGGGTTTGTTTCAATTGCGGCGCCGTAGCAGTCAAGTTACTCACCCGCGCGGCTCAATTCGCCTGCCACACGTTGTTTGAATAAGAGAATAAAGGTGAAGCCGCAAACTAGCATGCGACGTGCGGTGCGTCAAGCGAGGCTTTAGCAGGAACACGGATACACAGATTGAATCAATCCGTGCGAGGTTGGAGTGGGAATCAGTTCCGGCCGTCGACGTCGACCTTCTCGACAGCGCCGCCGCGACACCAGAAGACCACGCGCATCGTGTCCGGACGGCGATCGAGTGAGGCCTTAACAAAGGCGGCGTCCTTACGCAGCGCGGACTCAAACTCGGCCAGCATGCGCTTATCGCGCGGTGGTTGGACCACGTCGGCTAACGACGCAGCGCCGTTGCTGAAGACGTTTGCCACGACGAGCATGTCGTCGTCAGGGTCGTAGTAGTTGTCAGTCGGGTGAGCGTAGGCGCGCGTGAGAGCGGCCAGCGAACCGTCGGGGTTCAAGGTCGGCGATTGCGCGCCGAAGGGAGCGCGTTCGCGTGCGAATGATTCAGGAGTGACCGGCTTGTTCAGATCATAGCCTTCGTAGACAAAGCCACCTGTCGCTCCGACAAAAATTACCCCCTGTTGCTGAAGCGCGGCTTCGCGCAGCGCTACGAAATGAGGCCGTAGCGCTGCGAACATCAGGACGAACATGATCACTGACGCAAACGAACCAACGGTGTACGGCATCAATCGCGGCTCAATGAAACGAACGACGCGAGAAGCGAGCGACGGCTTTGGCGCCTGCCGGCGAGCGGCGGCTTCGATATATAGTGCGTTGGAAATAGAGGCTGTTAGATTAGGCGGAGGTGTAGGTCGAGTCATCAGACTCAGGCTGCGAGTGAGAGCGCGCAACCCTGCTACTTCCGCTCGACACACGGGACAGCGATCCAAGTGCTCATCGATCGCAACCCGCATCGGCAGAGACACACAATCGTCAACGTACAACGAAAGCGATTGTCTTGTTTCTTCGCACGACATAAGACGATTACCAAATTGCCAATTTCCGATTGCCAATTGCCAATTTCTTATTCGCTGATGACGATTGCCCTACTGCAACTTCGTTTGAAAATCGGCAATCGGCAATTACCAATCGACAATGTCTCGGATGGCTGACCGACCCCGGCTGCTCCCCTTTTTCAAAAGAAGCAACTCCGACAAGTTCTGGGCAACCCCTACAGGCTTGAGTGAGCGATGCTTTCAACGGGTGTTGCTGGCCACGTTTTCAATACGCCCTCATCATGCCACTTCGGAAGCCTTTGAGCCCGCCGTTTTCTCACTTCGACCCATTTGGCACCGAGTTTTGTGAGCCGGGGCGGGTCAGCCATCCTCAGAGTTATTAAATTACAAAGATCCTTCCAGCTTGCGCCGGAGTTCTTGGCGTCCACGCGCCAGTCGAGACTTAACCGTTCCAACGCTGATGTCGAGTGCGACCGCGATCTCCTCGTACGCAAAACCTTCTATATCGCGTAACACGACCGCCTCTCGATAAACGCGCCGCAACCCGCTCAACGCCTTTTTCAACATGCGCTCGCGTTCGTGGGCGAGTGCGTCATGCTCCGGATCGCTGTTTCTGTCCGAACTCAGGCGATTGATTATCGCGTTGCCGGTAGCTTCGTTGGCATCGATCGAGATGGTCGAGTCACGATGTCGCCGTCGCCACCAGCGCCAGCGATTACGCGCCTGGTTGATCGCGATCCGGTAAATCCAGGTCCGCAAGTCCGAGTCGCCGCGAAATTGCCCGATGCTCTGAAAGGCCCGCAGAAATGTTTCCTGAGTCAAATCCCGGGCCTCTTCCGAGTTTTCCGTCAGGCGATAGAGCAAACCGTAAATCTCGCCTGAACGTTCCTTCACCAGGGTTTCAAACGCGGCCGGGTCGCTGCGCTTCAATCTTTCAATGAACTGGTCCTCGACGGCAGGCCGAACGTCAACTACGGCCGCCGGTGCAACCTGCTCCAATTCGATTTGCCCGCGGAGGGCAATTGGCTCTCCGTAGCTCACTGATCACCCCCTGGGTTGGGAATCAGAGCAGTTAAAAATTGTTGCCCTTTCCCGGACAGGCTGCAACTTAGACACCAGGTCGCCGGTTTTTGTTCCCAAAGAAATTTCACCGGTTTTTAGATGCGTTTTCGGATAAAGAGAGATAGTACGGTTGCCTTGACAACTTTTGATACGCGCCTTTAGAGTGACATTTTTCGCTATCATACACCCAACAGAACGCGGCCGACTATGTAGGCTTGCATGAGGAAAATACGTGGCAAAGTATAACAAAAAGCAGCGCCAGAAACTGCAGCACGACCGTTTTCGCGACACGACCATGGGCCTATTTGACCGGCTCGGCAACCTGCTCGAAGGTCGCGGACGGCAGATTCTTTACGGCCTTGGCGGCCTGGTAGTCGCAGCAATTCTCATACTTTTCTTCGTGAAGTGGAGCAATCGCAAAGCTGACGAAGCGCGCCAGGCGCTCGGCCGCGCGATTACGATTTCGACCGCAAACGTCGGCGCGTCCAATTTCGGCGGCGCCGGTGAGACTTTCAACACCGAGTTGGACCGTTCGCAGCGAGCCATCGAAGAATTTGAAAAGGTCGCGGCGAAGTACGGCGATCCTTATCGAGCCCAGGCGCGTTACTTCATCGCCTCAAATCGCCTGACAACCGATCGCGCGAAAGGCGTAACGGAACTGACGGAACTCTCAAACAGCAGCGTTCCTGAAGTCGCGGCACTGTCAAAGTTCGCTCTCGCGCAGGTTAAGGAAAGTGACAACAAACTCGACGAGGCAGCGCAGCTCTACAGCGACCTGGCTCGTGCGAACAGTCCCACGGTTACTCCGGAGAGTGCCAACCTTCGCCTCGCCAAGGTCTACGAGAAACAGGGCAAGAAGAAAGAGGCTACCGATCTTCTTTTCAACATTGTCGATGCTTCGCGCAAGGCCAAGGGCGAAGACAATCAACCGGCGCCGGTATCGGCAGCCGCTCGTGAAGCTGCGACTGAGTTGAAGAAACTCGATCCGGATCGTTATGCCCAGCTCCCACCCGAGGCGACCCCTTCGTTATTAGGTTAAATAGCATTTCGGAATGGACAATCTAACGCATTCGCTCGTCGGACTGACTGCGGCCAAGGCGGGTTTGGAAAGATTGTCCCCCGGAGCTACCGCGCTCAGCATCATTGCCGCGAATGCTCCTGATGCTGACGTTGCGATCCTGCTGACTGGCGATCGCTGGGCATATCTCCAGCATCATCGCGGCATCACTCATTCAATCGTCGGCGTTATCGCCCTGGCACTGCTGGTGCCGCTGATTTTTCACGGCGTGGATCGATTGTGGGCCAGGCTTCAAAGTCGTCCTCCTACTACGAAGCTACGCGGATTGATGATCGTGTCGGTGCTTGTAACGGCCACGCATCCGATTCTTGATTGGACCAACAACTACGGCGTGCGTTTCTTTCTGCCGTGGAGCCCGAAGTGGTACTACGGCGACCTCGTCTTCATCATCGATCCTTACATCTGGTTGATCCTCGGCGGCGCTTCGTGTTTGTTGGTGGCCAATACGCCGGCAAAGAAGATCGTCTGCCTCGTGTTGGCGGCACTGATAACGACGATTGTCCTCGTGGGACCGCGCCGAGTCGGGTTTCCTCCGCCGTTCTTTTTCACGACCTTCTGGATCACCGGTCTGGTTGTTCTGATCGTGCTTTTCGTGATTGGCGCCGGACGAAGATTCGGAAACAAGATCGCGATCGTTGCACTCCTGCTCGTTCCGCTTTACTGGACCTTCCTGAGTTACGCGCATTCCCGAGCGGTGAGGGCTGCAAACGCCATGGCCGCCGATATCATTGCGCCTGATGGTGAGACTATCTCGCGCCTGGCTGCCATGCCGACGCTTGCGAGTCCACTGCATTGGGACTGTGTCTTTGAGACCGATCGCGCGACTTATCGTTTTAGCCTTCGTCTGATGAGCGACGGCTTTCCATCGAGCAGGGTAGTTCGTTATGAGAAGCCTTCCGGAAAGCTGGCCGAGGCTTTGGAAGAGGTTTCCCGCGAGCGATCGGCGCAAATCTTTCTGGGCTTCGCACGATTTCCTGTAGCGAAACTCGTTGACCCTGCCTGCTTGAACCAAACTCTCGTTCAATTGGCGGACTTACGTTACACTGAGCCGGGCAGCCGGCGAGGAAGTTTCTCGCTCGAACTGCCGGTCGCGTGTCCGGCGAGAGCAGAGGGAGGCAGATGAACGAAACGGAAGAGTTTGCCAAGGATTTCGATAGTCTCCCTGTACTTGCTGAGGTAAACGATCAGCGCGAACGCGCTCTCAAGCGGCAGAAAATAGCCAGTGTGCGCGTATCGCCAGGTCCGTATTTTACGCTCGCCGCTATTTTCACTTTCTGCGCCGCGCTCCTGTTACGCATTCATTACGATGGTTGGGCGTTGGTGCTCGTCGCTGCCGCCTGGACGATCCTGCCAATCCTCGCTTTCATGGATCGCATAGTCTTCGATGGACTCGCCTTGCGGCGTCAGGGACTCGTTTCGTCATTGCTTAATCTGCTCACCGGTTATCGAAAACAACTGGCAATCGATGATTTCGAAACGGTCGAGACGCACGCCGTCAGAACTTTGCGTCGCGGCGGACGCGTACGTTATCGCTATCGCACGCAGATCAACGGTAAGGGAAAAGAGTTTGTCATCGTCTCCGCCGGCCGTGATTACCGCCGGCTCGTGCGCGAGTTGTTTCCGCTCATTCACGAAAACAAGCTCGACAATCGCAGCCGCGATCTACGTGACTATCTTCACGATCCGAGCTTCCTGAACAAGAAAGCCGAACTCTCGCACCTTGCCTCGTCGGCAGTACTCGACGTCGCTGAGTCGAACTTCAAACTCGGTGCTAAACCTAACGAGCGTCGCGAAACTGAACAGCCGGCGGCAACTCCCGAGGATCTCGAACGGGCACGACTGCTGCGCCGCCTCGGCAATGAACTGCGTGTTTCGGGACGTTTGCGTGAAGCTGGTGAAGCGTTTCGTCGCGCCTTGAATGTTAAGCCGCACGGCGCGTGGTTGATTTACGACTTCGCGCGCCTGCTTCGTTCGCAAGCGAGCGCGCAAGCTGATGCGCGTTTGTTGTCGCGTGCGAGAGCTGCTTTGCGGCTGGCGAGTATTCACGCGCGCAACGACGTCGTGCTGTTGCCGCTGATCGGCGAGAGTTTTCTCGAATGTGGCGACGCGCGTCAGGCGCGACAGGCGTTACAAAAAGTAGTCGAGATCGATAGCGGGAATTTCAAGGCGCGCGTGGGGCTTGCGGATATCGCGCTGCGGGAAGGGAAGTTGGCCCACGTCATTCATCATTACCAGGAAGCCGCACGCGAGAGCGCCGAGAAAGCGTTGGCACGTTACGCTCGCAGCGAGAGCGAGTATTACATGCACCTCAATAACGATGACGACTATCTGGCAACGGAACTGCGCCGGATTAGTTGGCTACAGAGTGTGACCAGAATTCGAAGAATGGCGCTTCGCGTTACGAATACGAGCGTCTTACTGGCGTTGATCGCCAGCCTCATCGATCCGCTTGCGGGAAGCTTTGCCTGGTCCGTCGCAACGTCAGCACTGTTTATCTGGCTGATCTCACTGCTCGGGACCAGGATGCTCTTCAGCCGGTCCAAATACTCGACCTGACCTTACTTCTTCTTTTTATACGTGGCTTTCTTTGCGGGCGCCGCCGCTTCCGGTTTCGGAGTGACGGTGCGTGCCTGTTGTTCCGAAGCTGAGGCAACGGCAAACGCCTGTACCGGCTCGGGGTTGAGTAACCCATCCCAGCGGTAACGAGGCTTCTGCGCGGGTTCACGCAAACGCTTGAACACGAGATCGATCACGGCGTTGGTGATCCAGTTGTGATAGAACTCGCCGACCGATGCGAGTTCGGCATCCGGCGCGGGATTCATGAAATCGATCGCGTACGGCACGCCGTCTTTGATCGCAAATTCGACCGTGTTGATGTCGTAGCCGAGTGCCGTGCAAAGCGTGCGGACGTCTTTTTTCACGCGCTCGGCAAGTTCCGGCGCGAGATAGTCCGGATTGTGGACGTACTGCTCGCCTGACAGGTACGGCTTGCGAGGATCGTAAGCCATGATCATGACCTCTTCCTGGCCCACGCAGTAGCAGCGCACAAACTGATCGAAATCAATGCCTTCCTGGAGCGTCATGCAGAGCGTTCCGGTCTTGTCGTACTCGGTCCAAAGCTCTTCGAGTGAATTGATCTTGGAGACGTTTTTCCAGCCGCCACCGTCGAACGGTTTCAAGAACGCCGGCAGACCGACATAGTCGATGATGCCTTGCCAGTCCATAGGGAACTCGAGGTTGCGCAAACTCTCGCTGACGATGCCCTCGATGTAGTCCTTTTGCGGCAACAGGACGGTTTTGGGGATGGCGACGCCGAGTTTCTTGCCGAGAGAGTAGTTGAAGAACTTGTCGTCGGCCGACCACCAGAATGGGTTGTTGATGATGATGGTTCCTTCGAGCGCCATCCGTTTGAGAGTGGCGCGATAAAACGGAACCTCATGCGAGATACGATCGATAACGAGATCGTACTTTGGCGGCGCATCGTAACGAATGCCGTCTAGCTTGATGTATTCAGCGACGACGTCTCCGCCGCCTTTTTCGTTGATTCCTTTGATTATGGCTTCCGGGAAGGTCTTTTCCCGGCCCACGAGTACTCCGACCCGCTTCATAATAAGTAGTGGATTCCTTTCTGTGAAAAACCAAGCAACATACGCGGGCGGATTATTCTTGTCAAATTGCGGCCAACCCGCGGAGTCAAGACTGCCTCTATGTGATTTGCAGACTTTTCTATGGAATATAGGGTCTGTGTTACAATCCGCCTTCTCCCTAGTGTTTGTCTGAATCCAAGGAGACCCCTGAGTTTGCGTCGCCCAATTTTCGCCCTGATAGTTCTCTCTGCGCTTATCGTCCCCGTCTCCTCGCCGGCGGTAGCAACCGCACAGGACAATAAACCGGCTCAGGAAACAAAACCCCAGGAAACCAAGCCCGCTCCGGAAAAGGCTTCGGAGGCGAAGCCGAAAGAAAACAAGCAGGCTGGAGACGTTAAGTTCACTGCCGAACAGATCGTCGAATCGACGATCCTGATTTATGGCACGCGTCCCGCTCTCGAGCACATCCGTCGTTTCGGTGTCGAGCGGGGCAAAATTACCCGCTACAACGCCGAAGGTAACGCCGAGGAAGCCAATTACGAACGTCGCTTCATTCGCGGCGAGAACCTCGACAAAGACAAGATCCGTCTCGATCAGAAACTGCCCACGATGGAGTATTCGCTGATTTTTGGCGACGGGAAGTTGTGGGGATTGATTAACGGCGCAGCCTTCACTCCGCGCCAGGACGCCACCGCCAATTTCATTTCACAGCACCATCACAGTATCGACTCGCTGCTTCGCTACAAAGAGTGCGGCTCCACGCTGACACTGGTCGGCAAGGACCAGCAGAAAGGTCTCGACCTTTATGTCGTAGATCTCACCGACAAGGAAAAACGCAAGACGCGCTATTACATCAGCGCCAAGTCGCTGCGCATTCTCTGGTTGGAATACGAGGAAGGGTCTGTGAAGTACACCAAGAAGTTCCTGGACTATCGCCCGGTGCAGCAAACTCTCGCGCCTTATCGCACAGTACTTTTCGAGGACGGCCGCCAGAGCCAGGAGATTCGCGTTCTCACCATCACTTACGGAATTAAAGTCAGCGACTCGATCTTCAAGAGCCCGGAAGCGTGAGAACTCTCCAAGTCCTACCACGATCTAGTTATTCCAAAAACACCTGATCCTGTGATGTTTTTTCTCCTTCGTCCCGGCATCATCTGCCGCTGATCATACTTATATTCGTAGGAGGAAAAGTCTCTATGACGCAATCACCCACTGTTAAGGTGAGTGAAGGAAGTTTTCAAGGTGTTGGCGGTCTTAATATTTTTACGCGCTCCTGGCGAGCGGAAGGGGAACCGCGCGGAATCGTCGTCATCGTCCACGGGTTAAACTCCCACAGTGGGCAATATCTGTGGGTTGGCGATCAGTTGGCGGCTGCGGGGTTAGCCGTTTACGCGTTGGACCATCGCGGGCGCGGCCGATCCGACGGTGAACGTTTTTACGTCGAGAAGATCGAGGATTACGTGGACGATGTGGCGACGCTCGTACGCAACGCGAAGTCGGAGAATCCGGGAATTCCGGTTTTCGTTCTTGGTCACAGCGCCGGCGGTGTTATCTCCTGCATTTACAC
>Ga0315912_10006232_pt1 | contig 10730 bp, 8 predicted proteins | sample VfabasoilMG_FD_204469 | JGI IMG/M metagenome (GOLD analysis project Ga0315912, IMG submission 204469) | Garden soil microbial communities collected in Santa Monica, California, United States - V. faba soil | ecosystem: Environmental > Terrestrial > Soil > Garden | place: USA: California... | reverse complement strand
TGATCTATCTACCGGGCGATCCAGGTCGCTCGTTGTTCCTGGTCCACGGTGGCCGCATCAAGGTCAGCAAGGTCACGCGCGACGGCAAATCGCTGACGCTCGCGTATCACGGTCCCGCCGAGCTGTTCGGCGACAGCTGCTTGCTCGATGGTGGTCCGCGCACCGAGATGGCCGAAGCAGTCGAGAACGCGCTGCTCTCCGAGATCGATCGCCAGCATTACGAAGAGCTGATGCACAACCATCCGTCGCTCGGGCTCGCGATGACGCGGCTCATGATCGTTCGCCGCCGCGAGCTCGAGAACAAGGTCGAAGCGCTCGTGTTCCGCGACGTGTCGAGCAAGCTCGCGGAGCTGCTCGTCAAGCTCGCCGGCGAGTACGGAGTCGACGATGCGCGCGGCACACTGGTCGCGTTGAAGATCACGCACCAGGAGCTCGCGAACCTGATCGGATCGACGCGTGAGACCGTGTCGCTGACGCTGTCGCAGTTCAAACGCCGTCGCTTGATCGCCACCGAGGGCCGCAAGGTCATCATCAGCGACACCGAAGCCCTGCGCGCTCTCTACTAATGGCGCGCTTCACCTGGTTCGAATACCTGACGAGCGAGCCGGCGAAGGCGCAGACCTTCTTCAAGACCGTGTTCGGCTGGGACGCACAGACGTACGTGCTGCCCGGTGGCGCGAAGTACACTGCCATCGTCAACGCCGGCCGTCCGATCGGTAGCTACAACGCGCCGCTGAAGGGCACGCCCATCTTCCGCTACTCCGAGCCCTACTCGCGGTGGGTGCCGTATCTCGAAGTCCAGGACGCGCACGCGTTGATCGGTACGCTCAAGGCGGCGGGCGGCAGCGTCGCGCGCGAGCTCTCCGCGATTCACGACGGGCGCATGGCGGTGCTCACCGATCCGGCCGGTCAGCACTTCGGCATGTGGCAGCCAGCCGCGTTCGACGTCAATCGCACGTGGGGCAGCGAGCCCGGATCGTTCTGCTGGCTCGAGCTGTACACGACGCAGCCCGGCGCCGCGGTGACGCTGCTCAAGCACATGGCTGGCTTCTTCGAGCAGAAGAGTCAGCTTCCCGACGGAAGTCCCTACGTGACGCTCGAAGCCGACGGCGTCGCGCACGCGGGCGTACGCAAGCCGATGCAGGGCTCGCAGCTCGGTTGGTTCGCGTGGGTCCGCGTTCCCGACCTAGCCACTGCACTGATGCGCGCGCTGCAGTTCGAGACCCAAGTGATCCAGCCGCCGATTCCGGGCGCGGCTCCGATGGCGATCATCGTCGATCCGTACGGCGCGACGATTGGTCTCGCCCAGGGCTAAGACTTCGCGGCGCGGCGACCAACCATCTCGATCGCGAGAGCAAGCGCACGCTTCATCGAGGTCGAGCGTGCGATGCCGCGGCCGGCGATGTCGTAGGCGGTGCCGTGATCAGGAGAGGTCCGCACGATCGGTAGGCCGAGCGTGACGTTCACCGATTCCTCGAAGTCGACGAGCTTCACCGGGATCAAACCCTGATCGTGATACATCGCGATGAGCGCGTCGAAGCGCCCTTCGACGGCATCGCGAAACGCGGCGTCGGGAACGAGCGGTCCGAGCAGGCGCGCCGGCGGCAGCGGCTCTTCGAGTGCGGGCGCGATGATTTCCTGATCCTCGTCACCGAGTAGGCCGTCCTCGCCTGCATGGGGATTGAGGCCAACCACGCCGATGCGCGGTGTGGCGATGCCGAGGTCGCGAATGAGCGACTGCGCGACGAGCTCGACGACGGTGCGAACGCGCTCGGTCGACAGGTCGCTCACGACCTCGGCGAGCGGACGGTGCACGGTGGCGAGCGCGACCTTGAGCTTGGGACCGACGAAGAACATCGCGACGTCAGTCGCGCCGAGGCGCGCGGCAAGCATCTCGGTGTGGCCCATGAACTCGAAGCCGGCGCGGCGTGCCCACGTCTTCGAGATCGGCGCGGTCACGATCGCGGCGAGCTCGCCTTTAGCCGCAGCGCCGACCGCGGCCTCGAGGTACTTCACCTGGGCGGCGCCGCTGCCGACATCCGGGTTGCCCGGACTTGCCGCATCGCCGTGCCCTTCGCCCACGATGGCTACTTCCGGCACTTCGATGCCAACGGCACGGGCGGCCCGCTCGAGCGGCTTCCGATCACCATAGACGACGATGCGCTCGCGCCATTCACGCGGCGCCGCATGCAGCGCCGCTACGACGATTTCGGGCCCGATACCGGCTGGGTCCCCAAGGGTGATGCCTACCCTGGTGGAGTCCGTCACCCCCTGACGTTAACACTGCTTGCGCGTTTGCTGGCTTCGCTCAATCCTATGGAGACATGGGGCGCGCGACGATCTGGCTGGTGGCTGCGTTAGCAGGGTGTGCAGGCGCGGAGGCGACGACGCTTCCGGCGTCGCCGAAGGCCGGCAGTGCCGAGGTCGAGACGCAGGCGAACGACCCGGGCATCGCACCGGGCGAGACGATGGCGTTCGAGGTTCGACTCGGCGGCGTGCTCGCTGGTGAGGCCCAGATGGCGGCCGGCGAGATCGGCGAGTTCGAGGGTAAGAAGGCGATCGTCGTGAAGTCGCGCGCGAACACGGCCGGTGCGGCGGCGCTGATCAAGCGCATCGTCGATGAAGCGACGACGGTCATCGATGTCGAGAGTGGGCGTCCACTCCAGCTCGACACGCTCGTCGAGCAGGGCAGCAAGAAGACCGTCGCGCACGCGACGTTCAACGGCCCGATCGCCGAGGTCACGTATCAGCGCAGCGACGAGAAGCCGCAGACGATCAAGATCAACTTCGGCACGCAAACCGTCCACGACACGCACACGGCCATGGCGCAGATCCGTGGCTGGCGCGCAGCACCGGGGACGACCCGCTCCGTGTTCGTGATCGGCGGTCGGCGCCTGTGGCGCGTGGACGTCAAGGCACTCGGCACCGAGACGATCGGCTCGGAGTCGATGGGCAACCGGCGCGCGATCAAGTTCGAAGGCGCGTCCTACCGCGCGAAGCCGAACTTCACCGTCGAGCTCAACAAGCCGATCCGCACCTTCACCGTGTGGCTCTCGGACGACGCGGATCGCGTTCCACTCAAGGTCGTCGCGCACACCGAGCTCGGTGACGTGACCGTCGACCTGATCGAGTACACGCACCCGTAAGAAGCGCGCTTATTCGGGCGAGTCGGTGTTCGGCCGGCGCCGAACCGGCGCGGAATCGGCGGCGACAAGCGGTTCGACGCTGATCTGATCCGACGGATCGTCGACAGCGATCGTGATCGTGCCTTCGCCCGGATCGCTGCTAGCGCGGTCGTCGACGTCGTCGAGCGTGAGTGTGACCGTATCGGTCGCTGGTGCCGCATCCGCGGCGAGCTCGCCCTGTAGCTCCTCGATGTGAATCTCGGGCTCGCTGTGGTGAGCGGGTGCGGTCTCGACTTCAGCGACTGGCTTTGCGGGTGGACGCAGCGGCGGAATCGAGGCGGGCGGACGAAGCGGCGGAATCGCGGCCGGCGGGCGCAGGGCCGGTGCCGCAGGCGGACGGAGGTTTTGCGGCGACGGTGCGCGCAGCGTCGGGCGCGCGCTCAGCGAGCCAATGTTCGACGGCATTGCCGGCTGCGTCTCGGGCTCGACCTCGACGGAGATTTCCGCGTCGTCCGGCGCGTCATCATCATCGACGGTCTTGGTCGGCTTCGCCTCTTCGTCCTCGGTGAGGTTCCACAGCGCCTCGTCGACGGCCTTCGACGTCTCCGACGGCGGAACGATCAAGCCGCTGCGCGAGCCCTCGGACGGTGGGTTCGTACCGCGGGCACGGCGACGACCCTCTTCGCTCTCATCGGCTGCTGCGACGGGGAGGCCCTGATCGGTGCTCGCGCGTTTGCGAACTGTCTGCGGTGGGACCGTCGAGCCGCGTGGCTGGCGTGGCTTGTCTTCGTCGGTCTCGGTTGCGACCGCTGCGTCCGGCTCGACCGCGGGGCGCTGCATCGTGTCGCCGATCGGATTCACCGCCGGACGCTGAAGTGTGACGCCGATGGGATCGACGGCAGGCCGCTGCGCCGTGTCGCCGATCGGATTGACGGCTGCGCGCTGCGCCGTGTCGCCGACCGGATCGACGGCCGGGCGCTGGAGCGTCGTGGCGTGCGCGACGTCACCGCGATCTTTCAGCGTGGCGTGCGTGCCGGTGTCGGCCGTCGCGATGGACGGATCATCGGTGAGCGCCGGTCGCGGCTCTGTCGCGATGTCCCCAGGATCGGTCGGGCCGCGACTGTCGGCGTCGAACTGGACGGCGACCTTGCCGGTGCGACGCTGCGGGCGGCGGCGCGTGATCTCGGTTCCAACCGCTGCGAGCAGGTGCTCGCCGATCTCCGGATCGTCGTCGCACAGCTCCTTGAAGTCATCGGACCGCAGCGCAAGAGCGCGAACCTCACTCTGCGCGACGGCGAGACCCTCTTTGTCGGGCAGCGGACGGTCGGCGAGCAGTGCCTCGGGATAGAGCAGCGAGCCGGGGCCGCGCAGGAAGCCATCCTGCTCGACCTCACCCTCGACGAGGATCCACGCGACGCGGTCACCGAGCGTGTTCGCCGGTACCTTCTCGCCATTGGCGTGATCGCGCGGAAGTGCAATGCGCTGGGCGCGAATCCGCTGCTGCGTGTTCAGCTTGGCCCACAGCGGACACGAGTTGATCGCCTGCTCTTCGCGCCGTAGCTGCTCCGCCGGGCGTGCCGTCTCGCCAGCTTCGAGCACGCGCACGACGAGCGCGGTCGCGTTGTCGCCACCGCCACGAGCGAGCGCGATCTCGACGAGGCGCTGTGCCGAGCGTGCCGGGCTCGGCATCGTCGTGAGCACCTCACCGATCTCGTTCTCCTGCAGATATTCGGTGATGCCGTCGCTGCACAGCAGGAACCGGTCGCCGTCAGCAACCGGCACGACGAAGCACGACACCTTGCACTCGTGACCGATGCCGAGCGCGTTCGTCAGCATGCTCTTGAAGCGCGCGCCGTCGCCGTCGACATCGACGTCGACGCCTGCGGCAAGCAAGCGTGCGAGCAGGGTGTGGTCCTCGGTCAGCTGGACCGTGATGCCGTCGCGCACCAGATACCCGCGCGAGTCACCGCAATGAGCGAACACGACGTCGCCGCCGACCACGATCGCCGCGACGACGGTCGTGCCCATGCCCTTCTTGCCGGTGTCTGCCGCAGCCTCCGCGACGATCGCGTCGTGCGCCGCGAGCACGCCGTTGGTCACCGTGCCGAGCAGCGCTTTGCGCGCCTCCGGTGTGCCCTTCGCGAGCCACCGATCCGCCACCGACTGCGTCGCATCGGCTGACCACTGGGCGCGAATCGTTTTCACCGCGAGCGCGCTCGCCACCTCCCCCGCGGCGTGCCCGCCCATTCCGTCGCAGACGATGAAGATGCCCGCCTCGGGGTCGATGAAATGGCAGTCCTCGTTGTGCTCGCGGACTTTGCCGACGCTCGTCTCTGCTGCTCCGACGATCGACGCGCGCCCTAGCACCCGCCCAGGATACCCCGGGGCCCAGGGCCGATGTGGTCGCTACGTGCGCATCTTGTAGCCGACGTTGCGGACGGTCTCGATGAGCACGCCGGCCTGCCCTAACTTACTTCTGACGCGGCGCACGTGGATATCGACGGTGCGTGTCCCACCTGCGTACTGGTACCCCCACGCCCGCTCGAGTAACGCCTGGCGCGTGAACACCCGCCCGCGGTGCTGAGCCAGAAATCTCAGTAGCTCGAATTCCTGGTGCGTCAGGTCGACGCGCCGCCCCGCAATTCTTGCTTCGTAGCCAGCGATGTCGATGACCAGGTCGTCGATCTTGATGGCCTCGTCCGTCCCAAACGTCGCGCTCTTCCAGTCGAGCTGGCGCAGTCGGGCGTACAGCTCCGCGGGCACGATCGGCATCAGCACGAAGTCATCGAATCCGATCGAGTAGTCGAGGGCCGGCAGACGCGCCACGGTCACCGCCACGAGGATCGGAACCTCGAGCAGCGGCCCGCCATCCCGAATCTTCTGGATCGACTTCTGCGCGCGGGCCCAGTCGTCCCCCGCCTCGATGACCACGGCCACTGGCGGATGTGCCAGGAGATCATCCTCGTCGAGCCCGTACAGATCGAAGCGCCCCACGGACACCCGCCCACCCAGCTCGGTGATGAGCGTGGCCACAGAACCGGGTTCTTTCCCCGCCTGCTCCGGATCTGCGCAAATCACGACGGCTCGCACGCCTGCGAGTGATCTCCGTTACCAGCTCACCGCGTCAAGATGGTCCTGGGCATTCCTGCCCCGGTGCCCAGAACCGGTGGATCTGGGGGGATTCAACCTATTGCCATGCCCTTGGAACATGTAAGAATTGGCTCTGGATGGAAGAGTTCCATTGCTCCTTCTGTGGGAAGCAGCGGCGCGAGGTTCGCAAGCTCATCTCGGGTCCTCGCGTCTTCATCTGCGATCAGTGCGTGACTCTGTGCAACGACATCCTCGCCAAAGAGGAAGCGTCCGAGCGTCCGAAGTACCCGCCGCCCCGCGCGATTGTTGAAGAGCTCGACCGCTACGTGGTCGGCCAAAAAGACGCGAAGCGGGCGATGTCTGTCGCCGTCTACAACCACTACAAGCGCATCGGGATGCGCGGCAAGCAGACCGACGTCGAGCTCCAGAAGGGCAACATCCTTCTCATCGGCCCGACTGGCTCTGGCAAGACCCTCCTCGCCCAGACCCTCGCCAAGAAGCTCGACGTCCCGTTCGCGATCGCCGACGCCACGACGCTCACCGAGGCCGGCTACGTCGGCGAAGACGTCGAGTCCGTGGTCAAGGCCCTGTTCCGTGCCGCCGGTGGCGACATCGAGAAGACCGCGCGCGGCATCATCTGCATCGACGAGATCGACAAGATCGCGCGCAAGGGTGGCGGCCCCTCGCCCACCCGTGACGTCTCGGGCGAAGGCGTCCAGCAAGCCCTCCTCAAGATTCTCGAAGGCAAGACCGCAACGATTACTCCTGACGGCGCGCGCAATCGCCCGCAGCAGGAGCTGATCCAGATCGACACCACCGACATCCTCTTCATCTGCTGCGGTGCCTTCAATGGCCTCGAGGACATCGTCCGCCGCCGCACCGGTCAGCGTGGCCTCGGCTTCGGAGCTCAGGTCTCGACCGCGGAAGACGACAAGGACGAGCTGCGTCGGCTCGCGCGCACCGAGGATCTAATAAAGTTCGGCATGATCCCCGAGTTCATGGGCCGTCTGCCCGTGATCGTTTCCTGCGACGCCCTCGACGTCGAAGCCCTCACCGAGGTGCTCTGGAAGCCGCGCAACGCGCTGGCGAAGCAGTACCACCGCCTGTTCGAGCTCGAGGGGGTGAAGCTCAACTTCCGCCCCGATGCCCTCAAGGCGATAGCGGAAGAAGCGTCGCGCCGTAACTCCGGTGCGCGTGGCCTCCGCGCGATCCTCGAGGAAGTGATGCTCGACGTGATGTACGAGATTCCTTCGCTCACGGGCGTCAAGGAATGCGTCGTCACGCGCGAAGTCGTCGAGCACCGCGCTCGCCCCGAGCTCGTTCTCGAGTCCAAGGCCGCGAGCTAACCGACCGCGATTCGACGGTCTGCGGATGCTTGCGTTAGCATCGCAGCAATGAGGCGCATTGGTGTTTGCATGCTCGCGGTGGGAGCGCTGCTTGGCGCATGCGTCCAGTCATCGACCAAGCAATGCGGTGACTTCACCTGTTCCGAGAGCAGCGTGTGCTCGCCGAGCGGCGATCGTTGCGTGCTGCAGTCGCAGCTCGATGCGTGCAGAGGCATGAGCGACGGCACCGGATGCAGCATTCCCGGCATCTCCGCAGGCGTGTGCCTCGCCGAGGTCTGCATCGCGGCCGGATGCGGCAACGGCATTCTCGAAACGGCGGCGGACGAGGTCTGTGACGACGGCAATCTCATCTCCGGCGATGGCTGCCGCGCCGACTGCAAGTCGCAAGAGATGTGTGGAGACGGCGTGACCGACTTCGGCGTCGGCGAAGGCTGCGACTGCGGAAGCGACGCGAACGACCTACCCTTCGGCTGCACTCACGTGAACTCGATGGATGCGAACGCCGAGTGCCGGCCTAACTGCTCACCCGGCCGTTGCGGCGACGGGATTCTCGACGTGGGCGAAATCTGCGACGACGGCAACAACAAGCCCGGCGACGGCTGCCGCGCGGATTGCGCCGGTCGGTGGACGCGCATGGCCTCTCCGACACTGTCCTCGCTAAGCGGCGTTTGGGCGGCGTCACCCACCGATGCGTGGGTGACCGGAGGAAATCGTGTACTGCGCTGGAACGGTGTGCAATGGAACGACGTGACGGTCACAGCAGCTCCGTCAACGGAGCTCTTCAATGGTGGCGTCTTCGGTCTGGCCGCAGATGATGTGTTCGTCGTCGGAACCTTCACCGGGCACGTCTATCGTTTTCACGCGAACGCCTGGACCGACGTCACACCGCCCAACGTCAGCGGCATCAGCAACTGGCAGCACATCGCGGGTAACGCGACGAGCGTCTGGCTCGGTGGAGGGAACAGCAACAACGGTGGGCAAGGCGCCGTGGCGCCCTGGAACGGGAATGCGTTCACGATCTACACGGGCATCGGCGAGGTCCAGGATCCCGTGCAGGCGATCTGGGTCAGCAACGATGGATTCGTCTACGTCGTCGACAGCACGACGTTCGTGATCCGCCGCAACCTCGATGGAAGCTGGACGAATACGTCACGCAGCGCGACCAACGTCGGCGGCAACACGAGCACCGATTACATCGTGCTCGAGAAGACACAGCAGAAGGTCTTCTTCACGAACGGCTCGTCGTACACCCTCGTGAACGAGCCCATCATCGGGCAAGCCGTCGCATCCACTGCCGATGCGAGCATGGTGGTCGGCAACGACTCTGCCATCCTCGTGTGCCACAACCCGACCTGCAAATCGGAGCCTACCGATGCAGTGGCTCACCTCCAGGGTGTGTTCATGCTCAGCGCCACGCGCGCCTTCATCGTCGGCGCCAACGGCACGATCCTCTACTGACGCGAAGCCGCGAGCTGATCGAGCGTCAGCTTGCCTTCTTCTTGCCGCCCTTCTTCGCGACAGCCTTTTTCGGCTTGGTCTCGGGCGCGGGTACTACCGCAGCGCCCTCACGCTTAGCAAAGGTCGGCGGGTCGAGCGGACCGAGCGTGGTCACGGTGCCGACGTAGCCCAGCTTCGATGCAACGCGGAACACGGCCTCGATCGCGTTCTGCGAGCGCGCTTGCGTCGCGAACGCGGCGGCCCGTCCGAGCGCGTCGATCACGTCCGCGGCGGACGCTTTCAGCTCGTCAACGAGCAGCGGCACCAGTGCCTGGCCGATCGTACGCGCGGCCCACTCGGGACGACCATCGGCATCGAAGCGATAGATGGCGTGCTCGAGGTACCCGCGCAGCGCCTCGGCCCGCCTGGATCCCGCGAGCTCGCGCGCGTAGGCGAGCAGCGCGCACTGCGCGAGGCCGAAGTTGTCGTCGAGCGCGGCGAACCGGATGTACGCCTCGTCGAGGCGCGCGGGATCTGGGTCGGCGGCTGCACGGACGAGGGCGTGCACGGCACGGTGCTCGTCGGTACCGTGCTGCAGCTCGGCGTCGAGCATGTCGAGGAGGGTCCGCACGCGCTCGGTACCGAACGGCAGCGCGGTGACGGCGAGCAGCAGGCTCGCGTCGATCGAAAGCTGCGTGACGGGCTGCTTGAGGATCTTGCGCGCCCGCTGCGCGATCTCGAAGGCGGCACCGCCGCCGATGCCGGTCGCGACGAACGAGTGGCCGAGGACGAGCAGCTCGACGCCAGGGGTGTCCATCCGGTTCGCGAGGCGATCGAGCGTCTGCTCGGCGGTGATCGCGGCGCCGGCGAGGACCTGCCACGCGAACAGCGCGATCAGGCCGTCGCCCGTCGCCTGGTCCTCGAGTGCGCGCACCGACAGGATGCCGAGTGCCGGCTCGGTGCCGGTGTAGCCGCGCGGCGGCGGCATCACGAGCTCGCGCTCGGTGATGTCATAGCTGTCGGGGACCTGCCATTTCGCGTCGAGTATCCCCACGGCGGTACCGTATCAACGTTCCACCACGTCGTGTAGCGTCGGCGCATGGAGACGATGACGTATGAAGTGACCGGGCGGATCGCTCGGATCACGCTCGATCGCCCCGAGCGCGGCAATGGGCTCACGTTCACAACGCCAGTCGAGCTCGCGGCGTGCGTCGAGCGCGCGAACCTCGATCCCGGCGTGCACGTGATCGCGCTCGCGGGCAACGGCAAAGGGTTCTGCGGCGGTTACGATCTGGTCGCCAGCGCCGAGCGCATGGACGACACGCTCGCATCAGGGCCGCCCGGTTCACCGCTCGATCCGGTCGTCAACGCACGGAACCACGATGCATCGCAGACGTGGGATCCGATGGTCGACTACCAGATGATGTCGCGCAACGTTCGCGGTTTCATGAGCCTGTTCAACAGCGACAAGCCGGTCGTCTGCAAGGTGCACGGCTTCTGCGTCGCCGGCGGAACCGACCTCGCGCTGTGCAGTGACCTGCTCGTGATCGAGGACACGGCGAAGATCGGCTACCCGCCGGCGCGCGTATGGGGCGTCCCGACAACGGCGGTCTGGGTGCACCGCATCGGCCTCGAGAAGGCGAAGCGCCTGCTGTTCACCGGCGACTGTCTGTCGGGCACGGAAGCGGTCGCGTGGGGACTCGCGATCGAGTGTGCGCCGCGCGCCGAGCTC
>Ga0315912_10006231_pt1 | contig 10731 bp, 11 predicted proteins | sample VfabasoilMG_FD_204469 | JGI IMG/M metagenome (GOLD analysis project Ga0315912, IMG submission 204469) | Garden soil microbial communities collected in Santa Monica, California, United States - V. faba soil | ecosystem: Environmental > Terrestrial > Soil > Garden | place: USA: California... | reverse complement strand
CTGCGCGCAAACATTTCGGCACGTCGCGCATGTCGTCCGAGCTCTCGCTTGCGAGGGCCATCACCACTTCACCTCGGTCGGGAGTTCCGCGTACAGGCGCTCAATTTGTTGCTCATGCTGCGTCGCCTTGTTCACGCTCCCAGCGACCCGATTCTGACGCGCGTTCGCTTGTAGCGTCGCGATATAGGCCAGGCTTCGAAGCACGCGCGACGCTTGCCGCAAATCGGCTGGTGCTGGGCACGTTTCGAGCAACGCGCCGATCTCTTGAATTGCAGACGCTAGTGCCGTTTCCAGCTGCTTTGCCACCGGGCGCGCCTTGCGTGCCGGCCCCGTTTTCTTGGTTTTCTGAGACATGAAAATGCTCCGCGCATTCGGACGCGCAAGCGCGGTTCGGCGCGCTCGCGCAAACAAATTCCCCTGAAGGGGGCACAGCAACGCCGCGCCCCGTATTGCGTGTGACGCGCTCGCGCGTCAGTGGTTCGAGAAGATGTGGACTTTGCCGTTCGCTTCCACCGAGAAGATGTCCCCGCCCATCTCGAGATCATCCGCCCAGCGTTCGAAGTCGATGTAGTTCCGAAGTGATTCGGGAACGTTCTCGAGGCTGCCGGTGTCTTTGAGGTAGTCTTCGGCCCAGTCCGCCAGACTTGACCACTCGCCGTAGTATTTGTCGGTGAGCGCCTGCCGGGCTTCTTCTAGGTCGCTGAAGTGGTTGTAGGCGATCGCTCCGGCGCTTTCGTGATCGCGCAGCAGTTCTGCGATCGCGGCGACGTCTTCGATTGACGTGCTCTCGCCGAGCTCGATGCCCTGGAAGTTGTCGTGATCATGGATCGCCCATTCTTCGGCGCCGGGCTCTGGCGACCGTGACAGCATCTGTTTGATCGCCCCGTGTATGTCGTCGGCGCTTTGGTCAGCGTCGATCCATTCCCCATGCAGCCGTCCGCCGTTGTATGCCGCCAGGCACGCAACGTAGATGCGCGGTGTGTCCGCCATTTTGACCGTTCTCCGGTTGAGTGTCTTCGGAAGCCGTCCGATAACGGGTCGCGTGATTTCTCACGCTGACCAGGTGAGCCTAACAGGCTAACCAGAGCCGTCAAGCATATTTTATAGAAAATTATTTGCTAAATATGGCATAATTCTAGAGTGGCTAAAATCAGGGCAAAACCGGCAAACCGTGGTTCCGGTAATGGTGTAATTGCGCCTGTGGTGGAATTCGACCGCCCCCGATTGGGTTGGGTCTCGGAAGGGCAGGAGTTCGGCCGCGTGGAGTACACCGAGATTTCGGGGCGGGTGCTTCGCTTCCCGGCTCCGCGAGCCGAAATCACGACCTTTCTCGATCGGCTGTGCGGGTTGCTCGAAGCGCCGGAGGCTTCCGCGGGAGCTGTGCGCGCGCTCGCGTTCGGGCCAGAGAATCCAATTCTGGCCCGGCATCCCACGCTGCCGGGCGCGTACCCCGACGCTTCGACGGTGCGAGAGCCGGTGTACTGGGTCTGCGTCGATATTGTGCTGCGCGCGGAGGCTCGCGAAGCCGGCGTGTCGTTGGAGAGTGCGGGGCGCGCGTTCACTACGACCATGGCCGAGGCGGCGCGCAGGCTGGGTCGTGTTCAGAGCTCGATCCTAAATGCCGTCGAAAACCGAACGTTGCATGCGTGGGTGCACGAGGGGCGGCACTACTTGCTGCCGGCGGAGGTTGCGGCGTACAACGTGCCCAGGCGCGGAAGACGGTCGAAGAAATAGGCGTGAATGAGCACCCCGCTGGAATTTCGTTCTGGAAGCAAGCTAGGCCGCAATTTCCAGGTGAAGCATTTGCCGGGTGGAACCGTTGAGCGAGACGGCGGCGCCAGGCTGGGCATGATCGCCGAGTGGGCCGCGGTTGCCGTGCGCTCGGTGAAGAAGAAGAGCTGGCAAGACGTTGCGGGCAATTGGCGCGACAGCGTGTATTTCTACGAGCTCGCTCCCGCCGACGAGCAGAACGAGATCAAGTTCGACGAATATTTTGTCCGCGGCGGGTTCAGGATCGTTCGACACGAGACCGACGCGCAGCGCGCTCGCGACGCATGGCATTCGTTCGAGGCGCGGTAGACGACGCGGGCGGTGAGGCTTCCGCGACGCGGTTAGCGCGCGCGGATCACCACTCGGCCACGAACGTCGTTCAAGTGCCGCACTGTGAGACCTGTCGCGCGGGCGTGCTGGAGTAGCAGGGCCCAATCAACCTCGGTCTGTGGCCAATCCCAAAAGCTCCCGCGAACGATGATCTGCGTCGGGGTCCTTAAGGCGGTGGGATAGCCGTTGCACTCGGCCAATCGAAGCGCCATCAAGCTTTGCGATACTCGGAAGTGGTCGCTGAGTGCCGGAATGCTCTCGCCAAGTTCCGCCACGGCCCGCTGGAAGGCGGGCGTTGGCACGCAGACAGCGGCAGCAATGCGGCGCACGATGGAGTCCACTTTCGCGCCATCGTAGGCGTGGCGGGCGAGGTACCATCTGACGAGTTGCTGGCCCACGCAGTGATTGACCTGCCACGCACAAGCGGACGCTGGCACGTGAATCGTGAGCCGCCCGTTTCCCATATCGCTGGTGCAACTCGGGAAGCGCTCGTTGCTGGTCGCGCGGTGAATCGAGTCGGGGCCGCAAAGGATCCTTGCGAGCGCGGGCGTCGGCTGAGCACGCGTTGGATCGCACGCCGCGTCTGCGTAGATCGCGCGCACGACGAAGTCGACGAAGCCGTCCATTCAGCGCCCTGCTGAAAGACGCAGGCCTCCTCGCTGTACCCGTTGTCCGCCGATTTTTCTTTCGTGCCGTCGCCCTACGAATCCCATCGAATCCGCCATTGCAGTTCACCCGCCCGGGTAGCAGCTATAGCGCTACGGTTGCAGCTCGCCAGGCCTTCGCTCAAGAAGCGAGGCTCGCGTTTTGGCGTGACGGCTCTCGCAATCGAAACCGCGAATGGGCGAAGGCGCAGCGATGAATTTCGGCGGCACCGGCTCCACCAAACGGACCCGTGCGAGCTTCAATGGCGTAGTCCGCCAGGGAGCTCGTGAGGGCTCGCCGCCGAATCGTATCGGCGTCAGTGATGCATGCCCGGTGGGAATGAATTCGATCGCACGGCGCTGCGCCTTTTAGTTCAACGCCTCGCTTCAGATTGCTAATCCAAAACGGGGTCCGCGTGTCTGATGCTTCTTGGTTCTTCAATTGGCAACGGTGAGTCGCTCAACGCGGTCGCGGCTTTTTTGAAGCCTTCTTCGACGCTTTTTTACCTTTTTTTAGGTCCTTGCCGGTCCGCACCAGCTCGATCGCCCAGTCGGTGTCCGCCTTGCTGCCCGGTTCCGCCAAGTAGCCTGACGCGATCATCTTCCTCCACGCATCCGCGCCCGGATCACCCTTGGGGTGGAGGCTCGTGCTCAAGGCCGCTTGGATGCGGCGCGGGTCGACTCCATCGAGGAAGGCGGCGCGAGCCGCGAGGATGCGAGTCGGGTATCGCTTTCCGTCTTCGTCGATGAGCCCGGGCATGCGACGCACGCCGAGTAGCTCCTCGACCGGGCGATCGAGGAGGAACGCGACGCGTAGAGCGAGAGCTGCGCTACCGCCCTTTCGGCCGTCGAGGAAGTTGGAGAGATTACCCTGGGATACCGAGAGGAGCTTCGACAGATGGAGCTGCTTCGGCACCAACGTGCAGAGGTGCTGCTTGACAGCCGAACGCAGGTTTTCGTTCTGCTCTTCGGACAGATCTCGGTTGCGCAGTTTGGGCATTTCTAAGGGCACGGGAAGGAACTTCTTGCGCAGACGTTATCTATAGGAATACTACGAATCAACGGGAGGCTGGCAATGGTTGATAGTAGAAGGGACGGCGGACCGGGAGAGGGCGAAAGTGCCGGGTTAGCGGCCGCGCGAAATCGCTCGGAAAACGGGTCGGTCGAAGCCGAGCCGACACAAATGATCGCGGCCCCCGAGCATCAGGACGCAGGGCCTGCCGCGTGGGTTGGCGGCGATTCAGAATCCTGGCTCGCGCTGCCGAAGGGCGGAACGGTGGACCCTGACGAGTCCGGCATGCGCAAGACAGTGCCGGGCGACATTATGACTCGCGCCGAAGTGGCCGTGCTGCTGCGGTGCAGTGAGCCGCACGTCGTCGCGCTCGTTGAACGTGAACAGCTGCCAGGTTTTCGACTCGGTAGGCCTTGGCGGTTCCGCCGCTCCGAGGTGCTCGCCTGGTGTGAGAAGAAGATCAAGGGCCGTCGCTCCGCATAGATCGAGCCTCACCGTCGCGCATTCCGATCATGACGAATTGCACTTTGAAAGAAGGAAAAGCCAATGGCAGTCGTTCCGAGAAAATTGAAAGACAAGACCGTCTATCGAGTCGCCATCAAATGGCAGGGCCGCCTCTACTGGGAAGATGCTGGTAGCGACCGTCGCGAAGCGGGTCGTCTAGACGCTCGCCGCAAGAAGGAGGTCAAGGCGGGCACGTATGTTCCGCCCCAAGCGCGATCGGGGAGCATGAGAGTCGGCGCCTACGCGACGCGATTCTTCGCGAACCGGAAAAACAAGAACAGCGCGAGCGAGGAGCGGCAGGTCACTCTGCACGCGCTGTCGCTCGGCTGGTTTGCCGATCTCGAAATGGAGGACGCTCGCCCGCACCACTTTCAGCAGCTCATTCGGGAGCTGCGCGCGAAAATGAAGATCGTCAACGACGTCGAGAAGCGCGCACTCAGCGAAAAGTCGATCGCAAATATTTTCGGTACGATTCGCACGATGTTCGGCGACGCTCACCTACGTACAATCTTGCCGGCGAACTGGTGCGTGCTGCCGAAGAAGATGCTCGCGCGCAAGAGCAAGTCGCGAAAGCCGTACCACGGCAGCGAAGTGCTGGCGCTGCTCTCGGACAAGGTGGACGTGAGCCGTCGCGCGTTCATCTGGATCGCGTTCTTCACCGGCATGCGCGAAGGCGAGATCGCGGGTCGTCGTTGGCGCGATTGGATCCGCGACGCGCGTCCGCTCACGGCCCTTGTGTGCATCAATCAATACGACGGGAAGGAGCTGAAGGGCGAGAACGCGGAGCGCAACGAATGCTTCCCGCGAGTGATCCCGGTTCACAAGGATCTCGAGGCCTTGCTCTCGTGGTGGTGGCGTGAGGGCTGGGAGCTAATCCATTGCCGCAAACCGACGCTCGATGACTTCATCGTCCCGAACCGTCGAAGCAAGAAGGTGCTGTCCAAGTCCAGCGGCTACAAGCTTTGGCGAAAAGCGTGCGACGAGGCCCACGTGACCAACCACTCCCTGCACAGCACCCGGCACACCTTCATCACGTTCGCGCGGCGCGGCTCGCCGCGGAAGGACGTCATCGAAGCCATCACCCACAACTCCGGTGGCGAGAGCGCCGGCCAAATGGTCGACTACTACAACCACTGGCTCTGGACGCCGCTGTGCGAAGCCGTTACGTCGCTCAGCTACCGGGCGGACGCTGACGAGCGGCACCCGCTGGCATCGGCTCGCGGCACGACGCAGGTCGTCTCGATTCCAGAGAACGACGCGTCAAACCCCGACGACTTCAAACAAGCCGCCGGGGGTGAGTTTGCCAAAAGGTTTGCCAGGCCTGGGCAAGTACTCGGAACTATTGTGGAGGCGCCGGGAATTGAACCCGGGTCCGCGAGGCATCGAGACAACCTTCGTTCACGTGCGTAGCCGGTGGTTGCCCCCGCCGGCAGGAGTTCGTGGATTCGGCCACGACCTAGCCTCGGTGTTTCTCAGTGACCGAACCCGAGACGCGCTCGGTCACCCAGCTTTAGTAATGACGCCCTTCCGTTACCAAAACTATCTTACGGTTGGACGGCTATCGGCTGTTTTTCAGGCAGCGAGAGCGATTGCGTTGTCGTTCGCAATTATACGGCCCGTTTGATGAGTGGGACGGGTGCCACCGCACGCAGATTGTCCTTCAGTCCCCACGTCGAAACCGATCGCCCCCGAAGGGGTGTGGGTGCTCGGAAACATAGACATTTTTCTCGACGGGTCAAGCGGGGGGCGTGTTAGGTCGCGGCGTTGGCTTGGGTTGTGGCTGTAAACGGACGAGGAAAGGTGATCGGGATGTCGTCGAAAGTGCTGCGTCGGGGTGCGGTTTGGGCGCTGGGTTTTGCGAGCTGGGCCACGGCGGGTACGGCGGCGGCGCAAGAGGCGCAGGATGCGGAGGAGGGGCGGGAGGCGCGGGAGGCGCGGGAGAAGGCGGCCGACGAGAGCGGGGAGGCGCGAAGCGGTGGGCGCGAAGCGCTGCAACTGACGTTGCAGGGGTCGATGCTGGACTACCTGAAGCAGACGACGAAGCTGGATAAGAATCCGGATACCGGGGTGGAGCCTGCTGAGCAAGACTCGAACACCACGTCCTTTGGCTTCCTCGGTTCGGGGCTCGGGGTCGGCGTTGGCATCAATTTGGATGAGGTTTTGATAGGCGCGCGCGTGCAGGTCGTATCGATGAACCGTTCGCCTGCGGGTGGTGGTGAGCGTTCCGATCTGGCGATCGCATTTCAGCCGCGCGCGGAGGTGATGTTCAGCTCTGATTCCGCGCGTCCGTATTTGGCGGGCTTGCTCTCCGTCGAACTTGCGTCGAGTACGGTTACCCCTGCTGGCGGTAACTCCGTGCAGGGTAAGTCAACGGATTCGTCGACGCGCTATGGGATCGGCGCTGCGTTCGGCATCCATGCGTTTGTGAATCGCTCGTTTTCGCTGGATCCGGAGATTTCCGTGTTGCCTTCTTGGGGGTCGGGGCAGTTCAAGATTTCCGACGGGTCCCAGGATTTTTCGCGAGATTATTCGTTGAATTCGCTGCGCATCGTTTTGTCGCTCGGTTTGAGCGGGTGGATCGACACGGGGGGCGCGCCGACTCCGCCGCCGGCGCGAGAGGAAGCGACCAAAGCGCTGCCGGTTGCTGCCGCAGCGGCCGATAACGTGGAGCCGGAAGCGCGGCCGCTGTCTGCCGACATTCATCTGCCGAATCATCGCCGGCTGTATCTGCAGGTGTTGAAGGATCCTGCGCAGCCATTCGCGCTCGTGCGGCTGACGGAGCCGCGCAATACCTTTGCGCTTTCGACCTGCAATGATGTCTCAATCTCTACGAGCAGTGGGCCGATCAAGCTAGCCGTTCGTACTCATGGCGAGCACTATCTGACTGGGCGTTTGCCGATCCGCGGCGCTGAGGTGCTCGCGGGTATCGTCGACTCGAGCATTTCGGTTTGCGGCGAGCAATGGCAGCTGGGTCAAGAGTCACGCGAGCAGGTGCAACTTTTCTTGAAGGAGCGCCGCGAGTTGTTCGATGAAGAGGCGGAGGTCGACGCGCCCGCAGAGCCAGCAGCCCCGGCTGCACCAGCTCCGGCTGCTCCTGAACCTGCCACGGCCCCGGCTGGGTCGGCCCCGGCTGCACCGGCCCCCGCTGCTGCCGCGCCGACGCCAGCCAAAGCTGCTGCGCCGCCAACTGGAGCGGCCCCCGCTGCTCCCGCACCCGCGCCAGCGAAAGCTGCGCCGCCAACTGGGGCGGCACCCGCAACGCCAGCGCCAGCGCCGGGCAAAGCTGCTCCTCCGAAAAAGTGACTAGGCGTGCCGAGCTGAGGGGGGACGCTAGCGATCTCGTAGGATCTAGTTAGCAATCATTTAGCAACGCGGGGTGCTGGGGGGCCCCACATTCCGCGTACGATGAAGACACAGTACGCAGGTTTTTTTCTCGCGCTTCTTACTCAGTTCAGCTTGGCTTGCAGTGACGCGGGTGCAGGCTCGCACGAGGCTTCCGGTGGCGCGGCCGGGAATGCTTCGGGTGCGGGCGGCGCGGGCGCGGGCGATTCGGGTCATGAGGCCGGTGAGGCGGGGCAGGGGGCTGACGATCCGAATGGCGCGGCCGGGAGCGCGGGTTCCAAGAGCGATGGCGGCGAGGCCAATGGCGGCGGCTCGGCGGGCGGCGGCTCGGCGGGCGGCGCGGGGATGCCGAGCGGCAGCGTTGCTTCGGCGCATTTCTTCTTACCCACGGGTGAACCTCACAACACGGCCGCGCCCAGCATCGAGGTGGATGCGCAGGGCGGGACTCACGCGCTTTATCCCGCCTATGCGGGGGGCAACGCGTATTACGCGTTCTGTCCGGCGAATTGTCGTGGGCAGGCGGACGTGAAGGTGGTGGAGCTGCCCACGGAGGGGACCGTCGCGAATGCGATGCTGGCGCTCGATTCGAGCGGGCGTCCGCGTGTGTTGCTTTCGGCGTTTCAGAAGCTCTACTACGGGAGTTGCGACAGTGGTTGCACGAGCGCGAGCGGTTGGAAGCTCGACGAGATTCTCGACCATGATGGCGACCGTGAGGTGTCGGGTGAAGCGTTGGCGCTCGATCCGAGTGGGCATCCGCGCTTTTTGATGCACACCTATCGCGCGTTTCTGGGCATTGGGCAAAAGGCGCCCAAGACTTGGTACGTGACGTGTGACTCGGCTTGCGCTTCGGCGGGCAGCTGGACGTACTCGGAGATCGCTCAGGAGATTTGGGAAGGCACGTCGCTGCGCTTCGATCGTTCGGGCGGCGCGCACATCGCTACCGTGATCGATATCAACGAGGGCGAGAAGGCGGGGCAAAAGCTGTCGGCTTATCTCGAGTGTTCGGGTGCGTGCACGGGCAAGGATGATTGGAACGGCATCGGCTTCATCAAGCCGTACGAGAGTCAGGTCGATGCCGTGAGCGTGAAGCCCACGGTTTCAATGGCGCTCACGCGCGCGGGAGCGCCGCGCGTGGTGGTGTTCGGTGCCAACGACGGCAAGCCCAAGAACATTATCTACTTCGAGTGCGATCAGGATTGTGCGCACGACAATTGGCAGGCCGCGGTGGTGAGCAATCACGATCAGATCAACGCGGGCTTGGATCTCGCGCTCGATGCGAATGATCATCCGCGCCTGGTGTACACGCTCAACTACAACATCGGGCTGGCGTTCTGCGATAGCGAGCCGTGCGGTGGTGCTAATGCCGCCTGGGACTTGACCAAGGTCGAGCTGAGCGGTGAAATTCCGGCGGATGACATCTTTCTGTGGGAAAACTGCACCGTGGGCGCGTGGTTTTTGCACAGCCCGTCGCTCGCGCTGACCAAAGACGGCAAGCCGCGTGTCGGCTACCAAGCGCGTGACATCAGCGGCGGACTCGGGCGGCCCGATCCGACCAAGCCCGCCTGCCGAGCCGGCACGGACATGACCTGGAGTCGGCTCTCGCTGATGACGTCTTACAAGTAACGAACGAACCTGTCACTGAAACGAGAACGGGCTCGCGGTGTCAAAACCGCGGGCCCGTTTTTGCTCGTGAGCGGTCAGGGCACGTAGGGATGAAAAGCGAGCCCGAAGGTGCGCGCCACTGCTTGGTCCGTCACCGTGCGTTGGTGGATGTTGACCGCGCTGGGCAAGCAGGGGTCTTCGTGGCTGGCGCGCGCGAGGCCGAGGCTGGCGATGCGCACGGCGTATGGCCCGGTCACGTTGCACAGGGCGTAGGTGCTGGTTCGGCCGACTGCGCCGGGCATGTTGGCCACGCAGTAGTGCACCACTTCATCTACGATGTAGGTGGGATCTTCGTGGGTGGTGGGGCGCGTGGTTTCGACGCAGCCGCCTTGGTCCACGGCGACATCGACGATCACCGCGCCGGGTTTCATGGTCTTGAGATCCGCGCGTTCGACCAGGCGTGGCGCGCGGGCGCCACGGATCAGCACCGCGCCGATCACCAGATCGGCCTGCACCAGCTGATCGCGGATGGTGTGGCGATCGCTGTACAGCGTGGTCACGTTGGGCAGAATGTCGTCCAGGTAGCGCAGGCGGTCGACGTTGTTGTCCAGGATGGTCACGTTGGCGCCGAAGCCGGACGCGACTTTGGCGGCGTTGGTGCCCACGATGCCGCCGCCCAAGATTGCGACGTGCGCGGGTTCGACGCCGGGCACGCCGCCGAGCAAAATGCCGCGCCCTTCTTCGGGGCGTTCCAGGAATTTTGCGCCTTCTTGGATGCTCATGCGGCCGGCCACTTCACTCATCGGGGTGAGTAGCGGCAGGCGGCCCTGGCGATCTTGCAATGTCTCGTAGGCCACGGCGGTCGCGCCGGATTCGAGCACGCGCCGGGTCAGTTGTTCGTCGGCGGCAAAGTGAAAGTACGTGAACAGGATCTGGTTCTCGCGGATGAGCGGAAACTCCTCCGGTTGCGGCTCCTTCACCTTCACGATCAGATCTGCCCGCGCCCAGATTTCCGCGCGGTCGGCGACGATGGTGGCGCCTGCCTTGACGTAATCTTCGTCGTGAATGCCGCTACCGAGGCCTGCGCCGCGCTCGACCAGCACCTGGTTGCCTGTACGTCGCAACTCGTCCGCACCTACGGGCAGGAGCGCGACGCGATATTCGTGTGATTTGATCTCTTTCGGAACGCCGACGATCATATTTCAAGCCTAGCGCCGCGCGAGCAAACTGCGATGGGTGATACGCCGAGTCAGCGAATCGCCGCGAATCAACGCCCCACCGCAGTTGCCCTACATCAGCACTCGGCCGCGATCAGCGCTGGAACTCGTATTGGTCCGCCACGCGGCGATCCGCCTCTGCGCGCGCGATCCAATCCTTCACAGACGGTTGCGTGCGAACCGCCTCGGCGTACGCCATCAGGGGCGCGGCGAGCTGGGCGTCGTAAGTGGTGAAGCGCATCACCACGGGCGCAAAGAAAGCGTCCGCGAGGCTGAACGAGCCGAACAGGAACGGACCACTCCCACCAAA
>Ga0315912_10006230_pt1 | contig 10739 bp, 10 predicted proteins | sample VfabasoilMG_FD_204469 | JGI IMG/M metagenome (GOLD analysis project Ga0315912, IMG submission 204469) | Garden soil microbial communities collected in Santa Monica, California, United States - V. faba soil | ecosystem: Environmental > Terrestrial > Soil > Garden | place: USA: California... | reverse complement strand
GAATGCGAACGGCGCGGCCTAGAATCCGTGCCGCCTTCAAAGGATGGTGAATGAGCAAGACCACGACCATGACCGTCGAGATCCGCTTCGGCGACTGCGATCCCGCCGGCATCGTGTTCTTTCCGCGTTACCACCGCTGGATGGACGCGGCCTCGCTGCACTTCTTCATGACCTGCGGCGTGCCGCCGTGGCACGTGCTGGAGCACACCACCGGCATCATCGGCACGCCGCTGCTCGAGCACCATGCGCGCTTCGTCAAGAGCGCCACCTACGGCGAGAAGCTGCTGATCAGCACGCACATCGCCGAGTGGCGCAACAAGGTCTTCGTGCAGAAGCACGTGGTCACGCGCGGCGACGACTTCATCTGCGAGAGCAGCGAGACCCGGGTGTTCTGCGTGCGCGACGCGCAGGACCGCCGCCGCATCCACGCGATCCCGGTGCCCGAAGACATCCGCCGCCTGTGCGAGTGAGCGCACGGTCGCTCAGCCCTCGCGGTGCGGGTCGGCCGCCCACGGCGCGGCCGGGCGCTCGCTGCGCGCCAGCCAGTCTTCGATGGCCTCGACGTGCTCGGTCTCCTCGGCCGCGAACTCGGCGGCCAGGCGCTTGACCTCGGGGTCGGTGGACGACTCGCCGGCGCCGGCGTAGTACTGCATGGCCCGCAATTCGTTCTCGCGCGCATAACGCAGCGCGTCGTAGGCGTTGAGCGAGTAGTCGAAGGCCTCGTCGCCGCCGGCCTCGGGTGGCGTGCGCCACCAATATTCGAAGGGGCCGATCACCGGCAGCACGACGCCGGCCGCGCGCTCGACGATCGAATCGTGGTGCAGGCGCGAGTAGCGCACCATGTCGCGAAACAGCGCCGACACCTCGTCGTTGCGGTGCGCCTCCATCATGTCGGCCAGCTCGTGATAACGCTCGGCCGCTTCGCGCTCCAGCGCGATCGCGTGGGCCAGGAATTGGGGCAGGGTGTAGTCCATCGCCGACCTCTCGAACTCAGTGGTTGGCGGCGTCGCGCGTCAGGCGCAGTCGCACTTCGCCGGGCGGTGCGGGCACCCGTTGCGCCACCCAGCCGCGCTCGGCCAGCTCGGGATACAGCATCAGCGGGTCACGATCCAGGTGCGCCACCACGGCCCGCGAATCGTCGATCGTTTCGATCAGCCGCACGATGGCCACCAGCGGCTGCGGCGGCGACAGGCCCCGCACGTCGACGTGCTCGCCGTCGCCATCGGCCCAGCGTCGCGCGCCGGGTGTACCGCCGTTCGCGAACGCAGCGTCATTGCTTGCCGTCACGCGTTGCACGGTCAGCCCGCCATCGTCAGGCCGCCGCTCACGCTGAGCACCTGGCCGGTGACGTAGTTCGCCGTGTCGTCGGAGAAAAACAGCACCGCGGCGGCCACCTCTTCGGGCTTGCCCAGGCGGCGGAACGGAATCGCCTTCTTCAGCGCCTCGGTCACCTTCTCGGGCACCGCGGCCATCAGCGGCGTGTCGGTGGGCCCGGGGCACACGCAGTTCACGTTGATCTGGTAGCGCGCCACTTCGCGCGCCAACGACTTGGTGAACGCGATCAAGCCGCCTTTGGCACCCGAGTACACGGTCTCTCCGAGGCTGCCGACGCGGCCGGCATCGCTGGCGATGTTGACGATCCTGCCGCTGGCACGCTGGATCATCTGCGGCAGCAGTGCCTTGGTCAACCGCATCGGGCCGATGAAGTTCAGGCCGACGATGCGATCCCACAACTCGGGCGTGCCCTCCCAGAACGGATGCGTGGTGCCCCAGCCGGCGCCGTTGACGAGCACGTCGGGCGTCCCGAACTGCGATTGCACGGTGTCGGCGAAGGTGGTAATCGACGCCGCGTCGGTCAGGTCCACGTGCACGAAGCGGGCCTTGAAGCCGGCCTCGCGCAGCGTGGCCGCTCGGGTCTCGCCCTTGTCGTCCTGCACGTCCGCGACCACCACCATGGCACCGGCGGCGGCAAACCTTTGAGCCACTGCTGCGCCGATGCCCGAGGCGGCACCGGTGACGACGACGATCTTGTCTTTCAGGGTCATGACTTCTCCTTCGAGTGAGCGGCGCCCTTGTCGAGAAATGCCGACACGCGGCGCCTGGTTTCCGGCAATTCGTACAAGCGCCGCGTGGCGGCGATCTCGGCGGCGAAGCCGTCGCCGTGCGGCGCACTGGCCAGCGCGATGCAGCGTTTGTTCTCGGCCAGCGCGACGCGTGGAAAACGCGCACAACGCTGCGCCAGCGCGCGCGCCGCATCGGCGAGCTCGACGCGCGGCACCGACCACTGCACCAGGCCCAGGCGCTCGGCCTCGACGCCGCTCACCGTCTCGGCACCGAGGATCAGCCGGCGTGCGATGCCGGGCCCCACCAGATGCGTGAGCCGCTGCGTGCCGCCGCCGGCGGCCAACAAGCCGAGCCCCGCCTCGGGCAAGCCGATGCGCGCTTCGTGTGCGGCGATTCGCCAGTCGCAGGCCAGCGCGAGCTCGAAGCCGCCGCCCACCGCGGCGCCGCCGAGCTCGGCGATCGTCACGCAGCCCACGGTCTCGAGCCGCGCGAACACACGCTGCATGCGCTGCACGATGGTGACCATCTCGTTGCGGCCCTGCGGCGTGACCACGCACGATCGGATCAGGGCCAGGTCGGCACCGCCGCAAAACACCTTGAGCGCGCTGCGCAGGTGCAGCACCGCGATGTGCTCGTCGGCCTCCACCTCGTCGAGCACCGCATCGAGCTGCGCGAGCAGCTCGTCGTTGATCGCGTTGACCGGCGCGCGCGCGAGCGTGACCACCAGCGCATCGCCCAGACGTTCGGTGCTGACCAGCGGCGCAGTGCCGACGTCCATGGCATCAACCCAGCGCCCGATGCAGCTCTTGCAGCCTGCGCCGCAGCAGCTTGCCGGTGGGCCCGCGCGGCAGACACTCGACGGCGTGCAACCAGCGCGGGCGCTGGTAGTGCGGCAACGTCATCGCATGGGCCTGCAGCGTTTCGTGCGCGCGCGCGCCGTCGGTGGCCACATAGAAATACGCCACCGCATCGACGCCGTCGTCGTCGGGCACACACACCGCCGCGCCCTCGACCACGCCGTGCGTGCGCGCGCCCAGTTGCTCCGCCAGCTCGATCAGGTTGACCCAGCGACCGCGGATCTTGACCAGCGAATCCTCGCGGCCGGCAAACTGCCAGCCGCCGGCCGCATTGCGCAGCCACAGGTCGGCCGGGCAGAACGCGCCGTCACGGAAGGTCTCGGCCTGCGCGAGCGGCCGGTCCAGATAGCCCAGCGCCAACGTCGGTGCGCGGATCAACAGCCGCGTGGGCACACCCGGCGGCACCTCGTCCAGCGGTTGGACGTCCACTCCGGGCGAAGGCCTGAAGCCCTGTTTGCCGTCGTGTGCGAGCATCACCAGCACCAGCGTCTCCGACGCACCATAGCCGTCGACGATCGACAAGCCGGTGAGCGCCGCCCATTGCTCGCGCAGCTGCATCGGCAAGGCCTCGCCGGCCGACACGCACAGCCGCACGCCGTGGCGCGCGATCTGCTGCGCCAGACCCTCCTCGTGCAGCAGGTTGCGGTACAGCGACGGCACGCTGAACAACACGCTCGGGCGCTGCGCGGCCACGGTGGCTGCCACGCTGGCCGCGGTCGGCCACTGCGGGTCGAGGATCACCGTGGCGCCGAGCTTCAGGCCTGCGAACAGCGCATTGGTCTGCGGGTAGGCGAAGAAGAGCTTCGAACTGGCGAAGACACGATCGCCGGCGCGAATGCCCAACCCGTCGCGCGACACCTGGTCGACCTGACGCGCGAAGCGGTGCGCGTGCACCACCGCCTTCGGTTGCCCCGAGGTGCCCGACGAGTGGCACCAGAACGCCGGTGCGTCGGGGTCCATCGGCTGCACGTCGGCGCTCGCACTGCGCTCGCACTGGCGCCGCCACTCGTCGACGCGCAGCACGCGCGAGCGCCAGGGCTCGGGCGTGTCTTCGTCGTGTTCGGCCAGGATCACGCTGAAGCCGGCCTCGTCGAGGATGTAGCGCCACTCGGCCGCCGGGATATGCGGGTTCACGGCCACTGCCACCATGCCGCACCACATGCTGCCGAGGAAGGCGGCCACCCAGTCGAAGCCGTCGGGCAACTTGACGGCGACGCGGTCGCCGGGCCGCAGGCCGCTTGCCGCCCACACCGTGGCACAACGGGCGGCCCATTGCCGCAACTCGCCGCGGGTGAGCTGCCGGTCGCCGCAGATCAGCGCCGGACGCTGAGGATCGTGGCCCCCGAGCAGCAGCTCGGCCGCGTTGACCGGCTGGAGGGTGGTGTCGAAATCGGCATGCAAGCGCGCGCCCTGCGCCGCCAACGCCGGCTGGCCGACGCACCAACGTTCGTACTCGGCGCCGAGGTGGAGCGCGTGCTCCACTTCCTCGGCCGCCAGCTCCCGGAACAGCTCGCCATCGAGCGAACCGCTGTCCGCTCGATCGGCGTGCTCGGTGAACAAACGCGCCGCGCGCTGCTCCAGCGCGATGGCGATGCGAAACAGGTTGTCGGGGTCCAGTGGCCGGTGGCCGACGCCGCCGAACAGCGCCGCCAGCTCAGCGCGCAACGGCCCGGACGACGTGGCAATGGGCACGTGGTAGCGACGGGCGAGCGACTCCATGTGTTCGCCCTCCATCACCGCGAAGCGGCCGAACAGCGCGCGCATCGCCGGGTCGGTGCTTTCCGCCGCGGCGTGCTGGTAGAACGCACGCGCGCCCAGTTCGATCTCGAAGGCCATGCGCACGCCGGCCAGCGCGGCGTCGTCCGGCGCCTCAGCACCCTCGACGGGCACCAGATGGCCACCACACGACGGGCAGGCGCCGTAGGCGAACGCAAAACCCTCGTGCACGGCGGCGCACGCCGCGCACCGCCAGTGCCGGCTCGCCCCGGCGCAGCAGATGTAGAGGCCCTCGGCGGCGAATTCCAACGGCTTGTGGCATTGCGGGCATCGCATGTGGATTCCTCAGTGCGAGTCGGGCATGGCGGGCATGGCGGCCAGCTCGCGCACCAGACGCTGCGCCAGTGCAGCGGCCACCTGACGCCGATAGTTCGACGGCGTGGCCGTGCTGCGCATCGGGCTCGCCTGCTGCCGCACAAGCTTGCCGAGCGTGGCGAGCAACGAGGCGTCTACAGGCTGGCCGATGAATGCGTCGAGCCCTTGCAGCACGATCGGCCGCGGGTTGGTGCCGCTCAGGCCGACGCCGATGTCGGCCAGCACGCCGTCGCGCAGCGACAGCAGCACCGCCACGCCGGCGAGCGGAAAGTCCATCGATCCGCGCACTCGCGCCTTGCGATAGCCGCTGCGGCGCGCGGACGCTGCAGCCACACGAACGCTCGACACGAACTCGCCCGCGGCCAGCGTGAGGTGCGACGCGCCGTCGTCGCGGTACAGGTCGTCCAACGGCATGCGCCGCGTGCCACTGGCTGTGGCGATCTCGACCTCGGCACGCGCGGCCAACAGCACCGGGGCCACGTCGCCACTGAATGCGGCATGGCAGCGTTGGCCCTGCGGCGCCACGTGGCAGGTGTCGCCGCCACGCTTCAAGCACCAGCCGTTGCCGGCACGCCACCACTCGCTCTGGTTGTAGTACACGCAGCGCGTGTCCTGGCACAGGTTGCCGCCCAGCGTGGCCGCGCTGCGATGACCGGGGCCGGCCACCGCGCCCGCGGCTTCGGCCAGCGCCGGCAGGTGCTGCGCGATGCGCGCGTCGTCGATCAAGTGCGCCAACGTGACACCGGCACCGATCGTGAGCACGCCGTCGTGCAGGTCGATCTCGTCCAGACCCGCGACGCGCGACAGATCCACCAGCTGCGCCGGTTGATCGAGGCCATGACGCAAGTTGGGCAGCAGGTCGGTGCCGCCGGCGAGCGCACGCGTGCCCGCGGCAAGCAGCGCAGCCGCTTCGCGCGCCGTCGTGGGCCGCAGCAACGTGAACTCAGGCAACGCCGTCATGCCTTCTCCACTGCCTTCGTCGCCGCGCGCCGTGCGCTCAGTCGTTGTTCGCGGCGGCGCGCATGGATCGCATCGAACACGCGGTCGGGAGTGACGGGCAGCTCGTGCGGCCGAATGCCGATGGCATCGCACACCGCGGCGGCGAGCGCGGGCGCGAAGCCGTGCAGTGCGCCTTCGCTTGCTTCCTTGGCGCCGAACGGCCCCAGCGGGTCAATGCTCTCGATCAGCGTCACGTCGATCTGCGGCGATTCGGCGATCGTCGGCATGCGGTAGTCGATGAAGTTGGCGCGCAGGTGCAGGCCCTCGTGGTACTGGGTCTCTTCGCTCAGCGCCTGGCCCATGCCCATCCACACCGCGCCTTGCACCTGGCCCTCTACCGCCAGCGGGTTGAGGGCGCGGCCGCAGTCGTGCGCCACCCACACCCGCTCGACGGTCACGGCGCCGGTGTCTTCGTCGACGCGGACCTCGACCACCTGCGCGGCGTACGAGAAGCCCGCGGTCGAGCCCACCGCCGCGCCGCGGAACTTGCCGCCCTGGGTTTCGGGCGGCGTCGACCAGGCGCCCTTGACGGTGAGCGTGCCGCTGTCGGCCAGTGCCGCCTGCACGACCTGCGCGAAGTCCAGTTGCCGGTCGGTGCCCGCCACGCTGCACGACTCGCCCTGCCAATCGATGTCGTCGGGCTGCACTTCGAGCCGCCGCGCCGCCGCCTCGACCAGCACCCGCTTCATCGCCTGCGCGGCGCGCAGCGCGGCGTTGCCGACCATGAACGACACGCGCGACGAGTACGAGCCGTTGTCCTTGGGGGTCAGCGCGCTGTCGGTGGCGACCACGCGAATGCGCGCCATCGGCAACAGCAGCACCTCGGCCACCACCTGCGTCAGCAGCGTGGTCGAGCCCTGGCCGATGTCGGAGGCGCCGGTGAGGATGGTGATGCCGCTGTCGAAGTCGAGCTTCAGGTTCACCACCGCGTGCGGCTCGCCGCTCCAGTGCACCGGCTTGGCTGAACCCGACACGTAGTGCGAGCAGGCCATGCCCAGCCCCCTGCCCCGGCCCAGCCTGCCGCGGCGCGTTTGCCAGCCCGATGCGGCCTCCACCGCGTCCAGGCACAGCGGCAGGCCGTACGAGTTGACCTGCAGATCGTTGAGCGTGCGGGTCGGCGGCACCAGCAAGTTCGCTCGACGCACGGCGAACGGGTCGAGCTTCAACGCTTCAGCCATCTCGTCGAGCAGCGACTCGAACGCGAAGCGCACGTTGACCGCACCGTGGCCGCGCATCGCGCCGCACGGCGGCAGGTTGGTGTACACCCGAGCGCCGCGGTAACGCACCGCGCCCACCCGGTACAGCGCATGCAGCAGCGCGCCGGCATAGAGGATCGTCACCAGCCCATAGCCGCCGTAGGCGCCGCCGCGCTGCACCACCTCGGCATCGACCGCGGTGATCTCGCCGCTCCGCTTCATGCCGATGCGCAGGCGCGTCCCGGTGGCCGGGCGGCCGCGGTGGGTGAGAAAGCCTTCTTCGCGCGTCAGGTGCAGGCTCACCGCGCCACCGGCGGCGCGCGCCAGCGCGGCGCAGACCATCTCGAAGTTCAGCGGCTCGACGCGGTGGCCGAAGCCGCCGCCGACGAACGGCTTGACGACGCGGATCTGCGACGCATCGAGCCCGAGCGTCTGCGCCAGCGTCAGGTGCAGGTAGTACGGCACCTGCGTCACCGAGTGCACGGTCAGCCGTTCGCGCTCGGGCTCCCACTGCGCCACGGTGCTGTTGAGCTCGATCTGCCCGTGCGCGACCTCGGCACACTCGAAGTGACGCTCGAGCACCAGATCGGCCGCGGCGAAACCGGCATCGACGTCGCCGAAATCCTGCTCGACGCGGCGCTCGATGTTGCCGGGCCTGTTGTCGTGCAACGGTACCGCGCCGTCGGCACACGCGTCGGCGGCGCTGAAGTACGCCGGCAGCGGATCGATCTGCACCTCGACGGCGTCCAATGCAGCCGACGCGCTGGCTTCGTCGTCGGCCGCCACCGCGAACAGCGGCTCGCCGCGGTAGCGCACCTTGTCGCGCGCCAGCGGCCATTCGTTCTGCGCGACCGGGATCACGCCATAGGGGGCGCTGAAGTCGGCGCCGGTGATCACCGCGCGCACGCCGGGCAGCGCGAGCGCGCGTGTGGTGTCGATGGCGCGGATCAGGCCGTGCGCCACCGTGCTGCGCCCGATGCGGCCCACCAGCGTGGGCCCGAGCGGCAGATCGGCGGTGTAGCGCGCGCGACCGGTGACTTTTTCGATGCCGTCGACCAGCGGCGTGCGCTGCCCGATCGAATGCGTGGCCGGCGCCGGAGCGCGCGGCGGTGCCGTTTGCTCGTGCCTCATGCGCGCTCCCCTGTGCGAGTCTGCGCAGCGGCCTGCACCGATTCGACGATCTTCACGTAGCCGGTGCAGCGGCACAGGTTGCCCGACAGCGCCTCGCGGATCTGCGCCTCGCTCGGGTCGGGCTCGCGGCGCAGCAGCGCCTCGGCGGCCATCACCATGCCGGGCGTGCAGAAGCCGCATTGCGTGCCGAGCTTCTCGTGAAACGCCTGCTGCAGCGCGCTCATTCGGCCTGATGACGAGAGGCCCTCGATGGTGACGACCGCACGGCCTTGCACCGACGCGGCCAGCGTGATGCACGCGAGCCGCGGCTCGCCGTCGACCAGCACGGTGCAGGCGCCGCACTCGCCGCCGTCGCAGCCCTGCTTGGTGCCGGTCAGCAACAGGCCATCGCGCAGCACGTCGACCAGCAACTCGTGATCGGCCGCCGCCAGCTCGTGGCTGCGGCCGTTGACCTGCAGCGTCAGCAGACGTTTCGCCATGGTGTTCAAGCTCCCTTGGAGCGCAGGTCGCGCACGCGCACGGCCTTGCCCTGCGAGCGCGGCACGCCGCCCGGCGGCAGCACGGTCACGTCGACGCTGATGCCGACCAGGCTCTTCACGTGGTGCGCCACGTCGCGGCCCAGGCCGTCGTATTGATCCTGCGTGAGTCCGAGCGCCGCTTCGACCTCGAGCGTCACGTGATCGAGGCTGCGTCGGCGATCGATCACCAGCTGGTAGTGCGGTGCCAGATGCGGCCGGCCGATCAGCACCGCCTCGACCTGCGACGGGAACACGTTGACGCCGCGCACGATCAGCATGTCGTCGCTGCGCCCGCTGACGCGCAACATGCGCAGGTGCGTGCGTCCGCAGGCACACGGCCGCGTGGTCAGGCGCGTGATGTCGCGCGTGCGGAAGCGCAACATCGGCAGCGCCTGCTTGGTGAGCGTGGTGATCACCAGCTCGCCGGCCTCGCCCTCGGGCAGCGGCCGCAGCGTCTCGGGATCGATCACCTCGAACAGGAAGTGATCCTCCCAACCGTGCAGGCCATCCTGCTGCGGGCACTCCACGGCCACACCCGGACCCATGATCTCCGACAGGCCGTAGTTGTCGATCGCCAGCACGCCCAGGCGCGACTGGATCTCGCGGCGCAGCGCTTGGCTCCATGGCTCGGCGCCGAACAGGCCGACGCGCAATGCACTGCGCCGCAAATCGACCGCCATCTGCTCGGCCACTTCGGCGATCGCCAGCGCGTACGACGGCGTGGCACACAAGACACGTGCGCGCAGGTCGGAGATCAGCGCCACCTGGCGTTCGGTGGCGCCGCCCGACGCCGGCACCACCACGGCGCCCAGCCGCTCGGCGCCCGCGTGCATGCCCAGCCCCCCGGTGAACAGCCCATAGCCGTACGCGTTGTGCACCACGTCGCCGTGCCGCACGCCGGCGCAATGCAGCGTGCGCGCCATCAGCCCGGCCCAGGTGTCGAGATCGGCCTGCGTGTAGCCCACCACCGTGGGCTTGCCGGTGGTGCCCGACGACGCGTGGATGCGTGCGAGCTGTTCCGTCGGGCGCGCGAACAGGCCGAACGGATAGTGATCGCGCAGATCGCTCTTCATCGTGAAGGGCAGGCTTTGCACGTCGAGCAGGTCGCGCACGTCGCGCACGGCGCCGGCCGGCAGCCCGGCAGCTTGCAGGCGAGCGGCTTGCCAGGGCACGCGCGCCGAGGCGTCACCCAACGTCGCGCGCAGCCGCTGCAGCTGCAGCGCCGCCAGACGCTCGCGCGGCATCGCTTCGATCGCGGGCTCGCGCATGCCCTCGGATTGCAGCGGTGCGATTCCGGCGGCGGTGATCTGGCCCATGTCGAGTCCGCCTCGAGCTCAGCGCCGAACGCCGCGCACCGGCAACCGCGCCAGCGCGAAGCCCTGGTTGAACGCGCCACGCGTGACCAGCGTGAACTTGAACCAGGCGCCGCTGGCACAAGCCAGCGCACCGCACAGCGCCTGCAGCACGCGCGGTGCCTCGTCGGGCAGCGGCACGGCGACGGCGATCACCGCTGCGGCCAGCGCCAGCAGCGTCGAGGCCCCGAGCACGAGGCCGGCGCGGTCGAGTGCGGCCAGCGCCCGCGCTGCCGCGCGAACGCGGCCGCGCCACGGCACCCACAGCAGCCAGCGCGCGAGCATGGTGATTGCAAAGAACGCCCATTGCAGCGCGGTGGTCCCTTGCGTGAACGCTGCCCACAGCAGCAACAGGCCCGCGCCCTCGGCCAGCCCGGTGGCCACGATCAGCGGCACCAGGCGCGGCTCGCGCCAGGCAGGAATGCCTTTGGCCGCCTGCAGGATGCGGGCCTGGCAGAACACGAACGTGACGGCCAACAGTGCCGCCATGGACGGCATGAACGGCACGTCGAGCCACGCTGCTGCCACGGC
>Ga0315912_10006229_pt1 | contig 10739 bp, 13 predicted proteins | sample VfabasoilMG_FD_204469 | JGI IMG/M metagenome (GOLD analysis project Ga0315912, IMG submission 204469) | Garden soil microbial communities collected in Santa Monica, California, United States - V. faba soil | ecosystem: Environmental > Terrestrial > Soil > Garden | place: USA: California... | reverse complement strand
TACCAGGCCACGCCCTCTAAGGCGAAGTGATGCTCGGGCGTGAAGTGGCCCTTCAGGCAGCGGAACCAGATCACCGTCAGCATGATCGCGCCGATGGTGACGTGGAAGCCGTGGAAGCCGGTGAGCATGAAGAAGGTCGAGCCGTAGACCCCGGTGTGCAGCGTGAGGTTGAGCTCCTCGAAGGCATGCACGTACTCGATCGCCTGGCAGATCAGGAACGCGACGCCGAGCGCGATGGTGGCGCCGAGCCAGAGGATCAGCTTGCCGCGATTGTTGGCGAGCAGGTTCCAGTGCGCGAAGGTGATGGTCACGCCGGAGCTGAGCAGCAGCACGGTGTTGAGCGCGGGCAGGCCCCAGGCGCCCATCGGGCTGAAGGTTTCGGTGAAATTCGGTCCGGCCGAAGGCCAATGCGCGGTAAAGCCCGGCCAGACCAGCGCGTTGCTCTCGATCGTCGCCAGATCGGGCACCGAGTACACGCGCGCCCAGAACAGCGCGCCGAAGAACGCGGCGAAGAACATGACCTCCGAGAAGATGAAGAAGCTCATCCCCCAGCGGAACGACACGTCTTCCCAGCGGCTGTACTTGCCGCCCTCCGATTCGCGGATCACGTCGCCGAACCAGCGCACCATCATGTAGAGCAGCAGCATGAAGCCGGCGGCGATGCTGATCCAGCCCGCGCGCATGCCGTTCATCGTCAGCACGCCGCCGAGCGCCATCATGAACAGCGAGGCCGAGCCCATGATCGGCCAGGCCATGGGCTGCGGCACCGCGTAGTGGCCGCGTGCCTCGGCAGACGCGGCATGCGTGGTTGCGCTGTGGGTGGATGCGCCGTGCGCCATTTTTTCTCCCTGCTCGTTTCTAGTTGACGACCATGCTGACGATGAAGCGCAGCGTCAGGATGAAGAGAACCACGAAGATCACCGCCAGGATGACGAGGTGCACCGGGTTCAGGCTGGCGCGCTCGTGGTCCGCTTTGCGGCGGATGCCGGCCATGCCCCAGAGCACGGTCTTCACCGTGTCGAGGAAGGAAGCGTGCTTCATGACAGCCTCCATCAAATCTTCCCCCCGCGCCCTGCGACTTCGAAGAATGTGTACGACAGCGCGATCGTTTCCACATCGCGCGGCAGCTTGGGATCGACGACGAACACCACCGGCATGCGCCGGGTCTCGCCCGCGGCGAGCGTCTGCTGCGTGAAGCAGAAGCACTCCACCTTCTGGAAATATTCGCCGGCGCGCTGCGGCCCGTAACTTGGCACCGCCTGTCCGGTCACCGGCGCCTCGCGCACATTGACGATCTCGTACTCCACCATGGTGATCTCGCCCGGGTGCACCGTGACGTGGCCGACCAGCGGGCGGAAGCGCCACGGCATGTTGTGCGCGTTGGAATCGAGCTCGATGGTGACCGTGCGCGACCTGTCGACCTGGGTATTGGTGACGACCGACGGCTGGTCCAGATTGTTGATACCGAGCGCGACGCAGATCTGGTTGTAGAACGGCACCAGCGCGAACGCGAAGCCGAACATCACCACCGCGACGACCCCGAGGCGGCGGGACAAGCGGCGGTTTTCCTGCTTCAGCGTCATCGGATCAGCCAGTACTTGGCGATGATGCCCACGAAGAACGCCAAGGCAATCGACGCCAGTATCAACGCCGTCTTTGCGTTCTTAGTCACTTGATAACGGGCTGAACCTCGAAGGTGTGATACGGCGCCGGCGTCGGCAGGTGCGTCCACTCGAGCGAATCGGCGCCCTCCCACGGCTTCTGCGGCGCCTTGACGCCGCCGCGGATGGTCTGGATCACGATGTAGAGGAACAGCAGCTGCGCCAGGCCCATGCCGAACGCGCCGATCGACGAGATCTTGTTCCAGGTCTCGAACATCAGCGGATAGTCCGGAATGCGGCGCGGCATGCCCGCGAGGCCGAGGAAGTGCTGCACGAAGAAAATCATGTTGAAGAAGATCAGCGTGAGCCAGAAGTGCCACTTGCCGAGCGTCTCGTTGTACATGTTGCCGGTCCACTTCGGCAGCCAGAAATAGACCCCGGCGAACGCCGCGAACAGCGCCCCCGCCACCATCACGTAGTGGAAGTGCGCCACCACGTAGTAGGTGTCGTGCATCTGGATGTCGATCGGCACCACGGAGAGCACCAGGCCGGTGAAGCCACCCAGCGTGAACATGAAAAGGAAGCCGAGCGCGAACAGCATCGGCGTCTCGAAGGTGATCGAGCCCTTCCACATGGTCGCCACCCAGTTGAACACCTTAACGCCAGTGGGCACGGCGATGATCATGGTGGCGTACATGAAGAACAGCTGCCCGGTCACCGGCATGCCCACCGTATACATATGGTGCGCCCAGACGATGAACGAGATGATCGCGATCGCCGAGGTCGCGTACACCATCGAGGCATAGCCGAACAGCGGCTTCCTCGAGAACGCCGGGATCACCTGCGAGATCACGCCGAAGCCCGGCAGCGCGATGATGTAGACCTCGGGGTGGCCGAAGAACCAGAAGATGTGCTGGTAGAGCACCGGGTCGCCGCCGCCGGCGGCGTTGAAGAACGTGGTGCCGAAGTGCCGGTCGGTCAGCGTCATGGTGACCGCGCCGGCGAGCACCGGCATCGCCGCGACCAGCAGGTAGGCGGTGATCAGCCAGGTCCAGACGAACAGCGGCATGCGCATCAGCGTCATCCCCGGCGCGCGCATGTTGAGGATGGTGGTGATGATGTTGATCGAGCCCAGGATCGAGCTCATGCCGAGCAGGTGCACGGCGAAGATGGTGAGGTCCATGCCGATGCCCATCTGCACCGTGAGCGGCGCGTACATGGTCCAGCCGACGCCGGGCGCGCCGCCCGGCATGAAGAACGACAGCACCAGCAGCGTGGCGGCGAACGGCAGCAGCCAGAACGACCAGTTGTTGAGGCGCGCGAACGCCATGTCGGGCGCGCCGATCATCATCGGGATCTGCCAGTTCGCGAAGCCGACGAACACCGGCATGATGGCGCCGAACACCATGATCAGGCCGTGCATGGTGGTGAGCTGGTTGAAGAAGTCCGGGTCGACGAACTGCAGCCCGGGCGTGAACAGCTCGAGGCGGATGCCGACCGCCATCAGCCCGCCGATGGAGAACATGGCGAAGCTGAACCACAGGTACATCGTGCCGATGTCCTTGTGGTTGGTGGTGGTGACCCAGCGCATGATGCCGCCATACGGGCCGTGGTGGTGATCGTCGTGGGCGTGACCGTGGTCGTGAACAACAGCGCTCATGATTTATTTCCTTCTGGCCTTGACTTCGGCGGGCTGGACATCGCTCGCCTTGTTACCCCAGGAATTGCGCGCGTAGGTGATGACCGCGGCAATCTCGGTATCGGACAGCTGCTGCTTGAAGGCCTGCATCGCGGTGTTCGGGCGTCCGTTCAGCACCGTATCGATCGGCGGCGCTTCCGGGCCGACGACCAGCTTGTTGCCCGCGAGCGCCGGCGCCTTCATCGCCGGCGTGCCCTGCCCCTGGGCCTGGTGGCAGGCGACGCAATTCGCGGCATAGACCTTCTCGCCGCGCGCGGCGAGCTCTTTCAGGTCCCAGGCCTTGTTCGGGTCGTCGGCGGCGGCGGCGAGCGCCTTTTTCTGCTCGCCCACCCACTTCGAATAGTCGTCGTTCGACACCACGCGCACCACGATCGGCATGAACGCATGCTCCTTGCCGCAAAGCTCGGTGCACTGGCCGCGGAAGGTTCCGGTTTCCTCGGCGCGGAACCAGATGTCGCGCAGGAAGCCGGGGATCGCATCCTGCTTGGCGCCGAGCGCCGGGATCCACCAGGAGTGGATCACATCCGCGGCGGTGGTGATGATGCGCACCTTCTTGCCGACCGGCACCACCACCTCGTTGTCGACCTCGAGCAGGTAATTCTCGCCCTTGGGCGCCGTGCCTTCGATCTGCTCGCGCGGCGTGCTCAAGGTCGAAACGAAGTGGATGCCCTCGCCTTCGCCTTTGAGGTAGTCGTAGCCCCATTTCCACTGGTAGCCGGTCACCTTGATCGTAAGGTCCGGCGCCGTGGTGTCCTTCTGCGCGATCACCGTTTTCGTCACCGGCCAGGCGATGACGATGAGGATCAGCGCCGGGATGACGGTCCAGAGGATCTCGACCGTGGTGTTCTCGTGGAACTGCTCGGCCTTGTGGCCGATCGAGCGGCGGTGCGCGTAGCAGGCATAGAACATGAAGCCGAACACGCCGACGAAGATCACCAGGATGATCCACATCACCACCTGGTGCAGCCAGTCGATCTCGGCCGCCATCTTCGACGCCGGCGTCTGGAAGTACCAGGCGATCGCGTGCGCCGAGCCGGACGCCGCGACGCCCATGACGCCGGTCAAAAGCGCGCTGAGCGTCGAGATGAGCTTACTTACCTTCATGTTCCAGTCCCCGAATAAGTCTGTCGGCGTGTTTTTCTTCCGTGCCGAATCGCTTCGCGTACGCCAGGTAGGCCGCGACCAGCACCAGCACTTCGAGCCCCGCAAACGGCAGCACCAGCCATGCGCCCACCGTGGCGAACCCCGCGCCGATCACCAACACCACCGCTGCCAGCGCCGCATACACCCTCGCCAGGCCAGCCGGGGACATCGAGCAATTGCGCTTCACTTGGGTACGCGAAAGTATCACATCCGGAGAGTCAGTCTCAAGGCATGCGCTTGAAAACACGCACGGTTTTCGACTCTGGTTCGCGTGTGCGGCCCTTCCACGCATGACCGTAAACCACTTCGAAAGTCGCCTTCGGCGCGAGCTTCGCGCGCAGCGCCTCGGAGAAGCGCCGCCCGGCGAGGCCGCGCGGCCGGTCGGTGCGCGCGCTGGTCTGCCCGCTGGCGCGCAGGTCATCGAGCAGCGAAGCCGGATCGCGGTATGCAATATCCAGCATCTCCATGTCCATCACCGGAGCCGTAAAGCCGGCAGCGACAAGCATGTCGCCCAGATCGTGCATGTCCGTAAATGCATGCACGCGCGATGCGCCCGCGGCGGCGCGCAGCTCTTTCAGGGTGTCCGGCCCGAGCGTGCTGAACATCAGCAGGCCCTCGGGCACCAGCACTCGAGCGAACTCGCGCAGCGCGGGCACCGGATCCGACAGCCAATGCAGCGCCATGTTGCACCAGGCGAAATCGATCGTTTCAGGCGCCAGGGGCAGGTGCGTCAGATCCCCGCATACCCGAAAGGGATTGCGGCCAAAAAAGCTTCGTCTGCCGGCCCGCAGCATCGCCTTGGCGAAATCAAGCGCGATCACTTGCGAGCCCGGATAGCGCTTGCCGAGCGCGCGGCGCGGCGGACCGCTGGCGGCGTCGAGGATGCGCCGCGGCGCGAGCTTCAGGTAGTCGAGCCGCTCCAGCATGCGCGCCTCGACTTCCGCTTCCAGCCGCGCCGCTTCCGTGTAACTCGGTGCTGCCCGTTCGAAGCGGCGCCGTGCGGCGCGCCGGTCAATCTCGGGCAAGCGCGCCTTCCACGGCGGCGGCGACCGCGAGGATGCGCCGGTCGCTCATCGCCGGCCCGCTCACCATCAGGCCGACCGGCGCAGCGCCTCGCGGCTGGCAAGGCAGCGACACGCCGCAGCCGTCGAGGAAATTGACCAGGCCGACCAGGCGCAGGATGCGGCCGTTCCAGCGGAAGTAGTCCTCGTCGCTCGCGTTGACCTCGGCGATCGGCGGCGCGATGCACGGCGTGGTGGGAAGCAGAAACGCATCGAAGGGCGCGAGCGCTGCCTCGACCTCGCGCTGGAACTGCGTGCGCATCAGGCCGAAGTCGACGTAATCCGCGGCGCTCAGCTCCTTTCCCATCAGCACGCGCTTGGCCACGCGAGGGTCGTATTCGCCCAGCCGGGCGGCGTTATGGCGGTGAATGGCGTAAGCCTCGGCGCCGGCATAGCCGCCGCCCTTGAAGTACTCGGCGCTGCGGTCGAACGCCGGTACCGCCTTCTCGATCACCAAAGCGCCCTCGCGCCGAAGGCGCTCGATGCTGGCGTCGAAGGCCTGCGCCACCTCGCGGTCGAGGCCGTCGCGCACCTCGCTCTTGGGGAGCAGGAATTTCAGCCCTTTCACCGGCAGCTCGGGCAACGGGTCGGGTGCTTCGCCGGCGAGCAGCGCGTCGTAGACCGCGCAGCACGACACCGAATTCGCGAGCGGCCCGATCGAGTCGAGCGTGTATGAAAGCGGAAATGCCCCGTCGCGCGGCACGCGTCGCGCCGTCGGCTTGAAGCCGGTGACGCCGCAAAGCGCCGCCGGGATGCGCACCGATCCGCGCGTATCCGTGCCGAGCGCCATCGCGCACATTCCATCGGCCTGCGCGACCGCGGCGCCGGAGGATGATCCGCCCGGGACTCTCCCGGTCGCGCGGTCCCACGGATTCTTCGGCGTGCCGTAGTGCGGGTTGATTCCGGTGGTGCCGAAAGCGAACTCCACCATATTGGTACGCCCGACGAACACGGCGCCGGCCGCGCGCAGCCGCGCCACGGCCGGGGCGTCGGTTTGCGCTTTCCGGTTCAGGACCTTCGAGCCGGCGCGCGTCACATCGCCGGCGACGTCGAACAGGTCCTTCAAGGAAACCGGCAGCCCGTCGACCGGAGAGCGGCGCACGCCGCCCTTGCGCAGCCGGTCGGAAAAATCCGCCTCGGCCAGCGCGCTCTCGGCATGGACCTTCATGAAGGCGCGCGCGCCTTCGCCCGCCGGATCGGCGATGCGCGCGAGCGCCTGCTCGGTGAGGCGGCGGCTGGTGGTACGTCCGGCGGCCAGGTCGGCCATGAGCTGCGCTACAGTCCACATGATCGAAAGTGTATGCGCAATTTCCTCGCCCATTGGTTTGGCGGAAGCTGTTTCCTGTGCCGCGGCTCAGCCGAAACCGTGCTTTGCACGGCCTGCGAAGCCGACCTGCCGCGCCTGGTCGGGCTGCGCTGCCCGCGCTGCGCCCTCGAATCGTCGCACGGCGAAACCTGCGGGCGCTGCCTGAGCGAGGCGCCGCACTACGACGCCACGGTGGCGGCGCTCGCCTACGAGTTCCCCGCCGACGCCCTGGTGCACTCGCTCAAATTTCGCGGCGAGCTTGCATTGGCGGAATATCTCGGCGGCGTCCTTGCTCGGTGCGTCCAAGACGCCGGTGTGGACAGCATCGTCCCGGTTCCGCTGTCGGCGGACCGGCTGCGCAGCCGCGGCTTTAACCAAGCCGTGGAGATCGCGCGCCATGTCGCACGCGGTCCGGTCGAGCTCGACCTCTGCGTGCGCGAGCGCGACACGCCGGCGCAGATGGACCTGCCGTATGCCGAGCGCCGCCGCAACGTGCGCGGGGCTTTTCGCTGCAGGCGCGCGCTCCTCGGCACGAGTGTGGCCGTGGTCGACGATGTGATGACGACCGGCGCCACGCTGGACGAGATCGCGCACGTGCTGAAGAAGGCCGGCGCGGCGCGCGTCGTGAACTGGGTCGTGGCCCGCACTTTTCCGGCCGCCTGATGTTCAACATCGTGCTGGTCAATCCGGAGATCCCGCCCAACGCCGGCAACGTCATTCGACTGACCGCGAACACCGGCTGCCGCCTTCACCTCGTCGAGCCGCTCGGCTTCACGCTGGAAGATCGCCAGCTCAAGCGCGCAGGACTCGACTACCACGATCTCGCGCGAGTCGAAGTGCATCGCGACTGGGATACCTGTCGCCTGGCGCTGGGCGAGCGTCGCCTGTTCGCCTTTTCTACCCACGGCACGCGCGTCTATACCGAGCTCGAGTTCCGCGTCGGCGACGCGTTCGTGTTTGGCGCCGAGACCAAGGGCCTGCCGGCATCGCTGCTCGAGGAATTCCCCGCGCCGGCGCGCCTGCGGCTGCCGATGCTCGCCGGCAACCGCAGCCTGAACCTGTCGAACGCCGTGGCTGTCGTGGTGTTCGAGGCCTGGCGCCAGATCGGCTTCTTGGGCTCCGCCTAGCGCTCTGGTTTTGGATCACGCGACAGAAGCTGCTCCACCGCCGCTTTCGGCGTCAGCTTTGCCTGCAGTACCGCATTGACCGCCTGCGTGACCGGCATATCGATGCCACGGGCCTGCGCCAGTTTCGTCACTTCGCGCGCCGAATGGACGCCCTCAGCGACATGCCCCAGGTCGTGCAGGATCTTGGCCAGCGGCAAGCCTTGCGCCAGCTGCAGTCCCACGCGCCGGTTGCGCGAAAGGTCTCCGGTCGCCGTGAGAATCAGGTCGCCGGCGCCCGTCAAGCCGAAAATCGTCTCGGTGGAGGCCCCCATCGCCACGCCGAGGCGCGCGATCTCGGCCAAGCCGCGGGTGATGAGCGCGGCGCGTGCGTTGTGACCGAGCCCGAGGCCGTCGCAGATGCCGGCGGCGATCGCCATCACATTCTTCACCGCGCCGCCGACCTCCACCCCGACAAGGTCGGCGCTGAAATAAACGCGCATGCGGCCGCCGTGCAGCAATGCGGCGGCTTCGCGCGCGAAGCCGGCATCGCGGGCGGCGAGCGTCAGCGCGCAGGGCAGCCCGCGCGCCACCTCTTCCGCAAACGACGGGCCGGACAGGGCGCCGCAACGCGCGCCGGCGCCCAGCACCTGCTCGACGATCTGGTGCGGAAGGAGTCCTGTGCCCGGTTCGAAGCCCTTGCACAGCCAGACCAGCGGAGCGGGTTTTTTCCTGAGAACGTCTGTGAGGCCCGCGACCGGGGTCGCCGCCAGGAAAAGATCTGCGCTGGCGGGGAAGTCCGCGCTCACCTTCACCTGCGGTGGTATCTCGATGTTCGGCAGGTACCGCTGGTTGCGGCGCGTGCGCGCCATCCCATCAGCCTGTGCAGGATCGCGTGCCCATAGCGTGACCTCGTGCCGCGCCGCGAGGACCGACGCGATCGCGGTGCCCCAGGCGCCGGCGCCCAGCACCGCGACGCGCCTCACCGGGCGCTCATCTCGCCACTTCGATCTTCGGCTCGCCGCCCGCGGCGCCCGGCTGCTGCTGCTGCTGGCGCTGCACGAACAGCGCCTCGAACGACACCGGCGCCAGCAGCACCGGCGGGAAGCCGCCGCGGATCACGAGATCCGAGATCGCCTCGCGCAAATAGGGAAACAGGATCGTCGGGCAGGCGATGCCGAGCAGCGGCTTGAGGTCGTCGGCCGGCACGTTGCGCATCTGGAAAATGCCGGCCTGCACCGCCTCGGCCAGGAACAGCGTCTTGTCACCGACCTTCGCCGTGACCGTGGCGCTGACCGTGGCCTCGAAATAGCCCTCGGCAAACGGCGCCGCGCTGGTGTCAATCTGCACCTCGAGCTGCGGCTGCGCCGGCTGCAGGAAGATCTGCGGCGCGTTCGGGATCTCGAGCGACACGTCTTTCACGTAGATCTTCTCGATCTGGAAGGTCGCGCCCTGTGGCTGTTCGCTCATTTGGTTTCTTCCAGTAGGGTATCCAGCTCACCCTGGCGGTCCAGGGCGTAAAGATCGTCGCAGCCACCGACATGGCGCTCGCCGATCCAGATCTGCGGCACGGTGTGGCGGCCGCTCCTCTTCGTCATTTCCGCGCGCCGCTCCGGCTGGAGGTCGACGCGGATCTTTTCGATGCTCGCGCCCTTGGCGACGAGCAGGCGTTCGGCCGACTGGCAGAACGGACAAGCCGCGGTGGCGTACATGAGCACACGAGCCACGCTACTTCTCCACGGGCAGCCCGGCCTGCTGCCAGGCGCCCAGGCCGCCGCTCAGATTCACCACGCGCGTGAAGCCCTGCTTCTTCAGCGCGGTGATCGCCTTGCCCGCGCGGCTGCTGGTGTCGCAATACAGGATCAGCGGCCGGTCCTTGCGCTTGCCCAGGTCCGAGCCGGCGTCCTCGACGCGCGCGAGCGGCACGTTCTTTGCGCCGAGGACGTGCCCGGCGCTGTATTCGCCGGGGTCGCGCACGTCGACCACCAGCGCATCCTCACGGTTGATGAGATGCGTGGCCTGGGCCGGCGTGACCCACGGCCCGCCCGAGCTGCGCCGGAATAGCGGCCAGAGCAGCATCGCGCCGGAAATGAAAGCGACGGCGAAAAGAAGGAGGTTGTTGCGGACGAAATCCACGAGGGGCGACAATTATAATCGCGCGATGCGCAAGCCCGTGTCCAAGCTCGTTCTTCTTCGCCACGGCGAGTCGCAGTGGAACCGCGAGAATCGTTTCACCGGCTGGACCGACGTCGACCTGTCGGAGGCCGGCATCGCCGAGGCGCGCGCCGGCGGCCGCCAGCTCAAGGCCGACGGCTACGCCTTCGACCTCGCGTACACCTCGGTGTTGAAGCGCGCCATCCGCACGCTGTGGATCGCCCTGGATGAGCTCGGACAGATGTGGCTGCCCGAAGTGAAGGACTGGCGCCTGAACGAGCGCCACTACGGGGCGTTGCAAGGCCTGAACAAGGCCGAGATGGCGGCGAAGTACGGCGACGAGCAGGTGCTCGTCTGGCGGCGAAGCTACGACACCCCGCCGCCGCCGCTGGCGGCGGACGACCCGCGATACGAAGGCAGGGACCCGAGGTACGCCGGCATCAAGGCGCCGCTCACCGAATGCCTGAAGGACACGGTCGCGCGCGTGGTTCCGTACTGGGAAACGACGATCGCGCCGGCGGTGCGCGCCGGCAAGCGCGTGCTGATCGCCGCGCACGGCAACTCGCTGCGCGCGCTGGTAAAGCACCTCGACGGCATCTCCGACGAGGCGATCGTCAAGCTCAACATTCCGACCGGCATTCCGCTGGTCTATGAGCTCGACGAGCAGCTCAA
>Ga0315912_10006228_pt1 | contig 10741 bp, 9 predicted proteins | sample VfabasoilMG_FD_204469 | JGI IMG/M metagenome (GOLD analysis project Ga0315912, IMG submission 204469) | Garden soil microbial communities collected in Santa Monica, California, United States - V. faba soil | ecosystem: Environmental > Terrestrial > Soil > Garden | place: USA: California... | reverse complement strand
TCGTGACGACGAAGCAGTCGTACCAGTGGAACCAGGGCACGATTTTTCCGGAGCGCCAGAGCGTCTATACGAAGCGCGTCGCGAGCTTTCACGTCGTCGCTTTCGACTACGGCGTCAAGCGCAACATTCTGCGCCTGATCGCCGAGCAAGACTGCCGCCTCACGGTCGTTCCCGCGACGACCAAGGCGGAGGAAGTCATGGCGTTGATGCCGGACGGCATTTTCCTGTCGAACGGGCCCGGCGATCCCGAGCCGTGCGACTACGCGATCGAGGCGATCCGTACGCTCGTCGACAAGGGCGTGCCGACGTTCGGCATCTGCCTGGGTCATCAGCTGCTCGGGCTCGCGAGCGGAGCGAAGACCGAGAAGATGAAGTTCGGTCATCACGGCGCGAACCACCCCGTCGTCGAGCTCGACTCCGGGCGCGTCATGATCACGAGCCAGAACCACGGTTTCGCGGTGCAAGAGAACACGCTGCCGGAGAATGTCCGCGCGACCCACCGGTCGTTGTTCGACGGCACGCTCCAGGGTCTCGAGCGCACGGACCGGCCCGCGTTCTCGTTCCAAGGACATCCCGAGGCGAGCCCCGGCCCGCACGATTTGAAGCCGCTGTTCCAGCGCTTCACGGCCTCGATGAAGGCGTATCGGCACCGCGCGCAAGCCGTTTAGAAGCAATAAGTTAAGACTGATTCAGCAGGAAATAGATTAGATAATGCCACGCCGCGACGACCTCGAAAGTATCCTGATCATCGGTGCCGGCCCGATCATCATTGGGCAAGCGTGCGAGTTCGATTACTCGGGCACGCAGGCGTGTAAGGCGCTCAAGGAGGAGGGTTACCGAGTCATTCTCGTGAACTCGAATCCCGCGACGATCATGACGGATCCCGCGAGCGCCGATGCCATCTACATCGAGCCGATCCACTGGCGCGCGATCGCCGAGATCATCGCCAAGGAGAAGCCGAGCGCGTTGTTGCCGACGATGGGCGGTCAAACGGCTCTGAACTGCGCGCTCGACCTCGTGCGCGAAGGCGTGCTCGAGAAATACGGAGTCGAGCTCATCGCGGCCTCGCGCGACGCGATCGACATGGCCGAGGACCGCGAGCTGTTCCGCCATGCAATGCGCGACATCGGCCTCGCGACGCCGCGCGCCGGCATTGCGCACACGCTCGAGGAAGCGTGGCAAGTGCAAGAAGAGGTCGGTTTCCCGACCGTCATTCGGCCGTCGTTCACGCTCGGCGGCAGCGGCGGCGGCATCGCGTACAACCGCGACGAGTTCGAGGAGATCGTGACGCGCGGGCTCGAGATGTCGCCGACGAGTGAAGTGCTCGTCGAAGAGTCCGTGCTCGGGTGGAAAGAGTTCGAGATGGAGGTCGTTCGCGACAAGAACGACAACTGCATCATCATCTGCTCGATCGAAAACCTCGATCCCATGGGCGTTCACACGGGCGACTCGATCACGGTCGCGCCGGCGCAGACGTTGACCGACAAGGAATACCAGCGCATGCGCGACGCGTCGATCGCGGTGCTGCGCAAGATCGGCGTCGATACGGGCGGCTCGAACGTGCAGTTCGCCGTGTCGCCGAAGGACGGGCGCCTCGTCGTGATCGAGATGAACCCGCGCGTGTCGCGTTCGTCCGCGTTGGCGTCGAAGGCCACGGGGTTCCCGATCGCGAAGGTGGCGGCCAAGCTCGCGGTCGGCTACACGCTCGACGAGCTCAAGAACGAGATCACGGGCGGAGCGACACCGGCGTCGTTCGAGCCGACGATCGACTACGTCGTCACGAAGGTCCCGCGCTTCACGTTCGAAAAATTCCCGCAGGCCGCGGACCGGCTCACGACGCAGATGAAGTCCGTCGGCGAGGTCATGGCGATCGGCCGAACGTTCCAGGAGTCGTTGCAGAAAGCGCTGCGCGGGCTCGAGATCGGCACCGACGGGCTCAACCCGATCATGAAGTCCGTAGAGACCGAGGACGATTGGGCGAAGCTGAAGCAAGAGTTGCGCATGGCCGGCAGCCGGCGGCTCTGGTATGTCGGCGACGCATTCCGCTACGGCTTGACGCTCGAAGAGGTGGGCGAGCTCACGACGATCGACCCGTGGTTCCTCGCGCAGATCAAAGAGCTGATCGACGTCGAGAAAGAGATCGCGACGCTCGGCCCCGAGGCGTTGATGCCCGAGAAGCTGTACGGGCTGAAACGCCGGGGCTTCAGCGATCGGCGCATCGCGGACCTGATCGGGGTCAAGGAAAAGGTCGTAAGAACAGCGCGTTACAAAGAAAACATCAGGCCAGTTTTCAAGAGAGTGGACAGCTGTGCGGCCGAGTTCTCGAGCAGCACCGCGTATCTCTACTCGACGTACGAGCAGTTCTGCGAGGCGGAGCCGACGGATCGCCAGAAGATCATGATCCTGGGCGGCGGCCCGAACCGAATCGGTCAGGGAATCGAGTTCGACTACTGCTGCGTGCACGCCTCGTTCGCTCTGAAGGAGGTCGGGTACGAGACCATCATGGTCAACTGCAACCCGGAGACGGTCTCGACCGACTACGACAGCTCGGACCGCCTCTACTTCGAGCCCGTCACGCTCGAGGACGTGCTCGAGATCGTGCACAAGGAAAAGCCGAAGGGCGTCATCGTGCAGTACGGCGGGCAAACGCCGCTGAAGCTCGCGCGCGCTCTCGAGGAAGAGAAAGTGCCGATCATCGGCACCTCGCCGGACTCGATCGACCTCGCCGAGGACCGCGAGCGGTTCCAGCAGCTCGTCAATCGGCTGAAGCTGAAGCAGCCGCCGAATCGCACGGCGCGCAACGAGGAAGAGGCCGTCGCGAAAGCGAAAGAGATTGGCTATCCGCTCGTCGTGCGCCCGTCGTACGTGCTCGGTGGCCGCGCGATGGAGATCGTGCACGGCGAGGACGAGCTGCGCGACTACGTCGATCGAGCCGTCAGCGTCTCGAACGACAGCCCGATCCTGCTCGATCGGTTCCTCGACCTTGCGGTCGAGGTCGACGTCGATGCGATTTGCGACGGCAAGGAAGTCATCATCGGCGGCATCATGGAGCACGTCGAGCAGGCCGGAATTCACTCCGGCGACTCGGGTTGCTCGCTGCCGCCGTTCAGCCTGAGCGCGGAGATGCAGAAGGCTCTCAGCGACCAGGTTCGCCAGATGGCGCAGGCGCTGCAGGTCAACGGCATCATGAACACGCAGTTCGCGATCCAAAACGGCGTCATCTACGTGCTCGAGGTGAACCCGCGCGCGTCGCGAACGATCCCGTTCGTCTCGAAAGCGATCGGCCAGCCGCTCGCGAAGATCGCGGCGAAGGCGATGGCGGGCATCACGTTCAAGGAGCAGGGCTTCACGGCGCCCGGCCGGAGGCCTTACTACTCGGTCAAGGAGTCGGTGTTTCCGTTCGCGAAATTCCCCGACGCCGATCCGATCTTGGGGCCCGAGATGAAATCGACCGGCGAAGTCATGGGCACCGGCCGATCGTTCGGTGAGGCGTACGCGAAAGCGCAGTTCGCATCGGGTGTCGTCTTGCCGCGCCGCGGTCTGGCGTTCATCAGCGTTCGCGATCGCGACAAGCCCGGCGTCGTCGACTTAGGCAAGATGCTGATCGCGCGCGGCTTCGAGATCGTCGCGACGGGCGGCACCGCGAAGGCGCTCAAAGACGGCGGAGTGCCGTGCCAGCGCGTCAACAAAGTCCGCGAAGGTCGCCCGCATGTCGTCGACATGATCAAGAATCGCGAGCTGTCCCTCATCGTCAACACGACCGAGGGCAAGCAGGCGATTCGTGAGTCGCACTCGATTCGCGGCGAGGCCGTGCGCTGCCGGGTCACGTACTACACGACGGTGGCCGCAGCCAAGGCCACGTGCGACGCTCTCGATCATCTCGACAACGTCGTCGTGAATCGCCTGCAAGACTTGCACGCGGAGGCGTCGGTTTGAGCAAGGTACCGTTGACTGCGCGCGGGGCTGCGCAGCTCAAAGAGGAGCTCAAGCGGCTTAAGAGCGAGGAGCGGCCGAAGGTGACGGCCGCGATCGCGACCGCGCGTGCGCACGGCGACCTCAAGGAGAACGCCGAGTATCACGCTGCCAAGGAGCAGCAGGGACTCATGGAAGCGCGTATCCGCGACATCGAGGCGAAGCTCGGCAACGCCCAGATCATCGACGTCACGGCCGTGAATGCCGGCGGCAAGGTCGTCTTCGGGTCGACCGTGCATCTCGTCGACACCGACGGCGGCGAAGCGAAGTACCAGATCGTCGGCGAGGACGAAGCCGACATCAAGAACGGGTTGCTCTCGATCGGCTCGCCCATTGCGCGTGCGCTGATCGGCAAGAGAGAAGGAGACGAGGTCGAGGTGTCGACGCCGAGCGGCAAGCGCTCCTACGAGATCACGGCCGTCGAGTACATCTGAGGCACGCCAGTGCCGAAGCGGACGGGTTCCCAGCAACGTTGGCGTCAGCGCCAAGAGCGCGACATTTATGTCGAGCAAGCCAACCGCGCCGGTTGGCGCGCGCGAGCCGTCTTCAAGCTCGAGCAGATCCAAGCCAAAGAGCGTTTGCTGAAGAGCGGCACCGTCTGCGTCGATCTCGGCTCGGCGCCGGGCAGTTGGAGCCAGCTCGCCGCTCGCCTCGTGGGCCCGACCGGGCGCGTCGTCGCCGTCGACCTGCTGGCGATGGAGCCGATTGCAGGCGTCGATTTCCTCGAGGGCGACTTCACGGCCCCGGAGACGCTCGAGGCGCTGCGAAACCTTTTGGGGGGGAAGCCAGTCGATCTTGTGATGTCGGACATGGCTCCCAATATCAGCGGCAATCGGACGATCGACCAGCCCCGTAGCATGGCGCTGCTCGACGAGGCCCTCGCGTTTGCGCTCGAGGTGCTTCGGCCGGGCGGCGACTTCCTGGTGAAGGCCTTCCAGGGCGAAGGCATCGACGCGTTCACTCGCGAGCTCAAGAGGCACTTCAAGACCGTGAAAACGTTGAAACCAAAGGCTTCCCGCCCCGAGAGTCGCGAGATTTATTTGCTGGCTAGAAGCTTTGGGATGTAGTAGGGTCTAGAAAGGTTGCGGCCAGGACGGCCGCTATGAGGTAACGCTTTGAACGATCTCGCAAAAAACGTCATCCTCTGGATCGTTGTTGCCGTCGTCCTCTGGTCCGTCGTCAGCAATTTCGGGGTCAGCCGGCCCCGCGTTAGTCCGACGGATTACTCCACGTTCTTATCGTGGGTCCGGGAAGGCTCGGTCAAGGAAGTCGTTTTCGACGACGAGGCGATTCGCGGTTCTCGCTCGAGCGGCGACACGTTCATCGTCTACAACCCCGAAGACAGCAACGAGCAACTGATCGGCCTGCTCGACGAGCGCGGCGTCACGATCTCGGCCAGCCCGCCGAAGCAGCAGTCGTTTCTGCTCCAGCTCTTCATCTCGTCGTTTCCGATCCTGCTGTTGATCGGCGTCTGGGTGTACTTCATGCGCCAGATGCAGGGCGCCGGCGGAGGCCGCGGCGCGATGTCGTTCGGCAAGAGCCGCGCGCGCTTGCTCGGCGAGGATCAGGTCAGCGTCACGTTCGCCGACGTGGCGGGCGTCGAAGAAGCGAAGGAAGAAGTCGTCGAGATCGTCGACTTCCTGAAGGACCCCGCGAAGTTCCAGCGCCTCGGCGGCAAGATCCCGAAGGGCGTGCTGATGGTCGGCTCGCCGGGTACCGGTAAGACGTTGCTTGCTCGCGCGATCGCGGGCGAGGCCAAGGTTCCGTTCTTCACGATCTCGGGCTCCGACTTCGTCGAGATGTTCGTCGGCGTCGGCGCCTCGCGCGTGCGCGACATGTTCGAGCAGGCGAAGAAGCACGCGCCGTGCATCATCTTCATCGACGAGATCGACGCGGTCGGTCGCCATCGCGGCGCGGGTCTCGGCGGCGGTCACGACGAGCGCGAGCAGACGCTGAACCAGCTGCTCGTCGAGATGGACGGTTTCGAAGGCAACGAAGGCGTCATCGTCATCGCGGCCACGAACCGGCCGGACGTGCTCGATCCCGCGCTGCTGCGGCCGGGCCGCTTCGACCGTCAAGTCGTGGTGCCGCTGCCCGACGTGCGCGGCCGCGAGCAGATCCTCAAGGTCCACATGCGCAAGGTGCCCGTCGACGGCAACGTGAAGCCCGGCGTCATCGCGCGCGGCACGCCGGGGTTCTCCGGCGCCGATCTCGCGAACCTCGTCAACGAGGCCGCGCTGATCGCGGCGCGTGCGAACCGCCGCACCGTCAGCATGGAAGAGTTCGACAAGGCCAAAGACAAGATCATGATGGGCACGGAGCGCCGCTCGCTCGTCATGAGCGAGAGCGAGCGCAAGCTCACCGCATACCACGAGTCCGGCCACGCGATCGTCGGCTTGGGCGTGCCCGAGCACGATCCCGTGTACAAGGTCACGATCATTCCTCGCGGCCGCGCGCTCGGCGTCACGATGTTCCTGCCCGAAGAGGACCGCTACAGCTATTCGAAGCAGCGCCTCATGAGCCAGATGAAGAGCCTCTACGGCGGTCGGCTCGCGGAGGAGATCGTGTTCGGGCCCGCGTACGTGACGACGGGCGCCTCGAACGACATCGAGCGCGCCACGGACATCGCGCGCAACATGGTCACGAAGTGGGGTCTCTCGGAAAAGCTCGGCCCGCTGACGTACACGGAGGACGACGGCGAAATCTTCTTGGGCCGCAGCGTCACGCGCCATAAGCAAGTGTCCGACGTCACGGCGCACGCGATCGACGAAGAGGTGCGCTTGCTGATCGACACCTGCTACACCGAAGCGAAGCGCATTCTCGAGAGCAGCCGCGACAAGCTCGACAAGATGGCGGCCGCGCTGCTGAAGTACGAGACGATCGACGAGCAGCAGATCAAGGACATCATGGATGGCCGCGATCCGCGTCCGCCGGCCGATTGGGACGAGCCGTCGGAACCCGGCACGCTCGTGCAGCGCGGTGGCGTCGCCGACGAGAAGGGCGCCGCGCCGCTCGGCGGACCTGCCGGCCAGCACTAGCGGCCGTGCAGCCGCTGCTATTGAGCTGCCGTCCTTGTTGACGCGCACTTAGACCCGGGTGGGGGTCCGATGACCAGACGCTTTTTCGGAACCGACGGCATTCGCGGCCAAGTCGGGACGGCTCCCATGACGGTCGACTTTGCGCTGCGGCTTGCGAGCGCCGCGGCGCGCGTGCTCGCGCCGCGCGGCGGCAAAGTTCTGATCGGCAAGGACACACGCGTTTCCGGCTACATGTTCGAGTCCGCGCTCGAAGCGGGATTCGTCGCCTCCGGAGTCGACGTGCTCCTGACGGGCCCGTTGCCGACGCCGGCGATTGCGGTGCTCACGAAGAAGCTCGGCGCCGATTTCGGCATCGTGATCAGCGCCTCGCACAACCCGTATCACGACAACGGCATCAAGTTTTTCGACAAGGAAGGCGAGAAGCTTTCGGACGCGGCCGAGGAAGCGATCGAAGCCGAGCTCGATTCCCCGCCCGTGACTCGCGAGTCGCGCGCGCTAGGTCAAGCCAAGAACGCCTCGGCGGCCCGTGAAGACTACGTCGATTTCTGCAAGGCCACGATCCCCGAAGGCATGAGCTTCGAGAACTTCAAGATCGTCGTCGACGCGTCGCACGGCGCTGCCTACAAAGTCGCGCCGCGCGTGATGTCGGATCTCGGTGCCGACGTCGTCGCGGTCGGCTGCTCTCCGAACGGCCGCAACATCAACGACGGCTGCGGTTCGACGCGCCCCGATCTGCTGAAGCTCACCGTGACCGGTGTCAGGGCGCACGTCGGCATAGCGCTCGACGGCGACGGCGACCGCGTCGTCATGGTGGACGAGCGCGGTAATCTCATAGACGGCGACCAGCTCCTGTTCATCCTCGCGTGCGACCGCCACCGGTCGCGTGCGCTGAAGGGGCCCGTCGTCGGCACCGTCATGAGCAACCTGGGGCTCGAGCTCGCGCTGCGCGACCTCGGAGTCGACTTTCTGCGTGCGAAGGTCGGCGACCGTCACGTGCTCGCGATGCTGAAGGAGAAGGGCGGAATTTTGGGAGGCGAGACGTCGGGCCACGTGATCTGCCTCGATTGCACGACGACCGGTGACGGCGTCATCACGGCCTTGCAGGTGCTCGCCGTCATGCAGCGCACGGGCCGCTCGTTGAGCGAGCTCGCGTCGGGCATGTCCCAGTTCCCTCAGGTCCTGCTGAACGTGAAGGTTCGCGCGCCGGGCGACCCTACGCGCGACCCGGCCGTGCGCGACGCCGTGGGGCGCGTCGAGTCCGAGCTCGGCAAGCGCGGGCGCGTCGTGCTGCGAGCGTCCGGCACCGAGCCCGTCATTCGCGTGATGGTCGAGGGCGAGGACGCGCAGCAGGTCAACGCGCTGGCCGGCCGTCTCGCCGAGTCGGTCCGCTCGAGCTTCGGGAAATAAGAGAGGCGGCCGTGCGGCGTTGCGCTCGGCCGCAGCCGCCCGTAAGCTGCCGGCCCGCTGTCGGTAACCTGCCTCCACAGCGAGACTCGCGTGACGCGTAAGCCATTGATTGCCGGAAACTGGAAGATGAACGGGTCGCTTGGCGACAGCCGGCTGCTCGTCGACGCGTTGCGCAAAGGCGTCAGCTCCACGGCGTCGGCCACGATGCTGCTGTGCCCGCCGTACGTCTACCTGCCGGCCGTGCACGGCTGGCTTCAAGGAAGCCCGATCGCGTTGGGCGGGCAGGATCTCGCCGACAAAACCGGATCGGGCGCGTACACAGGCGAGGTTTCGGGCCAAATGTTGCGCGACGTCGGCTGTAGCCACGTTATCGTCGGGCATTCCGAGCGCCGCGCGCTCTATGGCGAGACGGACGCCGTCGTCGCCACGAAGTTCAAGGCCGCGCAAGCTGCGGGGCTCGTGCCGATCCTGTGCGTCGGCGAAACCCTCGAGCAACGCGAAGCCGGGGAGACCCGCTCCGTGATCGAGCGGCAAATGGCTGCCGTGGTCGATGCGGCCGGCGTGCGCGCGCTCGCCCAGGCCGTCGTCGCGTACGAGCCCGTCTGGGCGATCGGCACCGGCCGCACTGCGAGCCCGGAGCAGGCGCAAGAGGTCCACGCCTTCATCCGCGGCATGATCGCGGCGCGGGATGCTACAATCGCGGCCGGTTTGAGCATTCTGTACGGCGGTAGCGTCAAAGGCGCCAACGCCCGGAGCTTGTTCGCAATGGCGGACATCGACGGCGGGCTCGTAGGCGGCGCGTCACTCGCTGCAGCGGAGTTCCTCGAGATCTTCCGCGCTGCGGCCTAAACGAAAAGCGATTCGAGATGTTGCAAACGATCATATTGGTCGCCCACGTGGCCATCGCGTTGTTGATCATTGGCCTCGTGCTGTTACAGCGCGGCAAAGGCGCCGATGCGGGCACCGGTTTCGGAGCGGGCGCGTCGGGCACGGTGTTCGGCGCGCGCGGCTCGGCGACGTTCTTCTCGCGCGCGACGGGCGTGCTTGCAACGTTGTTTTTCATGACGAGCCTGGGGCTCGCGTATCTCGCGACGCAGAGAACGGCGCCGACGAGCTTGCTCGGAGGCGCGGGCGCGCCGCAGACGACGGCACCAGCGCCGGCGCCCGCGACGGATACTCCGCCCGCGAGTGCGCCGCCGTCGTTGCCGACGAGTGAAACGCCGGCGCCGCCGAACGAGTAAGCAGAAGCATTAGGCCCACGTGGTGGAATTGGTAGACACGCTATCTTGAGGGGGTAGTGGCGAAAGCTGTGTCGGTTCGAGTCCGACCGTGGGCACCACCTAAAACGCGCGCGGAAAAATCGCTGCCACGGGTCGAACCGGCTGCTACAATCCGCGCCGACTTCGAGCCGTAGGGACTATGCTCGTAAATTACGCACCGATCCTGATCTTCCTGCTCGTCGCCGGTGCGATCGCTATTGCTCTGTTGGCCGCCGGCTTCCTGTTCGGCAGGGGCCGTAAGGATTCCGAGAAGCTTTCCGCGTACGAGTGCGGCTTCGACGCCTTCGAAGACACGCGCATGCGATTCGACGTGCGTTACTACCTCGTCGCGATCCTCTTCATCATCTTCGATCTCGAGATCGCCTTTCTCTTCCCGTGGGCCGTTTCGCTCGACACGATCGGCCGATTTGGGCTCGCGGCCATGGGGATATTCCTCACCGTACTCGTCGTAGGATTCGTATACGAGTGGCGAAAGGGAGCCCTCGAGTGGGATTGAACGCGAAGGACCTGCCGTTCGACCAGAACGAAGTGATGGAGAAGGGCTACTTCGTCACCGGAGTCGATGCGCTCATGAACTGGGCGCGCACGGGCTCGCTGTGGCCGATGACGTTCGGGCTCGCGTGCTGCGCCGTCGAGATGATGCACGCGGGCGCTTCGCGGTACGACCTCGATAGGTTCGGCGTGGTTTTCCGCCCGAGCCCCCGCCAGTCCGACGTCATGATCGTGGCCGGTACGCTCGTCAACAAGATGGCGCCGGCGCTGCGCAAGGTCTACGACCAGATGCCGGAGCCGCGCTGGGTCATCTCGATGGGCTCCTGCGCCAACGGCGGCGGCTACTATCATTATTCTTATGCGGTCGTCCGCGGCTGCGATCGAATCGTGCCCGTCGATGTCTACGTGCCGGGCTGCCCGCCGACGGCCGAGGCCTTGCTGTTCGGAATCCTTCAGCTGCAGCAGAAGATCCGGCGCACTCAAACCATCGCGCGCTGATGCAGCGGCCAGAGCTAACACCCCGGTACGCCGCACTCGCGGGCGCGATCGAAG
>Ga0315912_10006227_pt1 | contig 10741 bp, 11 predicted proteins | sample VfabasoilMG_FD_204469 | JGI IMG/M metagenome (GOLD analysis project Ga0315912, IMG submission 204469) | Garden soil microbial communities collected in Santa Monica, California, United States - V. faba soil | ecosystem: Environmental > Terrestrial > Soil > Garden | place: USA: California... | reverse complement strand
TTACCGGGGCGAGCCCGGAACTTCCAGACGCAGTAGGCCGTGAATAGGTTGACGACAACGAAGACGATGCCGCAGACCCAGAACGTCACGTCGACCGTAAAGTCGATCGTGCTCCAGTTAGAAGCCAGCGGTGTGAAATACCAGCCGAGTGACCCGCTCGCGAAGTGGAAGATCAGCGAGCCGATGACGAGCAGGACGATGACGACTGCAAGAGCCACCATACCCAAACACCCCCCAAAACATTAGGCGCACGATCTGCCGTCGCGGTCCTAGTGTGTCGAAGAACGGCTCGCCGCCCGCTCGTGCGGGCACTTATTCGATGATCAGCTTTCCGTTCATCAACACAAAATGGCCAGGGAACGTGCAGAAATACGTGTAATCGCCGCCGGGCGTCAGCTTCGAAAGATCGAATTTAACTGACGTTTCTTGACCCCCGCCCACCACAGTGGTCTGGGCGAGGACGCGGGCGTCGCCGGCTGGGACGTAATTCGGAGGACCTGCGGCTTGTCCGGCAGTGGCGACTGCTTGGTAATCGGCCGTTTTGGCGAGCACCCAGTTGTGCCCCATGACGTTCGCTGCGAGTTGGCCGACGTGCTTTAGCGTGACCGTAACTTCTTTGCAGCTCTTGCTGACACGCAGCTCTTTCTTGCTGAACTGAATCTGGTCGTTGCCCTCGATGGACAGGGAACAGTTGTCCTGGCTCCATGCGTTGCCGCTGAGCAAAACACCGCCCAGCGCGAGTACCCAAAAGGTCCTTCTCATTGTGGTTTCGGCTCCTGATAGCAGCAGGCAGAATGAAAGTTGAGCGATGGTAGCCAGGTTTTGCGGTGCGGCACAACTGCGCCGAGCGAACGACGAACATGTGGAATTCAGAAGTCGTTGGCGTTGTTCCTGACGCTCGCGGTCCTGGCGGGGCGGCAGGCCGCGGCGTTCGACCGGACGCCCCGTGGGGCGGGGCGAGCTCGACGCATTGGCCGCGTCATCGAGCCCACCGTGGAACGCCTCGGTCTCGTTTCCGTGAAAACCAATCGATTCTGGGTCTATATCTCCACTTAAGTGATTTTTAGGCGAAATATAGGGGCTATATGGTGGCAAATCGGGTCAAAACAGGAGCTTTTGGTTGATAGGCCTTATTCAACGGGTGAGTGGGGCACAAGTAGTAGTAGAAGCCCTAGAAATAGCAAAAATTGGGGTTGGACTGCTGGTTTTTGTCGGGGTAGAGCGACAAGATGGCCAACAACACGCCGAAAAGCTCGCTTCCCGCCTCGTAGCCTATCGAGTGTTCGGTGATGCGGCTGGCAAGATGAACCGGTCCGTGCGGGACGTCGGCGGCGCGCTGTTGCTCGTTCCGCAATTCACGCTGGCCGCGGATACGAGCGCCGGGCTTCGACCGAGCTTCTCGAGCGCGGCGCCGCCCGACGTGGGCGCGCATCTGTTCGACTCGCTCGTGGCCGCCGTCGCCGCGACGGGCGTGCCGCACTGCTGCGGCCGTTTCGGCGCCGACATGAAAGTCACGTTGACGAATGATGGGCCTGTGACGTTTTGGCTGCAGGTCTAGCGCGACCCTTCGCTACAAATCGATTGGCGTATCATTCCGGCTAACGCAAGGAAGTCGACGGAGCGCGCGCGATGGGATCTTTCAGTATTGGGCACTGGCTGATCGTGCTCTTGATCGTCGTGCTGATCTTTGGGACGAAGCGCCTAAAGTCGATCGGCAGCGACCTCGGCAGTGCGATCAAGGGCTTCAAGAAAGGTATGAACGAAGACGAAGACAAGCCGAGCGCAGCAGAACCGCAGAAGCGCCTCGAGAGCGAAGAGCCCGATGCCGAGTTTCCCGAGCGGAAGAACGACAAGAGCCGCAGTGCTTAGCGCGCGGGTGCCGCCATGTTCGACATCGGTCCTGGAGAGCTCGTCCTCGTCGCCATTATCGGCCTGTTGGTATTGGGTCCCCAGCGCTTACCGAAGGTAGCGGCCGAGATCGGCAAGTGGGTCGGGCGCGCTCGCCGCACGGCGACGCAACTGCGCCGCCAGCTCGAGCGTGAAATCGAGCTCAGCGAGATCGAAAAACCGCCCTCGCCGCCAGCGACGCAAACGCCGACAGCACCACCCGCGGCAGAAGCCGCGCCGGTGTCGGGGGAAGTGCCGCCCGGGCCGGGGACTCACGTCGATCAACAAGAGCTCCCGGGGTCGACGCCGCCTGAGCCGGCGCACGTGCCGGATGCGCCGGAGGAGCGCGCCAAGCAAACTCCGCCCAGCTGATGAGCCCGCCGTACGACAAGCACGACGCCGAAGAGCAGCTCGCGGAAGGGACTCTCATCTCCCATCTGCTCGAGCTGCGCTCGCGCATGATGAAAGCCGTGATGGCCGTGGTGTTCGTGTTCCTGTGCCTCACGCCATTCATGAACCCGGTGTTCGAGTTCGTCTCGCGACCGCTGCGCAACGCATTGCCCGAAGGCTCCGCGATGATCGTCACGGACGTCGCCGCGCCGTTTCTGACGCCGATGAAAACGGCGTTCTTCGTCGCGTTGTTCATCGCGATGCCCGTCGTGCTGTACCAGGTCTGGCAATTCGTCGCGCCGGGACTCTACAAGCGCGAGAAGCGCCTCGCGATCCCCCTGCTGATCTCGAGCATCTTGCTGTTCTACGCGGGGATCGCATTCGCGTACTTCATCGTCTTCAAGGTGATGTTCGGATTCTTCGTCGGCGTCACGCCGACGGGCGTCAACATGACTCCGGATATCAGCGCGTACTTGAGCTTCGTCCTCGGCATCTTCCTTGCGTTCGGCTTGGCGTTCGAGGTCCCCATCGCCACCGTGCTGTTGATCTGGAGCGGCCTTGTCTCCGTGACAGCGCTGAAGAAAGCGCGGCCGTACATGTTTCTCGGCGCTTTCGTCGCGGGGATGCTGCTCGCGCCCGACGTCTTTTCGATGACGTTGATGGCGATCCCGATGTATCTGCTCTACGAAGGCGGCCTGATCATGGCGCGCGTGCTGATCCCCGAGAAAGCCGCCACTTGAGCCGAGAGAACGGCGCATGAAGCCACTCGAGAGCAAGCTCCCGAACGTCGGCACGACGATTTTCACGTTGATGTCTCAACTCGCCGAGCAGCATCGCGCCGTCAACTTGAGCCAAGGCTTTCCGGATTTTCGGCCGCCGCACGTCTTGCTCGAGCTCGTCGATCGCTGCTTGAGCGAGCGCTATCACCAGTACGCGCTGATGCCGGGCTCCATGGCGCTGCGTACGGCAATCGCGGCGAAGCTCGCGGCGATGTACGACGTCGCCGCCAATCCGGTAACGGAGATCACGGTCACGAGCGGCGCGACCGAAGCGATTTTCGACGCGATCCAGGCCGTCGTGCGCCGCGACGACGAGGTCATAGTTTTCGATCCGTGTTACGACTCGTACGAGCCTTCGATCACGCTGGCCGGCGGGCGAGCGATTCATCTGCCGCTGACGCAGCCCGATTTCGGCGTCGATTGGGAACGACTGCGCGCCGCGTTGAACGATCGCACGCGGCTCGTCATCGTGAACTCGCCGCACAATCCGAGCGGCGCGTTGCTCGACCGCGCGGATTTCGATCGCCTCGCCGAAGCGTTGCGGCCCTACGATTGCTATCTCTTGAGCGACGAGGTCTACGAGCACGTCGTCTTCGACGGCGCCCGGCACGCGACGGCGCTCGCGCAACCCGAGCTCAGGGAACGCTGCTTCGCCGTGTTCTCGTTCGGCAAGACCTACCACGCCACCGGTTGGAAGCTCGGCTACTGCGTCGCGCCGCCGGCGTTGACGGCGGAGCTGCGGCGCGTGCACCAGTACGTGACCTTCGCGTCGACGTCGCCGCTGCAGCAGGCGCTCGCCGAGTACATGGCGCAGCACCCCGAGCACCACGTCGGGTTGCCCGCCTTCTATCAGGAGCGCCGCGACTACTTCACGGCGCTGCTCGCGAATACGAAGTTTCGCCTGCGCCGCGCGGCCGGAACGTACTTCCAGCTCGCGGACTACAGCGCGATATCGACGTTACCCGACGTCGAGTTCGCGCGTTGGCTCACGGTGGAGCACGGCGTGGCTACGATCCCGATCTCGGTGTTCTATCAGAATCCGCCGGCGACGCGGCTCGTGCGGTTCTGTTTCGCCAAGGAAAACGCGACTCTCGACGCCGCCGCCGAGCGGTTGCGGCGGCTTTAGGGCGCGAGGCCTACTTCGCCGAGCGCGGTGTCGTGTCCGTGAGTGTGCCGCTCGAGGCCGAGGTCGCGGTGCGATACAGCCAGTAAGCGAGTAACGCCAGCACGGCGAGGCCTAGCCATTCACCGGCGGCGGTCTGGCCGATGCGCAACGAGGCGGGTAGCGCGAGGACGTCGGCGCGGCCGGCGACGACGATCGGAATCGCGATGACGATGCCCATCAGCGCTTCGCCCGTGATCACGCCGGCCGCGAATAGCATGCCTTTGCGCGCCATTCGCTCGGCCTCCTCGGGCGTCGTGACACGGCCGCTCGCCTTCAGTGCGCGCTCGGCGAACCAAGCGAGGAGGCCGCCGAGAAAGATCGGCACTGAGAGCTCGAGCGGGAGATAAATACCGACGGCCGCCGCGAGCACCGGCATGCGGAACGTCGCGCGTTTCGCCTTCAGCACCTCGTCGATGACGATGATGATCGCGCCGACGCCGACGCCGACGCCGATCGTCGGCCAAGGCAACGAGCCGCCGAATAGTCCGCGCGCGACCGACGCCATCAGGGTCGCCTGCGGAGCGAGCAGCGGATCCGGGTGCGCGTCGGTCGGTACGCCGATGCCGTACGCGCGTGCGAGCAGGTTCAAGACGGGGGCCATGACGAGCGCGCTCGCGCACGCGCCGATCGCGAGCATGACCTGCTGGCGCCACGGCGTCGCGCCGACGATATAGCCGCACTTCAGGTCCTGGAGGTTGTCGCCGGCGATACACGCCGCGCAGCAGACCACGGCACCGATCATGATCGCGGCCACCGGGCCCGTCGCCGAGCCCGGCCCCATCAACGCGAGCAGCACGAGGGACGAGAACAAGATCGTGCCGATCGTGATGCCCGACACGGGATTGTTCGATGTGCCGACGAGGCCGGCCATGTAGCCGGAGACCGAGCAAAACAAGAAGCCCGCCACGATCATGATGATCGTCATCGGCACGCTGACGGCGAACGAGCCGACGATGTTCTGATAGAGCACGAGCAGCGGCAGCGTGAACACCACGATGCCGATCAGCACGCCCTTCATCGGCAGGTCGCGCTCGGTATGCGCGAGCACCGTTTGCGCGCCGGCTCGCGCCGCGGCCAATCCGCTCTTCATGCCGGACAGCAACGATTTGCGCAGGCTGAACAGCGCCCAGAGCCCGCCGATCAGCATCGCGCCGACGCCGAGGTAGCGAATCTGCCGGCTCCAGAGAATGTTCGCGGCGTCTTCGGCCGAAACCCCCGCCACCGCGGCCGCGAGGTCCGGGTTGCTGTCGAGCCCGAACGCGGCATACAGCGGGATCGCAACGTTCCATGAGATCACGCCGCCCAAGAGCACGACGGCGCCGATGTTGAGCCCGACGATGTAGCCGACGCCGAGCAGCGCCGGCGACAAGTTCGTGCCGAAGTACGCGATACCTCTGCCGGCGTAGGCCGCGACGGCGGCCGTGTCCGGAATCAGGCCGAGGCCGCTCGCCGCCGCGAGCTTCAGAGCCCCGCCGCCGAGCGCCGCGCCGCCGAGGATCTTCACGCCTTCCGTCGGGTTCTCGCCGGCCTTCAGCACCTCGGCCGCGGCCTTGCCTTCCGGAAACGTGAGCCCTTGATCGACGATCAACGAGCGGCGCAGCGGCACCGAGAACAGCACGCCGAGTAGGCCGCCGAGCGCCGCGATTGCGACGACCCAGAGGAAATCGAAGTCGTTCCAGAAGCCGAGGATGACCAGCGCGGGAATCGTGAAGATCACACCCGACGCGAGCGAGGCGCCGGCCGAGCCTCCGGTCTGCACGATGTTGTTCTCGAGAATCCCGCCGCCGCCGAGCACGCGCAGCACGGCCATCGAGATGACCGCGGCCGGAATAGCTGACGCGATCGTCATACCCGCGAACAGGCCGAGGTAGGTATTCGCGGCCGCGAGGATCATCGCGAGCACGATGGCTAGGACGATCGCGCGTACGGTGAGCTGCGGCTGCAGCGCTGCCTGCGTGCTCATTCGCTTGGCTAGCGAATGCCGCCCATCCAGTTCCGGATGGGCCGCGAGAAGACGAGCATGAGCAACCCTGCGCCCACGCCGACCGCCGTCATTTCCATGAGCCGCGCCGGAATCTCGCTCGCTTCCGCGCTGCCGATCTCGCCGCCGATCAGGCCCGCGAACAAGTTGCCGACCGCGGAGCCGAGGAACCAGGTGCCCATCATCTGTCCGACGAAGCGCGGCGGAGCGAGCTTCGTGACGTTCGAGAGCCCCACCGGCGACAAGCAAAGCTCGCCGAACGTGTGCAGCAGGTAGGAGACCAGCAGCCAGGTCGGCGCGACGTCGCGGCCCGTCGCGACGACGAGCTCGGCGGCAAAGACCATGATGAGGAACCCGACGCCGAGCAGCACGAGGCCGAGGCCGAACTTGATCGGCGCCGACGGATTCAGATTGCGCGCGCCGAGCGCGACCCAGATCCAGGCGAAGAACGGCGCGAAAATCACGATGAAGATCGGGTTCGCCGATTGATACCAAGAGGCGGGATGGACGCCGTCGGGGAACAGCCCTCCTAGCCACGAGCGGTCGGTGAAGTCGAGCGCGAACAGATTGAACGTTGTCGCCTGCTGCTCGAACCCGGCCCAGAAGACGGCCGCGCAGAGGAAAAAGATCGCGATCACGGCGACGCGCTTACGCTCCTCGGCGCTGAGCTTCGAGAACAGCAGGACGTACCCGAAGAACGCGAAGGCGAGCGCGATCATGGCCGCGCCGAACACTTGCGCGAGCCGCGTGACGGAGATCGGGACCCAGCCGAAGAACATCGCGGCGGCGGCCACGGCTACGACGGCGGCCCCGATCGAAACCGCTTTCCAGCCGCGCTGCCGTTCGAGCGGCGTCGTGCTCGGCGTGAGCCCGGCGTTGCCCAGATAGTGCTCGGTCAGCTTGTACTGCAGTACGCCGAATCCCATGAAGAGCCCGGCGACGAAAAAACCGCCGCGCCAGTTCCACGCCTCACCGACGGTGCCGGCAACCAGCGGCGCCAGCAGGGCACCGAGATTGATGCCCATGTAGAAGATCGAGAACCCAGCGTCTCGTTTCGCCCCCGGCTGACCTTCGTAGAGCGAGCCGACGATCGCGGAAATGTTCGGCTTGAGCAGGCCGACGCCGACCGTGATGACACCGAGGCCGAGGTAGAACACCGGCGGCGTTGCCGGAATCGCCAGGATGAAGTTACCGAGCATGATCACGATGCCGCCCCAGAACACGGCGTTGCGCTGGCCGATGAGCCGGTCCGCAATCCAACCGCCGGGCAGCGAGCCCAAGAAGACGGCGCCCGTGTAGAGACCGTAGATCGCGCCCGCGGTCTCACGGTCGATGCCGAAGCCTGGGTTCGCCGCGTTAGTTGCGGCGACGAGGAACAACACGAGCAGCGCGCGCATACCGTAATAGGTGAAGCGCTCGAAGAACTCGGTCATGAACAGGGTCGCGAGACCTCGCGGATGACCGAGGAATTCGCGTGGAGCGGGCGTGGCAACGGAGGTCGTGCTCGCCGTGGAGCTCAACGTCGTTTACCCAAGCGTTTGCGCGTCGTGTGCGCCATCGTGCGCCTGAGTGTGACCCAACTCCGCGCGCAGCGGCAAGGCTGAGCCGCGAGGGGCCGCGCAAGCGGCCGACCAGGGGGCCTACCGGCCTTCGCGTTCCGCGGCTACGAGCTCGTCGGTGAGAGCGAGCAGCGCTTCGTAGCTGCCGGCCATGGGGCCGTCGGTCGTGTACTTGCCGTTGACGACGATCGTCGGAACGCTGCTGATTCGATAACGCCGGTTCAGCTCGTCGGCGCGCTGCAGCTTGGCATTCACGGCGAATGAATCCCACGCGGTCTTGAACGCGGCGGCGTCGACGTCGAAGCGGCCGAAGAATTCCTGAATCTTCGCCTCGGTGTCGAGCAGGTTGCCGCGCTCGTGGATCTCGCGAAAGAACGCGCTGTGCATCTCCTCGCCTTTGCCGAGCTCTTGCGCCGTGTAGAACATGCGCGCGTGCATCTGGAGCAGCGGATTCCACAGGGCTGGCACGCGGACGAAGTTGACGTAGTCAGGCTGCTGCTTGCGCCACTGCTCGATCATCGGGTCGAGCGCATTGCAGTGAGGGCAGCCGTACCAGAAGACTTCGCTGACCTCGACCTGATCGGGATTCGAGCTGGTTGGCTGCGTGGGCGACAAGCGCTCGTAGTGCACGCCGAGCTCGAACCGGCCCGTCGTAGGTGCATCGGCCGCGGTCGTCGCGCTGCCCGCGACGAGCTGAGGATCGGATGCCGAGGCCGGTGCCTCGGACGCGGCCGTTCCGTCGGCTGGATCCGCGGGGCCGCCGCACGCGGCGAGCGCGAGAACCGCAACCAACCAAGCAACCTTCGGCACTAGTTCAACCCCTGCATGTAGCTTGCCAGGGCTTTGATCTCGTCGTCGAACAATTGGCCGGCGACGTTACGCATCATTTGGTTGAGATCGACGTCCGAGCGCCGGTCGCCCCCGCGAAAATCGTTCAGCTGCTTCGTCGTGTAGGCCGCGTGCTGGCCGCTAATGCGCGGGTAGGACGCCAGCGGATTTCCCATCCCCTGGGGCCCATGGCACGCGATGCAGGCTGCAACGCCGCGGGTCGGGACGCCGCCGCGATAGATCTGCTGGCCGAGACCGACGAGCGTCGGATCCGCGCCCTTCGGCGTCGGCTTCTGCGCCTCGAAGTAGGCCGCGACGTCGAGCATGTCTTGGTCCGACAATAGATCGGCGAAAGGCTTCATCGTCACATTCGTGCGCTCGCCGTTCTTGAACGCCTTCAACTGCTTGACGATGTAGCTCGCGTGCTGGCCCGCCAGCATCGGCCAGTCGGGTGTGACGCTGTTGCCGTCGGCCCCGTGGCACGCCGCACAGGTTGCGGACTTGGTGCGCCCGGCGTCGACGGAGCCTTCCTGCGCGTTCGCGGAAGCCGCCATCAACGAGGTGCCGAGCAAGACGCTGAGCCAGAAGTAGTGCGCGGGTTTCTTGGTCGCCATGAGCCGTCGCAAGTCATTAAAAGCGGCAGGATTGTACACTAAGCACTCAAGCCCAAGCAGCGATCGGGCCGCCCGTGCCTACTGCCGTTTTCATCAAGAGCGCCGCGCGCCCGGCCGACTTTCCGCCCGATACGGGGCGAGAGGTCGCCTTCGTCGGCCGTTCGAACTCCGGTAAATCGACCGCAGTCAACGTCATCACTGGCGCGCGCAAGCTTGCACGCGTCAGCAAGACGCCGGGTCGCACGCAGCTGCTGAATTTCTTCTCGTTCGGCGAGGAACGCCGGCTCGTCGACTTGCCGGGCTATGGATTCGCGCGAGTCGCCCCGGACGTGCAGGCTCTTTGGCGCCGGTCGCTGGAGGCCTATCTGTCGACGCGAGGCTCGCTTGTGGGCCTCGTCGTGACGATGGATATCCGCCGAGGCATCACGCCGCTCGATGACACGCTGCTGCGCTGGCTCGAGCCGCGTGAGCTGCCCGTCGCGGTGTTGTTGACCAAGGCCGATAAGCTGAGCCGCGGCGCGGGGATCGCGCAGGAGCGCGCTACGCAGAAGGCCGTAGGCGCCGCGGTTAAGCTCACAAGGTTTTCGGCGCTGACGGGGGATGGCGTGCCTCAGGCGCAGGCCTGGATCGAGGCCTGGCTGTCAGCCGCGGAATAAGGGTCCAGGAACAACGCGGGGCGCCAAAATAAGAAGCCCCGGGCGCGGGATTCAGGGGACGCGCCCGGGGCGTCGACCCCGGCGGGGTGGGCCGGGATCAAAGACCCCGCATTAGGGAGGATAGCGGGGGCACCCTTCCTAGGTGCCGTTGGGTTAGTCCCGCGCCGTTTTACAAAAGTTCCGACGGTCTCTGCGAGATGATCAATGCGCCTCGTCCCAGTTGGTTCCGAGGCCACGATCGACACGGAGGGGCACGCGAAGTTGCGCGGCTCCTTCCATTATGCGAACGATGTTGTCACCGACATCGTTCGCGCGGTCCTCGGGAACTTCGACGACGAGCTCGTCATGAACCTGCATGATGAGCCGGGCGCGCGGCTGCTCCGCAGCGAGCCACGCGGCGACCTCGATCATCGCGCGTTTGATGATGTCCGCGGCGGTTCCCTGCATTGGCGCATTGATCGCGCTGCGCTCGGCGTATTGGCGCATCTGCGCGTTGCGCGAGTTGATGTCGGGTAAATAGAGGCGCCTGCCGAAGACTGTGCTGACGAACCCCGAGCGGCGCGCGCTCGCGCGCGTCTCGTCCATGTAGCGGCGCACGCCGGGGTAGCGCTCGAAGTAACGGGCGACGTACTCCTGCGCCTGGCCCCGCTCTATGCCGAGCTGCTTGGCGAGACCGAACGCCGACATGCCGTAGATGAGACCGAAGTTGATGGCCTTCGCCGACCGGCGCTGATCGGCGGTCACCGCCTCGAGCGAACTGCCGAACACCTCGGCAGCCGTCGCGCGATGCACGTCCTGCTCGTTCGCGAACGCCGCGAGCAGGCCTTCGTCGCCGGACAGGTGCGCCATGATCCGCAGCTCGATCTGCGAGTAGTCGGCGGC
>Ga0315912_10006226_pt1 | contig 10742 bp, 8 predicted proteins | sample VfabasoilMG_FD_204469 | JGI IMG/M metagenome (GOLD analysis project Ga0315912, IMG submission 204469) | Garden soil microbial communities collected in Santa Monica, California, United States - V. faba soil | ecosystem: Environmental > Terrestrial > Soil > Garden | place: USA: California... | reverse complement strand
CGCGCGGCCTTCGTCACGTACTCCATGTAGTAGCGTCGTTAGTCGTCGAAGCCATCCTGATGCACGGCGCCGTACTCACCCACGATGACCGGGATGCCTTGGTCGACGTAGCTCGTCTTCAGCTTGTCGAGTTGACCGACGACGTGGTCCTCCTGACCCCAAGTGTCGCTGCCCGGCGAGTTTGCGCCCCAGGTGTTGGTGGTCGCGCCTCCCGCGAAATCCCACGGATCGTAGTAGTGAACCGAGAGGATCAAATGGTCGCTCGTGGGGTCGCTCGGAGGCTCCCAACCTTCGACGGTATAGTCGATGTTGGTGTTGTAGCCGGGCACCACGAGGTGGCGCGTGGGGTTGTTGCCTCCGCTGGCGCGCACCACGTCCACGAAGGCTTGGTTCAAATCGTTGATGATGTCGTAGTAGACCGGGTCGGGCGCGTCGTAGCCGTCGTGGATCTCGTTCATCGACTCGAACAAGAGCCCGTGGTCTCGATCCGCGAAATAGTCGGCGATCTGCGTCCAAACTCGCTCGAACTGGTCGCGCACGGCGCTATTGTTGGCGTCGGAGACGTTGCCTGCCGCGTCGTTCAGAGTCAGCCACTCCACCCCGTCGTACGCATCGGCGCCGTCGTGGTGAAGATTGATGATCACGACTAGCCCGGCGTCCCGCGCGTAACCGACGATCTCGCTCACGCGCGCCAAGCGCTCTGGATCGATGGTGTAGTCGGGGCTCGGCCCGAGCGAGAGCGACCAAGTGACAGGGATGCGCACGAGCCCGAAGCCCGCTGCCTTCACCGTCTGCATCAGACTCGCCGTCACTTCTGGATTGCCCCACGCGGTTTCCCCCTCGGGGACGTCGAGGCTATTGCCGAGGTTCCAACCGAGCGCGATGGAGTCGATGAGCTCGGCCGCGGTTCCGTCTCCGGCTGGCGCGCCACCGGTGGACGCGCTCGTAGCTGTCGACGTAACGCCTTGTCCCCCGCCTCCCCCAGCGCCGCCGGTCGCGGTACTACCGTCGCCCGTGCCGCCCGAGCTGGTACCGATTCCCGTCGTCGCGCTGCTCTGCGAGGTGCTCGGCCCTGCACCAGAGCTGGTACCGGTGCCCACCGTCGCGGCGGCACTCGTCGCGGTGACCTGAGTGGAGGCCCCCACTGTGGAGTTCCCCGCCGAGGTCGCGCTCGAAGTCGCGCTACTTGGATTGCCAGCAGTGCTCCCCGACGTCTCCGAAGTACCTGAATTAGCCTGGGAACACGCGACTAGGACAGTGCTGGCCCACGCTGCCCCAAACGAGAGGAGGCGGCGTTTTTTTGATGGCGGAGAAGGCATGAGGGTAACCCTAATCATGCCTGCGCTCGGCGCTCGGATCACGAAATCGACAGCGCCGGGATCGATATCACGAGCGCGTCCCGCTCGACAGCGAGGGGACGCGCCTGCACCTCAGTCTCGGAACGACACGGCTTCGACGCCGTCGTAGCCCAGGCTCACGACCGCGGTCGAGCCAATCACCGTGAGATCCGAGAGGTAGCCGCCGAGGCTCACGCCGCGGACGACTTCGGGATGCTCCGGATCGCTGGCATCGAGCAGAGTGAGTTCGTCGGTCCAGCCGCCCGTGACGAAGGCACGTTTGCCGCTCGCAGCGAGCAGGGCGCCATACCAAAAGCCGCCTTCCTGGCTACCTTCGACGCTGCCGACCGTGAAGTCGCCACCAGCGAGACCACCCAGGGTGAGCACCTTCATCGGCTCCGGTTCGTAGTAGTAGTAGGAGTGGTTGGTGGTTACGAACATCACGTCGTCGCCGAGGGCGGTCTGCCCGAGCATCTCGGTCGACTGCAGCTTTTTGCTTCCCAACACCTCGACGCTCGAATCGTCGAAGCGTATCAGCGTGAGCACCTGAACGATCGAGGTGCAGGTGCCGCGGTCGAGATCTTCCTCCGTGGTCGGGTCAGTGACTTCGTACGACACCACTTGTGCGTCCTGGTAGCACTCCTCACGCAGCACGTCCTTTCGCACGCGATACTCGAAGTCGACTGTGAACGCGCGGTCGCCTGACAAGGCGATGACGGAGCCCGGCACGTTGAGCGACGGCAGCCTACGCGGTTTGGCGGGGTCCTTTACGTCGAGCCGCTCGAGGTAGAACTTCACGCTGGTCTTGTCGCTCGAGGGCGCGACGTAGTGACTGCGCGCCACCACGTTGCCATCGACGAACAGCGCACTGGCGCCCAGGGCGAGCGGCAGTTCGACGAATTGGCTCTTGGGTTCGGTGGGGTCCGAAAGGTCCACCACGTACATGCCGCTCTCGGTCAGAATGTTGCTCTCGCCGTTCCATGATGAGACTTGGTGGTTGAACACCAACGCCTCGCCCACCCTCACCACGTTCTTGCCCATGCCGGGCAACGAATAGTCCCGCGTAGTATATGACGGCGTGACGTCGAGGCCGACCGACGCCGCCAGCTCTGGCGTGATCGATTCGCCGAGGTCGAGGGTAGCGACTTGCACCACGTCCCGTGTTTGCTCGCCACTGCCGTCTTTGCCGAGAGAAACCAGATAAGCTCTGTCTTCACTCGCGAGGATGTCGGTCGTGTAGGCGTAGCCCTGGCAGGTGGCTGCGTCGTCGAGCCCCACCTCGAGGCCCACCTCGGCGCGTGGCGTGCTTACCTCGTCGAGCGGCACGACGTCGACTTCGGTCTCGTTCGAGTACCAGTTCTGCCCGACTCGCAGCGCCCGGTCGCCTGCCGCCACCGTCTGCCTGACGTATTGAGCCATCGCCACTTGACCCGTGCGCGTCGGGGCGTCGCGATCGGAAATGTCGAAGACCTCGACGCGATCGTCGCTCACCGTGACCAGACGCTCGTCGTGCAAGAAGCCGCGCCGCGCTTCGGAAGACATCTTTGCCACGCCGCGCGCCTCGAGTTCGTCGTTTTGCCAGTCGATGAGCTGCACGCCGCTGACGTAGTTGCCATAGCAGCCGTACACGTCGTCCTCTGGATAGACCCAGCCGCTGAACGGCGTCAGGATCAAGCCAGCCTCGTCCAACAGCCGGAACGCCTTGTGGATCCGGTCTTGATCCTCGACCATCCAGCCCCAGTCTCCGCCGAAGTTGGCGCGGTCGAGCATGACTGGCTCGTTCAGATCGGAGACATCGAACAAGGAGACGGCCAGGGCACCGTCGGGGTTGTCTTGATCGAAGCCGAGCCCAACCAGCCGGTCGCCGCGGGGTTCCATGTGGTAGAGCCAGCCGGGCATCTCGAGCATGCCGGCTTGCACGGGTGCGGCTGGGTCGCTGAGATCGATGGTGAACAAGGGATCGGTGCGCTCGAAGGTGATGGCGTAGCCGCGAGGGCCATCGAAGCGCACGCTCTGAAGCTGCTCGGGTCTCGGCAACGTCAATGTGACGTCGCCCAAGGCTTCGAGGTCATCGGCAGCGTGGATTCGGAACGTCTCGACGTGCGGGGGCACCGTCAGGTCCCACTCGAACGGCTGACTGATCACGCGCAGCACGCCTTCGTACTCGTCCATCTGCCAACGGCTGTTGACCTGTCCCGTGACCTGCACGCTCGCGCCTTCGACTAGGTTGCCCGCAGGGTCGGAGATATCCACGACTTGAATGGTCGAACCTACCGGGCCGTCTTGCCCCCACTCTGGACCGGCCACGTACATGCGTTCATCCGTGACCGAAATGCTGCGCTTCCAGCCATAGCTGTCGAGGTTGTCGTCGAACGAGAGCTGGTCGACTTGGTCGACGTTTGCCGGATCGCGTACATCGAGCGACACGACCGTGGTGCGTGGCTGGTTTTCAGCACACGACCAGCAGTACCCATTCTCGAAGGCCGCGACGTACAGCACGTCCCCGACGATGCGCGAATCGCTGATGAACCCAGGAACCGCGAAGCGACTGAGCTCGGTCATGTCGGCGGGTTGGCTCGCGTCGATCACCACCACCTGGCTGGTTTGTACGTAGGTCTCCGTTCCCGTCTCCTGGTCGTAGATGTAGTCGCCGTAGTCTTGATACAAGGCGAACACGATCCCATCCTTCACGTACATCTCGAACGGCGTCGCCTCGATGCGATGGCGCCCCAAGAGCTTCGGCTAGTCGACATCGGAGACGTCGATCGCTGCCACGCCGCCATAGCGGCTCATCGCGTACAGGCGGTCGCCCACCGTTTTGACGATGTCCGCCTCCTCGATCAATCGACCTGGGTCCTCGCCGCCGTCTCCGCCGCCAGTCCCGCCGCTCCCTCCGCTTCCGTCGGTTGCCACCCCGCCGTTCGTGGACGAGGCACTACCGACGGCGAGATTGCCGTCCGCGCCGCTGCCCTGGTTGGGATTCGCGGATTCGAACTCAGCCGCAGGTGTAGGTGTGGGATCGTCGGGCTTGCTCGAACCCCCGCTCGAACCACAGGCGAGCTGCAACAGCGCGACCAGGGCGGCGGGTGCCAACGCGAGAAGTGACTTGGGCTGACCAAAAGGCATCGGGTTCTCCTAGCCAGGCGATAGCACGAAGTGCGCCACTCGCTGGCGCGCAAGTGGCGTGGATGTGGGTCAGCCGACGCACACGCAATCGCCTGTAATTGCTAGCTTGTTTGCCAGCAAGCAGATGTCACCCAGTGGCACATCCTGACCCAAGGGCATGACTCCACTTTCTGCCCGACCTGTGCCAACGACACGCAGGTCAGGGCCGCGCGGCGCGGGCGGCCCGTTCGCCATCTCGCCGGAAGTGCGGCAGCACCTCGCTCCCCATCAGCTCCAGAGCGTCGCGCAGCTCGTCGAAGGGCATGCCGCCCACGTCCATCAGCACGATATGATTGTCGAGGCCGAGCCGTTCGTTGATGAAGGCGATTCGGTCCACCACTTCGGCGGGGGAGCCGCAGATCGCAGGCCCCGCCATCAAGCTGTCGAAGTCGATGTCGCGACCGAAGCTGCCTCGCAGGTTGCTGACGGCAGCCACGTATTGCTCGAGCCGTGGCCGCCACTGGGCCCGCGCTGCCTGCGACGTCTTGGCGACCCAACAGTAGTTGGGCATCCCCAAACGCGTGCGTTCGGGCCAGCCTCGAGTGAGCATGCCACTCTTATAGCGATCTACGATCGGCTGGTAGTCTTCTGGATGGCGGAACAAGCTGGGCAAGATCAGGGGCAACCCGAACTTCACCGCCACGTCGCAGCTCGCTTCGCTCAAGCCGCCACCAATCCAGATCGGCGGCGCGGGCGACTGCAACGGGCGCGGCACCACCGCGAGCGGGCGGCGATTGAACTCACCCGGTTCGAGTTCGCCGCCCCTCAGCACATGCAGCAATTCGACCAGTTTGTGCTCAAGATCGCGGTACACGGTTGCTTCGGTAACCCCGAAATGGCCAGCGCCTTCGAAGGTAACGCCGCGAGCTACGCTGAGCTCGATCCGGCCACCGGACAGCTGATCCAAGACCCCCACGTCTTCTGCGAGCTGAAGCGCATGCCGGTAGGCGAGCAGCGTCACGGTCGTGAAGAGCCGGATGCGCTCGGTGCGCGTCGCGAGCGCGGACAACAAGAGGTTGGCGTTCGGCACCAGATAGTTCGTGAAGTGGTGCTCACCCACGGCATAGCGTTCGAACCCCACCTGCTCAGCCAGCACACCCTGCTCGATCACTTCCACAAGCCGCTGTCGCACACTCGAGACCCGCCCCGTCACCGGATCAGCGAGATGATCCGCGAGACTGAAAAGTCCGATCTTCGTCATGCGATACCAAGCGTGCATCATCCGCTACTCAGTGTGTAGGGAATAAGCGCGCATCCTACTTTTCCAGACGCTCGAGCACTCTCTCTTCGGGCGGCGCTCAGCACTTCGCGTGGTCGCCCCGCGTAATTGCGCTTGCAGCGTCTCGCGTGGTCGCGCTGCGGCGCTTTGCGCTTTGTGCGAGCTCACGCTCGTTAACGCGCGTCGCACGCAACGTTGCTGGCGCATTCCGCACCCGACTGGCGTCGGGCGTTGGCATGAAAGCGCTCCGTTAAATCAGCGGCGAGCGTGAGTCCGTGCGCTTTCGACTTCTCGATTTTCGAGCTTCGTGCTGATCTCGCTACGCCGGGCGTCCGGTGGGAAACAGCGGACTGGAGCTTCGGCCTCATCCAAGAGATCTGATTACGGAGTTCCGCCAGTGCCCGTCCTGTGCATAGCTCAACGTCGGCGCCCGGCACTCAATCGAGGTCACGGAAATGGCGAAACAAAAGTTCGTAGTGCAAGAATCCTTCGTCGCGCTGCTCTACGAAAATGGCGCCTTCGCGCGCACGCTCAAGCCAGGCAAGCACGAGCTGGGGGGTATGTTCGATTCGACGTCTCGGCACGTCAGGTTGGTCGACTTGCGCGAGCGTTCGCTGACGATCAAGGGGCAAGAGATCCTCACGGCTGACAAGGTAGCGATTCGCGTGAGTTTGTTGGTCTACTTCCGCGTGGTCGACGCCGAGGCCGCATCACACAACGTTGCTTCCTACGAAGAGCGCATTTACGAGGACGTGCAGCTCGCGGCCCGGCGCTTCCTCGCCAGCCGGAAACTCGATGCCATCTTGAGCGATCGCAACGAGATTTCCGATGCCGTTCGCCAAGACGTGCAAGAAGCAGCGGCCTCGTACGGCGTGGAAATCCTCCGCGCCGACGTCAAGGACCTGGTGTTCCCCGGCAATCTCAAAGAGATTATGAACCAGGTGCTCGAGACCGAGCGCAAGGCGGAGGCGAAGCTGATCCAGGCTCGCAAGGACGCCGAGTCGCTCCGGATCAAGGCCGACGCCGAAAGCGAAGCAGAGCTGCGCCGCCTCGCCGCCGAAAAGGAACGCGTCAAGCTCAGCGCGGAAGCCGAGGCAGAAAAGCTACGCTTGGCGCTGGAGGCGCAGGTCGAGGAAGCCAAGGCGCTCGCCGCGCACCCCGAATTGGTGCGCATGAAGCAGCTCGAGACCCTCAAAGAGATGGCGCGATCAGGGGCAAAGTTCGTGTGGGGCATCGACCAGGACCCGCTCGAGGGCGCTTTGGGCAAAGAAGGCGCCGCGCACCAAGACGAGTAGGCGGGGGCGGCCTCATGTGGCACTTGGGCGCGTTGATCGCGCGTGTTTCCAGGGTAGATTGTGGGCATGGCGGCTCTATCTGGCGTGCGCGCGCTGCTCGCTTGGTTCGGAAAGCATGAGCTAGGCTCTCTGCTCGCGATCGGCTCCGTATCGCTCGGCACCTGGGTGTTCGTGGAAGTCGCGGACGAAGTCGGTGAAGGCGACACGCAAGGACTGGACGAGAAGCTGCTGCTGGCGCTGCGCACTCCGGGCGACGTCAGCGATCCGATTGGTCCCAAGTGGCTGGAAGAGGTCGGCCGCGACCTCACCGCGTTCGGCGGCATCGCGGGGCTGAGCCTGCTGACGATCGCGGTCGTGGGTCACCTCTTGCTCTCTCGAAAGCCACGCGCGGCGGCGTTCATCGGCGCATCGGTCACGGGCGCGCTCGTGCTATCGCTCGGTCTCAAGCAAGTCTTCGACCGGCCACGCCCCACGCTGGTACCGCACATGTCGGAGGTGCTCACGTCGAGCTTTCCGAGCGGTCACTCGATGCTGTCCGCAGCGGTGTACCTTACCCTGGGCGCTCTGCTCGCGCGGCTTCAAGCAAGCTTCGTGTTGAAGGCCTACGTGCTGCTGTGGGCGCTCTTCCTGGCCTTCTTGATCGGCGTGAGTCGGGTGTACGTCGGGGTACATTGGCCCAGCGACGTGCTCGGAGGGTGGGCAGCAGGGGCCACCTGGGCAGCGCTGTGCTGGCTGCTTGCCCGGCGCTTGCAGCGGCGCGGAGAAGTCGAGTCGCCGACCGCGACGGCGACCGAGTCGAACGCCGCCGGCGATAGCGACCCCCGCTGACTCTCCGGCGGTCGCGCAGGGTGTCCAGCGCGGCCACGCAAGCAACTGACAATTCGTTAGATCTGCACCTGTCCAAATAATCGTACACCCGGAGTGAGATCGGTAGCGCAGCACAGCGCTGCCCGCTTCGCAGCGCTGGCGAGTGTGCACCGACTGCGCAGGAGCCAATCGTTAGCATTCAAAAAAACAATACACGCGGGTCCGCACACCTTGTGTTACGTACGCGATTGGGAGCACCGGCACCATGCCGCCTGCTAGTGGCTCGCTCGAGCTTTCGGGCGAGCCACTCTTACTTTGGAATTTGAACGGTCCGAAGGGGGGGGAGATTTGGGAGACATGGCGATGAACAAGGCAACATTTGTAAGAATTCTTGCTGTGACTGGCAGTGTCGCGGCACTGGGCTGCGCGGGCGAGGTCGACTCCGAGCCCAGCGCAACGGGCGCGGCTGGCATCTTGCGTGAAGCGCTCACCCTGAACGACGGCAGTAAGTTCTACGTACCCCCGCCCAACCCGGCGGCGGTGGACCAGATCGTAGCCCTGGTGAAGAAGAAGAAGCTCGTGGATGCGGCGCGCATCGCAGCAATGGTGACGACGCCTCAGGCGGTTTGGTTCACCGACGGAACGCCGAACCAGGTGAAGAAGGCCGTGAAGAAGACCACCAGCGACGCCAAGGCTTTGAAGCGCGTGCCGGTGCTGGTCGCGTACAACCTTCCGTATCGTGACTGTGCGCAGTACTCGGCGGGTGGCGCTGTCGACACGGCGGCCTACGAGGCTTGGATCGACGCGTTCGCGGAAGGCATCGGCACTCGGGATGCGGTCGTCATTCTCGAGCCCGACAGTCTGGGCATCATCCCTTACAACGTGACGTTCTGGAATGCTCCAGAATGGTGCCAGCCCACCGTGGTCGACGACGAGGGAAACACGGTCCCAGCACCGGGTGCGAGCGCCGAAGAGCGCTACGCGCAACTGCGTTACGCGGTGGCGGCGCTGGCCGAAAAAGCCCCCAACGCCTCCATCTACCTCGATGGCACCCACAGCCACTGGCTCGGTGTCGGCGAAGCGGCCTTCCGTTTGTACAAGGCTGGCTTCGACGGATCCGTACCGCAAGTTCGCGGCTTTTTCCTGAACGCTTCCAACTACCAGACCACAGAAAATTCCGCGCAATTTGGCACGTGGGTCTCGATGTGTCTGGCCACGGGCATGGTCGAGTCGATCCCGAGCTGGTACGTCGAATCCAACCCCGACTCTCCGAACTTCGGTTCACCGCAGTTTGGCTGGTGTGCGGGGCAGTATCGAGAGACCGAACCCGGCTCGGGCGAGTACGTGGTCGACTATACCAAAAAATACGCAGCCAGCGTGACCGAGGGTCTCTTGGGCCTCATGTCGAGCGTTGGTGCGAGCGCCGCCAGCGTGCCCTTCGTCATCGACACCAGCCGCAACGGCCGCGGCGCGTTCGATGCCAAGAAGTACGCGAAGGCACCCTACAATCAGCCCGAAAGCGTCATCACGACGCTCAATTCAGGCAACTGGTGCAATCCACCGGGTGCGGGTCTCGGGCTCAAGCCGAGCGCAGCGACCGGCGATCCGCTCGTCGACGCCTACCTGTGGATCAAGGTGCCCGGCGAATCTGACGGTAGCTGCGACAGCGCCGGCGGCGCCCGCGCCTGGGACTTCGTGGCGTACAACCCGTGGGAGGTTGCCGAAGCGGACCAAGCTCACTTCGATCCGCTCTGGGCCATGGTCGATCCCGCCGCTGGCGACTGGTTCCCCAAACAAGCGCTCCAGCTCGCCAAGAAGGCCGAGCCTCCCCTATTCTAGGGTCGAGCTGGGTGAGTAAGCGTGCCGGCTGCGGAGTCTGACGCAGCCGGCCGCGAGGCTTTTTGCTCGAGAACTGTCACACTGGCCATTCCGGAGCGTCTAACCCTCAACGGACCATGCCAGACGAAGTGCCCGAACCTGAATCCGACGCCGCGCTGGTGACCCTCGCTACCCAGGGCGACGCGAGCGCGCTCACCCGCCTGTTGCGACGTCACGAGGGCTGGGTCTTCAACCTTGCCCTGTACATGTTGCAGGTGCGCGCCGACGCGCAGGACGCGACCCAAGAGATCTTGCTCAAGGTCACGACCCAGCTCGGCAGCTTCCGAGGGGCGAGCGCCTTCAAGACATGGCTCTACCGCATCGCGGTGCGACACGTGCTCGACTACCGACGCAGCAGCGCCGAGTCTGCGGTCTCCGGGTTCGAGTGTTTTGCAAGCTACCTGGAAGCAACTCCGTCCAGTGACGTCGAGGCGTCGTCGCCCGAGTGGGAGCTCTTGGTGGCCGAGGCACGCAGCATGTGCACCATGGGCATGCTGCTGTGCTTCGATCGCGATCAGCGGGTCGTGTTCTTGCTGGGCGAGCTGCTCGGGTTGAGCGACGCCGTCGCCGCCGCCGTGCTGGAAACGAGCCGTGACAACTTCCGCCAAAAGCTGGCACGCGCTCGCGGGCAGCTGGAAGCTTTCATGCATGCACGCTGTGGCCTCATGAATCCAGACAACCCCTGCCGCTGCTCCAGAAAGACGGCGGCGTTCGTGAGGGACGGCATCGTCGATCCGCACCGGTTGCAGTTCGCCGACGCGCACGTGGCGCGTGTTCGCACTGAGGCCCCCACCCGCGCGCGAGACCTCAACGTGCTTCAACAGCGCGAGCTCGAGCGCCTGCGCGACGCGTATCCGCTGCTCGAACCACCTGGGGTGGCGCTGGAAGTCGTGCGCTTTCTCGCGACGGCCGAGCTGCGCCGCTCCTTGGATCTGGGCGAGGCGGAGTCATGAATACCCCTGCTACCGACGGAATTGCCGAAGCACTGCTGGCCATGGAAACGGCGGCGCTGACGCGCTGGTGCGCGGGCGACCCGAGCGC
>Ga0315912_10006225_pt1 | contig 10743 bp, 10 predicted proteins | sample VfabasoilMG_FD_204469 | JGI IMG/M metagenome (GOLD analysis project Ga0315912, IMG submission 204469) | Garden soil microbial communities collected in Santa Monica, California, United States - V. faba soil | ecosystem: Environmental > Terrestrial > Soil > Garden | place: USA: California... | reverse complement strand
GCGAGCAGCATGTCGCGCGTGACCACGTCGCCGCTGTGCCGGGCGAGGCACATCAGCACGTCCATGACCTTGGGTTCGACGTGGACCTTGTGGCCGTTGCGTTCGAGCAACCCGGCCATGGGCCGGACCTGCCAGTCCGCCAGGGAAAAGCCTCGCGTCAGGTCCGGCTGTGACGGATCGGCGGGGCTTGTCATCATGCGCCGCATTGTAGGCATAGCAGTTTCCCCCTGTCTGCAAGTGAGCCGGCTGTTCCCCATGCCGGTCTTTGATGCTTAACTCTCTGACTCCGTTTACAAAATTATAGTTCCTCAGGAAATCCTCGGCGTTTCCTCGGCATAAATGCGCCCATCCTCGGCATAAATCTCGCATCCCGCGGGACGCCGGGTTGACCCGGGCGGCAGGCTGTCTCCCGTCCACGAGGGGGAACCCGTGCCCATGAAGGTCGTCCGCGCCACCGTTCCGGCCGTACTCCTGCTGTCCGCCGCGGCGGCCCAGGGGAATGCGGCCGGTTGCCTGCCGGCGACCTCCGTGGTCCCGGGTGCCGCCCTGGCGTTCCAGCGAACGGCGCCGCCCGGGTTGCAGGCCGTCCGTTCCCGGGATGGACGCAGCGCGCTGAATCCGCGTCCGCATGCCAGCGAACTGGATGCAGTGCGCGCCGCCGCGGATGCGTTCAACCCGCACTCGATCCGCGACGACCGCGAATTCATGGGCGGCATCCTCCGACACGGCGGCCGCTTCTACTACACCGTGAGCCTCGGCCATCCGGGACAGGATCGGGTCACGGCGCGCATTCCCCTGCCCCGGCACGCGCGGATCGTGGCCTTCTGGCACACGCACGGCGCGGAAGCGGACGACCGCCGCTATTTCTCGGACATCGACACGGAACTGGCCCGCGCGTGGGGCCTGCCGTTCTACCTCGCCGATCACACCGGCGAGCTCAAGGTGTTCACGCCCGGCGACGCCACGCTGTCGCCGGTCGAAGCGCGCGATCGCGGCCTTCCGGAACGAACCGGCCTCGCCACCGGCCGGCTCGTCAGCAACATCCACGGTGAACCGATCCGCATCCGCACCGCGGACGAGTTCGCCGTGGCGCAAGCGGGGACCTGACGGCGGGGCACGCTCGTTAAAAGTCGACGCTATTCCCGGCGCTGCTGCGTCACCGGAAAGACCTCAAAGCCTCCCCAGCGATGTTGTCCAATCCCGGTCTGTAGCAGCGCCGGGGTTCTTTTTATAGTCTGAAAAAGGCCGTCCATGGCCTTTTTCAGACACGGAACACAAAAAACGTGGTTTTTGTGTTCCTCCGTTTCTCAATCGCTGACGCGATTGAGAAACGCCGTACCTCCGTGTACGGATGTATGACGCACTGCCCGGAACTTCTCAGGACAGGTCGGGGAACAACCAGGGTGCTTCCCGCGCGCGGCGCTGCTCGTAGGCGCGGATGTCCGCCGCGTGCGTCAGCGTGACGCCGATGTCGTCCAGCCCGTTCAGCAGCCGGTGTTTCAGCGCCGCGTCGATCTCGAAACCCAGCGTTTCTCCGGACGGCAGCGCAATACGCTGGTCCGCGAGGCTTACTTGCAGCCGGTAGCCCTCGGTCGCGGCGACCTCCCGGAACAGGCGATCGACCGCCGCCGCCGGCAGGCGCACCGCGAGCAGGCCGTTCTTGCCGCAGTTGCTGTAGAAGATGTCGGCAAAACTCGGCGCAATCACGCAGCGGAACCCGTAATCCTGCAATGCCCACACGGCGTGTTCGCGCGAGGAACCGCAACCGAAGTTGTCGCGCGCGAGCAGGACGCCGGCGCCGCGGTAGCGCGGCAGGTTGAGCACGAAATCCGGCCGCAGCGGGCGGCCGGACACGTCCTGCTCCGCTTCGCCGCCGCCGTCCGCGTAGCGCCACGAATCGAACAGGTAGCGGCCGAACCCGGTCCGGTGGATCGACTTCAGGAACTGCTTCGGGATGATCGCGTCGGTGTCCACGTTCGGCCGATCGAGCGGCGCGACCACGGCGGCGAGGGTCGTGAAGGCCTGCATGATCAGAGCTCGCTCACGTCGACGAAGTGCCCGGCGATCGCGGCCGCCGCGGCCATGGATGGGCTGACGAGGTGCGTGCGCCCGCCGGCTCCCTGCCGGCCCTCGAAATTCCGGTTGGACGTGGACGCGCAGCGCTCGCCCGCGTCCAGCCGATCCTCGTTCATGCCGAGGCACATCGAACAGCCCGGCTCGCGCCATTCGAAACCGGCGCCGGTGAACACCTTGTCCAGTCCCTCGGATTCGGCCTGGCGCTTGACCAGCCCGGAACCGGGCACCACCAGCGCCTGCCGGATGTTGGCCGCCAGCTTGCGCCCGCGCACGATCGCCGCCGCGGCGCGCAGATCCTCGATGCGCGAGTTGGTGCAGGAACCGATGAACACCTTGTCGATCCGGATGTCGCGGATCGGCGTGCCGGGCGCGAGGTCCATGTAGCGCAGCGCATTGCGCATGCCCTCCCGGCGAACCGGATCGTGCTCCGCTTCCGGATCGGGCACGCGGCCGTCGATGGTCGCCGTCATCTCGGGCGACGTGCCCCAGGTCACGTTCGGTCGGACCCCGGCCGCGTCGAACTCCACGACGCGATCGAATTTCGCGCCTGCATCGGACTTCAACTCGCGCCAGTCCGCGACCGCGCGATCCCACAGCGCGCCCTTCGGCGCCAGCGGCCGGCCGCGAACGTATTCGATCGTCTTGTCGTCGACGGCGACGAGCCCGGAACGGGCGCCCGCCTCGATGGACATGTTGCACAGGGTCATGCGCCCTTCCATGCTGAGGGCCGAGATCGCCGCGCCGGCGAACTCGATGACGTGGCCGGTACCGCCGGCCGTGCCGATGCGACCGATCACGTGCAGCGCGAGATCCTTGGCCGTCACGCCGGGCGCCGCCGCGCCGTCGATGCGCACCAGCATGTTCTTCGAACGCGACAGCGGCAGGGTCTGCGTGCCGAGCACGTGCTCGACCTCGGAGGTGCCGATGCCGAAAGCCCAGGCGCCGAGCGCGCCGTTGGTCGTCGTGTGCGAGTCGCCGCAGACGATCGTCATACCCGGCAGCGAAGCGCCCTGCTCCGGGCCGATGACGTGGACGATGCCCTGCCGTTCGTCGAACAGATCGATGTAGGGCACCCGCCACTTGCGGACATTGTCCTTCAGCGTATCGAGCTGGAGGCGCGACACAGGATCGCGCACGTGCTCGCGGTCGATGGTGGGCACGTTGTGATCGGGCACGGCGAGATCGGCCGCGCGCCGCCACAGGTCGCGACCCGCCGCGCGCAGGCCCTCGAAGGCCTGCGGCGAGGTCACCTCGTGGATGAGGTGCCTGTCTATATATATAAGGTGCGTGCCGTCGCCGTTGTCGCGAACGACGTGCGCGTCCCACAATTTGTCGTAGAGCGTTCGGGACATCGGACCGGACCCGTTACTGCCGGAAATTCAAGGAAAAATTGTAATTCAATTCGCGCCGCGCCGCCCTGCCCGCGGCGGAAAGGTCCCGGCGCGGGTCAGCATCGCCGGCATCTTCGTGCCGAGCGGCCCTTCCATCCAGCGGGCCGTGGCGATCACCTGCTCGATGTCGACGCCGGTATCGAATCCCATGCGGCCGATCATGTACAACAGGTCCTCGGTCGCGACGTTGCCCGTGGCGGCGGGCGCGAACGGGCAGCCGCCGATGCCGCCGCAGCTCGAATCGAACACGCGCACGCCGGCGACCAGTGCCGCGTACGCGTTGGCGACGCCGGTGTTCCGCGTGTCGTGAAAATGCATGCGCAGCACGGCACTGCCGATCGCGTTCCGGACGCGGGGCACCATCGCCGCGACGTCGGAAGGTCCCGCCGCGCCGATGGTGTCGGCCACGGCGATCTCCGTGAATCCCGCCGCGGCGAGCCGCGCGGCCAGATCGACCACGCGCTCTGCGGGCACTTCGCCCTCGAACGGACAGCCGAAGGACGCGCTGATGGTCACGCTCGCGGAACGCCCGGCGCTCCGCGCGCCCGCGCCGATCTCGATCGCCGCTTTCATGGAAGCTTCTGTGTCGGCCCCCTGGTTGCGCAAGCCGAACTGATCCGAGGCGGACACGACGCAGTTGATCTCGTCGATGGCAGTCTTGAGCGCGCGCTCGAGTCCGCGCAGGTTGAGTACCAGTCCGATGTAACGCGCACCGGTGTCGCGCGGCAATCCGGCGACCACGGCTTCGGCGTCGGCCATCTGCGGTACCCGCCTCGGATCGACGAAGCTCGCGACTTCCATGCGGCGGAGCCCCGCCCCGGCGAGGCGCCGGATGAATTCGAGCTTGGTCGCGGTGTCGACGATCGTCGCCTGGCTCTGCAGCCCGTCGCGGGGCGCCACGTCGATGATCTCCACCCGGTCGGTCATGCCATTGCCCATGCGGCTGATAACTATGGATAATGACATTGTAACAAGGCAAGCAAGGGGGCGGGCCGGCAACCATGTCGAACGCGGACGACGGAAGCATCATTCTCGGGATGCTGTGGATGTTCATCCTCTCGCTGCTGCTCGTCTGGCTGCCGGGACTCGGCCCGCTGATCGCGGGCATCGTCGGCGGCAAGATCGCCGGCGGCGTCGGCAACGGGCTGCTGGCGGCGCTGCTGCCGGGGATCCTGCTGGCGGCGGGACTGTTTGCCTTCGGCACCGTACTCACCGGCCTGCCGGTGATCGGCGCGTTCATCGCCGGCGGCAGCCTCGTGCTCTATATCCTGTACGTGCCGCCGCTCCTGATCGGCGCGCTGATCGGCGGCCTGATGGCCTGAGCCGCCGGGTGCGCCGCGAACCTGAGTTACAATCCACCCCGCCGCGCGCGCCGCGCGGCCTTCCGTGCCGGAGACCTGATGCCGTGACGATCATTCGCCGTTGCCTGTTCCTGCTCCTCTGCCTGTCCCTGCCCGTCCGGGCCGATCTGCAAAGCGCCAACGAGGCCGTTGCGCGCGGTGACCTCGCGGGGGCGGCGAAGGAGTTCCAGCGGCTCGCCGAGCAGGGCGACGCCCGGGCCCAGGCCCAGCTCGGCTACATGTACTACGCCGGCGAAGGCATGCCGCAGAATTTCACCGAGGCGGTCCGCTGGTACCGCGCCGCCGCGGCGCAGGGTCATCGCGACGCGCAGTACAACCTCGCCACGGCCTACGCATTCGGCGAAGGCGCGCCGCAGGACTACAAGGAAGCCGCCATCTGGTACCGGCGCGCCGCCGACCAGGGGCACATGCTGGCCCAGTACAGTCTCGGCATTTCCTATTCCTACGGTGAAGGCGTGCCGCAGGACGCGAAAGAATCGGTGCGCTGGTTCCGGATGGCCGCGGACCAGGGTTACGTCCGCGCGCAGGTACAGCTCGGCAGCAAGTACCACATCGGCGAAGGCGTGCCGCAGGACTACAACGAGGCGGTGAAGTGGTATCGGCTGGCCGCGGATCGCGGCGATGCCGCCGCGCAGTACAACCTCGGCTCCATGTACCGCTCCGGTCACGGCGTCGCACAGGACTACAACCAGGCATTGCGCTGGTACCGGCTCGCCGCGGACCAGGGCTACGCCGCCGCGCAGAACGAGCTCGGCAGCCTCGAACGCTCCGTGGCCGCCGCGAACCGTTCGCGCACCGGCGCCGCCGCGCCGCAACCCGCTGCGGCCGCAGCACCGGCACCCGCGGCCGCACCGGCACCCGCCGCGAAAGAACCGATGTTCAGCGTGCAGCAGAAAGACCTGCTGACGCTCGAGCAGAACCAGCCGGCGGCGACTCCAGCCGCAACCACTCCGGTTGCCGAACCGGCTCCGGTTGCCGCCGCGCCGACCGTGGCGGAATCATCCGTGACAGCGCCGGCCGAAGCACCGGCACCCGCCGAGGAGAAGAAACCCGGATTCTTCTCGCGCCTGTTCGGCAAGAAGGACGGCGAACCCGCGCCGGCCGAAACTGCCCCCGCGACCGCACCGGCCGAATCGACGCCGGCCGAGGTTCCGCCGGTCGAAGCGGAAGCCGCTGCGACCGTTGCAGCCGAGGCCACGGCGCCCGTCGAAGCGCCGGCGCCGGCCAATGTCCCCGTGGAAGAACGGGAAATCATGGCGATGGACAGCATCGAACCCCGTCTTCCCGAGGATGCGGCTGCGACCACCCTCGCAACGCCGGCCGAGGCACCGCCCGAAACCGCGGCGGCTCCTGCCGCGGAACCCGCGGCTGAGGAACCGAAGCGCGGGTTCTTCAGTCGCCTGTTCGGAAAGAAGAAGGATCAGCCGTCGACGGAAACCCCGGTCGCGACGCCGGCCGAACCCGCCGCCGCTGAAACGGCGGTGGCGGCCGCAGACGCGACATCGGCCGGCGTACCGGCGGAAGTCGTGGAAGAACCGGTGATGCAGCCGATCGACGAATCCACGGAAGCCTTGCCCGTGGAACCGACGCCGATGCCCGAACCTGCCGCGCCCGAGACCGCATCTGCACCCGAAGCCGCCGCACCTGCGTCCGGGACGGCGGCAGAACCCGCGGCGGAGGAACCCAAGCGTGGATTCTTCGGCCGGCTGTTCGGCAAGAAGAAGAAAGAGACGGAGTCCGCCGCCGCCGAACCGGCGGCCGAGCCGGCGCCCGTCGCGGCGACCGCGCCCGAACCGATGGCGGAAGCGGATGCGCCCACGCAGGCCGCCGATCCCGCGGAGCTGGCCGCGGCCATGGCGAGCCTCAAGCAGGGCAATTACGCCGAAGCCTTTCCCGCGCTGCGCGCACTCGCGGCGCAGGGCGATGTCTCCGCGCAGCTGCAGGTCGCCGCGCTCTACAACCAGGGACTCGGCGTGGAACACGATCCGCGGACTGCCGCGATCTGGTACCGCCGCGCCGCGGAACAGGGCAGCGCCGACGCGCAGTACAGCCTCGGCAACATGTACCTGCTCGGCGAGGGCGTGGATCAGGACGACGCGCAGGCCGGCTACTGGTACACGCAGGCCGCCGACCAGGGACATTCCGCCGCGAAGCACAACCTCGACAACCTCGCGCGTGTCAGCAAGGCGGCCACCGAACCGCTGCCGGTGATGGAAGGCGACGGCGACAAGGAAACGCCGCCCACGGCCGAGACCCAGGCGGCGCCGGGCGCAACCGCGGAGAACATGGAGAACGAAGGCGGGTTCTTCAGCCGCCTGTTCGGCCGCGACAGGAAAGAAACCGAACCTGCAGCCGAAACGGCGCCCGCGCCCGAAGCACCGGCGGAGGAACCGGCGGCCACCGCGGAACCGGCGCCGGAAGCAACTCCGGAAACCGCACCGGAACCGGCCACGGAAACCGTGGCAACGGCCGCGACGGCAGCCGAACCCGCGCCCGCCGCGCCGACGCCGACGCCAGCGGACGAAGCAGAACAGGCTTACAAGAACGGCATCGCCTATTCCTTCGGCGACGGCGTTGCGCAGGATCACGCCGCGGCGTTCCAGTGGTACATGCGCGCCGCGGAACTCGGACACGCCGCGGGGCAGTACAAGGTGGGCGCTGCCTTCGCCTACGGCGAGGGTGTTGCAAAGGATCCAGCTCAGGCCGCTGGGTGGTACCGGCGCGCCGCGCTGCAGGGCTACGCCGTCGCGCAACGCAACCTCGGCAGCATGTACGCGAACGGTGACGGCGTCGAACGCAGCCGCGCCATGGCCATGGCCTGGTACAGCATTCTCGCGGAAGCGGGCAACCCGATGGACGTGCGCCGGCGTGAAATGCTCGCCGGTGAGCTCAACGACGCGGAACGCGCGGAGGCAGAGCAGTTGCTCGCCCGGCTGCGGACGGAACTGGCGCCCCGTTAGGCGGGGTCGCTCCGGAATCCGCCGGTGACCGCCCAGAGCCCGCAGGTCGTCGTCGATGTGCGCGACCTGTGCAGTCACTACGGCGACCGGCAGGTCCTGTTCGACGTCAACCTGCAGGTCCATGCCGGCGAGATCCTCGCCATCATGGGCCACAGCGGCTGCGGCAAGACCACGCTGTTCCGCCACATGCTCGGGCTCAAGACCGCCTCCTCCGGGCAGGTCAGCGTGCTCGGCCGCAACCTGGCCGGGCTGAACAAGACCGACCTCTACGCGCTGCGCCAGCGCATCGGCGTCGCCTTCCAGAACGGCGCGCTGTTCAGCTCGCTCAGCGTGCGCGAGAACGTCGAGCTGCCGCTGCGCGAGCACACCTCGCTGGACGGCAACACCATCCGGATCATGACGCGCATGAAGCTCGACTTCATGCGGTTGACGGAATTCGAGCACCTGATGCCGGCGCAGCTCTCCGGCGGCATGCTGAAACGGGCCGGCCTCGCCCGGGCCGTCATCATGGATCCGCAGGTGCTGTTCTTCGACGAACCCTCGGCCGGCCTCGACCCGGTCACCTCCGCCGAGCTGGACCAGTTGATCCTGATGCTGCGCAAGGCAATGAAGATGACCATCGTCATCATCACGCACGAGCTGCAGAGCGTGTTCGCCGTCGCCGACCGGATCATGGTGCTCGACGCGGGGCGGCCGATCCTGATCGGCACGAAGGAGGAGGTCCAGGCAAGCACGGACCGCCGCATCGTCAACATGCTGAACCGGCGGCCTCCGGACGAGGCGTTCGACGCCGATGCCTATCTCGAAAAGCTGACGAGGACGCGGCTGTGAACGTCGCCGCCGCCATCGCCGATCGCACGGCCGGATTTCTCGAGCGCCTCGGCCGCGCCGGCCTGTTCCTGGCGCGCGGCGCCTGGCAGATCGTCGCCCCGCCCTGGCGTATCTACCCGATCGTCAAGCAGATCCACTTCATCGGCGCGCGCTCACTGCTGGTCATCGTCGTCGCCGGAACCTTCGTCGGCATGGTGGTCGCGCTCCAGTTCTACGACACCCTGCTGCGGTTCGGTTCGGTCAGCCTGCTCGGCGCGGCCGTGGGTCTGAGTCTCATGCGCGAGCTCGGCCCCGTGCTGACGGCGCTGGTCGTCATCGGCCGCGCCGGTTCGGCGATCTGCGCCGAAATCAGCATCATGCGCAACGAGCACCAGATCGACGCGCTCGAATGCATGGCGATCGATCCGTACAAGCACCTGATCGCCCCGCGGCTGGCCGCCGCCATCATCTCCGTGCCGCTGCTCACCCTGATCTTCATCACCGTGGGCATCGCCGGCGGCTACTTCGTGGGCGTGATCCTGTTCGACGTGAGCCCGGGTGCGTACCTGGGCGGCATGCACGATTCCGTGATCAGCCGCGATTTCCTCATGGGCGGCGCGAAAGCGCTGGTCTTCGGCCTGCTGATGATCTGGATCGCTATGGCGAAGGGATTTTTCCTGCACCTGGAGCCGGAAGGCGCGCACGGCTCCGAAGGCGTGAGCCGGGTCACGACCGACGCGGTCGTGCTTTCCTCGATCGCCGTGCTGTTCTCGGACTACATTCTCAGCGCCATCATTCTCTGAGGTGAACCATGGCTGAAAAAAGATCCAGGGTCGAAATCGCCGTCGGGGTGTTCCTGCTGGTGGGGATGATCGCGGCCAGCTGGCTCGCGATACGGCTCGGCGACCTGACCATGTTCGGCCACGAGCAATACCAGGTCGTGGCCAAGTTCACGTCGGCCTCGGGACTGCGGAAAGGCGCTTACGTCGAGGCGGGCGGCGTCCGCGTCGGCGTCGTGCACTCGATCGAGTTCGAGCCCGATACCTACCTGGCGGTGGTGACGCTCTCCATCGACCTCGGCGTGCCCATCTCCGAAGACGCGGTCGCCTCGATCCGAACGGCGGGCATCATCGGCGACAAGTTCGTGAAGATCACGCCCGGCGGCGCCGAGGACGTGCTCACTGCGGGAATGGAGATCGTGGAAACGGAGCCTTCGATCAGCCTTGAAGAGCTGATCAGCAAGTACATCTTCGAAAGCGGCGGTACTAAGTAGGGAGCTTCAAATCTTCTCGGGGGCCGGCAGCGCACCGGGTTGCTGCAATTCCTGCCGGTGCTTGTCGATGCGACTCTGGATGTCGGTCAGCAGTCCCTGCATGCCCTCGTTCTTCACGATCGCCTGGAACGTCGCCCGGTAGTTGGCGACCAGGCTGACGCCCTCGATCACGACGTCGTAGGCGAACCACTTGCCCTCGTTGTTCTTGAGCTTGAAGTTCACGGGGATTTCCGCGGCGCTGGTCACGATGAAGGTCTCGACCTCGGCGCGATCGCCGTTGATGGTCTCCGCGCCGTAGCGAATCTGCTGGTCGGTGTAGGCCTCGATCTTCGACCGGTAGACCACCTCGATGTACTGCGAGAAATATTCCGTGAAGCTCTCGCGCTCCTCCGGCGTGGCTTCCTTCCAGTGGGTCGCGAGCACGCTCTGCGACATGCTGCGGAAGTCGAAGCTCTCGTCGATCACGGCGGCGATCTGGTTCCAGCGCGCGTCGCGATTCAGCGAGGTGTCCTTGAGGACCGACACAACGCGCTCGACCGAGTCCTTGACCCTGCCCATCGGCGTGGAAAAGTCCGCTGCGTAGGCAGCAACGGCGGCGAGCAGCAGCAGGGCCGGAGCCAGGATACGACGTGTCATGCATTTACCTCGATCGTTTGCGTTGGTTTTGAAGCGGCCGCGGCATCTTAACCTGCGCCCCCGCAAACCCAAACTGCTGTCGGCGCCAGGCGACAGTCCGCCCTGTTCCGGGGCCGCCGGCACCCCTCTTCCGGCTGACCCCGACCCCCATCTCCGAATCCCGGCTCCACCCTAACTCATTGATCCTGCGCGCTGAAGCGTGAGGGTGATCACAGATCGCAGCGGTCCAGGCCGCC
>Ga0315912_10006224_pt1 | contig 10744 bp, 11 predicted proteins | sample VfabasoilMG_FD_204469 | JGI IMG/M metagenome (GOLD analysis project Ga0315912, IMG submission 204469) | Garden soil microbial communities collected in Santa Monica, California, United States - V. faba soil | ecosystem: Environmental > Terrestrial > Soil > Garden | place: USA: California... | reverse complement strand
TCAGTCAGTGGTTGGCGTGCGTCAGGGTGCATCCACGATCACCATGCAGGTCGCGCGAAACTTCTTTCTTTCTCGCGAACGCACGATAACGCGCAAGTTTAATGAAATTCTGCTGGCGTTAAAAATCGAAGCTAATCTCACCAAGGACCAAATTCTCGAACTCTACATTAACCAGATTTACCTGGGGCAGCGTGCGTATGGTTTCGCCTCGGCGGCGCACATCTATTTTGGCAAGCCGCTTGACCAACTTACCATCGCTGAATCTGCCATGTTGGCGGGTCTGCCGACAGCACCCTCGGCGTTCAACCCCGTTGCCAACCCGGCACGCGCCAAGGCGCGCCAGCAGTACGTGTTAAGGCGCATGCGCGACGCGATGGGCGTGATTACCGAAGCGCAATATGCCGAGGCGGTCAAGCAGCAACTGGTCATCAAAAACGAACTCAATGATTTCCCCGCACGCGCCGAGTATCTGACGGAAATGGTACGGCTCGCCATGGTTGAGCGTTACCAAGACCATGCCTATACCATGGGTTTAAAGGTTTACACCACGCTCAATATTGCGCATCAGAATGCTGCATATCAAAGCTTGCGCCAGGGCGTGTTGAATTACGACCGACGGCGTGGCTACCGCGGGCCCGAAAATTACGTCGAGCTGCCGACCGAGCTCACTGAAGCGGCGCTCGAAGAACTGTTGCACGAAAGTCCGGACAGCGACGATATCCGCGCAGCGGTGGTGCTTGAGGCCACCCCGAAGCGTGTCAAGGTCTATCCCAGGGGCGGCCTGGCGGTGGATATCCCGGAAACGGGGCTCAAGTTTGTCAGTGCCATGTTGAGCGAGAAAGCTAACCCCAACCAGCGTATCCGCCGAGGCGCTGTGGTTCGTATTCAGAAAAACGATAAAAATCAATGGTTTATAACGCAACTGCCTGAGGTGGAGGCAACCTTTATCGCGGCGGACCCGAGCGACGGTGCGATCCGTGCATTGGTTGGCGGCTTTGATTTCAATCGCAACAAATACAATCATGCGACGCAGGCGTTGCGCCAACCCGGCTCCAGCTTCAAGCCGTTTATTTATTCGGCTGCGTTGGAAAAAGGCTTTACGCCAGCGACCATTGTGGATGATGCTCCGATCACATTTACCGCGGCGCAGACCGGCTCGCAGGCGTGGGAACCCAAAAACTACGATGGCACATTTGACGGCCCGATCCCGCTGCGCACAGCGCTGGCGCGATCGAAGAATCTGGTATCGATCCGCATCCTGCAATCGATAGGTGCGCCTTATGCGCAGGATTACATCTCGCGCTTTGGCTTTGATCCGAAGCTGCATCCGCCGTACCTGACCATGGCGCTCGGCGCGGGCAACGTCACGCCGATGCAAATGCTCGCGGGTTATTCGATATTCGCCAACGGCGGTTACCGCGTGACACCGTATTTCATCGCACGCGTCGAAGACAGTAAAGGCAATGTGTTGTTCGAAGCCAAACCCGCACGTGCCGGCGCCGGCGCCGAGCGCGCCATCGATGAACGCAACGCGTATGTCATGACCAGTCTGATGCGCGACGTTGTTCGCGGCGGCACCGCCGGGAGCGCGATGCGGCTGGGGCGCGGCGATCTCGCTGGTAAAACCGGCACAACCAATGATTTTCTCGACGCGTGGTTTGGCGGCTACAACGCAAACCTCGTCGGCGTGGCGTGGGTAGGTTTTGATCAGCCAAAAACGCTGGGGCGCAACGAAACCGGCGGCAATGTAGCGTTGCCGATCTGGATAAATTATATGGCAGTCGCATTGAAGGGTGTGCCCGAAAAACCACTTAACCCGCCGCAAGGCGTGGTGTCGGCGGAAGGCGACGTGTTCTATCAGGAATTCGCGCCGCGCAGCGGCGAGTCCGGCAGCGAAGCCTCCGCAATACCAGAAGCTGCGCGGAACGAATTGTTTTAGAAACTGCCGTGAAAAGTCGTGAACGTAACCACCAACGCGCGCAAACTAATGAACGCTTGCGCGATAACGATCGCTCCCGTATAGCACACTTGGCTGCCCGTATCATGGTGGAGGACGGCATTGAAGACTATGGTCTCGCCAAGCGCAAGGCAGCGCGCCAGGCGGGCATTGCGGATACGCGACAGCTCCCCGGCAACCACGAAGTCGAAGAAGCGCTGCACACTTACCAGCAGATCTATCACGCAGACGAACAGCGCGAACGTTTGCGCGAGCTACGTGTGACGGCGCTGCGGGCGATGCGCGAATTTGCCGCGTTTAATCCGCATCTTACCGGCTCGGTGTTATCGGGCAGCGCCGGCAAATATGCCGATATCAACCTTCAGGTTTTCACCGACAATGCCAAGGTCGTCGAGATGTTCTTGATGGACCGGCGAATCGAGTATCGCACGAGTGAAGGTACGCTCTACTGTGGAGGTGAACGGCTCAGTGTGCCGGTATTCACGCTCGATTACAATGGCGTAGGGATCGAGGTCGCGGTGTTGACGCCGATGGAATTGCGCGTGCCGCTCAAAACCAGTCCGGAGGGGAAAGCCATCGAACGTGCAAAGCTCAGCGCCGTCGAGGCGCTGCTCGCCGCGACGTGAGCATCAGCGCGAATTCAATACACGCGCCGCGTCCATCGCAAAATAAGTGAGTATGCCGTCGGCGCCTGCGCGTCTGAAGCACAATAGCGCTTCCAGCACGCAGCGCTCGTCAAGCCAGGCGTTCAATATCGCGCCCTTCAGCATCGCATACTCGCCGCTCACCTGATAGACGTAGGTAGGTACCTTGAACGTTTCTTTTACACGCTGCACCACGTCGAGATACGGCATGCCCGGTTTCACCATCACCATGTCTGCACCTTCCTGAATGTCGAGGGCGACTTCGCGCAGCGCTTCGTCGGTGTTCGCCGGATCCATCTGGTAGGTGTACTTGTTGCCCCCGCCCAGTTGTTTCGCGGAGCCGACCGCGTCGCGAAACGGGCCGTAGAAACCCGACGCGTACTTTGCCGAGTATGCGAGGATGCGTGTGTGTATGAAACCCTGCGCATCAAGCGCCGCGCGTATCGCGCCGACGCGACCGTCCATCATGTCCGAAGGTGCTATCACATCCACGCCCGCTTGCGCACACACCACCGCCTGCTTTTCGAGCACGCGCAGCGTTTCGTCGTTAAGTACGTAACCCGCGCGATCCATGACGCCATCCTGACCGTGCGTGGTGTACGGATCGAGTGCAGCATCGGTAATTACGCCGAGTTCGGGCAAATGTTTTTTCAGGGCCGCCACCGCGCGCGGCACCAGCCCTTTGGGATTGATGGCCTCACGGCCATCGGCGGTTTTCAGGCGTGAATCAATTGCGGGAAACAGCGCCATCGCTGGAATACCAAGCTTCACGCATTGCTCGGCATGTGGCAGTAGCTTGTCGATGGTGTAGCGCTGCACGCCGGGCATCGACGCGATTTTTTCGGTGCGATTCCTGCCGTCGATAATAAACACGGGATAAATCAGGTTATCCGTGGTCAAACAGTTTTCACGCATCAGGCGGCGCGAGAATTCATCGCGGCGCATGCGGCGCATGCGCAATCCGGGAAACCGTGCGAGGGGATGTGTGGTCATAAGAATCTGATTACAAAACGAATTTTTTGCGCAGCGCAACGGAACTATCACAGATTATAGGCGTCTTAGAAACAGACGACGTTTTTCGTCTCCCGCTTCACCTCCCTGAGCGGGCGCCTTAATCCAATTAAGGCTCTTCGGCCCCCGGTTTTACTCCCCTTTAACCGGGGGCTTTTTTATTCTGCGCAATGGTTATTTTAGCCATTGGGCAAGCACGCCGCGCGCCTGTGAAACGCCGGTGCGTGTGACAGCTGAAAACAGTTGTAGCGTACATACTGGCCAGCGGCTAGCCACTAGCTTCGACGACGCATCCAGCGCCGTAGCCTGCTCGCGTCGCGTCAACTTGTCGCTTTTGGTCAGCAGTATATGCATGGGCTTGCCGCTGGGCGCGAACCACTCGATCAACTGTTCGTCCAGCACTGTCGGCCCACGTCGGGAGTCGATAATAATAACCAATCCATTCAACGATTTACGCTCTTGCAAGTAAGTGCCTATTAACTCTTTCCAGTGGTCTTTTTCGGCGAGCGAGACTTTGGCATAGCCGTACCCCGGCAAATCTACCCAGCGCCGCGATTTGGCGACGTTGAAAAAATTGATGGTTTGCGTACGGCCCGGCGTGTTGCTTACGAACGCGAGTTTTTTGCGTCCGGCTAAGGCGTTAATCGCGCTCGATTTACCCGCGTTCGAACGGCCCGCGAATGCAACTTCGCCGCCGCTGTCGGGCAGAAATTCCTTGGCGTGGTAAGCCGAAGCCGAATACTGCGCGCCAGAAAAATCCATATAGGTGTTTGTTATTGCGCCGGAAAACGGAAGCGAGTGGCGTGAGAGAAGGGCCGTACTATACAATACGCGCCTCTCCAGCCTGTGATTTTCGAGGAATTCGCATGAAATCGAGCTTGTTTGCGACGATGTTTGCCGGCGCTGTCATTGTTGTGGCCGTGCCCGTAACTATCGCGCAAAGCGTCGTCAAAGGTGACGCTGCCAAAGGGCAGCAAACCGCCAGTCAGGTATGCGCTGCGTGCCATGGCCCGGACGGTAACAGCCCGCTACCCGTGAATCCGAATCTTGCCGGGCAGCATCCCGAATACATTTTCAAGCAACTATCAAATTTCAAGTCAGCTGGCAACAAACCTGCGGAACGCGTGAATCCCATCATGGCGGGCAATGCCGCCACGCTCAGCGAATCGCAGATGAAAGATGTTGCGGCTTACTACTCGGCACAAACGCCGCGCCCGCGCGAAGCACGCGACCAAAAGCTGGTTGAAGCGGGGCAGGCTATTTACCGTGGCGGCATCGCGGCAAAAGGCGTTGCGGCATGCGCGTCGTGCCATTCCCCGACGGGTGCGGGCATGCCTGCACAATTTCCGCGTATCGCCGGCCAGCATGCCGAATACACCGCGGCACAGTTGAAAGCGTTTCGTTCCGGCGAACGCGCGAACGACGCAAACCGCATGATGCGCGCTACCGCCGCTAAATTATCGGATCGCGAAATCGCGGCGGTTTCCGAATATGTTGCCGGCTTGCGCTGAGACACTTCCCACAAACGACATATTCTGTAAGTATTTGTTTTTATTGGTGTTTTAATCTAACGTCGAAAACACGTGCTCAGCGGCTGCGAGCGTTTTCTCGATATCTGCCGCAGTATGTGCGGCGGAAACAAATCCTGCCTCGTACGCCGACGGCGCGAGGTAAACGCCTTCGCCCAGCATCGCGTGATAAAAGCGATTAAAGCGCTCTTTGTCGCATTGCATGACTTCCGCGTAACTAGCTGGCGGAGTTGCGCGAAAATACAAACCAAACATTCCGCCGACGTGGCGTGCACTGAATGCGATATTGCGCGCGTGCGCGGTCTTTTCCAGTCCGCTGCATAATGCATTCGCCGTGGCGGCGAGCTTGTCGTAAAAACCATCGGCCTGCACCAGCTTTAACGTGGCCAACCCTGCCGCGACCGCGACCGGATTTCCCGATAACGTTCCCGCCTGATACACCGGCCCCAGCGGGGCAACGCATTGCATGATGTCGCGCAGTCCGCCGAATGCGCCGACCGGCATGCCGCCGCCGATTACTTTGCCGAGCGTCGTCATGTCCGGGGTGATGTTATAGAGCGCCTGCGCGCCACCGAGCGCAACCCGAAAGCCGGTCATCACTTCATCGAAAATCAGCACTGCGCCATGGCGTGTGCACAGTTCGCGCAACGTTTCGAGAAAGCCGGGCTTGGGCGCGATCAGATTCATGTTGCCGGCGACAGGCTCGACGATTATTGCCGCAATGTCGTTGCCTTCGCGCGCGAACGCCGCTTCGACGCTGGCGGCATCGTTGTAATCGAGCACCAGCGTATGCGCTGCGGTCTCGGCCGGCACGCCTGCCGACGAAGGTTGGCCCAATGTCAACGCGCCCGATCCTGCTTTGACCAAGAGCGAGTCGGCGTGGCCGTGATAACAGCCTTCGAACTTCACGATCTTCGAGCGTTGCGTAAAACCGCGCGCGACGCGTATCGCACTCATCGTCGCTTCGGTGCCCGAACTCACCAGGCGCACTTGTTCAATCGAAGGCACAAGCTTGATGATGAGGCTCGCCATTTCCAGCTCGGCCTCGGTCGGCGCACCGAACGAAAGCCCGCGTTCTGCCGCCTGCTGCACGGCTTTAACCACATCGGGATGCGCGTGGCCCGCGATCAACGGTCCCCACGAGCCGACGTAATCGATGTAATTGTTGCCATCGACATCCCACACATGTGCGCCGCGACCGCGGCGGAAGAAAATCGGCACGCCGCCTACCGACTTGAATGCGCGCACCGGCGAATTCACGCCGCCGGGAATGATGAGCTGCGAATGATTGAACAGTTTCTGGCTGTTTTTCATGTCGATGTATCGAACAAGGCGTTGAACTCGCGTGCGGCGGCGGTAATGTCCGCCGCACCGAACAGCGCGGTGATTACCGCCACGCTCTGCGCACCGGCGTCTATCAATTGCGGAGCATTGTCGGGTGTGATGCCGCCGATGGCGACCACCGGCACGTTGTATATGCGCCGCGCTTCCGTGAGCAGGCTGAATGGCGAGCGCACCGCGCTGGGCTTCACGCTGGATTTGAAAAAACTTCCGAAAGCGACGTGATCGGCGCCTGCGGCAATCGCGGCAGCGCCGTTTTCCAGGCTGCGATAGCATGACGCGCCCAGCAGCTTGTGCGGCCCGATGTTCGCGCGTGCAGTGGATAGCGGCCCATCATCGCCACCCAGGTGCACGCCGTCGGCATCCACTTCCAGCGCGAGATCGACATGATCGTTCACGATCAGTGCGGCACCGTATTCGTGGCACAGCGTGCACAAGGCGGATGCTTGCCCACGGCGCAGCACGGCGTCCGCCACCTTATTGCGATACTGCAAAAGGCGCATGCCGCCCACAAGCGCGGCTCGCACGCGGGCTAACAGTAGCTGCGTATCGATTTCATCCGGCGTGACGCCATAAAGCCCGCGGATGCGCGCGCCGGCATTGCTCACTTTGAGGCCTCCTCGCTGTCGTTATGTTTGTCCGAAGACGACTCGGTGGGTTCTGCGTTCTCGTCCTCGCGCGCCCAGAACAAGCGATCGGGAATGTACTGGCCCATGCCCGGGCGAAACGCCGCGCGCAGTGTCTGCCACGTGTACTCTTGTGCGTCGCGCACCGCTTCCTGCATCGGCACGCCGTTGGCGATGGTAGCGGCGATCGCGGACGCAAGCGTGCAGCCTGAGCCGTGATATGAGCCTTGCAAACGTTCCCACGATTCGCTGCTGGGTTGGCCGTCGGCGTGATACAGCGTGTTGACCACCAGCGGCGTGTTCTCGTGCGTGCCGGTAATCAGCACGTACTCGCAGCCCGCCGCAAGTATGCGCCGCGCGCATTCGGCGAGACCCGGGTCGTCACTGTCGTTGCCGTCTTCGAGCGCGAGCCGCCGTGCTTCGAGACTGTTGGGGGTGATGATGGTGGTCTGCGGCACCAGCAACTCGCGCATCGCCGACACGATGTCGTCGCTGGCGAGTTCGTCGCCGCGTCCCGATGCGAACACCGGGTCTAACACCAGCGGAATTTCCGGATAATCCGACACCACTTCCGCAATCGCGGCAACGATTTCCACACTGCCCATGACGCCGATCTTGAATGCCGCGACCGGCATGTCTTCGAGCACGCAACGCGCCTGATCGGCGACCCAGTCGGCGTCCAGCGCGTACACCTGATCGACGCCCATCGTATCCTGCACGGTAATTGCGGTAACCGCCGACAGCGGATGACAGCCCATGCTGGTGAGCGTCATGATGTCGGCCTGCATGCCCGCGCCACCGGTGGGGTCGGTAGCGGAGAAAACCAGCACAATGGGAGGCGTTTCAGCCATGCGGAACAAGAGGCGCGCCGCGAAGTGGAAGAATGAACATGGCGCGAATCGATTAAAATCCGATTTTATCGTAATCCGGTGACAGCACAGAAAAAATGACGACAGAACCACAGGTTTTCAAAACATGGATGTGCCTGATTTGTGGCTACATCTACAGCGAAGAAGCAGGTGTCCCCGACGAAGGCATCGCCCCCGGTACCAAATGGGAAGATGTGCCGATGAACTGGACGTGCCCCGAATGTGGCGCACGCAAGGACGATTTCGAGATGGTGCAAATTTAACCAGGAGCCATAACCATGAGAATGCTGCACACCATGATCCGCGTTGGCGATTTACAGCGCTCGCTGGATTTTTACACGCAGGTGCTGGGCATGAAAATGCTGCGCCAATCCGAGTATCCATCCGGCCGTTTTACCAATACCTTCGTCGGTTATGACGATGAATCAAAAACAGCGGTGATTGAACTCACCTACAACTGGGATACAAAATCATACGACATGGGCAACGGTTATGGCCACGTTGCGATCGAGGTCGATGACGCTTACAAGACTTGCGAAGAAGTCAAAAAGCGCGGCGGCAAAGTCACGCGTGAGCCGGGACCGATGAAGCACGGTAAGACGGTAATTGCGTTTGTTGAAGACCCCGACGGCTATAAGATCGAGTTTGTGCAGCGGAAGAGCGGCTAAGTTTTTTGGATCTGTTGTTCACAAACATGATTTGCGATGCGTACAAAATCGCTAACGGCCAATGTTTCTGCGCGCGCGCCGGAATCGATGTTGAGCGTTTGAAAATCTGCGGCATTCAGTAAATTTTTCAGCGTATTGCGCAAGGTTTTGCGGCGCTGTGAAAACGCCGCCATCACAACTTTCGCGAATAACGCCTCATCTTGCGTGAGGGGCGCGCGTTGCGCACGCGGTAGCATACGCACCACCGCCGAATCCACTTTGGGTTGTGGATAGAACGCCTCTGGCTCCACGTCGAGCACCTTCTCCATTTCAAAAGCATATTGCAGCATCACCGACAGCCGGCCGTATTCGGTTGTGCCGGGTGCGGCGACCATGCGTTCCACCACTTCTTTTTGCAGCATGACGTGTATGTCGTTTATGCATTCGATTTGAGCGGCGAGATGAAACAGCAGCGGCGTGGAAATGTTGTACGGCAGATTACCCACGACTCGCAGCCGAGGTCCGAGAGCAAGGAAATCGAATTTGAGCGCGTCACCTTCGTGAATGATGACGTTGCCGCCAGCGTAATTTTCGCGCAGCCGAGCAACGATGTCGCGGTCGAGTTCGACCACATGCAGATGCGCAAGCGCTCGCGCCAGTGGCTGCGTGAGTGCACCCAGGCCGGGCCCGATTTCCACCATCATGTCATCGCGGCGCGGCGCAATGACACTGATGATACTATCAATAACATATTGATTATTAAGGAAATTTTGTCCGAATCGTTTGCGCGGCAGATGACGCATTGAAAACTCAGGCGCGCTTGCGCGCGCGTGCAAGTTCAATCGCGAGTTTGACCGCTTCAATCAAACTGCCAGGGTCAGCCTTGCCGGTGCCTGCGATATCGAGTGCTGTTCCGTGATCAACCGAGGTGCGTATGATTGGCAGGCCGAGCGTGACATTTACGCCCGCGCCGAAGCTCGCGTACTTGAGCACCGGCAACCCTTGATCGTGATACATCGCCAGCACCGCATCATAATGTTTGACGCGATCGGGATTGAACAGGGTGTCGGCTGGCAGTGGGCCGGTTAGCGTCCACCCTTCACCTTGGAGTGCTGCGATTACCGGCGCGATGACTTCGATTTCCTCGCGCCCGAGATGGCCCGATTCGCCGGCGTGCGGATTCAGTCCCGCGACCACGATGCGCGGATGAGCAACCCCGAAGTGATGCTGCAGATCGTGATGCAGCACGCGCAGTGTTTGCATGAGACTTTCGCGCGTGATGTGCGCAGCGACATCCTTCAGTGCCAGATGCGTGGTGGCGAGTGCTACGCGCATGCCGCCGCCTGCGAGCATCATCACCACGTGCGGCGTATGTGTGCGTTCGGCGAGAAATTCGGTATGGCCAGTGAATGCGATGCCGGCATCGTTGATAATGCCTTTGTGTACCGGCGCCGTCGTCATCGCACCGAACATGCCGCGCATACAGCCGTCGCACGCGACTTCCAGCGTGCGCAAAACGTAGCGGCTGTTTTCGCGATTTAGCGCTCCCGCACAGGATGGCACAACGAGCGGCACATGCAACACTTCCAGCATGCCCGGTTTCTCGAAAGTCGTGCCGCGCGCGCGTTCGATCAGCAATTCGCGATCGGCGATAACGACAATGCGCGCCGGCAACGCCGCGTGCGCCAGCGCCGTGCACAATTCCGGCCCTACGCCGGCGGGTTCGCCGGCGGTGACTGCGATGATGGGCAGATCGTTCGGAATGGTGTGATCCGCTACAGAACTACCGTTCTTCGAGACGAATTTCCACGTACGCGCGGTCGCGCAACTGCCGCACCCATTCCTGGTACGACTCGTCGGACTTGCGTTCGCGCAGCGCCTGTTGCGCCATCACGCGCCGCCGGTCCTTGGTCATATCCTGCGTACGCCGCTCCAGCACCTGGATCAGATGCCAGCCGAACGGCGAGCGCACCGGTTCGCTCACTTGCCCGGGCGTCAACGCGGCCATCGCGCGCTCGAACTCCGGCACGGTTTCGCCGGGCGAAAGCCAGCCGAGATCACCACCTTTGCCCGCACTGCTGTCCTCGGAGTGCGCGCGCGCCAATACTGCGAAATCTTCC
>Ga0315912_10006223_pt1 | contig 10744 bp, 11 predicted proteins | sample VfabasoilMG_FD_204469 | JGI IMG/M metagenome (GOLD analysis project Ga0315912, IMG submission 204469) | Garden soil microbial communities collected in Santa Monica, California, United States - V. faba soil | ecosystem: Environmental > Terrestrial > Soil > Garden | place: USA: California... | reverse complement strand
GGAACTCGCCGACCGGCTGAAAAAGGATCCGCGTTCGCTCAGCGTGGGGTTCGCCAACGCCTACGGCAGCCGGCACGTCGCATCGCTGCTGTTGCTGAAGACGCTGGGCGGCAACGCGCGCGATCTCAAATCGGTGGTATTCAAGGGGTCGGCCGAGGCGATCACTGCATTGCTCGGCGGGCACATCGACGTCGTTTGCGCGGGCGCGGGCAACACCGTGGCGCATGTCGCCGCCGGCACCATGCGCGTCATTGCGGTGGCCGCGCCGACGCGGCTGCCCGGCCCGCTCGCGGGTACGCCCACCCTGAAAGAGCAAGGCGTCGACATGGTCTACGGCAACTGGCGCGGGATATTTGCGCCCAAGGGGCTCACGCCGGCGCAGCTTGCGTTCTGGGAAGGGACGCTGCGCAGGATGGTGGAGAGCCCCGAGTGGAAGGCGGACCTGGAGCGAAACTACTGGACGGAGGAGTTTCTCACCGGTGCGCGGCTCGCCAAGGAGATTGAGCAGGATTACGCCCACCTGAAGACGCTGCTGACCGAGGTGGGATTTGCGAAGTGATACCGGCGCGAGGTGCAGGGTGGGGGGCGGCTAACCGCGCGCGACCTCGGGCCAGATGCGCTTGCCCACGGCGGGCGAGCAGGGCGCGTGCACCAGCCGCGGCAGCACGCGCGAAGTCCAGCTTCCCGGGGCATGCGCCAGTTCTTCGTGGGGCACGAAATGCTCCTGGCGGGCTGCGAGCGACACGTACTCGTAAAGAATGGAATGCTTGCCCCAACCCGAGGCGGCGAGCAGCTTGCGGGCGCCGATGCAACCCGGCATGGAGGCCATGAACGGCAGCCGGTGCTGCGCGTACCAGGCACCGACGTCGTCCTCGATCTCGTAACTGTCGACGTTGAAGTTGCCCATCTGCACCACCGGCCCGGGCGTCATGCCGGGACCGCGCCGCGCGATCTCGGGCCCATCGACCCGCGTTTCTTCCGCGAAGATGCACGCGTAGGACTCGCGCCGCTGCGCGATCATCCGCCGCGTTTCGGGACTCTGGCGCTCGGCGAGCTGCGCCGGGCTGGGATGGAGAAACGTATGGGCAGTGAGCCCGCCGAACAGCGCCAGGTAGCCGCGCCCCCGCCCCAGGGTGGCGCCGGTGCGCACCAAACCGTCCACGACCTTCTGGAAGCGCTCGCCGCCGTGGCCCAGTTCATAATGCGCGGCCCACAGGTAGCCCGGGCGGGCGAGCTTGTCGGGGATATGAACGCGGTGAAACCAGTCGAGGTACTCCGCCCGACCCGCCGCCGGCAGGTCGTACCAGATTGCCCAGATGCCGCGGTCCATGGACGGCGCGCCCGAAGGCAAATTGCGGGTGCTCAGCTCGCGCCCATGAAGTCGCGCTTGCCCAGCTCCACGCCGTTGTGCCGCATGATGTCGTAGGCGGTGGTGGCGTGGAAGTAGAAGTTGGGCAGCGAGCGGTTGAGCAGCAGCTCCTGTCCCTTGAGGTTGAGTTCGCGGTCGCGCATCTTCACCGTGACGGCCTTTTCCTCGGTGCCATCGATCTGAGCCGGCTTCACGCTGTTGAGAAAGGCGACCGTCTTCTCGACCCGGGCGGCGAGTTCAGCGAGGCTCTTCTCGTTGTCATCGAACTTCGGCGCTTCCACGCCGGCGAGCAGCGCGGTGCAGTTCTTCGCGTGATCGGTCATGGCCTGAATCTGGCGGGTGAAGTTGAACATGTCGGGGTAGAAGCGGTAGCTCAAGAGGGTTGCCTCGTCGTATTTCTTTTCGGCGTAGAGCGCCTGCGCTTTCTTGAGGCAGCCTGCGAGGCCGTTCAGATGCTTGGTGAACACCGGCAGCGAAACCTGGTACATCGAGGTAGCCATACTTGTCTCTCCTTGCGTGACGAGTGGATCCAACCCTGTATTCTAGTAGCTATTGCGTTGCCTGCAACGGAATTGAATCACTGCATGCGCAGTGACCGGCGGGCGAGGTCACGGCGGCTGATCTGCCGGAGGCCGCTACTGCTGCACGCGGATGTTGGCCTCCCGGATGACGCGCGCCCACCGCTCCGACTCGGCGCGCACGAATTTCCCGAACTCGGCCGGCGTGCTGGTGGCGGCATCGAGCTCGACCTTGGCGAGCATGCTGCGGGTATCGGTGGCGTTCATGAGTTTCGTCATCTCGGCATTCAGGCGCTCGACCACGTCGGATTTGACGCCGGCGGGCGCGAACAGGCCGTACCACGTGATCACGACCAGCTCGGGCATGCCGGCCTCAGCGGTGGTCGGCACCGCCGGCAGCGCTGCCACGCGCTTGGGCGCCATGACTGCGAGCGCCCGTATCCTGCCGGCATTGACCAGGGGAATCGTCGCCGGGACCGTCGAAGTCACCATGTCCACCTCGCCGCCCAGCATGGCCGACAGGGCGAGGGCGGCGCCTTTGTACGGCACGTGCACGAGATTGAGCTTATTGAGGGTCTTGAAGAGCTCGCTGCCCAACTGGCTGCCCGATCCCACGCCCCCTGAACCGAAGTTGAGCTTGCCGGGGTGGGCCTTGGCGAGCTTGACCAGCTCGGCGAGGGTTTTCGCGGGCACGGTGGGATGCACGATCATCACGTTGGGCACCGTCGCGATCTGGGTGATCGGCGCGAAGTCGCGGAACGGATCGTAGGCGAGCTTCGGAAAGAGGCTGGGGCTGATGACCAGCGTCGCGCTCGTGAGCAACAGCGTGTAGCCGTCGGCAGGCGCCTTGGCGGCGAGCTCGGAAGCGATGGTTCCGCCGGCCCCGCCCCTGAAGTCCGGCACCACCGGCTGCCCAAGCGCGTCGCGCAGCTTCTCCGACATGAGCAGCGCGAGGATGTATGGCGCGCCGGTCGGGAACGCCACTATCAGCCGGATGCTCTTCTCGGGGTACTTTTGCGCCGCTGCAGGCAGAGGCATCGCCAGCGGCGCGAGCAGGGCAAGGCACAGCGGCGTACTCGGGAATCGCATGAATGCTCCTCGTTATCGTTGCGGTCAGGAAGCCGTTTTCGGGCGGTTGAGCCGGAGCGCCCGCTGCAGGGCAGGCCGGCTCGCGGCGCGTATCAGGTAGTCGTGCATCAGGTCGGGAGGTTCGATTTTGCGGCCGATCGCGCTTGCCGGGCAAGCCGTCAGCAGGATATCCAGCCCCTGGCACGCATTCTGCGGGACGCTCCGGCTGAGGCTTCAATGGATCACTTCAAGCAGGATCTTGCCGATGTGGGCACTGGACTCCATGCGGGCGTGGGCGTGCGTTGCCTGCGCGAGCGGAAAGATCGAATCGACGAGGGGGGTAACCTGGGTGCCGAGATGGGGCCACGCGCGTTCGCGCACCTGGCGCACGATCTCGATCTTCACCGCCAGCGTCGAAGCCCGCAACTGTGAACCGGTGACGACCGCGCGCTTGGCCATGATCGCCGACAGGGGAACGCTGTACTGCGCGCCCTCGCCGCCGCTCAGGTGGACGACGCGACCGTCCATTGCGACCGCTTCCAGGTTCTTGCGGGCGTAAGCTGCGCCGGTCATGTCCAGAATGACATCCGCGCCGTGTCCCGCCGTTGCGGCTTTCACTTCGGCTACGAAATCCTGCTCGCGATAATTGATTGCGCGCGCCGCGCCAAGCTTGCTGCAAACGCCGCACTTCGCGGCGCTGCCCGCGGTCGTGACCACGTTGGCGCCCTCCAGCCTGCCGAGCTGGATCGCCATGGTGCCGACACCGCTCGATCCGCCGTGCATCAGCAGCCATTCACCGGCCTTGAGCCGCCCCAGCATGAATACGTTGAACCATGCGGTCAGCAGCGCTTCGGGCAGCCCAGCCGCCTGCTTGAGATCGAATCCATCGGGGATAGGCAACGTGAGCGGATCGGCTGCGATGCAGTACTGGGCATAGCCGCCGCCATTGACCAGCGCGCAGCAGCGATCGCCGGGCTTCCAGCGCGTGATTCCGGAGCCGACGGCGACGATTTCGCCAGCCACTTCGAGGCCCGGAATGTCGGTTGCGCCAGCCGGGCCATGCCCCCGGTTGCGTTGTCCGCAGTCATGACGATTGACGCCGGCGTAGGCGACCTTGATCAGCACCTGTGCCGCCTCGGGCCGCGGAACGGGGCGGATCGTTGGTTGCAGCACGTCGGGCCCGCCGGCGCGGGCGATCAGGATTGCGTTCATGGTGGCAGGCAACATGAGTTCGGCCTCGGGCAAAAGCGCGCAGTGTAACCCGGAGCCGAGGCGACGAAAGCCGGGTTGCGTTCAGATCGCGCGCAGCACGCGCGGAAAGTAGAGATGCAGCAGCAGGCCGCGAAAGCCGAGGAAGGCGACGACCGCGGCCCACAGCCCGACGTTGCCCATAAGCGGCATCAGGGTGTAGAGCACCGCCAGAAACGCCGCGAATGCCACGATCATGGTGTTGCGCATGATCGTGGTGCGCGTCGCCGCGAGATAGATGCCGTCGTAGGTGTAGGCCCAAACCGATACCAGTGGCATGATCACCGGCCACGGCAGGAATTCGGCCGCGGTCGCACGCACCTCGGGGATGCTGGTGAGCAGCGCGATGATGCCGTGGCCGGCGGCGGCGTAGGCGAGCACCGCCAGCAGCCCGACGATCGCGGCCCACAGGAACACCACGCGCATGCCGCGCCGGAAGGCCTCGCGATCGCGGCGGCCGACCGCCTCGCCGAGTATCGCCTCGGCGGCATGCGCGAAACCGTCGAGGCCGAAAGAAGTGAAGACCAGGAAGTTGTGCAGCACCTGGTTGGCCGCGAGCGTGAGATCACCGAGCTCGGCGCTCTTCGCCATGAAAAAGCCGAGCACGGAAACGACGCACAGGGTGCGGAGCACGATGTCGCCGTTGATCGACACCATGCGGATCAGTTGCACCCGGTCGAGCAGGCGGCTGCCCGCGGCACGGTCGGGCAGGGCGCGAACGGTGCGCAGCACGCAGATGAGACCGATGGCGAGACCGGTGTACTGCGCGATCACCGAAGCGACGGCGACTCCCGCCACGCCCCAGCCGAAGCCGAAGACGAACAGAAAGTCGAGCGCAATATTGAGGATATTGGTGAAGACCTGCACCAGGAGGGGCGTGCGCGCGTCGCGCAACCCGTAGTACCAGCCGACGATGGCATAGATGCCGAGCACCGCCGGCATGCTCCATACGCGTATCAGGAAATATTCCCGGGCGTAGCGCTCGACCTCGGGGCTCGCGTCGATCGCCCAGAAGGCGAAGGCGAGGATCGGAAGCTGCAGGGCCACCAGGGTGCCACCGATGGCGCCGGCCAGCAGCAGCGCGCGCCCGATAATGGCCCGGACCTCCGCGTAGTCTCCGGCGCCCCGCGCCTGCGCGGTCGGGCCGGTCGTGCCCATGCGCAGGCAGTTGAAGAGATGGTAGATGTAGGTGAAGAGCATGGCGCCGATGGCGACGGCGCCGATGTAGTAGGCCTCCGGCAGATGGCCCACCACCGCAGTGTCGACTGCGCCGAGCAGCGGCACCGAAACGTTCGTCAGGATGATCGGCGCAGCCATCGCCCATACCTGGCGATGGGGGCCGCGCGGCGCGGCTGCCGATGGCGCGGGCGGCTCAGGGTTCAAGTGTGACGCGGCGCCCGGTTATCGGTTGTCCAGGGGGCGGCCCATGCGCATGGTCGCCGAAAATCAGGCTGGCTCCATGCCTTTCTTGCGGATGACGGGCGCTGCGGCCGGCGCGGTGAGGAATCGGATCAACGCTCGCGCTGCATCCGGCGCCTTGGCGCGGGCATGCAGGCCCGCCGCGAACACCGTGATTTCCTGGACGTCGGGCGGCAGCGGTCCGACGATGTCGATGCCCGGCACCGGGAGCAGTTCGCTCATCTGCTGGAAGGCGATCTCCGCCTCGCCGCGCGCGACCACGGCGCCGGTGGGCTCCCCCTGCACCTGCCGCACCTTGGTCTGGATCTGATCGGCGATGCCCATGCGCTGGAACAGGCCGGCGAGATAGATGCCGCTCGGTCCGGTGGAGTACACGATCGATTTCGCTGCCAGCACTGCGCGTTTGAGCGCGTCTCCCGAGCGGATGTCCGGTTTGGGCGCGCCGCTTCTGACCGCCATCGCGACGCCGGATTTCGCGAGGTCGAAGCGCTCGGCGATGACCCCCGCCTGTTTCAGGTCATCGAGCGCGGCCGCCGACAGGATCACGATATCGACCGTTTCCCCCCCCTTGAGGCGGTTCATCATCTGCACGCTCGTCGCCCAGATGGTCGCTACCTTGTGTCCGGAGTCACGCTCGAATTCCGGAAGGAGTTCCAGATAAGCTTCCTTGAAGGCCGCCGACAGCATCACGGTGATTCCGGTCGCCTGTGACATGCACGCCATCCCTGATTGGTGGAAGAGTGCGGAATGATAACCGAGTACAATCGCGCATTGTTTGCAACAGCCTGCAAGCGCGGAGGTCAAAGGATGAATCTGACGCTGTATTACGCCCCCATGACCTGCGCCCTGGTGCCCTATGTCACACTCACCGAGGCCGGCGCCACGTTTGAGGTGCGGAACGTCAACACGCGCAGCGGGCAGCACCATAGCCCCGGTTTTCTGGCGCTCAATCCCAAGCACAAGGTGCCGGTGCTCATCATCGACGGCGAGCCGCTGACGGAGAACGTCGCGATCCAGATCTGGATCGCACGCCAGTTCCGCGCGGCGAAGCTGCTGCCGGCGGACCCCGACGCCGAGATCAGGGCGATTTCACTGATGGCATGGTGCGCCTCGGGCATCCATCCGCACTTGACCCCGAACGCCCGGCCGCAGAACTACTGCGATCTGCCGGGCTCGGAGGAAAGCGTCAAGCGCGTCGCCAACCGGCTGCTGTTCGAGGACCTCGACCTCGCCGACCGGCTGCTCGCCGGCCGCGAGTGGTTCTTCGAGCATTTCACGGCTGCCGATGCCTACTTTTTCTGGTGCTTCCGGCGCGCGATCTCGTTCAAGCTCGAGGTCTCGGCGTTCGGCAGCTGCATGGCGCATTTCGAGCGCATGCAGCTGCGGCCCAGCGTGCAAAAAGTTATTGCCTACGAAAAGCAGGTGCAGGAGGCATTCGCGCGGGCGGCGTGAGAAGGGCTGCCGACGCGCCCGGTCAACGCTTGCGCTTGCGCTCGAGTATGAGGTTGGCTTCGCGCATCGCCTTGGTGTAGATCTCGGGGTAATTCGCACGCAAGACGTACCAGTCGACCGCCTTGATGCGGTCGAACTCGCGGCTCGCCACGAGTTCGTTGCGTTCGAGCGCGAGCGAGCTGAGCTGGTTTTTCACGATCTCTTCGACGCGCATGTCCCGCATTCGCCCGATGCGCTGCAGCGTCGGCACCCTCTGGCGGGCGATCTCTCGCAAATGATGGGGCACGTCCACCTCGGCAAGCGCCACGGTTTCCCGCACGCTGCGCGAGTTGGCGATTTCCTGCGAAGCTTGCCGGCAGGCGTCTTCGAGGTTTTCGAGTTCCTCGGCGAGTTCCGGTGATTCAGGTTCGTAAGCCATGGATGGTCCCCCAATGCGCACAAGCCCCCGTTGGACAGCCAACTGGGGGCATGGTTTCCGCCGGGACCAGGCTCAGGCCGCAGGGTTCAGTCGAGTTCCTGGTGCGCGTACTCGACGATCTTTTCGATGCACGCAATCGAGGCCGGTGTGCGTGGATCCTTCTTGACGAAGGCTTCCCCTGCGCCCTCGAACAGTCGCAGGTCCAGGCGTCCGCCTGCCTTGCGGCAAGCGGCAACGAAGCGATCGAGGTTGGGGCGGGGGTGAGCGATGTCGGCCGTGTCCCGGAGGTACAGCACGGGTGCATCTGCACTTTCTCGCCGCGCTCCAGCGCCATCGTGGGATTGCCTTCGATCATCGCTGCTTCGGTCTGCCAGAACTGGTCGTGGCAGGGGATGACCCGGTCCGCGAGCTCCGGATATGGCTTGCCGCCGGCCTGAAGCTTTTTCGCATAGTGGTAACGTCCCAGGGGATCGATTACCGGCCAGCACAGGATCACTCAGCGCACCGTGGCATCCAGCGCCGCATGGCCCGCCAATGGCAGCGCCGAGTAGCGCGGGTCATGGGGCCTCATCGTCAGCAACATCGCCTGATGGCCGCCGCTCGAGATGCCCATCAGCGCGGCCCTGTCCGGACGGGCGCACAATTCGCCCGCCCGCGCCTTGAGCCAACCCTCCTCCCTGAAATTCCAATTAACGGCGAAACGGGGGGCGGCAAAGGCCGAAGCCTGCACTCTACCAGAGTTGATCGCGATGGCTACGGGCCGCGCTGCCCCGACCGGGACTACGCACCGCTTTCGAGCGGGGTGTTGGCGCTGGGGCCGACGCCGTAAAAATAGAGTATGGCGCCCTCGTCCCGGGTGATGCCGAAGTGACCGGTATTCGCTGGTTCCGTAAAGAAGGTTCCGGCGGTGTGTGCCTGCAGTCTGGACGCGTCGAACTTGTCGCCGTAGCCGATGTAGTGCACGCCCGCAATCACCATGCCGTAACGGTCTTCGGGGTGCATGTGCGCAAGCACTTTCCGATTCGGCTTCCACCGCGTCAGATAGAGATAGGGCCCGGGTTGGCCGGGATGTCCGAGCAGGTACGCGTTCTCGTTGCCGGATGCCCGGCTTACCCACTTCATGTTTTCCAGTGCGATCAGAACGACGTTCTGTGGCAGCGCGCTGTTGGCGAGGGCTGTGTGCGCGGCGCGTTCAGTGCTGTTCATGAGTCGTTTCTCTCCTGTTCCCGATACGATGGGATCCGCGGGCGCCGGCCGCTCGCTAGTCGGCGCGCAGGCCTTCGGATTCCCTTACGACTTTCTCCCAGCGCGCGAGCTCGGCCTTGATATGCGCCGCGAACTGCGCGGGCGTCGAGGCGACGGCCTCGGCGCCCTCGTAGGAGAAGCGCTTCGCCAGTTCGGGCCCGCGCACGGCTTTCACGATGTGGTCGTTCAGGGTGTGGATGATGGCGGGCGGCGTAGCGGCGGGCGCCAGTACGCCGTACCACGTCGAGAAGGTATAGCCTGGAACCCCCGCTTCCGCGATGGTGGGCAGCTGCGGCAGCACCGAAGAGCGCGTTGCGCTCGAGATCGCAAGGGGGCGGATTTTCCCCGCCTGGATGAGGGGCACGCCCGCGACGATGCTGTTGAAACCCAGATCCACCTCCCCCGACAGCAGCGCCATCTGTCCGAGTCCGCCGCCGCGATACTGGACGCTGACGATGTTGGTGCGCGTGAGGTTCTTGAAGAGCTCCATCGACAGGTGCGAATTGGTGCCTTTGCCCGATGAAGCGTAGTTGAGCTTGCCGGGATGCTTTCTGGCGAGCGCGACGAGCTCCTGCACCGACCTCACCGGCACCGACGGATGCGCGGTCAGCACCAGCGGCACGGCGCCAATCAGCGAGATCGGCGCAAGATCGCGGACGACGTCGAAAGGCAGCTTGGGGAAGAGAAACGGGTTCACGACCAGGGTCATCGAAACCGTCATGATGGTGTAGCCATCCGGGGGCGCGCGCACGACCAGTTCGGTGCCGATATTGCCGGAAGCTCCGCCGCGATTGTCCACGAAAACCTGCTGCCCCATGGACTCGGTCAACCTCTGCGCCAGCACGCGCGCCATGTTGTCGACGCTGCCCCCGGGCACGAGTGGAACGACCATCCTCACCGATTTGGCGGGATAACCTTGCGCGCCCGCTTCCAGCGCCAGGAACAGGCTCAGAAACGCGAATCCGAAAATGCAAATCACCATGGCTGCCCTATGCATAGACTTGTTGTACCAGCCCCTCTTCATCATTCATCCTTCCGCCTTCATCTTTGCACTTCCGAGCCGGATCCCCTGCCATCACTTTGCCACACTTTATCGGCATGCCGCCACACGGCTTTCACATACGCGTCGGTTTTCGGCGGTTAAATGCCTGCAGGACGATACGATGCAGGCAAGAAAACGAATTTCGACAGAAGGAATTAGCGCATGTCGCCGTACGAACGACGGATGTGGCTCTGGGCGTGGAATGTGCGCTGCCGCCTGGATTTGAAACGCGCGGATCTGGACCGGATGGCCGGCGCCACGAAGCACCACGACGCACAACCTGGCGCCGGGTTACCAGCATCATCGGGCGCCTCATCGGCGCGTGGCACATCGGGCGATGATGCTGAGCCCGCCTCCGGGCAGAATTCGACCGTCTAAACGACAAACCGGGCGCACACAGGTAGGTTGCGTCAGCAGGTATGTGCGTCACGATTTAACGTATAGTGACTTCCGATTTGTCGGCGTATTAAACATCCGTGCGGGGCTCCCTGTCTCCGGCCTTGAAATTCAGGCGTTTATCGGATGCTGTATGCATTACCAGGCATGGTCGGCTGCGTGGCGCGCGGCCTTAACGCGAAATAGCCCGCTCGGCAGGGGGAAATGGACCATAATCCAGTTTTGAGCCTGCAACGCGCCCCCGCGATACTCCCAGTCCCGCTAGACGCTCGCCAGCACCTTGCCCCAACGCGGGTCGGGGCGGACGAGCATGCGCTTGCCCGCGGCTCGTAGGGCGGCCCACGTCGTCGACAGGATGTTGAGCAGCACCGGCCGCCCGTACTCGGCTTCCAGCAGGGGCACGGCATGCATCGCATGCCACAGCCCGCCTGGCATCAGCACCGCTTGCGCTTCCGGGGTCTCGCGCAAGGCTTTTCCGCCCAGTTCAAGCGCCAGCAGGTGATCCGCGTTCGGGTCGGCCGACTTGTGCTGCGCGAATGGGGTTCCGCGCGAGTGATTGGCGATGACCT
>Ga0315912_10006222_pt1 | contig 10745 bp, 6 predicted proteins | sample VfabasoilMG_FD_204469 | JGI IMG/M metagenome (GOLD analysis project Ga0315912, IMG submission 204469) | Garden soil microbial communities collected in Santa Monica, California, United States - V. faba soil | ecosystem: Environmental > Terrestrial > Soil > Garden | place: USA: California... | reverse complement strand
CGATCAGTTCGCAGAAGCGGCGCAGGAACTTCACCGCCAGCTCGCCGTCCACGACGCGATGATCGAACCCGATCGCCGCGTTCATCATCGGTGCGATCACGATCTGGCCCTTCTTCACGACCGGCCGCTCGACGATCTTGTGCACGCCGAGGATGGCCACCTCCGGCACGTTGATCACCGGCGCGGAGTTGATCGCGCCGAACACACCCGCGTTGGTGATGCTGAACGTGCCGCCTTGGATGTCGTCGGGGCCCAGTCGGTCGGCGCGCGCGCGCGACGCCAGGTCGTTCACCTCGCCGGCGAGCTGGACCAGGTTCTTCCGGTCACAGTCCTTGAGGTTGGGGACGATGAGCCCCTTCTCGTCGCGCCCCACGGCGATGCCGATGTTGTAGTAGTGCTTGACCGTGATCGCGTCGCCCTGTGGCGTGACCGAGCTGTTCATCCACGGGAATTCCTTGAGCGCGAACACGGTCGCCTTGATGAAGAACGGCATGTACGTGAGCTTGAGGCCCTGCGCCTCGAGCTTGGGCGCCCACTCCTTCTTGAGGGCGACGATCGAGCTCATGTCGCACTCGTCGAAGCAGTGGGTGTGCGCGGCCGTGTGCTTGGCCTTGACCATGTTCTCGGCGATCACACGGCGGATGCGCGTGAACGGCACCGTGGTCTCGCGCGGGCCCGTGCCGGCGGCCGTGGCCGCGGGCTTGAGGAAGCTGGGCAGCGGCGCGGCGGCCGGCGCGGCGGCGGGCGCGAACGTCCGCTCGCTCATGGCGGCCGGGGCCGGGGCCGCGCCACGGCGCTTCAGGTACTCGAGCAGGTCGTCGCGCGTGATGCGGCCAGCCACACCCGAGCCGGCGATGTTCGACAGCTCGCCCATGGCCACGTGCTGCTCACGCATGATCTTGCGCACGGCGGGCGACAGGTTGCGGCCGTCACTCGATTCGCCTGCTTGCGCGCTGCCGTTGGCACCCTGCGCCATGGCCGGCGCGGCAGGAGCGGACGCAACCGGCGGTGCGGCTACCGCGGTGGCCGGTGCGCTGGAGGCGACGGCGGTCGCCTTGGCGGCAGCGGGTGCGGCGGCGGGAGCGGCGGCCGCCTCGCCCACACCGGAGATCTGCCCGATCTCGGTGCCCACGAGCACGGTCGTGCCCTCGGGGACGGAGATCCCCGACAGCGTGCCCTCGGCCGGCGACGGGATCTCGACGTTGATCTTGTCCGTCTGGATCTCGACGATCGGCTCTTCCTTGCGCACCTTGTCGCCGACGGCCTTGAGCCAGCGGGCCACGGTGCCTTCCGCCACGCTCTCACCCAGCTGGGGCACCACGATCGAGATCGCCATCACGTCCTCCCTCTCCTTCACGTGCGTCCGGGCCCGGCCGCCTCGGGCGGCCGATGCCCCATCAGTTCGTTTTCGATGCGTCCGCGACACCTCGCGGTGCCGTGGCGCAGAAGGTCATCTTGCGCGGGCCGCCCGGCGCCGCTCGAGCCGCAATCGGCGGCGCTCCAGCGCACGCGCGTGTTCGGCGCGCTCCTCGTCCGTCTCCAGCACCAGCGGCGGCACCGGCGTGGGGCAGCGTGTCGCCGAGTCGAGTGCCACGAACGTCACGTATGCGGTCCCCGTCCGGCGGCGCTCGCCGGTGAGCATGTCCTCCGACTGCACGTCCACGCGGATCTCCATGCTGCTGTGATCCACGAGCGTGAGCCGCGCATTGATCAGTGCCACCTGCCCGACCTGGATCGGGGCCAGGAACGCCATCTCGTCGAAAGCCGCCGTCACCACCGGGAGCCGGGAGTGCCGGTTCGCCACGATCGCGGCCGCCAGGTCCACCCAGTGCATCACCGTGCCGCCGAGCACCGAACCGTGCACGTTGGCGTGCTGCGGCAGCACCAGCTGGGTCATCTCGGTGGCCGAATCGCTGGCGCGGCGGCCTTCCGGGACGGTCTGGGGGCACACTGGGGTGGGTTCTCCTGGTCCGGGGGCCCGCGTGGGGCGGTGAGTTACCGGCGCATCATAGGGAGGGCCCGAGGCCCTAGCAAATGGCGGGTTTCGAGCGATTCTCCGGCGGGCAAACGAGGCGCGGGGCAGCCCGGCGGCCGGCCGACAACTCGCGGCTCGCGGGTGCTCGAGACGGCCTCCGGAGGGCGGGGGCCGTCACCTCCCTGCTCACGAAACACGACGGCCGGTCGTCCCGAAGGACGACCGGCCGTCGCTGGTGAGAGGCCCGCGTCAGCGGCCCAGGAACACCGTGCGGAGAGCGCGCTCCACGCCCGCCGTCTTGATACGTGCGAAGTAGACACCCGCACCCACCGTGCGGCCGTTCGAGTCCGTGCCCGACCACGCGCGCGAGTACGAACCCGCGGGCATGCGGCCCTTCACGAGCGAGTAGACCTCACGGCCGGCCACGTCGTAGATGCCGATCTCGACGTCGCCTTCCTGCGACAGCGTGAACGCGAACGTCGGCTTGCGCGACGGGTTCGGCGCGACGCTGAACGCGAGGTGGCCCGCGCCTTCACCGACACCGGCGGTGCCGACGACGACGATGTCCGCGGGGCTACGCGGGATGATCCGGAAGCTGCCGCCCGAGTAGTGCCCGGTGCCCGTCACGTGGACAAGGCTGCCCAGCGCCGGAGCGGAGAACGGATTCAGCACGCCGTTGAAGTTCTCGACGAAGATCGTATCCGGGAACGACTGGTCGGCGATGTGGAAGCCGTTGGTCGGCAGCGGGTCGAAGCGCTGCACGACCTTCACGTACTTCACGGTCATGAGCCGGCCCTCGAAGTGCTCGCCGTCGATCAGTGCGTTCGAGTAGTCGCAGGTGTCCCTGCGCGCCCACTCCACCGTCACCTCGACCGGCGCAGGCACCGCGCCCGCACCCAGAGCCGCGACTTCGCTGATGAAGGAGAACTCGGTCTCGCCGAAGAACTCCTGGATCGCACCGGTGAGGCGATAGCGCTGGCCGATCGTGAGCGTGGCCGGAGGCGCGAACGCCGCAACACCGCTGCGGAGCGTGTTCGCCGGGTCACTCATGTAGTACACGGTGCCGTACTTGGAGGCCACCACGCCCGCCATCGAGGCGCGCGTGCCGCCCAGGCCCTGATTGACCTGGCCAGCGAGACCCGCGAACCGTGAGCGGTCCACGCAGCCGGGGCCATTCACGAGCGAGTCGGGGTTCGCGCGCTGCACCTCTTCTGCGGTGAGGATGCCGTTCACGAACGTGCGCGACTGGGGCGTGGTCATGGCCTGACCGGCCGCCACACCCACGACGCCGTTCACGGTGAGCACTTCGATGTCGCCGTGCGCCAGGCCGTTCGTCACGGTCACCAGTACAGCGGTGGTTCCGGACATCACGGCGGCGTCGATCGATCCGAACGAAGCCAGCGAGTAGTTCGTCAGCGTCGTGGCCGAGGCATTCGTCACGTCACGATCGAAGATCACCTTGATGACGTTATCCGAGACCGGATAGGCGTCGGTGACGTTCGGCGGCGTGTTGACGACGATGTCGTTGCCGTTGCGCAGCATGATGCGGTAGCCGCGCGTGGCCTGGTTCCCGATACCCTGCACGCTCAGGATCGGCGTGCCGACGGGAGGAGGCGCGTACGCCGTGAGCTTGTTGCCGTCAATGAACACCGAGTCGCTCGGGGCAGCCGAGTCCACGATGATGAAGGCGTTGTTGCCGATACCGCCGGTGAGCGACGTGCGCGCCACCTTCAGGTTCGGCCCGCCATTGATCTTGAGCAGGCAGCCCTCGTACTGCTCGAACAACGTGTTGGTCGAGAGTTCGTTCAGCTGGGTCGTGGTGCCCACGAAGAACGGGGGCAGCGGGTTGCCCGACGAGACCTTGCGGATGATCCCGTTCGGGGCGCCGAAGTTGTTGTTCGGGGCCAGCACCTCGGTCGCGCCCTGGAACTCGGCGGTGGCCATCCACTCGACGACGATCGAGTCGCCGACGGCGAGGCCGTGGACCGCGATGGGGTTGATGCCGTGGAAGAACACGTCGATGCCGGAGAACGCACCGCCCTGCGAGTTCTGCATGTACGCATCGAAGCCGGTGGCGATGGGATCGAAGCCGGTGATGATGCCGCCCACGCCGCGGACGGTGTCACCCGTGGCCGGATGGCACAGGGCGGCGACATTCTGGATCTGCGCGATGGTCACGGAATCCGGACACGTCGGATTCGGGAACTGCGTGGCCGAGGCGGCAGTCGCCATGCAGACGAGCGCGGCGGCGGCCATGAGGCGCGAGAACATCTTGTGCATGAGAGAACCCCTCGTTGCTGGTGGACGGGACGACGATGAAGAGGCGCGATCTGGGGGGTCGGTACAGGCTGCTGGCGATTCCTCCCCGCGCGGGTACGAGCACCCCTCGCTGCGGCGGTTCAACGGTGGTTCGTGGAGGGATATGACCGGAACTTGACCGAGGGCATGATACCAACCGGCCGTTCCAAGTCGAAGGAATTTCGACGTTTCGGGGCGGTTTCAGGGCCTGACGGCGCGCGAAGTTCTCTCATCGGAGGCGCGATGACACGAGCACGGTGGCTCAGAGACTCTGACAGGAGAACTATCACCTCTGACCGGACTCCACTCAGAGAACCGATGAGATGCTGGTCGCAACGCGTTACGCGTCCGCGGACTCGGCAGCGTCGGATCAGGGCTGGTTCAGGACCAGCTGACGGAAGATGTTCGTGATGAACTTCGCCGCCGAACCGGCCTGGATACCGGCGCCCACCGCGGGCACGGTGGCACCCGGGACCGTGCAGACCACGATCGCGCGACCACCACCGGGCTGCGCCACGCTGATCCCCACGGCCGTGCTGTCGCCGACGTCCGGCGTCAGCGTGCCGGGAGCACCCCACAGCACCACGTCGCCCGAGTTGATGTAGTCGAACTGCCGCAGGCCCCCCGCCTCTCCGGCGCGCACCTGGAACACCTGGCGCACGTACATCGAGTCGCGCCCCACGATGCCGTTCACCGTCACGTGCGGCAGGAACACGCTCGTGCCGGTGTTGCCGAACCCGATCGACGAATCGGAGAACGTCGGCGTGACCGTGAACGCGCTGCGCATGCCCCGGCTGCCCAGATGCGACCGGACGAAGTCCTCCGACAACGGACCCGAGGCGTTGCGGCCGCCGATGAGATACAGCCCGTCCAGGTAGAAGCGCCCGCCTCCGTCCAGGTACGCGGCGATGCCCGGTTCGGCCATGTCCAGGAGGGTCGAGAACGTCACCTCGTTGGCGCGGTACCAGACCACCGATTCGAACAGGCCGAACGTCTGCTCCACGTCCTTGGCCGTGCGGAACGGCTGGGTCACGTCGAGCCGCAGGATCGTGTACTCACTCGCCAGCAGGCCGATCCGGGCGACGCTGTTCGAGTAGAGCGTGTCGAAGCGCAGGTTGGAGGCGTTGGTGCGCGGGCAGTCGTCCACGAGGAGCAATCGGGCATTGGGACCGCTGACCGCACTGCGCACGTTCCACTGCAAGCTGTCCGCGGGGCCGGCGCGACCGCCGTCGTCGATGGCGCGCACATAGATCTTGCGCGGCCCTGGCGTGAACACCCCGTTCCTGCTGAAGCGGTCCGTCGGCATGGTGAAGGCGGTCCCGGTCGTGATCTCGGGCGTGGCCTCGTTGCCGTCCAGCCACACGAGGTACGTGAGCTTCGACAGGTCGCCGTCCACGTCCACGCCGCCCCAGGTCACGCTGACCGAGGCGAACGTCGTGTCGGACGGTGCCGGTCCGGACTGGAAGCGCGCGAGCGGCGGCTGGTTGCTGAACTCGAACCGCTGCACCGGCGGGCTGGGGTCGCGCTCGCCCTTGTCGTCCACGGCACGCACCGAGAATCGCGTGTCCGTGTAGCCCTGCGGCGTGAGCACGGTGAAGATGGAGTCGGTGAGCGTGGTGAACTGCCACATGGTGTCCGCGGGCGCTTCCGGGTTCATCAGCCGCCACTCGAAGCCCTGCACCTTGCCGTCGGAGTCGGTCCCGAACCAGTACAGGTGCACGACGTGATTGACCGTGTCCACGTCGCCGTTCACGAACAGCACCGTCTCGGGCGGCTTGTTCGCGTGCATGGTGCCGGTGAGCTTGTTCGTCAGCCCGCAGCCGGCTGCCGCGGCGAACGCGGCGGCGACCGCGAGGGTCAGGCCGAGCACGCGCAGGCGCTTCACTGGAGACCCTCCCGGTCCGACTTCACCAGCAGCACCTTGCCCACCTGCGTCTTGCCCGTGCCGCGGTCCTCGACCGACCACATGTAGAGCCCCGTGGCCGCCGCCTGGCCGCGGCGTGTCACCAGGTCCCAGCCGAACGTGGCCCCCGAGAACGTGGCAGGCAGGTCATTGGCCGGGTTGTAGACGCCGCGAGCGTTGGAGCCGTCGTACGTGGCGCCGTCGAACGCGAAGTCGTAGACGAGGTCCCCTGCCAGCGTGTAGATGCGGATCGTGCAGCGCTCGGGCAGGTTCGCGAACCACAGGTAGTGGTCGCGCACGTTCTTCCCCGCGTCCCACTGCGCCTCGACGCGATAGGGATTCGGGAACACGACCACGCCCCCGCTCTTCTCGCCCACACGCGGTGCCGGCACGACCATGACCTCGTTCTGGCTGCGGCCGCTCTCGAGCGACTCGATCTCGGTGTTGCCCAGGTCGTACGCGGTGACCGAGGCGAAGTACTTGAAGCCGTCGCGCAGGTTCGTGAGCGTGTACTTGTAGTGGTAGGTCACGCCGTCCAGCACGACCGGCGGGTTCAGCCGCACCACGTCGAGCCCGGTGTTGAATCCGGTCGTGTCGTGGGGTGCTGCCTGCAGGTCGAACTGCGCCAGCAGCCGCAGGTCCTCCCGATCCTCCCCGGCGTAGACGCGGTAGCCTTCGAAGTCACGAGGCTGCGGACTGGTCGGGTCGAGGAACGCCTCGGGCGAGTCGTCCCAGTAGTAGTCCACCGCACCCGTGCGCGACACCACCTTGAAGCGAGGCGAGGGCGGCGGCACGGGCACGATGTAGTCGAGGTCGTAAGCGCGCTGAGCGGTGCGCGAGCGCTTGATCAGATCGGCCTCGGTGAGGCCGCCCAGGTAGACGAAGTCCACTTCGACGCTGTCGCCCGTGTTCACTTGCGGGAATGGACCCACGGCGAGCAACTCCGCCGGGTCACCGTCGCGCGGCGACAGGTAAGAGGGCAGCGGATCGAGCACGGTCTTGCTGCCTGAGCTCATGAACGCATACCGCTCGGTGTCCTCGTCCTTGGTGGTATCGCCGACCGCGAAATCCCACGCCTGCATCGTGACCACCTTATCGCCGGGGATGCGGAGGCTGCCCGGCCGCACACCGAGCAGCTTGAGGCCGACGATCTCCGGCGTGGTGGAGTAGTTGCAGGCGTTCGGGATCGGCACGCTCAGGCAGTAGCGCTCGGTGAACAGGTTCAGCGAGTCGATGTAGCCGATCTGCTTGCGGCTGAACCACGCGCCGCCAGGTGGCCAGTTCGAGAAGTTGTTCTTGGGCCCGCTCGCCAGCTCGTTGTGCAGGCCGACGTAGACGTTGCGCAGCGGTGCACCGGTGTTCTTGATCACCCAGTGGAAGAACACCATGTGGCGATAGTCCGCGAACGACCACGAGTAGTTCTCCTGCCGCACCACGACGCCGAGCGGCCGGTGGTCCTCGATGTTGTTCTGCGCCCGCTTGGGGATGAAGTCGTCGAACGAGCCGATCAGGTCGCGCTCGCTCACCGCCAGCGGCGAGTAGCGGCGGTTGTTGATGAGCGTGGAACGCACGTCGATGTGATCGCCCTCGGGCGAGAACTCCGTGGCGCTCGCGGCGGCATCGCCGATGAAACCGTCCACCGAACCGGTGGTCACGCCAGTGAACGCGCCGGTCTGGTCGAGGGCGATCGCACCGATCCACAGGCCGCCGCGCACCAGGTGCTCGTGGCCCGTGCCGACCGGGTACTCCATGGACGGCGTGCGTACGGTGAAGTTGTTGCCGATGAATCCATAGTTCGTGACGTTCATGCTCATCAGGTTCAGGTCGCGCCCAGACTCGTCGCGACCCGAGATGAGCGACACCGACACACGCACGGACGTGTCGGCGCTCGCCGCGGGGGGCACGACCGGACGGCCGAGCGTGCTGGGCGGGAAATGATCGCGCACGTCTGCGGCAGCCGGGGCAGCCGGGACGGCGAGCAGCAGTGCGAGCAGCGGGAGCCATCGGCGGCAGGACACGGTCACGGGCGCCTCTTGTAGCGGATGATCTGGCCGCGGCCGCGGTCGGCGATGTAGGCGAGCGAATCGTCCACGGCGATGGACGTGGGATCCAGCAGCGGCTGTCCGTCGGCGTTGGCCTCGACGTCCACGCGCTGGATGTACTCGCCCGCGAGCGTGAAGCGGAGCACGCGGCGATTCTCGCGGTCCACGACGTAGAAGAAGCCGGCCAGGTCCGCGGCCACGCCCTCGGGGTGATTGAACGTCGCGCCGGTGACCGCGCCGTCCACGCGAACGACACTCACGCCGATCTCGTTGGACGACACGCCCTTCGCCTGGTTGTTGCCACGGTCGGCGATGAACAGCGGGTTCGTGCCGGCCGGCGACCAGTGGATGCCGCGCGGGTCGGCGACGGACGAGGCGCCCGAGCCGTCGAACACGACCCACGACGTATCCCGGTGCCACTGCGTCGTGCCGGGCATGTTCACGTCGAGCACACCCGGGTAGCGCAAGCCGCGCTTGTAGCGGTAGACGCGGCTCACGGTCTTGCGCGTGCGGATGCGCTGGTCCACCTGGCTGGTGTCGAGCACGACGACCTGCCCCGCCACGTAGACGCGGCCCTGGTTGTCGGCCGCGATGCCGAACGGCTGCGCGACCGTGGTGTCGGTGAACGTGCTCACGGTGTCACCGCCGCCGAGCCCGTATTCGCGCACCCGCCAGATCGCCGTGTAATCGTGGACCTGGTTGCGGAACGGCCGGCCCGTGAGCGTGTCGAAGGGCGCATCGTCCGGCAGGCAGTGGCCCAGGCGGACGTCGTACTTCGCCTGGCACGAGTCGCCCTGGTCGAGCACGAACAGCCGTGAGGGATTGCTGCCGTTCGACAGCGCGACCGGGTTGAACAGCCAGCGCATGGCGTCGAAGTAGGGCGGCCCGATGGACTCGGGCCGCGTGAGCGGGAACAGCTTCACCTCGCCGCGGGGCACCGACGGCAGGCCGCTGCCGCCGTGGTTGAACAGCGCGAACAGCTGGTTGCCCTGTCCCTGCGTCAGGATCAGGTCCTGCACGTCCTGCATGCCGTTCCAGGTCGCGATCATCGCGTAGCTCTGGTCGGTGGGCACCGCCAGGTCGGGCTTCTCGGTGGGCAGCTCGAACTTGCTGCCACACCCCGCAGGCAGCGCGGCCAGCAGCACGAGCACGGCGAACGCGAGCAGGCGGCGCATCAGAACCTCACCCCCAGCGAGATGCGATGCACCGCGCCCAGGAAGCCGCCCTCGGTGTAGGCGTAGTCGAGCGCGCCGCGATAGGTGCCGATGTCGCCCATGAAGCCGGCGCCCGCGGAGAGCTTGAGTGCGTCGGCGCTGAAGTTGTAGCCGGTGCGCAGCGCGAACGTGCCGCGGAACAGCCACTCCCCTCCCACTTTGATCACCTGCTCGTTGTCGGCCGGCTGGTTCACCTCGAACGCGGTGGTGAGGCGCTGGGTCTCGTTCTCGACGGGCTCGAACGCGACGCCGTAGCGGAACATGAGCGGCGGGTCGAACGCGTCGTACTCGGCGGTCGAGCCGTCGTAGGGCGACACGTAAGAGCCCGAGGGCCGCAGCGCCGCGCCGAAGTTGGACAGCGACGTCGCGATGCGCACGCTGCCGATGCCCAGGTAGTAGATGGAGCCGACGTCGAACAGGAACGCGCTCGTGGTGGGGCCGCCGACCTGCGAGCCGAGGTCCTCGCGCACCCACTTCACACCCGCGCCGACCAGCAGCTTGTCGGTCCAGCGGCGCGAGAACGCCATCCCCGCGACCACGTCCGAGTACGAGAACGTGCGCCCGGTGCCGAACGGCTGCAGTTCGGTGGTCTCCTCGATGTCCGTGGACAGGATACCCAGCTGGAGCGCGATCGAGCCGCCGAGCCGGCGCGACGGCAGGATCAACGTCAGGTGCTCGTAGCCGATGTCCGCCGGCCATTCCACGTGCGACACGGACAGCTCACGGCGCTGAAGCGAGGCGAGGCCGGCGGTGTTCCAGTGGATCGCGCTCGGGTCGTTGGCCACGGCCACGAACGTCTCGCCCATGCCCACGGCGCGGGCACCCACGCCGATGCGCAGGAACGTGGCCGACGACGTGCCCGCCCGCTGCCCGCCGAGCGAGCTCTGCGCGCGCGCCGCCGGCGCGGCCAGCGCGAACAGCGCCGCCGCGACCAGCCCGAAGGCCAGCGTGCGCCTAGAGGTCCACATCGAGCTGCAGCCTCCACTGGGAGCCGGGGCCATAGTTGGACGGGTCGTCCACCTGGCTCACGCGCACGTAATCGTTCAAGCCGGCGACATGCGCCGGGTCGTACTCGCCCGCGCCCCACACGCGGCCGAGGCCGGTGATGGCGTCCACGCGGTTGTAGAGGTAGTTGTTGAAGATGTTCAGGCCCTGAACGCTGATGTCGAAGCGACGCGTGCCCACCAGGAACCAGCGGTTCAGCTTGATGTCGCACGTCGTCTGCATGGGTGCGTTCTTCGAGTTCGGCAGCCCGATCGGGCTCAGGTCGTTGATGTCCATCGGCGTGTACGAGCGGCCCGACTGTCCCTGCA
>Ga0315912_10006221_pt1 | contig 10746 bp, 10 predicted proteins | sample VfabasoilMG_FD_204469 | JGI IMG/M metagenome (GOLD analysis project Ga0315912, IMG submission 204469) | Garden soil microbial communities collected in Santa Monica, California, United States - V. faba soil | ecosystem: Environmental > Terrestrial > Soil > Garden | place: USA: California... | reverse complement strand
GGTAGCGAAGACCTTCATGCCCCTGGCCCTTGCCTCCTCCAGGATGAGGAGCCCGCTCTCGGTACGGTCCCAGTTGCTGGGCAGCTTGAAGAGCAGGTGCTGGATGACGACCGGCACCTTGACCCTTTCAGCCACCTGCACCGCTTCCCGCATGGCGTCCAACACACCGGACCGGTAGTTGCGGATATGGGTGTAATAAGCGGTGTTCGGGAACTTCGCCAGGCTCGTGGCCAAGGCTTCCAGTTCATCCGGCGCGCACCACTCCCCTGGTTCGTAACCCAGGCCACTGGAGAGCCCGAAGGCGCCGGCCTGAAGACCTTGTTCCAGGAAGGCCCTCATGCGGTCGAGTTCCGTCAGGGTAGCGGGGCGCTTACGGTCCGTCTTGATGAACCAGTCCCGGAGGGTCCCCTGTCCCAGGAGGGTCCCCAGGTTCAGGAGGTTGTTCTGGCGCTGGAGCTTAAGGAGGTTCTTCTCCACATCCAGGATGGAGAACCCACAATTCCCCGCCAAGCCCGTGGTCACCCCGGAGCGGATGGCCTTCTGCTGCTGCTGGGGATTCCAGAGCAGGTCATTGTGACAGAGCAGGTCGATGAACCCAGGAGCCACCACGAGGCCCGTGGCGTCCACCGTCCTGAGGGCCTTGGCGCCTCGAAGGTCCCCGATCTTCGCGATCCTCCCCTGGGAGACGGCCAGGTCCGCCCGACGCGGGGGATGGCCCGTGCCGTCCACGATCGAACCGCCCTTCAAGAGCAGGTCGTAACGGACCTCTTGCGCCCCGACAGGGGGAACGAAGGCCAGGAAGAGCGTGGCGAGGATCAGGGCCCTCAAGGTCAGCTCCTTTGCAGGACGGAGAGGAATCCCCCGTCATGGTCGGATGTCGGCCAAAAGGTGATCCCAGCCTTACCCCAGACGATCCCCGGGTGGCTTCCTGGGACCTGGAGGGGGAAGGGCTCGAACTCAGGGTGCCGCTGGAGAAAATCGGCAACGATGGACTGGTTCTCCTCTTTCTCGAGGGAACAGGTGCTATAGACCAATTTCCCCCCCGGATAGACGTGGGCCTGGGCCGCCTCCAAGAGCTCCTTCTGTCGCGCCATCTGGCCAGGGATATCCTTGGGGATGAGGCGCCATCGGAGGTCCGCTCTTCGGGAAAGGACCCCCGTCCCGGAACAGGGCGCGTCCACCCACACGTGGTCGAATTTCTGCTGGGGCGGGAGCTTCCCGATGTCCCCCCCGAAGACCGAGACCTGCTTGAGGCCGGTGCGCTTCAGGTTCTCCTCCAGTTTCAAACGACGCTCCGGGGAGGCGTCCGTGGCCAGGACCTGCCCCTTCTCGCCCAAACGCCAGGCCAACCCCACGGTCTTCCCACCAGGGGCCGAGCAGACATCCCAAGCCCGCTCGCCTTCCTTCAACGGAAGGATCTCCAACATGGCCTGGGGCACCCAATCCTGGACGATCCAATCGCCCTGGCGGAAGCTTTCCCCCGTGAAGACCCCTCCCTCATGACGCTTCAGGCGATAGGTGTCCTTGGGCCAAGCTTCCTGCAGGACCTGGGCCCCTTGTCCCTTCAACTCCTCCACGACCTTCTCGCCGGCGCCAGGCCTCACGTTCAGGTACACGGGATGGGGATGGTTGTTCGCCTTCAGGACGTTCTCGAGGGCCTCCGCGGGAAGGGCCTCGGCCCATTTCTTCACCAACCAGGTGGGATGGGAATAGCGCAGGGCGAGGGTGTCGATCTCACTGTCCCCTTTCAACTCAAGGGAAGCCTTCTTGGTCTCGGCGTTGCGCAACACCGCGTTCGAGAACCCGCTCAAGGCGACATGGCCGGCTTTCTTCACCAACTCCACCGATTCATGGACCGCGGAATAGGCTGGGACCCTCGTAAGGAAGAGCAATTGGTAGAGCCCTAACCGGAGGGAGATCCTCACCTCCACCGGGAGCTTCTGGAAAGGCGTCGCGCAGAAGGACGTCAGGTGATGGTCCAAGAGCCTTTTCTGTCTCGTACAACCGTAGACCAACTCCCGGATGAGGGATTCATCCTCCGGCGAGACCCGACGAGGGGCCTCCAACACATCGGCGACCTTGGCGCCCTTCTCGATGGCATAAAGGGCCTTGGCCGCCTCCAACCGGGAAGGGGAAACACCGGAGGACGGGCGCCGATCGTCACGACGGGGCCCACCCTGGCGTCTGGGTCCATCATGCCGACGGGGTCCGTCATAGCGCCGAGGGCCGCCTTGGTCGAAACGTGGCTTTCCATCCCGAAAAGACCGGTCCCCTCCCGAGCGTGGGGGAAAGGGTCGTCGATCCTGTCGATAGGGCTTCTGAAAGTTCTTTGGTCCACTTCCTGGCTGGGACTGGGGAGCGCCACCTTCCGAACTGGGAGGAGGGGGCGCGTTAGGACGGGGTGGAAAGGGTTTTCGGTCCTTGCGGAACGGCTTCTTGAACCCCGAGGGTCCACGATCGGACCGGAACTGGGAACCGCCACCTTCCGGGCGAGGCCGTGGGGGTCCACCCGAGCGGGGCGGGAAGGGTTTATGGTCCTTGCGGAAGGGCTTCTTGAACCCTGAGGGTCCACGATCGGACTGGAACTGGGAACCGCCACCTTCCGGGCGAGGCCGTGGGGGTCCACCCGAGCGGGGCGGAAAGGGTTTACGGTCCTTGCGGAACGGCTTCTTGAACCCCGAGGGTCCACGATCGGACTGGAACTGCGAACCGCCACTTTCCGGGCGAGGCCGTGGGGATCCATCCGAGCGGGGCGGGAAGGGTTTATGGTCCTTGCGGAAGGGCTTCTTGGGCCCTGAGGGTCCACGCTCGGACCGGAACTGGGAGCTACCCCCTTCCGGGCGGGGACGACGGGGACGGCCCTGCGGCTTACCGCCTGGCCTCATCCCGCCTGGTTTGAAGCGTCTTTTCGGCCCCGAGGGCCGGCGTTTGGGAGCTTCTCCCTGGGGAGCATCGTTCGGGACGTCGGACATTCCTGCCTTCTTTCATGGATCGGATTTCATCATGGGCTTGCAAAAGATCAGCTGAACACCTCGCCAGGTCCCAGACCCGGGTGCCCCAAGGTGAGATCGTAAGCCCCCATTCGTTTCTTGCCGGGAGGTTGCACCTCTCTCAAGCGCAGGGACCCGGCCCCGGCCCCCACCAAGATGCCCTCCTTGGAGACCTCCAGCACCTCCCCTGGCCTTCCCTGGCGGTCCTCGACCGAGGCACGATGCACCTTCAGGTCCATATCCTTCCACCGGGTCTCGGCGCTGGGCCAAGGGGAAAGCCCACGGACCCTGTCATGGAGCCGGCCCGCGGGCGAACCCCAGTCCAAACGACAAAACTCGCGTTTGATGGAGGGCGCGTAGGTGGCCTGGGCTGGGTCCTGGGGGATCCTTGGCGCTTTCCCCGCCTCCAAGAGCTTCACGGCTTCCAGGAGCCCTGCGGCTCCTAGGACCGCCAACCGGTCATGCACTTCACCCGTGGTCTCCTCAGGGCCGATCGGCGTGGTCTTGACCAATAGACCATCGCCCTCGTCCATCCTCTCGTTCATGTACATGATCGTGACCCCCGTCTCCTTTTCCCCAGCGATGAGGGCATAGTGGATGGGGGCCGCTCCCCGGTATTTGGGGAGGATGGAACCATGGATATTGAGACAGGCGACCTTGGGGATCTGGAGCACGGAAGAAGGCAGGATCTGGCCATAGGCCGCCACGACCGCTAGGTCCGGGGCCGTCCCTTGGAGCCGTTCCACCGCCTCAGGGACCCGTACTTTCTCGGGCTGGAAGAGCTCAAGGCCCAACTTCAGGGCCTCTTCCTTGACGGGGGAGGGCTTGAGTCCCAGACCTCGCCCCGCGGGGCGGTCCGGTTGGGTCACGACCAAGGGGATGGTATGGCCTGCCTCGCGGAGGGCTTTCAAGGCGGGAACGGCGAAATCGGACGTTCCCATGAATAGGATGCGCATCGGTTCGGATACCCTTCACGGCATGTTCTACGCGGTCCCGTTGGGACGGGAGTGAGGGCCAACGGCCCAGGAAACCCTAGAGGTGGGCGGCTTCCTTGTAGGTACGCTTCAACTCATCCAACTTTTTCTTCATGAACAGACGCTTGACGGCCGGCACCTTCTGGATGAAGAGCTGGCCGTTCATGTGGTCGATCTCATGCAGGACGCACCGGGCCAAGAGCCCCTCGAACTCGTGCACCTGCTCACGGCCTTCCAGGTCCTGGCTCTTCACCTTGACCTTGAAGGAACGCTCGACCTCCTCCCGGACGTCGGGGATGGAAAGACACCCCTCTTCCGTGGTCTCGGAGCCGTCCTCGGAAAGGACCTCAGGATTGCAGAGGGCCAAGGACTCCCCCTTGACCTCCTGGTCATAATCCACGTCCATGACCATCATGCGGGTCAATTCCCCGATCTGGACGGCCGCCAGGCCCACCCCATGGGCATCGCGCATGGCCACCGTCATCTCCAGGGCCAATTCGCGCAAGGGTTGGCCGAATTCCGTGACGGGGGCGCTCTTCTTCAAGAGCCTGGGATCGGGATAAAGGACGATGGGGCGATGCAAGGAAGACCTCTGGTTCCAGTTCTTGAGGGAATTATACGGCTCCCACGAGGGAAACCTCAAGGACGGCGGTCCTCCTCCACGGAGGAAAGGGGATATTTTTCGAGGATCTTCTTGAACCGCGCGGCGGATTCCCCAGGGCTCTTGGCGTCGGCGATGGCCCTCACCATGGCCACCCTCCAGGCCCCGGCCTCCAACACCGCCGGAAGGTTGGAAAGGTCGATACCGCCGATGGCGAAGAAAGGGACCGAAGGTTGGAGGGCCGTCACCTGCTTCACGTATTCCACGGTCACGGCGGAACGCCCCGCCTTGGTGGGCGTGGCGAAGACCGGGCCCACCCCGATGTAGTCCGCCCCGTCCGAGAGCGCCTTCTTGGCCTGGTCGAGCGCGTGGGTGGAAACCCCCACGAGCTTCCCCTCCTTCAGGACCGCGCGGGCTTGGTCCACGGAAAGGTCGTCCTGACCGATGTGGACCCCATCCGCCTCGCAAAGACGAGCGATGTCCGGCCGGTCGTTCACGAAGAAAAGCACCTTGTACTTATGGGCCAGGTCCCTCATGCGATAGGCCAGGTCCAGGAACTTGGAATCAGGAAGACCCTTCTCGCGCAACTGGAGGATGTCCACGCCCCCCTGGATGGCCTTCTCGGCCGTCTCAAGGGCCGTGCGGCCTTGATGGGTCGAGGCGCCCATCACGAGGTAAAGCTGGGCTTTTGAGAGTTGTGCGCGAAGATCGATCAAAAACCTCTCCCGACTAGAAATCCTTCTCCGGGGTGGAAGCCTGCGCGTAGAGCTTCTTAGGGATGCGACCGGCCAGGTAAGAGAGACGACCTGCCTCCGTGGCGTGGCGCATGGCGTGGGCCATCTTGAGGGGGTCCTTGGCGTGAGCGATGGCCGTATTGAGGAGCACCGCCACCACACCGAGTTCCATGGCCTTGGCGACATCCGAGGCGGATCCCACCCCCGCGTCGATGAGCACCGGGCACTTCACCTTCTCCAAGATGATGCGGATGTTGTTGGGGTTGAGCACCCCCTGGCCGCTCCCGATCGGGGACCCCGCCGGCATGACCGCGTGGGCCCCGGCCTGCTCCAGTTTCTGGGCCATGACGGGGTCGTCCGAGGTATAGGTCATCACGGTGAAACCTTCCTTCACCAACGTCTTCGTGGCTTCCAGGGTGGCGATGGGGTCCGGCAGGAGGGTCTTCTCATCGAAGAGGACCTCCAACTTCACGAAATCGGAGATACCCGTGGCACGGGAGAGGTGGGCCACCCGGATGGCCTCCTCGGCACTGTAACAACCAGCCGTGTTGGGCAGGAGGGTGTACTTCTTGGGATCGATGAAGTCCATCAGGGTCTTCTCACCCTTGGCTTCCAAATTGACCCGGCGCAAGGCCAGGGTCACGATCTGGGTGCCCGAGGCCTCCAGACATTGGGCCATGAGCTCGTTCGTGGCGTACTTCCCCGTCCCCACCAACAAACGGGAGGTGAAGGTCTTGCCATTGATCTGGTAGGCGTCCCGCGACCCCACTTGTTCCATCGTTGCCGACATCAACCGCCTCCCACGAATTGGATGAGCTCCACCTGGTCCCCGTCGGACAATTTCCAGGACTCCCTTTGGCCGACCTGGACGATCTTGCGGTTCACTTCGGCCACCACGGTCTCCTTGCGGACCCCCAAGTGGGCGATGAGGCCCTCCACCGACAGGTCGTCGGGCAATTCCCTGCTCTCACCGTTGATGATCAGTTTCATGGCACGCCTTGGCCGTTCGGATGGGATGGCCTATCTTGGCCCCCGGGGGAGGGGACTTTCAACCTCGGGATTTGAAGTTCCGGAGGACCTCAGCGATACGGGCTTCCAGCTCGTTCTCCTCGCTGGAATTCTCGAGCCCCAAGAGGCGGTTCAGGGCGATCCTTGTCACGACGCTTCCTCTCAGGCGCTTGTCCTGGGAAAGGAGCTGCTCCAGCACGCGGATCTGGAGGAAGGTCAACTTGGAGCTCTTCTGCTTGCCCTCGATCTTGGGACGGCGACCCTTGGGGCGATCGGCGTCCACCCTCATGGCCCGGAGCCTCTGCTCGGTGCGTTCCGCCTGGGTCTTCGGGGCGGAAAAGGCCTTCTCGACGGACTCGTTGGAGGTCCTTTCCCTTTGGGAGCGGAGGGCTTCCAGGCGTCGGATCTGCTTCTCAGCCTCGGTCAATCGCTTCTCTTCGCCCACGGACGACCCCTTCCTCATCGAAGACTAAGGGCCACTTGCGTTCCAGCCAGGGGCCCAAAAAAGAGCAGGTCAACCCTACTGCCAAACCCGCCAACACATCAACGAAATAATGATATCGGCCGTAAAGCGTCCCCAACAACATGAGGAAGGCGAGGGCCAGGACAGGGACCCTCCATCGACCCAGAAGAGGGAGGGCGGTCAGACAGACCACCGCCGCTGCGACATGGGAACTGGGAAAGGATCCCCCCGGATAGGCGTTGGCTTCCACGGCCCCTTTCAACCCTTCCGAGATCCAAAGACCTTCCAGGGGTTCCCGGAGTCCCGGGACGAAGAACCTTGGGCTCTCGGCCGGGAGGATGATGAAAAAGAGGTAGTGCAGGAAGAACGTGAGGGTCAGGGTGAAGAGGAACGCCCGGAACCGCGCGAGGGGAGCCTTGAAATAGAAGGCCGCCGCCGCGAGGGGAAGCAGGAAAAAATAAAAGGCATAGCCCAGGTTGAAGAACTCCGTCAGGGCCGGGGAAGGGGGATGGAAACGTTGGAGGTTCCAGACAGCCATGGACAACCCGCCCAACTTTTCATCCCAGACCAAGAGCCGCGCATCGAGGCTTCCGGGAACATAGGCATGGATAAGGGGCCCCACCCCTTTGTAGAAGAAGAGGACCGTCAAGAGGGGATAGGCCTCACGAAGGACCTTCAAGAAGGGGCTCTCCCATTCCCTGGCGTGCCAGAGGAAGACCAAGAGACTGGCCGCATAGAGCCCATGGAAGGTCAGGAGTCGCCGCTTCACTTCCAGTTCCAGGCCCCCCAACAGCACCAAGGCACCCATCAGGAGGTTGTAGAGAAGGACCAACGAATCCAATGGAAGGATCCAGGGCTCCCCGGCCCTCGGCGCCGAACGCTGTTCCAGGGTCCTCATCCTTCCATCACCAAGCCTTCAGGACCTGGAGGTCGGGTCCCAGGCCCTTCTCGATCGAACTCCCTGAATAGGAGAGCATCCGCACCTGCCCTTCACCAGCCTTCAAGGTCAGGAGATTGGCCGAATGGGCCAAGACCTCCACATCGAACTCGCGTTCCATCCCCGCCTCCACCCTGAGGTCGGCGGGCTTCCCATCGAGCCTCACTCGGAGCCGGCAGGCACGGTCCTCACGATTGACCAAGAGCAGCGAAACCTCTCGGGTCGTTGGATCCTGGAAGGGATAGAAAGAAAGGCCCGGAAGCCTGGAGGAGACCCGGGCCTCCAAAGCAACACCCTTGAGACCCGAAAGGATCCCAAGAAGATGGGGCAACCATCCCGAAGGGTCCTCCCCTTGCGGGGGGGTGAAAAGGTCCATCGCCAAGCCCTCTTGGGCGGTCATGGCTCCCTGCTGGGCCGCCCAAAGGAACCCTTGGAGGTCGTTACCGCTCCCCCTCTCCTCCCAAGCCCAGGCCGATGTCACGGCCAACGGCAAGGACCTCCCCGTGTTCTCCGCGACCTTGCCCTTGAGGCTTCGAAGGAGGGACCTTTCCCCCCGGAGGGAGTCTTCCAGGACCACCCTGGGGTCCTCCGATCCTTTTGGGACCCCAGGGCGATGGAAGGCCACCATATCCAGGATGTCCCCATTGAAGATGAGGAAGGGCGTCAGCCAATCCCCCTCCTCCCCCCTGTATCTTCCCTCGAACCCAGGACCCAGGACGGCGATGGAGGGATCGACCCTCTTCATGGCGTTGAAACAGGTCCGGTAACGGTTGATGAGATCCGTGAGGACCTGGGCCTCGGAGCGGCCTTTGCGGAGTTCCTCCCGGTCCGGGGCGTTCCCGATCGACCAATAGCGGACCCCCGCCCGGAGGACGACGTTGAGGTGTCGGACCAACTCGCCAGCCAGGACCTGGTCCAACGGGACCTCGACCAAGACCGGGCGGCCCTTCGCCCGAAGAAGGAGCGCCTCCATGCCTTTGAGAAGGCTGTCGCGATCGGTCCATCCTTCTTGGGGAACGATCCGTAGCGGACCCCAGGGATCCCCGGAACCGGGGGAGCGGGTCGGGTCGATCGCCTCCCCCGGCGCTCCCCCGAAAAGGGTGTTCCCCTGGACGAACGGCAAGGGATGGCATCGAAGGAGGGACGGACCCCCGGAAGGAGGGACGGCGATCCCCGTGGAATGGCCTTGGGCCCAAGCGTAAAGGAGCGTCTTGTCATAGACCTTCACACCGGGGAGCGTGAAGTCCCCGGAAGCATCCGAACGGACCTGGGTGGTCCTGGGCCAAGTGGAGACCCAGGCACCGGCCAAGGGCCGACCCTCGGGGTCCAAGACCCGGCCCTTGAGGTCCCGTATCCCGGCATAGGTCGCGCCCTTGGTCCCATCCTCGAGGGCTCCAGGAGAGAATCCCGGGGATCCCGCCTTGGGTACCTTGACCACGGACCCACCCAACCAACGGATGGGAAGCCAGAGATCCGGCCTTTCCAGGGCCTGGGGCGCTTCAGCCAGGTCGAACCGAAGGATCCTTTGCCCGGTGAATCCCCCTCCGTTCAAGGCCAGGTCGAGCCGGGCCGATCTCCCAGGACCCAGATCCAATCCTCGGAAGAGATCGAGGGGAATGCTCGCTTCCAGCAGATAACCCTCGAGCGTGGAGCGGGCGATGACCCTCGCGCCCCGGACCTCCTTGTCCTTGTTGAAACAGTAAAGACGCGGGTCCTTGCAATCGGTGCCGGGGGTGAACCCGAGGTGGTAGTCCCCCGGGGAGCGGCCCTTTCCCTCCGCTTCCGTGGAAAAGAAGAGTTCCAGGCCATCCCCATCCCAGATGGAAGACAGGTCCTTGTCGTTCACCACGCGGTCCTTCTTGCGCACCAGGGCCGCGAGATAAAGATGACGTTCATCGTAGGTGAGGAAGAGTTTCCCGCTGAGTTCCTGGGGCCCCTTCCACTGACCACGGCCTTGGACCAGTTGGGAAGCCTTATCGAAAGTGACCATCCTGGCCGAGGGCCAATCCTCCAGGTGCCCGTCCACCCGGATGGGGGCTTTCGCCTCATCCACCGTGAGGGGCGCGGAATGGAGAAGGGCCGGCAGGCAAATGGAAAGGCCGAAAAGAAGGGTTCTGATCATCCCCACGAAGACCCCCAAATGAAAAAGGCGGGCAAATTGCCCGCCCTTCAAAATCCCCAATTATGGATCCCCTTCCATCACAACGGTGACGGAAGCGTCGTTTCCCCCATCAGGTACTTGTCCACACCCCGGGCCGCGGCGCGGCCCTCGGCAATGGCCCAAACGATGAGGGATTGCCCCCTCGTCATATCCCCCGCCGTGAAGACACCCGGCACGTTCGTCATCTTGTCGGGGCCGCCTTTCACATTGGAGCGCTGGTCCAGCTCGATGCCGAGCTTCTCGAAGAGGGGGTTCTTCTCCGGACCCAGGAAGCCCATGGCCAGGAGCACCAGGTCGGCCGGGAGCTCGAATTCGGACCCCGCGATCTCCTGCATCTTCGGGGGCCCGCCCGGTTGGGGGACCCACTCGATCTTCACGCCCTTGAGCTTCTTGACCACACCGCCCTCGCCCGTGAACTCCTTGGTGGAGACGCTATAAAGGATCTCGCCCCCCTCCTCATGGGCTCCCGCGACCCGCAGGATACGGGCCCATTGGGGCCAGGGATTGTCCGCGGCCCGGTCGGCCGGGGGCTTGGGCAACACCTCCAGGGAGGTCACGCTCTTGGCGCCTTGTCGATGGGCGGTCCCGATACAATCCGCGCCGGTATCACCACCGCCGATAACGATGACGTGCTTCCCCTTGGCGTGGATCTGGTCCGGGACCTTATCCCCTTCCTGCACCTTGTTGGACTGGGGAAGGTATTCCATGGCGAAATGGACCCCCTTCAGTTCCCGACCCGGGACCGGAAGGTTGCGGGCCTGGGTCGCGCCCCCACAGAGGGCGATGGCGTCGAAATCTTTCCTCAGGTCCTCGATGGGTACGTTATGGCCGATGTTGGCGTTCACTTTGAACTCCACGCCCTCCGCCTTCATCTGCTC
>Ga0315912_10006220_pt1 | contig 10748 bp, 9 predicted proteins | sample VfabasoilMG_FD_204469 | JGI IMG/M metagenome (GOLD analysis project Ga0315912, IMG submission 204469) | Garden soil microbial communities collected in Santa Monica, California, United States - V. faba soil | ecosystem: Environmental > Terrestrial > Soil > Garden | place: USA: California... | reverse complement strand
GCTCTTGAGACTGCAGTGGTGGTTGAACGCCGGCAGGCTTCGCCAGAGCGCCAGGTGGATTTCCTGGAGCAGGTCCTGCTGGAGCGCGCGATCGGCTTCGTGCGCGCGCGCCAAGCGCGCGAGCGGCGCGGAATATTGAGCAGCGAGTTCGTTGAAAAGCTGGTCCTGCGCGTCTGAACCCGTGTCCAGGTTTTCCGCGGAGGCTGCTGGCTGCTCGATCGAGGCTGTCATGTCTGTTTAGACACCAGCCTCGCATAAAGCGTTACAGCCTTCAGGATCCCTTCAGCAGCATGTTCAAGGCGACGATCTCCTTATCGCCAGGCGCGGCGAGACTGAGTCGCACCGCCGGCGGCTAGAACGGAATGTCGTCGTCGAACTCGCCGCCCTTGTCGCCGCCCGGAGGCGGGCCGCCCTGGTCGAAGTCATCCGGCGGGGACTGCTGCTGGCGGCCGCGTCCACCGCCGCCTCCGCCCCCTCCGCCACCACCGCCATAGTCACCACCGCCACCGCCCATGCCGCCGCCACCGCGGGAGTCGAGCATTTGCATTTCGTTGGCGATGATTTCCGTGGTGTAGCGATCGTTGCCCTGCTTGTCCTGCCACTTGCGCGTACGCAGCGAGCCTTCGATGTAGACCTTGCTGCCCTTCTTCAGGTACTCGCCGGCGATCTCACCGAGGCGGCCGAACATGGCCACGTTGTGCCACTCGGTGCGTTCCTTGTTCTCGCCCGACTGCTTGTCTTTCCAGTTCTCGCTGGTCGCCACGCGGATGTTCGCCACCGTCATGCCCGAAGGCATGGCGCGGGTTTCCGGGTCTGCGCCCAGATTGCCGATCAGGATGACTTTGTTGATTCCGCGAGCCATGGCGATTGCCCTTCATCGTAAAAATGTGGCCGGATTGTACGGGGAGCGAGCGCGCAGATGTAAGCGGAGTAAACGACGCGTTCCAGGCTGTACGAATCTTGACCACTGAACAGAAAACTGCCGATGTTTCTCAGTCGCAGCTTCACGGCGTAACCTGTCGAAAAGCATGCGAAAGCAACTCGATACGCAAGAGGGAGAATGCTCGATGAAACGATCTTCGCGATGGATCCTGGGCGCCGCGTTGCTGGTGATTTCCCACGCAGCCACGAGCGCCGATGCGCTCTGCGCCAAGCCATCCACCGGCAATGGACAGGTGAAAGCCGTCATCGCCTCGATCGAAACGTTGAAGAAAGCGCTGTCCGCGGAACAACGCGCGGCGCTGGACCGCCCTTTCGTTCGCGAGTCGGCGATCAAGTGGTCCAACCTGCCGGTCGGCATCGTGCCGCGCGCCGGACTTCGGCTCGGTGACCTTGACGAGAAGCAGGAACACGCGGCTCGCCGAGTGGCCGCCGCAGCGCTCTCGGCCTGCGGCCTCAAGATGCTCGACGAGATCCGCATCGCCGACAACTACCTGAAGAACGTGGACACGCGAAAGATCGGCTGGGATGGCGGCAACTACTACATGAGCGTTCTCGGGACGCCGTCGGAAAAGAAGCCCTGGATGCTGCAGATCGGCGGACACCACGTCGCCTACAACTTCACGTTCAACGGCGGCAAGGATGGCGCGACGCCGATGTTCTTCGGAAGCGAGCCTATCCACTTCAACATGGGTGACACCGAGTACGAGCCGCTGGCCACGCAGAGCGGCGCCATGTCGAAGTTGGCGCAGGCGATTGCGAAGCATCCGGAAGCGAAACTCTCGGGCACGTTCACCGACGTCGTGAAAGGCGTCGTGGTCGTGTTCGTCGAAGGACAGATGCCCAAGGGCGGCACGGACACCGGGTTCCCGATGTCGTATCCCGAAGGCACGACAGATCGAGGCATCCTCTACGGCGCGCTCGCGCCCGACGAGCAGGCGCTGGTGCGCGCGGCGCTCGAAAGTTACGCCTCACTACCGGGCGCGGCCATCACACAGTCGCTGGTCGCCGCTTACGAATCTCCCGAGGCGCTCGCCAATACGTACGTCGGCTACTCGGGCCAGCCGGACCTGGCCGCCCGAGGCTCTTACGTTCGAATCGACGGGCCGCGCATCTGGATGGAACTGGTGGTACAGCCCGCCGTGGCCGACAACAAGCAGCTGCATTACCACGCGTTGTGGCGGGACAAGCAGTCCGATTACGGTGGCGAGATCGGCGCGAAATGAATCGCGTCGCATCCTGGCTCACGCTGCTGTACGCCGCGGCCGGCAGTCTCGCGCTGGCGCACAAGGCGCCGAACTCGTTCGTGAAACTGGAATTCCTGGCACACACCGTGCGCGCCGAAGTGCTGGTGCCGGAGTCGGAACTCGCCTTCGCCACGGCCGCGGAACGCGCGACCGAACCGTTCGCGGACTATCTGCAACGGCACCTGTCGGCTGAAACGCCGCAAGGCGCGGCCTGGACGCTGGTGGTGCGGTCCGTCGCGAACACTACCTACCTTGGCCACGCCTATCTATCGGCGCAGGTGGAACTCACGCCGCCACCGGGCGCATCGGTGCGCGAGCTCGTGCTGCTCGACGATGCCGTCACGCACGAGGTCCGCAATCACGTGGTGCTGGTGCTCGCGACGGACACCGCGACGCCGGAAGTGCTCGGCGCATTGCAGTACCCAGCCCGGCGACTCAACGTCCAGCGCTGACCTCTCAGGAAGTCACTCGCAGGATCTCCTGCGTGGACGAAAGCTTCCTTACGATCTGGATGAACAGAATCGTCAACGGGATATCGACCAGGTCGGAAGCCAGCATCACCTTGGTCATCGCAGAAATCTCGTCGATGGTTTCGGCGCGAAGCGACATGCGGAATGCCGCGTTGGCGAAGATGTTGGAGACGATCCAGGACGTCCACCACCAGCCTAGCAACCATCCGCCTTCCGTCATCGACTTGTTTGCCTGGGCAGCCGTCGTTTCCCAGATCTCCTTCATTGCCTGGTACGGTTTCCAGAGGTTCGCGAAGGGGATGAAGTACCAGCCCACGGCCCAGCCAGGTGTGAACTGCATGTGGTTCGCGCGAACCCTTGCATTGAAGCAGGCTCGATGAATCCACTTCAGCGAGAGCACGCCGGCAATGATGAAGACCAGGACCTGAAAGATGGCGACTATCTGCTGGCGCAAATCGTTCGACTCGGCGGCAGCCTCCATCGCTTCCTGCGACTCGAATGCGCCAACATCCATGGCATGGAGCACCTCGAGTTGCATGTAACCTGAAAAGATCGCGATGACGCTCAGCGCCACGTGCGCGTACTGGAATCGCAACGTCCACAGATTGAGTGACGTGGCATCCCGATATTCATCGGCTGGATAGTCGGCCATCGAAGCCTCCGCGCAATTCTTGTTGTTATATTTCGCGCCCGGCTGTCTAGTTACCCCAGTTGGCCCCCTGTTGCAACCTCAGAACTCCCACTGGAAGCCGAACGACGGCAGCATCGGCAGGTAGTAGCCCTTGTCGAGCGCGAGCACCGGACCACCGCGCCCCGGCTCGACGCGATAGTCCTCGATGCAGCACTCGTTCTCGCTGTTCAGCAGGTTGGTGACCTCGAGATAGAACGAGACCTTGCTCCCCTGCAACTGAACATCGCGATTGACGCGCAAATCGAGCCGCGAGTACGCGTCAAAACGCTCCGCGTTTCGGGGGCCGACCACGCCCGAGACCTCGAAGTCACCGCCTGGCAAGGGCTCCGTTGCGATGCCGAGGTAAGTGGTCGGCATGCCGCTGTGGAATAGGCCCGCCAGGCTCACATTCCATTTCACGCCGGTCCAGCTGGCGCCGAACGCCACGGTTTCTTCCTGCTCCCAGCTTCGCGCCTGCCATTCGTCCTGCACCTTGTCTTCGGCACTCGCGATGGAAATGCTGATCCAACCGGCGAGTCCTCTCTCCGCCTCGTGCCGCACCGTGAGTTCCACGCCCCGCGCGCGGGCTTCGGCAGCGTCGATCCGGACGCGGTCGAGCGCACCTTCGGGGATGAGTTGCATGGGATCGAACAGGTTTTCGAAACGCGGCCGCAGATCGCTGTAAGACTTGTCGTAGACGTCGACACGCACGGACCAGTCGCGCGGAAAGCGCCGCGTGTACCCGATGACGAACTGTTCCGATTCCTCGGGCCCGAAGAACTGCTCGATGTCGTCTTCCACCTGGAGTTCATTGACCGACTGCGGCTGGTGCGTCACGCCCCAGGCCGCGCGCAACTCGCTGTCATCGGGAAACGTGTAGACCGCGTTGGCACGCGGGCTGAAGACTTCGTCCTTCAAACCGCCGGAGTAGCGATAGCTGTCCCACCGTGCTCCCAACTCGGCGGTAAACGCATCGGTCAGACGTGAACGCCACGAGCCATAGACGCCAAACTTCTCCACTTTCACGTTGGCGTCCGTTCCGTAGTCCATATCGACGGGAATCGGCGAGATCAGCGGATCGAATTTCTGTCCGCTCAGCGCATAGCGGTAATCGCCTTCCTGGCGGCTGACGTTGAAGCCCCAGCGCGGCATCTGGCGATCATTGATCTGCCAGGACCAGCCCTGCTTCAGATCCAGGAATGTGAAATCGTTGTCGGCGTACACGGTTCCATCGCGGCGTTCCTCGACTCCGAACGAGTCCCTTTGCTGGTTGACCATCGCGTACGACAGCATCGTGTTCATCTGCAGCGCGTCGCTCCATGCGTGATCAAAGCCTAACCACGTGTGCAGGGAGCGGCCTGTGCCGGCGGAGTCCACGTCGTCGTCGCCATCCGTTGCGATGAGCCGCAGATCGTCGTCGCTGAACAGCAGGCGCGCGGAAACGGAGTTGCGTTCGTCGATTTCGAACGTGGTAGCGGCGAACACGTCCGTGTAGCGCGGCGTGAGTCGCTCGTCATCTTCCATCACGCGCTCCATGAGCACGTCGAGGAATCCCCGCCGAAGAGACACCAGCCAGGAACCCCGATCGTCCGCATAGTTGCCGCCGGTGCGGCCGTAGGCACTGACGAAACTGATGCCGACGCCGCTGCGGTATTCGTCTTCAGGCGTCGGCATGCGCGTCTCGAGACCGATGGCGCCGCTCATGTAATCACCGTATTCGGCCGTCATGCCTCCCGTGATGAAGTCGATGCCCTGCACGAGGTTGGTGTCGAGCACGCTCAGCGCGCCATCGAGATCGCGAAAATGGAACGCGTTGTGGATCTCGGCGCCGTCGATGGTGAGCAGCGCTTCTTCGCGGCGGCCGCCGCGGATGTTCAGCGCCGCGGAGAAATCGCCACCCGTGACGCCGGGCAACACCTTGAGCATGCGAACGGCGTCGTCGGCGAGATGTGGCATCCGTTGCACGTCCGCGCGATCGAGGAAGGTTTCACTCGCGTCCGCGGTCGCCAGCCGCATTCGGCTTGCCAGGACATCGATCGTTTCGATGTTTTCGAAATGATCGTCGACGATGTCACCATCATCGATTGAGGTCGTCGGCGTCTCGTCGGCTGCCACCAGCCAGTCGCCGTTCGATGCCTGCACCGCGCGCAGTTTCCACGGCGCCAGGATTTCGCGCAGCAGTTCGTCGATTCGGGTGGACCGCGGCGCTTCGCGCAACGTCATCGACGGCTGCACCAGCGCATTGCTGTACACAATGTGATGACCTTGCGCGTTCAATGCCGCCAGCGCGGACTCGAGCGTGGCGCCGGCGCGCAGCGTCACGTTCGCCGCTCGTGACTCCCTCGCCGACACCGGCGCCGCGGCGCTGGCAAGCCCCGCGAGCAGAACGAGAATCCACATCTGTTTCATTTGCCGACCCACAAGACGCCGTCACGCACTTTCAGCGGCACGCCAGTCACGAGGGCGATGCGTTCGAGCATCGCGGCGCTGTCACGCGGATCGAGCGAGCCGTGCAGGCGGATATCCGCCGCGCGCGATTGCAACGCGACGTCGACAAACCTCACCTGCCATCCATGTTCGCGCGCGACCCACGTGACGAATTCGGCAAGCGGTCGGTTCTCGATCTCGAGCGCAGGCGCGACTCCGGCCGACCATTCCCAGTCATCGCCAAACGACGGTAGGCCACGTCGCCATTGAACGTCCGCGCCTGACACCCGGAGTTCGTCGCCCGCGGCAATGTCGGTAGACGCGCCAGAATCCCGGTTCAACAACACCCGCCCCTCGCGCACACGCACGAGCGTGACATTGCCGGCCACATGCACCTGGTACTGCGTGCCTACATGGCGCACGGCGCCTGCCGGCGTCTCGATGCGCAGCGCTGGCACCGCGTTGATCCCACCGGAATCGATGTAGAGCGCACCGGCGAGCAGCGTGATCTGCTCGCGGCTGTCGAACCGAACACGCGTTTGGCGGTCGACGCGCAGAGACAGCGCATCTCCGAACGCGATCGCGACGCGCCCATCGCCTGTCGCCAGCACCGTGTCCGTGTGGATGGGCAACATCACTTGCGCCGAGGTTTCGGCGCCCGACTCCTCCAGTCGAGCTTCACCGCTGAGAGTCGCCACGTGCGCGACGAGCTCTGGCGTCACGGTCGCCGGCCGCTGCGTCCACAGCAGGACTCCGACCGCCGCCACGCCAGCTGCGAGCGCAAACGCCAACAATTTGAATCGTGGGATGCGTGGCGCAGCCTCGCGGGACTTCAGCATGCGCGTCCAGGACTCGTGTGCGGCCTGCCGCGCACGCTCCACGCCTTCGACGCTCGGCATATCGCGCTCGCCCGCGAGCTTGATCAGGCGTTCGATGGCGGAATCGGAATGTGTCATGGCGTCAGTGCTCCGCGCGTGCCGCCCGGCAGCAGCGCAAATGCTTCGCGGAAGGCGTCGCGCGCGCGGTTCAGCAGGGATTCGGTGGCCTTGGGGCTGCGGCCCATCTGCAGCGCGATCTCGCGCACGCTCATGTCCCGCAGGTACTTGCACTCGAGGATCTCCGCGTAAGGCGCGGGTAGATAGTCGAGCGCGGTCAGGATGGATTGACGGACTTCCTCGCGATGCGTGGCAACCAGCGGATCGCCCTGCTCGCTCGCCAGCAGCGACTCCAGCGCGGCGCGGATCTGCGGATCGTCCTCGGCCAGCGACGGTGCGGCGGCCCAACCCTGGTTTTCGCGCCAGCGCGCGCCGATCTCGCGGCGGCAGATGGTGCACAGCCAGGTCATGAGGGCCGCTTCGCCGCGGTAGCCGTGCAGGCTTTCGAGCGCCCGGCACAATGTCGCCTGTGCAATGTCCTCGCAGGCCGCTGGATCGGAAGGCATGCGACGCTTCACGAAGCGATAGAGCTTCGGGTAGTACTCGTTGAAGAATTCGTCGAACGCCGCGCGCTCCCCGCGCAACAGCCGCCCGACCAGTTCGCGGTCGTTTTCGTTCATCGGGGCGTTAGTGTGCCCGGCTGCGGAAAATCATTCGCGGCAGATCGCGATGCCCGGCTGCGAATGATTTTTCAGCGCGTTCGCTACATAAGTGCCATGAGAACCCAAAAGACATCGGCACCGGGCGGCCTGTTAGTAGCCCTATGCGTCCTGCTGACATCCTGTGGTGGCGGCGGCAATCATGGGGAAGACAAGGACGATCCCCACTTCGGCGGCCCGCCGCCGGCAGACTTGAATCCGGGGCTGCCTGCGACCGTCAGTGTCGCGCCGGTGGACACCGGCGATGGCTGGGCCGTTTCCTCGGCCACCGCAGAGGGCCTGAACTCCGCGCTACTGATGGACGGGCTCGAGGCAATCCGCACCGGCCGATATCCCAATGTGGATTCGATGGTGCTCGTGCGCCACGGGCGCCTCGTGGCTGAAGGCTACTTCAATGGATTCGGGGCTGAGTCGACTCATGACCTGCGGTCGACCGGCAAGAGCTTCACCTCTGCGATGACGGGCATCGCCATCCAGCAGGGACTCTTCCAGCTCGACGATTCCATCGCGCAACTGATCCCGGAATTCGGCAATCACGCAAACATGGACGCGCGCAAACGCGCGATCACCATCCGCAACCTGCTGGACATGCGTTCTGGCCTCGATTGCAACGACTCCAGCTCGGGCTCGCGTGGCAACGAGGAGAAGATGTACAACACGCGCGACTGGGTCGGTTTCATCCTCGACTTGCCCATGGTGAACGACCCGGGCACCGTCGGGTCCTACTGCACGGGTGGCGTCGTCGTGCTCGGGCAGATCATCGCCTGGCGCTCCGGCATGACGCTCGACGCCTACGCCGCGGCCTATCTATTCGCGCCGCTCGGCATCCAGCAGTCCATCTGGCGCCGTGCGCCCGACGGAAGCGCGACGGGCGGCGGCGGCCTCCGACTCAGGCCGAGAGACGCGGCCAAGTTCGGCGCTACTTACCTGAACGGTGGCAGCTGGAACGGCACCCGCGTGCTGCCGGCGGATTGGGTGGCGAGGTCGCGCGAGAATGCTTTCACACTGAACAACGACGGCTACGGTCTGTTGTGGTGGAAGCGCACGTTTCCAGCCGGCAATGGCTCGGTGGACAGCTTCTTCGCCTCGGGCAACGGCGGAAATTTCATCTTCGTGTTCCCGGCGCTCGACCTCGTCGCCGTGTTCACCGGATCCAACTACAACTCGTCCGCTGGCAATCGGCCATTCGAGATCGTTGCGACCTACGTGCTGCCCGCGACGAACTAGATCTCCGACCACATGCGCAGCAGGTTGTGATAGTGGCCGGCCAGCGCAACCGTCTCGTCCGTCTCACCCTGTTTGCCGCGGATCTTCTGGATAGTCTGGTCGAGACGGTAAAGCACCTCGCGATAACGCTCGTCCGCGACCATGCTCTGCGTCCAGAAGAACGAGCTCACGCGCGCGCCACGCGTGACGGGATTCACGCGGTGAAGGCTGCCCGACGTGTAGAGAATCAGGTCACCGGCCGGTAGTTTGACTTCGTGCTGGCCAAACGTGTCCAGCACCACGAGTTCACCGCCGTCGTAATCGGCCGGATCGGTGAGGAACAACGTCGACGACAGGTCGGTGCGGATGAAGTGCGAACTGCCGGGCACGGCGCGCACGGCGCCATCGATGTGCGTGCCGTACTGCTCACCGCCTTCGTAGCGATTGAACAGCGGCGGCACGGTCTTGAGCGGCAGCGCCGCCGAAAAGAACAGCGGATTGCGCGAGAGCGCGGTGAGGATCAGTTCTCCGAGCTGGCGACCTATGGGCGACAGTTCGGGCAGCTGGCGATTGCGCTTCACCAGCGCGCCCTGCTCGCCCACCGTGGCCTTTCCGTCGGTCCAGTCAGCGGTATCGAGCAGGCGGCGGCACTCCGCCACCTGCTCGGACGTCAGGACCCTGGGTACATGCAGCATCATGCGCCGGATGCTCGCACGAGCCGATCAGAACGTGAAGTTCACCGTCAGCAGCGCCGACCGCGGCGTACCGGGCGAATAACGCGCACCGCTGTTGTTGAGCGTGGCCGCATACACCTCGTCGGTGAGGTTGTACGCGTTCAGCTGGAGCTGGATTTTCTCGTTGATCTCGTATCCCAGCATGGCATCGACCACCCAATAGTCGGGCGCGACGCGCATGTTGGTCTGGTTGACCGGCGGCGGAACACCGTTGGTGGTGACCGGGCGCAACACGCTGTCGACGTAACGCGCGCCGCCACCAATCGAAAGTCCGAACGGCGTGCGATAGGTGGTCCAGCTCGTGAATGTGAACTCGGGCGACCAGACGATCTGAAGACCGGCCTGGTTGTTGAGACCCTGCTCGATTTCGGTGTCCATCTTGGCCACGCCCGCGCTGATTTCCCAGTTCGGGGTGATATTGCCGACGATGCCCAGCTCGATGCCTTCCACGGTGCGTTTGCCCGTCTGGATGATCAGCGTGGGATCGACCGGATCCACCGCGAGTTCGTTCGAGTTGGAACTCTGGTAGATGGCCGCGTTCAACGCGAGTGAACCGTCGATCAGGTCCCATTTGGTGCCGAGCTCGAGGTTCTCGCCCTTCTGCGGGTCGAGGTTCGGGTTGTTGACGTTGTTAGCCGCGCTGCTCAGCGCGAAGTTCGCGCCGCCCGGGGGCTGCTGCGAGATCGCGTGCGAAAGATAGACGCTGCCATTCTCCGCCGGCTTGTAAACGACGCCGACCTTGTACGAGAACAGGATGTCGTCCGACTGCAGCGACGCGGGAACCAGCGTGCCTACCGGCAGCGTGGGGTGGCTGGTCGCCGTCGAAAGCACGGCACTATCGAAGTTCGTGTCGTACGCATCGATGCGGCCGCCCGCGATCGCCTGCCAGCTGTCGTTGATGGTCAGCGTGTCGAAGAGATACGCGCCGAAGGTCTGCGTTTCGCCGCGCGTGTACACGCCATTGCGCACCGGTGCGTAGCCCGGCAGCACGTCATTGCGATTCGGGTTGTAGACATTCGCTGGCGGAATCGGCGTGCCGAGGCCCACGTAGGTCGGGTTGTACTGTTCTTCGCTGATGAACTCGATGCCGCCCGTGAGGGCGTGCTGCATCGAACCCTGCGCAATGGTGGCAGTGATGTTGGTCTGGTTCGTCAGCAGCGTGTTTTCCTGGAACTTGCTCTGGCGCGTGCGGGCCACGGTCCAGAGATCCGGATCCGGGCTCGTCACCGTCAATGCGTTCACGCCGGTCAGCACGTAGAACTGGCGCAATTTGCCGTAGCGGGAGGTATTGCGGATCGTCACGTTCTCGCTGAAGTCGTGCTCGAACCGCGCGGTGAACATCGTGCCCTTCACCTCTTCGAAGTCCGTGGTGAAGCCGTAGTAGTTCGACGGATCGACGGGCGCGGGATCCATGCCCGCGTTCGGGCCGCCCGGCGCAAACGCCGCGTTGTAGAAGCCGTC